>Ga0065711_1045112_pt1 | contig 13681 bp, 9 predicted proteins | sample Hoacrofraction12_FD_59098 | JGI IMG/M metagenome (GOLD analysis project Ga0065711, IMG submission 59098) | Hoatzin crop microbial communities from Cojedes, Venezuela - Epithelial fraction 12 v2 (version 2) | ecosystem: Host-associated > Birds > Digestive system > Esophagus > Crop | place... | reverse complement strand
CCCTTCCCTTCCCTTCCCTTCCCTTCCCTTCCCTTCCCTTCCCTTCCCTTCCCTTCCCTTCCCTTCCCTCCCGTTTTACTTTTTTCACTGGTCACTTCTCACAACAAAGCCCCACACTTTCTTTCTCTTCAGCATTTCCTCTCCCGTTGCCCGTCTAGGATAATAGTGTAGTGATGACTGCTCATTGCAGGTGCAGGTGAGGAGGAGCCAGCAAGGGCAAGGACAAGCTGAAGAAAGTAGACACTGGCACCAAGACTTGCATACGATGAGGGTTTATGACTTTCAAAGCAACAAGCATATGGCACCACAGCACCTCCAGCTGTGGTCAGGGCCTCTGCACAGAACAGGTGGGCAGAACCTCCATCACAGTTTGACTCATTTGGCTCTGATGGGTGAATGAATGTGATTTCACAGTGTGTGACTCCAGCTCGGTCTCCTCCTCCAGACTTCTCCTGTCTACTCCCCCTTGGTCTTGCTGGCATTGTACAGAGTATGATCTCAAGCCTGACAGAGAAAGTCCACCATCTTTCTCTTAGAAAAAAATGAAGACAAAAAAAAAACTGAAATCCCCCCCATGCGCTTCTGTTTCTCGTCCATGGTTTGTCTGGTGAAAGCTGAGGAGCTCTAAATGGTGCCTGAAATTGGCAGTGAAGGGTCACTATATATTCTAGGGTCAACAGTATCTTATTGGCTGGTGACAATGGCGGTAAGACAATGCAGTGGACACCAACAGCGAAAAGCGCAATGGAAAAATACACCATTCAACCGATGTGTAACTGAGAGGTCAAGAATACAGAAAATGGTGATACAGATCCCCTAATGGCCCAGCCAGAGTCCAGGCTTTGTCCATCCTATACCTACAGGTAGCACAGCACAAGAGTCTTCCAAATGGCAGATGACACTTCGTGAGCAGTCTTTCTGGTTTTGATCATTTGCACCTCAAATTGTCTAGCAAATGTAATCTGGGCTGTCAGTTTCCAAACAATCTTTACAACTACTTCCTCAGCATTTCCTGAGAATCATGATAGTAATCTTCCTCAGCAGCTCAGATATGGCTCAGATTTCCATGAATGCTATCTTTCTTCTTCTTTCCATAGCTGATTATCCTTCATTTACAGCATGCTCCTCTGTTGCTGTCCTGGGTCCTTGGAAGCCCGGATCAGGTCCATGCCAGTCCTGCCACCTGGTAAAATGGCAGTCTGCAACTACTTATGACAAGCAATGTGCAGTTGCAAATCCTAACTCTGCCTGGAGCCTCGGTCACAGGGCAGGAGGCAATGGGAACCTGCATGCCTCCAAACTGGCACTCTCAGGACTGCTGCCATCACCAGGAACATCTCGCTTTTCTCTGCTGGTCGCAAAAGTCATGGAAGCAGTGGTGAGATACGCTGGTATCCTACTGCTGCAATAGCATCCTTGATGTAATGTGAGCCTCTTTGTTTTGAAGGCAGGAGGACCAACCCTCCCCAAGCAGCTCTCCAGAAGAATCCTCATTACTGATTTGTCAGGGCTGGATTCCTGCTCTCCTGATGAGCCAAGGCCAGCCAAAGTGCAGAGCGAGGTAGCAGGCAGTGGGACTGCAGCATACAAATATCACATGGGGAATAATTAAATACAAATATAACTTGGGAAACAGAAGCATATGTGTGCCATGTATGAAGGGGACCGAAAGCATTCTGACAAATAATGCATAAACCCAGCACTCATGACCACAGAGCAGGAGTTACAGACAGGTTAAAAATACTGCCACAGACATGCCACAGACATGCCACAGACTGCTCCGTAACTTCATGTGTGCAGTATTCGCCTCTCACGCAGAAAAGCTTTGGCCACATCCCTGCCCTCGATTAGGAAGAGGATAGAACTGAACAGTGCTTTCTTACATGGACAGCCAAAATGGACCAGTGGTTGCTCCTGCTCGCACTGCTGTTTCTGCCTGGGTCCCATTCAGGGGTAGCGCAGCCCGTGCAGTGCTGCGGAGGAGCTGTTTGTACCCAGCCAGAGCCACGAAAAGCAGCCGGGACCCGGGACAAGCTGCCATCAGCACGGAAACCATCGGCACAGAAGTCTTCCATTTTTCTCCGTTTGTGATTGATGCTGGACCTGCAGTTAAAATATACTGAAGACAACTTGGGGCAGGGGTGTCATTTCAGCACTTAGGCAACCTCATAGCCCTCTCCTGCTCAGCACTGTGCAATAATTTTGCTCCCATCCTCTGACTGATCTCATGTGATATAAAGTGGCTGAAAAAGGTAAAGATAGTAGTTGTTATTGTGTCATGTTTACATGCACTGATGTGCAGTAGAAACAAGGAAAAAAAGTGATTGTGGTCAAGTGAACTACTGTAGGATAAAGAGAGATAAATAATTCAGATTCTCATTATAACAGAAGAGTGCAGCTCCCATAGCGAGGAGGGAGACTCTCTTTGTCTGAATTGGTATGCAGTGGCTGTTTAGTAGCCGTAGCATGTAATCTAGCATTAGTATTAACATAAATCAGTGGCAGGAATTAACAATATTTCTAAAGTCTTATATGATAACTGGATCCACTCTATATTGTTTAGTCCTCCTGGGCATTTTAATAATCATGTAATAGAAATGTTGGAGTAGCTGAGATATTCTTTATATTGCTCTATGAAAGGTCTTTAACACAATGTCTTTAGCAGACAGTTTTGATAGAATGTGTTGTACGAAAAGAAATATGCCTATTTTGGTAATATGGGTATGTTTCATTAGCTCAGCCCGCAGCGATATGACATTGCATTTAAAAAGGAATACAATTAATAACAATGAGAGGGGTTTTTTTTAGCTCTCAGAGTATAGCTGGAGGAACTGAGCAAGGTGTCAGGGCAATTAAATAGAGGCACTGTATTACCTTTGTCTGAACACTCATAACATCATCCTGTCTCAATACGTTGAATAGGGGATTTCTTTGCAGTAGGATTCCTAATTTATTTTGATGTTTCCTATAACTCAGATAATAATAAGATGGACTTTTTTATTAATCTTTAAAAATGTACAAATCTTGGGAATTAGCATGTCTGTGGATCCGTATATTTTCCATTTTCCATGGAGTATGGAACGTTTGTACGAGAGGTACACACAATAGCTTCTCAGCACTGAACTTAATGGAACCATCGTATCGGTGCCACAGAAAAGTACAAAATACTGCCAGTGCATCTACAGCACATGGATTAAATAACTGCAGTCCAGGGAAAAAGTTATACTTTGAAACTATTAAAATAATCAACAGGGGTATTATTTTATTCAGCATTAACCTTTATGTTCTACGTTAAATGACAATGAAACTGGCGGAACACAATCTTTCCCTGGAGTAACGGTATCCAGCATTTCTTTCATCTCTAAAGAGGCTTCTTAATATCCTGCAATCCTAAAAATGCTATTTTTCTCCCACTGCAGGTCACATTTAATAACAGTAACGGGAGATAAATGGGTTGGGCTCAGCTGAGCCGTCGGCAGCCCTGTGCACAGGAGGCAGGGGTCTCTGCCCTCCCGGGAGAGGCGGCAGCAGCAGGCAGCGGGGGCATCGCAGGGATGGCCGCGGGGGACCGAGTCCTTCTTCCCGCTGGGGACGCAGTCCTTCCCGTTGCACTCACTTCTCTGCCGGAGGCTCTTCCGCTCATCCCAGCCTGGCCAGCACGTCTGGATGGGAAGGCCAGGAGCGCGCTCCGGCCCCGGGGATGAGGGCGGCAAGGACGTGACCTGGTGCCTCGCTACAACCAACACCCCAACGCATATGGATGCTTTGGAGAGGAAGGCTAAAGGTGCCTCTTTGGCAGGGGCAGCTCGCTCGTGCTGCCCATACTCTCAAGGCAGCGGCAGTGACGTGGGAAAAAGCGTCAGAGCTGCCAAAGCAGAAGCGACCTTCCCCTCTCCCCACACCTCCACGCGCCCCACGCACTCCGGCGCCATTTTATGGGTGCCCGGCAGCAGCGCATGGGAGGCCGCAGGAAAACACCCTCCAGGGCGCAGGGGGATTAATGAACAACTCCACAGCTGTTCATGAGTAATGTATTACAGCTCGGCAGAGAACGGTTTCCTAACCCGCGGAGCTCTGGGTTACCCCTCCCTGGTTCACGGCACACGGCGCCAGCCGCCCTGTTCCGTCCCTGGGCAGCAGCTGCCCCCGGCCCTGCTTAGCCCCGCACATATGCGGCGGCACACGGCGCCTCGAGCGATTAAATCGCCCCAACGCGGCCGGCGGGGAGGGCCCCCCTCCCCTGCTAAGTGTTATTGACAGAGCCATCACAGGCGGTGATGCATCGGCGCCCGCCTCGGCCCCAGCAGGCCGGGCCGGGGGTGACATGCGGTCGCCGTGGCAACGGCGGGGCGCGGGGCCTGCCGGGAGGGGCGTGGCGGCCACCTGGCGGCCATGTTGCCGGGGCCTGGAGGAGAGGCCTCACGCCCTCCCATCGATCTGCTGGGCCTCGGCGCCATCGACCGCTCCAATTTGCAGGAATTTATGGTATCGATGTGGGGCTGATTAACATTTTGCGCCAGAGCGGTTCAATACGGGCTGGTAACAGCTTTTAATGATTAATTGACTTTTATGATTCCGACTCGGTGCTGTCAGCGAGCTGTGAACGGCGGGCACGCTCCTCCCTGAGCCGCTCTCCAGTGGCACGGGGCAGTGATTGAGTACCTGGGAAATTAGTGTCCTTGCTGTCTCGTTTTATGAAAGATAAATGCTATGACATTTAATGCAGACCTTAATTTAGAACAGAACTAAGCAGATCATTTTGCAATTTAATCATAAACAGGTAAATATCAAAACTTGTTTAGCATTTCACAAGTTAGGTGGACAGAGAGCAGAAGTAAAGTGAAGTAGGCAGCGGGAGAATGGTAAGGTAAGGTAGTGAGACTTGGAGCCAGGGGTGTTTTAATAATCATGGCAGTGTAAGTGTAGATGGTATATCACATGCACAGTTCAGGTGTGGTCTTCCCCCATGGCCATCTCGCTCTCTTTCCTTCTATAATCTCATTCGCTGTTCTCATGCTAGCTGTACAATGAGGGCTTCCGACACATGACATGATATATGAAAAAAAAAATGTCACCTACAGCTAATCTGTTACCTAAAACAAACATAAACATTATGGAAAAATTGCAAAGGAAAACAAAATTTTATTATACTGTGTAACAACTGAAAAAAGATTGTCTGGAAGGCTGTGTGCTGTCAACTCCTACCTTTCTGTGTTCATATTTATAGACTATTCCTTTGCATTCATTTTAATTAAAAAGATTGTAAGTTTCTTTTTAAATAACTGTCTAAACATAATGTCATATTATGCATGTTTATACACACAAAAGCAAAACCGGCATATTTTGATCCTCTTTGAAATTTTATTCTCTGCCTCCTCACCACTCCATCATCCCCTGTATTTGAGCCAATTCACGGAGGAAATGAGGCCGCAATGGGCCAGATTCTTAAATCATTTTGACCCACTTTGGAAGAGCTGGAAAGCTGCCGACTCTCCCCATTCGAGGATTCCCTTGGCACGAGGGAGTTCCTAGCTCCTACAAAGCTGACAGAGCCAATTCCTATGCCATCTGTTCCCGCAGAACCCATTTAGAGGAGCCTACTGGGGGCAGAGTAGGGGTGCAATTGAGGTATTTCTGTGTTTTCCCTCTTCCTTTCCAAGTGCACCCTGGTTAGCAATAGCTAACCTGTTCAAGTGCAGCATGAATCGCAGAAACGGAGAGCTACAATGGGCTCCCTTGCAGCTCTTCATGTCCCTCAGAGCTGCATCCTGTGCTCCTTTTGCAAATTGGCTGGGATACTCCAAGAAGCTGTGCAGAAGGGGCCAGCTCCAAAGGCTCTTTTAAGCTGAATCACTTCACGAAGTTGTTGTCAAGGAGCAGTCAGACGAAGAGTTAAGCTGCAAAACTGACTGGGCAGTTTCCTCTAGGGAAAGACAGACAGGGGACAAACTTCTGGACATGGCTAGGTGCATCCACATCTTAACCCTGATCAGCAGAAGTCAGAAGAACTCATCTAATAGCAGCCCTCAGTGCTGTCACACCAGCTATATGATACCTGGAAAGGGGTGCTTAGCTCTTGAATCAAAATTCACAGTGCTAAGTAAGACACCTAAAGCTCTGTGTACACTGGATGTTTGCCTATGGATTTGTCCTGATGAGCTTTCTGACCCTCCTGGCACTGTGATCAAAACGGCACATACTCAGGCATGTATCTCCACTGGAAAGCACTAGCTATTAGCTGAGAGGTAGTAAGGGATGGCTTTTTAAACCGCTTCTCAACTCGTGCTGCTTGCTACACTGACACCTGACAGTGGGAGCACATCCCCTCCTTCTCAGCGTGCGGTCAAGCAGGCGTGCGGGGAAGTGGGGTGCATGCTCTTCCCTGGTGTGAAGCAGTGACAGAGAGTCCACACAATCAACCTATCTTTCTCAGCAATACAGCGATGGCTACGTGCTGAGGAGGACCCTCGACGTGCTGTTTCTTTGTATCGGTTTTTTAACACCACCATTCAGCTGTTTGCTCCTGTCTCTCAGCCTGAGCTTCGGTGCAGCTGACGCGTTCGGAATGCAGCAGCGTTCCACACTGCGCGCGGGACAGACCGAGAGGTGCCTCACGGCATCCCAGAATCCAGCTTCGTTGCCCCAAGGGAGAGAAAGCAGAGCAGGTCCCCAGGGCTACTCCAGCTATAAGAGGGGAGGGGAAGCAGTGAAACGTGTTGGAGAGCCACACTCGGAGGCTGCTGTCACTGGGTAAACCAGGGGGGTGACTGCCGATCCTGGGAGGAGCAGCAGGTTCCCTGGCACATACTCTGACCTCTCACTTCGTGTCGTCAGACAGCCGGGCTTTCAAGGATGCAGGACGGCGGTTAAATGGCTATTATAATAGCCCATTATAACCCGGGCAAAGGTCAGTCCAAGCCACCGCTCTCACTTTGCTTGTGCTAACAGCTGGCCCTCGATAGAGCTCAAATCTGTCCACACAGACTGCCTCTCCACTGACCCAGCAGTCTGAAGATCCAGGCTAGTGTGCATACTCTGGCTTTTGAGATCAGTAGTGAGTAAATTCCTGAGTTAGGTCACAATCTTGGGCTAAGGTATAGGCAACACGCAGGCAGATAAAGCTTAAATTCCCTTGACATCAGTCAAGGAGAGCTAGCACTAAGAAAGTAACTGTGTGAAGATGGGTACAGTGAGACATATGCCTGCTCCTGTCATGTATGGTGATGCAGCTGTATGTGTGTACTCATACAGCTACAGCACTGGACCTACGCTTGCAAGTCTTACCTCCTGGACCCGAATGGCATATATCCATTTGGTCTGGATAATGGGTGGAGCAGATGTGTCTGTCTGTACTTACCAACATAAACATACCTGAGAAAGGGCACAGCAAGCTAAGTGCACCACCGAAGCTAATAGGCAGTCCCAGTGAGGGGAGTTTTGCTCTCCGTTACAGCGGCATTTTGGTGTGTCTTTGAATGCCAGCTTCTGACCCGGGCTGTCCAGTGTTTAGCTACCTTAGCCACACATCTGGGGACAGGTGGCTTGTCTCTGTTCTCCTTTGGGATGCGGCTCATGGTGATACCCCTTTTAGCTAGTAGCCTGTGGACCATGTGCCCCAGAAGTGGGGCTCCGGCCCTATCTCAGCAGACTCTACAATAACACAGAGAAGGGGGTCTCATCAGCAGGATTTAGGTGAGCGTGGGAATAGTGAGAAGAGAGTAGTTCTGTTTTCTGTGTATTAGCTGGGTCAGTAGGCAGCCCAGAAGGCACAGCTCGTAGAGCCAGAGCGAGTAGAAAGAAGTGCTGCGAGTGGCGCAGGTAACGAGTGCTCATTCCCACTGAGACCGGGAAGCTCTGAACCCTGGGTGCCTGTCTGTGCCTGTCTACACGCGACGCAAGTGCAGTGCCTCGCCTTTGCTCTGTTTAGCTCTGTGACTCCTGACTTCTCGCTGCACCATGGCTCGCTTCTGTGTGAAGTGTGATGTGGTCCTCTCCCCTGCTACCTCTTCTCTCTCAATGAGAGTCTCCTTAAGAAACCTTCAAACACATACCTTAGGCTAGAAAGGACAGAAAACTTTGATTTCCCAAAGTGTTCCAGTTGCCAGCCAGTTGCACAAGAGTTAGACAGCAATTGTCACGTTTGAAAGGAAGTGGCTGAGAACACTGAAACCAAGAGCGTATGAGACTATGCTGACATGGTCTTTTGCAGACGGAGGTGAGCCTGTTTTGTCCTTTTTCCAAGCCAGCTGGGGAACTGCTTTACTGTAAGCTGATCCTGAGCTAATGCAACTACACAGCTTCAGGTTCAAAAGCTGCTAGTTAGCACCATGTGCCCTAGAAAACAAGCGGGGGTCTCTCAATTGCTGTCAGAATCCAGAGTAGTCCTATGTTCTGGTCCTGTGCACCTTCTGAGCAAACCTCATTGGTTCTGAGCCAACAGAGTATGAGGTAGGAAGGGTCCAGCTTGTGAAAGGAAATGGGAATGGTTCAGCTGTGCAGCCCTGTAGCGGGGCCAGTTCAAGATGTAAAACAAGTGGGCTGTTGCTTTTCCTGCCTCCTGTTGAAAAAAAAACCAACCAAACAAACAAACAAATCATGGCACTGCTTTGTTTCAGCCAGAGCCCAGGAAGATGAGGCAGAAGTCTGGGTCTTGGGGCAGGAATCAGTGCCTCTGCTTCATCATTTCCCTGGCAAGACCAAGAGCCTTGTTCTCCAGAACCCTCCTGTCCTGCCCCACTCTGTCCTAGCCTTCACTGTACCTTAGCATTTTCTGCTGCAGTGGAAAATGGGCCCCATCTCCTCCCCCTGCAGTAAAGCTACACTCCTTTTTACTTGAGCTGGCTGTGGGTAAGAGAGGGTGGACACATACAGTAGGACTGTACTGGGCACCTAAGGAAGTCCCATGCAGCAACATATGTGCCTGGGAGATGCCTAATCATGATTGGCAGTATTTTCTGTGCAACCCTCAGTACGCACCTACGTTCTTGCTAATTTGCATTTTAGGCACGTGAAAGACAGTTTGAGATCATGCTCAGGTTCATCTCATGGTGCCTTGAAGAAATTCTGCTTGCTTACCTTGCAAAAATGTGACTTTATGCTTCCTGCTCCCTTGGTGGGGGAGCCAAGGAAGCAGGAAGGATCCTGTGTTGTCCGAATAGCACAGGAGAACAACAGCCAGAGAAAGAGAAGGCAAACTGTGTGGGCAGAATCTCAGCCCCACCAAAGTGCCTGGCAAAAATTCCACCGACTTCAACAGCTTTCTATTCTATGGCTGCGTGTCCTTGTGTCTGACCAGAGACCCTTTTCAATGGTACAGTGTTAATAAGTTCTATGACTACTCCAAAGGGCAGCATGCAACCTTCTCCATTTTTATTATGCCACAGTACATGCGCTCTGAGTAGCAGGCAGCACCTCTTTACTTGTGCATCAGGTAATACAGGAAGAGTATTTTATTATTACAGAAGTGTTTCACTCACAATGTAGAACGACTGGCATTGAATCTATTCCTCTCTATTCTATTGATTTTGGGCCATACCTACGCTGCATTCACTGAGTATTCCCATATTCAGCCTCACTGACTTTTGTTTAGGTGCATGGCTAGGTATACTGGGGGAGGAGAGTGGTGGACTGTATTTATAATTACATCTCTGATATTTATCAGTTCAAAAATAACACAATACATTTTTGAGCAAAAACAATATTCAGCACTTTGCCAAGAGACATTGTTTTTCTGCAGTCACATGCCAGCCGTTCCTCGACAAAATTCCACACATTATCTTTTTCATGGGTTCAGAGGGCAGTTACCAAGTGTAATTTCCACCTGTAGGCACTGGTTTAGTTTTCTTTTTATGATTCCTCTTCCAAATTTATAAGAGAATTTAATTAGGCTTCTTATAGATTTCTTTGGCAATTTTTGAGTGTGTGTATATATATATATTTCTCCTTCTTGATTACGATCCCCTTTAACTTACTGGATGTCCCAAATTATAAGCTTTGCATGGAATCAGTTGCCTTTGGCTATGTTTGGTATTATGTTACCTTCTGTTCAGTTAACGGTGTGGAGATAGGCCATAAGCACTGGAAAAACCTCAAAGCTCTTTTCTGCTGTTTTGAAATTGAGAAAGCAGAAACATAATTGCTTTTGTTGGATCACAATCCTGAATAGCAAAAGACTTTTTAAACATCTGCCCTTCCTTTGATTGGCTTTACATCTTCTCTCTTTTTTGTCTACAGTTCTTTATTCTGCATTTTATTCATAAAGAAAAATTCTATCCATGGCAATATTTTCATATGCTGTAAGATGACTGGGATTCAATGCATTTAATCTGATCTAGCCCTACAGAAAACCTTAACAGAATGTGACAATATATGTTAATTCTGTGAGGTTTGTATCTGATCTGTCCTGCCTGCAATCTCAGTGCAATCTCCTGCAACCCTGACTTTCAACAGAGCCAGAGTCTAACTCCCAGAATGTATTTGCAAACACCTATTGAAGTCAAACAACACTACATAGCTATATGGGAAATAAATTTTGCTTTCTCTGTCACTGGGTCCCTGCTCCCATTCAGATCTGTGGCAAATCCGGCACCGACTTAAATTCTGCCAAGATCAGGCATCAGAATTGTTCATCTTACACGGGATTCTCTCTGACAGAGAACTCGCATGTGTCTCTGTGTGCTGATCTCCCTCTCCCTCTTTATCACTAATCGAGTGGCTTGATATGTCTCTCTTCTTCTTTTTTTTTTTTTTTTAATACCGCTGTCAAATACCTGTCATGATATTAGCATTCACTCCCGGGGAAATGTAGCAGCCAGAAATAGCGCTGGTCCCCGAGTGGACCTGAATAATCTATTCGTTCTGCAGGGAATAGCTATCCCTATTCAATAATAATATTGAAATTAAGAAATAACATTCTGTCTTTTAACATGGGAATAAAATACAGATAATTGGGGAATTTCCTAATCAGTCTGTTACTAAAACAGTATCTAGAGGAAACCTGAGCATTCAGCCAACTGAAATATGTCCCCTTGTTTTTTTTTCCTGCTTGGAGTAGAATGCTTGATATCAATACCACAAGTATTTTCAGTGTTACCTGGGACTAAGGGGGTGTGAAGGTAGGAGGCTTTTGAAAAGTCACTTCTGATTTTGCTCATTTAAGAGCTAAATATTTGAAATAAGGACCAAATTTTCAAGTGCTGATAGTCCCCAGTTGGATCCAGATTTTCAGAAAGATTCCATTCTCATTTACACTTCTCAGTAGAGCATTTTTCCACAAGTGCTCAGCAGCCAGCAATTCTTTCTGGCCAGGAAGCCATTGAGAAAGCCGGCCTTTTTTTTTTTCTTTCAGTGCCTAAAAGAGAACCGGGAGCTCTTTTGTGAATCAGGTTCTTCAGACAAGTTATGCCTGATGAGCCTGGCTCTGAGAAAAGAAGTGAAATATAACTTTCCTTTCTGAAACCTCTAGAGGCAGCGGGCGCTAGAAAGACACCAGTGTACTGCTGGGCAGAGATAGCTCCAAGAGAGCTAGCCTGGAGACTGGAAGCAATGGAGAAACACCCATAATTCCTCCTGGAGCTTTGCAGTGTATGAAGGAACAAGTATTTCCATGAATACCAGAATTATTCCGGAAGCCTAGTTTCCAATGGAGTTAGTGTTTCATGGCTGACTGACATTTTAAATGAATTATGCTATTGCTACGGTGTGAATTCCGCCCTTATCAGACACTGGAGAATCCATAGGGGAGAGAAGCCTTGCCTGCGGAGTGGATTCCCTTATATCTAATAAGGTATAAGCTCTGACTGAAGCTTTCCTTCACGTACATCCAGTCTCACTCCCAGGTGGTTTCTCTCCGTGTCAGATGTGAACCGAGCGTGGGCTGCAGCCTTCCCGTCAGTTGGAAAACTCTTCAGCTTTCTATTTTCACACAAACTTACGAACTTCATTATCTCTCAAAGCTCTACCTTTCTGCCAGGTTCAGTTACCTTTGGTCAATGGGTTCAAAAGTTATTAGACAGCCATGCACACAAGCACACGCACGCGGTGCAATGACGAGAGCTGTGCTTCCTTACAGAGCCAGGCTAGAAACACCCACTGCAAAACGCCAAGTGACTGCAGCCTGCTGTGTCTACGTGCGAGCTGGGGAGGCTGTAATACAGCACTGAGTGGAAAGAGAAATAAATTATTCCATATCTCCTGTCCCACGTAGCAATCAGCGGCATTTCTCCCTCCATCCCTAGCCTGAGGGTCTCCCCATGAGACGCGACCGCTGCAGGGCCCCTTCGGCACGGAGCGCGCTGCGGGGGTGGTCAGGGGGCTGGAAGCGTTCCTGGCCGGGCTGCCAGTGTGAAGGATTGGCAGTGCTTCTTGCAGTTTCCTTTCCCATGAGCAACTAGCAGCAATCAAATACAATCTAGCCCTCATTATTTGCTGTTAGTTTCTTTGATTGTGATTTGGAAATACGTTGCTAAGGAAAGCAAAAACCATGGTTAACTGATTGATAGAAAATAAGAGTCATAGAAAACATCTGGAGAGCCAGATGAGTACAAGCCATTGTTTAGTTTAATGCCCTTATAATATTTGCTGCAAACAGCCAAGCTGAAGGGTGGATTCTTCATCATTTTTATTATGTGCTTATTCCAAAATATTAGTGAATGGGCTTTGACAGCAATGTTTTATCCGTGCCCTTTTGCCCAGACATTACCATGTCTTGGCTTCCTGAGGCTGTGTAAGGCCAAATTATCAGAACATGATATCAAAATGTAAGAGTGGTCATACTGGATCATGCCAACGTCCCTCTAGACTCTTGCCTCTGATGGTGACTAATAGCAGATGTTTAGGAAAAAATACAAAGCCAAAAAACACAGCCGTTGTTCTCTGATACACCCTCCTCGCTTCCAGTGGTTAGCAGCTAGAGAGCAAGCTGAGCCAGAGGTGGTATTGTTGTATCTAATACGGCTAGATGGATTTGTTTTCTTCTGGGATTCTCCCCCTCCCTCAGCCTTTCAAGGTAGAAATAATGAAGAGCTTATGTTTTGTCTAGGGAAAAAAGCTGAAGAGGGAAACCCTGCACCTGGAAACTTTAGGGGACACCCCCAGGAAACGGGCTCCATCAAGCTGCAGTGGCACGTCTAGCCTTAAGTTAAAGAAAGAGAGACCCAGCCTTCAGTTTGAACTTTTGGTGTGCACTCTTCACCTAACCGTACAGTTGTTGGGCAGCAGAAAGCAGGGGGGGAAACGGGGTGGAAACAGATTGCAGCTGCCCGGAGCCTCCCTTCAGGCGGGCGGGAGGAGAGAAGACCGGCAGATCACCTGGGTGGCCACATAGCCCACCAGCTGCAGCAACGTGCTCCTCAGACGCCTTGAAGCAGTATGGTGTCTGAGTGCACAGAGACAGTAGACAGAAATGTGGTTAATGGCCAGCTTACTTCAAGTTTTTCCAGGTCCATTCCTATGCTGATCATAGTTATTCAACAACTGTGCTTTACGCATACGTCAGCGTGTTGTGGGTTTGTTAAGGAACCCTCTGTGAGCCCAGAAGAACAGATAAATGTTAGCGTATTTCCAATTTTACAGATACTGAAAATGAGGAAAAGAGTTGAAATCACTTGCCTGAAGTCCACGGAGTGAACTGGGAACTGAACCAGGTGTAGAAACCACACACTCCTCAGTTTTCAGTGGCTAG
>Ga0065711_1012844_pt1 | contig 13681 bp, 20 predicted proteins | sample Hoacrofraction12_FD_59098 | JGI IMG/M metagenome (GOLD analysis project Ga0065711, IMG submission 59098) | Hoatzin crop microbial communities from Cojedes, Venezuela - Epithelial fraction 12 v2 (version 2) | ecosystem: Host-associated > Birds > Digestive system > Esophagus > Crop | place... | reverse complement strand
GCTTCCTCTGCTTCAGTTTGTGCCCATTGCCCCTTGTCCTGTTGCTGGGCACCACTGAACAGAGTCTGGCCCCGTCCTCCTGACCCCCACCCTGCAGATATTTAGAGGCATTTCTAAGGTCTCCTCTCAGCCTTCTCTTCTTCAGGCTGAACAAGCCCAGCTCCCTCAATATATAATGATATATAAATATATATATAATAGATATATAATTTTATATTTATATATAATTATATATGTAATATATGTAATGATATATAAATAGAAAATATAGAAAATATAGAAAATAGAAAACCCTGCACAGCTGGCCGTGCTCTCTGCTCCCTGTGGAGCCTTCTGGCATGTACATGGGATGTTCCCTTCAGCTGCTGTCTTGCTTTTCTCCAGAGGTGCAGTGGCATGAAGGCAATTACTGAAACGAAATGAGATTTAAGCCGTCAGTTCTGTGCTGGTGACACCGCCGGTCTGCAGCATGGGTTTGTTGGTCACCTCGGGGTTCAAGGTGACTCTGCGCTAAATCCAGCTCTTGGTTTTCCAGCAAAACTGGTGGGTGATAGAGGGCCTGGGAAGCTGGGGGTTGCTCCCCCAAGCAAGCGGGTGAGCTGCTGTCCTGGCTGGGTCAGAGAGCCCCAGGGCCCAGGAGGGAGCTGCAAGAAGCAGCAGCAATCACAGCTGCTGAGATGAGCCTTCTCTGAGCTCTGCTCAGCCCCGAGGGATGCGTGGGGGCTGTGGGAGCGGTGGGGGCTGTTGCTGCCTGGCTCTTCCTCTCTCAGACCTTTGCCCGAGCTCAGGCTCGGACGGAGCCAGGGCCTCCACACTGCCATCCCTTGCGGATGCCATTAGGGCGTCGGGTGGACCTCTGGGCGTCTCGGATCTGCTGCCCTGCTCGGCAGAGCCTCACCGGGGTGGGATGGGAGTGGGATGGGTGCTGCTCAGCAGGCGTTTGAAACCTCTTTTCCCACCTTCCCCTGGGTCACTGCGAGCATCCCCTGCAGCGTGGGGTAAGGGCTGTCTGGGCAGGATCCTGCCTGAGGAGGAACCCCTTTCCCCCTGCCCTGGGACATCCCTCGTCCCCAACCCCCACCTGCTCTGTGCTAAAGGGACAGTGGAGAGACTTTGCTTGCTGCGTCTCAGAGGGAAGTGCAGCTTAGTTATTTTTTTAGCTCTTGGAATAATTAATTATCTAGGTTTTTGAATTTTTTTTTTAGTAATTACAAGTAGCAATCTCCTGGGAGGTGCAGATAGTTTGACTAGAAAGGCAATGCTCAGCCTGCGTGTAGCAGGAGGAGGATTTTAAATTATTTTTAAATACTTCTCATGAGTGAGCAGATTTACAGTGGGCTGTAAATATTTTGCGGCACTGAGTTATAGTAGCAGCGCACGGTCTTGGGCTTGCTGGCAGCTGCCACAACGGCACTGCTGTAAAGGCACTGGTGTGTGGAGAGATCTTGGTGGTGCTTATAAATCTCTCTAAAAAAAGATAATGAGTCAAACTGGTACAGGAATTGCAGCCGGGATGGGGAGGTCTGCACCTATGGGCTGCATCTCGGGGCTCAGCCTCTCCAGCCTGTTCCGCTGGGGATTAATAATAATGATAATAATAATATAAACTGCTCTGGCCCCAGTGCAAAGGGCAGAGTTTCATGGGGAGGAAGGTCTTGCACGGGGCTCTCGGGTGGGCCTGGGGTTGAGATGGAGCCAAGGGTAGCGGTGGTGGGGCAGGGAAGCGCTGGGCCGACCTCCTGCTTGGAGCAGCCTGATGCAGTTCTGGAGATGCCAAAGGATGGATGTGGGCCCTGGAATCCCGTCCCACAGGATCGCCGTGGCCCGCTGCGTCTGCCCCATGCCTTGCAAGCCTCATCTGTTTCGTGAAGTTGCTGGCACTAGAGTAACCCTCCCCTTTCTGCTTTCTCCTGTGAGAACCAGTGCACAGCCAGAAATACGTACACGTGTCAGAAAACACGTACAAGCATCGCCGTCCAGCAGTCACGCGTGGGCTGCGCGTGGCGTCAGGGGTGCAGGGAGGGAACGCTCGCTGCGGAGATGTGACCGCTCAAAGAGTGGAAATCCCTGGAAAGCATCGCGTCTTCCTGCCGAAGGGCTGGGAACGGCCGGTGCCCGAGGCGGGGGGTGACTGGGGAGGAAGGCTGGTGCCCCGTGTTAGCACAGCGGTTGGAGCATCCCCGTCATTGCTTTGCAACACCAAAGATCCCTCTGCCCGTTGAAGAGGAGCGCGAGGGTCGTGGTGACGCCCAGACACGAGCTCCCGACCCCGCAGCGAGCTGTCCCTGCGCGTGGGAAGAAGCCTGCCTTAACCACAGGTTCCGTGTTTGGCTTCCAACATTTCCTTTGCTCTTCTGCACAGAGGTGTTTTGAAATCTTTTCTGCAGGAGGGTTGGACTAGATGACCCACAGAGGTCCCTTCCGACCCCGACCATTCTGTGATTCTGTGATAAAGAGATTTGGGATCCTTACGACACCACCGTGAATCTCTGAGTCAATACTGCGTTACCCACTTTAATAATTTTACTACAACATTGATTCTATGTATTGAAAAAAGAGATTTCTGCCTCTCCCTGGATTACCTGCTGCAGAGAAGCTGTCATTACTGCTGTTTCTCGTAAGACTCTTCCCCCAGCCCCGCATTTCCGTGTCCCTCCGCAGCGCTGGAGTCCTGCTTCACAGGTCTCGTTGCACCACAACTTGTGCTGGGGTTTAGAAAGTTGCTCTTTTTCTTGGCTGTGCTCCCCAAGCCTATTTAATCCCTTAAAGTAGTATCTTTCGCCAAGTACCGCATGTGTGTTTGTGAAGCCTGGTTTAATTCTGCTTTAAATATTAAATAGCATTTGCTGTGTAGCTGGTTACTTGCTGCACTCCGTCAATACGAAAATGCGCCGCTGGCTTGACAAGCGCTTTTCGAGCCGGAGACGTGTCGGGAGCTGGCTGGAACCGCGCGTCCCCAGCTGCTGTTTGTGTCGGTGCGCTCAGCAGTCTGCGTCGGTGGGGAAGCGGCAGCGATGGAGTCCTGGGAGGGAGACTTAGTGGTGAACCCTTGGTGCCAGCACGGGAGACGGCCCTGGAGCTGGGTCTTGGTGGCATTGGATGCTCTTCAGCCCTGCTCTGTGGTTTCAAGGTGAGGTTTAGATTGGATATTAGGAAAAATTTCTTTACTGAAAGAGCTGTGAAACATTGGACCAGGCTGCCCAGGGCACTGGTGGAGTCCCCATCCCTGGTGGTGTTCAAAAAACATGTAGACGTGGCACTTGAGGACATGGTTTAGTAGGCATGGTGGTGTTGGGTTGATGGTTGGACTTGATGATCTTGGAGGTCTTTTCCAACCTAAATGATTCTGTGAGAGCATCCTGAACCCAGCTCTTCCTGGCCATCATGCTGGGAAGGCTGGGGGAGCTGGTCCTTGCCACAAAGGGTGTCACAGGTCCGGGTGGCCACAGCCAGAGCCTCCCTGGGTCTCTGCAGGGCTTCGCTGGCATGGGACAGGGCTTGGAGGTGTCCTGGGCTCCCTGGAGCAGCTGCAGCTCACGGCGATGGGACGCTGGGTCCAGTTTTTGTGGTCATGGCTGGTCCGGGGCGATGTGGCTGTGGTCACAGGGAAGCGTTGGAGCGTGCTTTGATCCTGTGTCCTTCACCGAGGTTCTCAGTCCCAGGCTGCAGAGCCTGGCCGCTGGCTGGGCACCTTGCTGAGCAGCAGCGTGGGACTCGGCTGCGGGACCTGGGCCCAGCAGGGACAAGGCAGGTGCAGAAACAGTTTTGGCCACTGTTCCCCACTCCTCAAGCGGGGATGGGTTTGCAGCAGGGTCAGTGCTGACCCACTGGTGCCTGGCAGCACAGCAAGCTGAGCCCGTCGTTCGCTTCAAGGTGTTGGCTTTGCAAAGGGCAGCTTTTCCTCTTTTTCCTCGCCGAGGAGAAGCAGCTGGCAGGAGAAGATGCTCACCAGTGGGACAGAGCTGCTGGCAGCAGGGTCAGTGTGTCACCAGAAGCACGTGAGATCTGGCAGTGTCCAGCCCGCAGGGGTATTTGGGTGGATGAGGGTGAGTTAACCCAACTCTCTGGTGTTTGGAGACATCGCCGTCCGTGCCACGGGCCACGCAGGGGGTTGTTTAACGTGCGTCTCTCTATTAGCAGGGTGTCAGACCAGGGCAAGAGGAATTACAGCCTCGTGGGTGAAGCCTGCTGTATCTGGGGGCTCCATTCTGCTCCCTGAGCCTGGTCCCAATTACCTGGGCGTGATCTGCGCCGTAAGATGCTGGTGGACGTGTTCTCACCCTGTTACCTGTGCTGCGGGGCCGGGGGAGAGGCGGCTGGAGGTGCTGAGGGGCTTTGAGCAGGCTGTGGGACAGGGGAGCGAGGTCTGCCTGAGCCGAGAGCTGCCAAGGACCAGGGACCTGTGGGAGGCCTGGGGGTATCCACTCTGTCCTTAATGGAGGGCTGGAGGGCCTGGGTTGCTGCTGGTGCTGAGGATGGTGGTGATGGGACCTGTTTAACCAGCGTCCAGCCCCTCACCATGGACACATCTGAGGGGCTGTGCATCCTCTTGGGCCCTGAGCAGCCTTCTCCGTCCTGGATGCCGGCTGACGATGCTCCACCAGCCCCTCTCGGTGAGGGAAGCCCTCTCTCGCCTGCTGAGCTCCTTGCTCACCTTCTCAGTGCGAGAGCTGGGTTGGGGTACTTCATGGAGCAGCTGCAACGTTGCAGGATGCTCAGAGCTGGTGGAGCAGCTTGCTGTGACCCCAGAAAGGCTCTTGAGGGGCTGGCAGAGAGAACATTGCATTTTGGGGGCTGGTAATGCCCTTGGGGAGAGGGAAGCAGAGAGTTGTTGGAGGCGGTGGTGCCATCAGCTCCGAGGAGCACGGCTGAGCCCCGCTGCCAGCCTCGGCAGGGGCTGGGTGTACCCTCGGCGAGGGCGATGCCAACAGCACGGCACGAAGATAACAGAGTGGGGAGGGCTTTGAGGAGGCAAAGCCCAGACTGGGAAGCCGAAGAGGGACAGAAGGACCTGTGGGTGCCAGCTTGAGGAGACGGGGTGGACGGCTCTGGGCATGGAGCTGCCCAAGCCTGGCACAGCCCCATCCGGCTGCCACGATCTGCTGTGGGGAGAAGACCTCCCCTCCTTCCGTGGTGCACGGCCCCAAGGCAGCGCAGACCCACCAGCCTGGCGCCGGTGGCTTGGGGACACCAGCGCTCTGGGGACAAGAACCATCCTTCCCCCGAAGAGCTGGCGTTAGGAGACACCGCAGCCCTGCATCCCGAACCCCGGGGGAGTGTTTGCTCATGTGAATTTGCATTTCATTAATACTGAATAAAGGCTAATTTGCTGTAATTAGGGCCCGAACCCTGCCAAAGCAGAGGATTTTGGGGCTAAGCCAATTAACGGCGACACGTTGCAGCATTTAACGAGCTTGGGGAGGCTGCTGCTGGGTAAGGACAGCAGTTACCCTGGGTGACGAAGCGCTGCCCGGTTACTCACCAGGTACAAACACCCTCTTGCATTTATCCCGAGTGATTCCACAGGGCCTGGGCAGGAGTTTGAGAGCCCGACGGGGCTGTGTTTGCACCCTGCGTGAGCTCCCCCCAGCAAAGAGCCCCATCCCCGGCTTGGGGAGACCTGGTCAACCCCCAGCAGGGCTCCAGCCCGGGGTTGGCGGGGAGGCTGCAGCTGACCCTGCTGAGGGGTGCTCGGGGGGGCTCCCACAAACTCCGGGTCCCTGTCCCTGAGCAGGGATGTGGGGTGACTCCGTGCTGGCCCACGGCTCCATCAGGATGGCAGCATCCCGCGGTGGGGGGCTGCAGGACTGCACCCACGGCCCCTGCACCAGGCACAGGCTTGGATTGATTTTTTCCTTCCCCCCAGGATTTGCCAACACTCTCAAACGTTGGCTCATTATTTTCAGGAAATTAAATAATTTTTATGGGCAAAGGCTGTATTTAGAACATAAAGAAACAAACAAATAAAAATGTGTCGCTACAGCTGTTTGGGATTAGCTTCTCGTATAAAACTTTGATGGAAGTGGCGACGTTTGTTACGGACATTTTCAGTGGAAAATTTCAATCTTCTGTGGAAAGAACCCCCACTTCGCTGCGTGGATGTGTGTGACCTAGTAAGGGAAGCGTGTTGGTATTTTCTTGAGAAATGTTCTCATTTGGATATTCCAATGGAAACCGAATGATGTCAAGGGAAATAGGAATTTGAGGAGATGACATCAGTTTGGTTACACCCCAAGTCTGACCAAGGCTTCTGCCCTTCCCTGGAACATTCCCTCGGCGCAGTGAGTTTTCCGTTGCAGCGGCAATGGTGGATGCGGAGGCCAGGTCCTCGTGGCCAGGCTGGGATGTCCCCGCATCACCCACAGTTGCTCCGGGTGTGGGCTGCTCAGGCGATGGGTGCAGCTCGAGTTAGACCATGTCTGAAGCAAAGCCGGCTGCCTTCCCCTGACCCAGGCCGCGTGGGGACGGAGGGCAGGCCGGGGCTGGGGCGCGTCCCACACGATGCTGTGTCCTTGGGAAGGAGGTGACGGGGTGAGACCNCATCCCNCANTACCCCTGCTCAGGAGCACCGTTGGCCTCTGTGATGAGACCTTTTGCTCCCCGGTGTTGCGGTGGCCATCGATGTGTGGAAGGGGCCAGCCGCTAATTAGACGGCTTGGGCAGATTGATTTGAGGGACTGGTGGAAGCAATTGATTTGCTTGTTGGGAGACAGCTGGGATTTGAGCAAAATCATAGAATCACAGAATGGTTTGGGCTGGGAGGGACCTTTCCAGGCCATCCAGTCCAACCCCCTGCCATCAGCAGGGACATCTTCAGCTGGATTGAGCTGCTCAGAGCCCTGTCCAGCCTGGCCTTCAATGTCTCCAGGGATGGGGCATCTTCCACCTTTCCGGGCAGCCTGTGCCAGGATTTCACCACCCTCAGCATAAAAAATTTCTTCCTTATATCCAGTCTAAATCTACGCTCTTCAGTTTAAATCCATCACTCCTTGTCCTGTTGCTACAGTCCATGCTAAAATGTCTTCCCCATCTTTCTTAAAAACCCCCTTCAACTACTGAAAGGCCGCAATAAGGTCACCCCGCAGCCTTCTCCTCCCCAGGCTGAGCAGCCCCAGTTCTCCCAGCCTTTCCTCCCAGCAGAGGGGTTCCAGCCCTCGCATCATTGCTGGGGCCTCCTCCAGCCCCACTCCCACAGCTCCACCTCTGTCCTGTGCTGAAATGCTCCTTGCAGTAACTTCTCTGCTGCTTTTCTCCCAAAAGCTCACTCTCTGGGCAGCTCACCCTCCCGGCTGCGCCCGCGCCGAGGCGTGTGAGCACCCACCACCGCCAAAGCCCCGGGCTGGAGAGGAGACCAAGGCTGCAGGGTCTCACTGGGCACCCCAGCTGGCACCAAACCCACTGCTCCCTTGGCAGGGGGGCTGCCAGGCTGCAGCCCCCACCCCAGCCCCGGTCTAGGGCATGCCGCCGTAGGGAACGGCTGGGAAGGGGCTTCTCTTCCTCAAGGCTGTGTTGGAGAGCATCGGTGCTGTGGCTGGAGTCCCAGCTGGGGGATTTGACAGCCCCTCATTTCCCTCTTGGGCTTCTCCTGGCTTGTGGGCCCCGTAACCAGGTGTGGGTTGTGGTAGGCAGTAAGGGCACACAGGGTTTAGGTGGTGACACTAAAGCTTGTGGTGCTTGTCCCCCAGACAGTGTCCTGGCTTCGCTCCCCGTGGAACCCTGGCCAGATCAACAGGCGAGGCTGGTTCTGAAGGACCAGGCTCGTGTCTTCCCCAGCTTGGCCAGAGCACAGAGCCCAGGCTGCTCTTCCATTCTCCTCCCTGGTATGGTCTACCCGGGGTGGTCTCTGAGCGAGGTGAGAGCTGCTCTGAAGTCTCGCCTCCAGACGGGGCCTTGTGCCCGTTCCTGGCGAGAGGGACAACGCACACGCAGGGAGTCCAGCCGTAAGCTGGCCCTGGAAGGTTGAACTTGGCTTATTCCTCTTTTTCTGATGACAGCAGGGTGATGGAGAGACCCTGCGGTAGCAGTGAGCTGGGGAGAAGGTGACAGCCATCCAAAGGACCTTGGCTGCTCGGTGGGCTCGTTCCTCCGTGCAGCTCTGCGTTGCCGCAGCGCGGCAGGCGGCTCCCTGCTCGGCGAACGCAGCGAGGACCGAGCCGGGAGCCGCGGCCGCCTCCTCTGCATCCCCTGCGCGGTCGGGCTGTCAGCGTGCGGCTCCTCCGAGATGAATGGGATCACTTTAGCTCATCTCGGCGGTGTCAGAGTGATAAACACATCCCTCGGTGGCCTCTGACAAGTCCGACCCCGCGAGGCGTGCCTGAGGAGCCGGCGGGAGGGAGAGGAGGGTGTTGGGTTCCTCAGGAAGCTGCCATCGTCTGGAGTGCTGGTGAAGCTGGGCTTTGTGAGGGCCGTGCTCAGAAATACGCCCGGCTCGAGAGGTGGGATCACCTGGGGATGTGATTCCCCACGGGCGCTCCGCGTGAGCGGGACACAGCGAAGCGTCGCGGTCGCTTTGGCCACGAGGATGCTGTTTCTCCCTGGCACCGGGCTGCCAGAAATCAGGCCAAGTTTCAGGAACCTGGGAGGTCTTTCCCCAAAATTCAGGTGTGAGGTTTGGTGAATATGATCGGACTTGCAGATGCTGTGTGCTTCCCTCTGCCTCCAGACGTCCTTGCTGCCAGGTAGCAGCCTCAGTATGGCTACAGCCTTCCATTCTTGACGGCTTTCTCTTTGGAGAAGATAGGAGCTTCAGGATGAGAACTTCCTTAAGAAATGAGTTCAATATCTTTTTTTTTTTATGCATGGAAAAATCAAACCCAGACTGGGTACTCACAAGCCGTTCCCACAAGATTTTGCTCTTCGGCCCTGGGCTATAAGGTTCTGCTATGAATATTCATAGCTCATCCCATTCCTCCTGCTGTTGTAACTCTGTGATTACCGTTGTTCTAAAGAAATCTCTCCTTTGCTGAAAGCAGTGGCTTGTGCAGGATCCGGGACTGCCCCGGGCAGCTCTGGGCTTGCGCTGGCTGGGTGCTAGCTCACACCTCTGGACCAGGTCAGGGGTGCTCCTGCCCCACACGATGGGTGTCAACACCTCGGCTCAGATCTTACGAGAAACTTCTAAATCCAAGGGAAAACGGAATGGCTGTTGCAGTGAGGTGGCTTATCTGGGTCCTTGCCCCCTCCCTCTGGCACTCAGATCTGCTGGTGCTGACTGGTTTCCAGTATCTAGCCTGATCTATCCTGGAGCTGGTTCACAGCCCTGCAGGGTTCTGCAGACTGCGGAGCTCTTGGCCACATGCTGCTTGGTGGGACAGTCAGCCACGAGCTCCTCAGATAACTCCTCTGGCTTTCCTTCTGCGTCACCTGAAACTGAAAAATATTTTCCGTGGTTCTCTCCAGACTCTGATCTTTCTTCATTTATCTTTGCCAGCTAATTCCTAGCCTGCCTGCAACGGCTCCTGCGCTGTGTATCCAGATCAGACACAGTCATGATTCACTGTAATAGCTCCTAAATACTCATTTAAGCCGGTTAAGTGACCATGACTGTAATAAACAACCTCTCGTGCTGTTTCTGCTCTGGCTTCCTACAGATCCAGCCATGCCTTGGGCCTCGCAAGGTGCTGCCACCGCCGCGATGCGTGGGAGCGCTCGGTGGGCTGGCTGCCGTGGAAGGGGGGTTTTGCCCTGATGCTGCCCACCCTAAGCTCAGCCTGTTCCCCACGGGGCTCCTGGCTGTATGGGTGGGATAGAAAACCCTGCTGCCCTAGGACAGTGGGAGGGGCCCTTCCTCCTGTTCCTCAGCCTAGCCCGCACCAAAAGATGATGTTGCTGCGTTGCAAGCGGAGCAGGGGCAGGCAGCAGGCTCAAACCTTTCCTGTCTGGCTCCTGTTCTCCCTTCTTGGCAATGCCAGCCCTTCCAGGTCCTCCCTCTGTGGTCATGGTCAACCTTGTTCAACGTCTGCAGATCATAGAATCACAGAATGGTAGGGGTTGGCAGGGACCTCTGTGGGCCATCTAGTCCAACCCTCCTGCCGAAGCAGGGTCACCTACTGCAGATGGCAGGAGACACTTTTGCTCTCCCAGAGGAAGAGGCCAAGCAGTGGAGCTTCTCTGCAGCCAAATCAAACCCCAGCCCTTTGGGCCTGTCCTTTGCCTTTTCAGAGAGGAAGATGGAGGAAGAGGATCCACCGCTGCAGACAGTCAGTGAATGAGAGTCGTTTCTATGCTGCCAAGGCTCAGCTGAGGGCTGAGCAGGGCTCTGCTTTTTCTGTTTTCTCAAGCTGCTCTTCACACCTTACATCCCACAGGTTTCTCTCTCCAAGCAGTGTTTGATGGCAGGTAGCTCACGGGCACCTCTCCTCACACGCTGCTCAACAGCTCCTCTGCACAGGCTGCCATGGCAGCTCATCCAGCTTTACTCCATCCCCCAGAGATTTCTTTTTTCCTTCTGGACAGCTCTAGACATAATAAGTTCCTGGCCTTTGCAATGAATCTCGGTGCTCAGGACAGATTTATAATGTTTGACCTTTCATATTTCCTTCAGTTCTTTGTTTGCAGCAGCGCTCTGACGTCCATCTGCACCGTTGGTGGGTTTCCAGCCTTCACACCATATATTATGAAGGTAGAAATCACATTAGAGATGAACAGTCACAGTTTGCCCTGTAAATTACAGATTTTCCATGACCGAATCAATTGAAGATGGTGGCTGTGGCTGCCCTTTGCTGGAACATGGCTGGGTACCTTCTAGACGTTTCCATTGACTGAGATGTTGTGCCAAGTTTCATGACTCATGAAGGTCAGTGCAGCTCCAATTGACTGAGAGCCGGCTCAGTGGTGTGATCTCTCCTGGTGAAGCCCAGCCTGCTCTTCCCTTTGATGTTTTACCTTTGTTTTCGTTCAAGGAATGTTCAGAGGAGACCATAAGTCCCTGACAAGCTCACTGGTGCCTGCTTTCACTGTTTCGTTTTGCTGTTTGACGTTGTGGTTCCTCTTGTTGTTGTCTGGATGTTTCGGGGGGCTGAGGAGCTCTTGCCATCGCTGGTCTCGTTTTTTCCAAAATGCTGACTTTGCCTTCCCGTGCGACTTCCCCCAAACCCATCATTTGTTGTTTGCCTTGAGGTCAGTGGGATATTCCAGCTCCTTCCGTCCTCTGCAGCCACAAACCCCTATCTGCAGGCTTGGGGTCTGTCACACTTACGGGTCCCTTCCAGCCTGAGATATTCTGTGATTCCGTGGCACTGTGGGGCTGCCATCCTGCAGCCAGGAGCAGCGTGGTGGGTCAGTGACTCTTGGGGCCATGGCCAAGCATGTTCTGGGGGATGTGCTTTTCACAGAAGGCTTCTCCAGGTACCAATGTCGTCCGTGAGCCCTGTGAAGACGAAGTGGCTTTGGGACATCTCATCTGTTAGAAGAGCCCTGAGGAAACAAGCTGTTCTCTGCCTGGGGAGGACAAGAGGTGCAGTTGGGTGACAGGGAGATGTTGGTGGCCAGATGCCAGCTACCACACCAAGGCCAGCTCCAGTCATAGTCTAGCAAGACTTGCTCTAGGTCTGTTTCTCCTCTTAGATTGCTTAGAAAGTTTAGTTTTGTTTTTTTTTTAAAAAAAGATGTGTCCAAAGCTGTTGACAGTGCAGCTGGGACAAACCACAACTCAGATAGCTACGCTGGGGACTCGAGCAGGTTATTTACATCCCAGTCAGCCACGTGGGTGTTGTTTAACATTCGTTTAGCATCTGAGAGCTGCTAGGGACTGGAGGCACGCACTAAAATTGGGTACTGGCTTGTCCCGGCTCACGCTGTGCCTGTCTTGGGCGTTGGGAGGTGGTGCCTCCCAGGGTCGCTGCGGGCTGAGCAGGGTGCTCCAGATCTGCGCTGGTAGCCCCCATGGGACTGTTATGGGTCAGGCCAAGTCTACCTGCAATGGTCCTTCTCCAGGCTGTGCCATGTGTCTCAGAGCTCTTTACCGGGACTCTGTTCAGCTCGACCACTCCTAGAACCATCATGGTCTAGCCAAGAAAGTGTTGAGGTGTTGGGTGTCCAGGAATGATACTATGGCTGCTTTAATGCCAAGGCATCATGGAGGGGAGCTGATGGAGTCAGGGAACAAAGGTGACTCTGGGAGGGTGAGTCCCCTTCCCAGAGTAGCCCCCCGCTGCCTCTTCCTCAGCCCCTGACCCTTGCATCCTTGGCTGAGTGTGGAGGAAATTCTGAGTTCAGCCTCTTTCACGCTCTAAATAGTATCCTAGACTAGAATTGTGTGACCCAAAGTGGAGGTCCCACATGATTTGAGAGGTCTCTGGGGCTAAATGATGATTGCATGTTGGTGGTCTGGGTTGTTCTCTGAGCCTCCAGGTTGTTCTCTGAGCCTGAGAGGCCATCATCTGCTTGGGCTGAAATCTAGGTGACGCGGTGTCTGTGGGATGTGGCTTGGAGGCTGTATCTGGGGCAATGGTGGGGGACTGTGTTTCAGTGCTGGGTCCCATGAGCACCTCAGAGCTTGCCCGGGATCCATGTGGACCTGTTCACACCTGGAGGGGGCAGGTCAAGCCATGAACAGCAGCACCAGCAGCAATTTGGCTTCTGCCAAGAGGGAAATTGCCTTGAGAGCCATGCTGGAGGCATGCTGGAATCTGCCGAGCGCTCGGGCAGGGCTGGCAGGGACTGGTGGAGTCTGGCAGGATTGGAGCCCTGGCAGGGACCTGCCAGCGGAGCCTGGGGAGAGCCAGGCTTGAGCTGCCTCGGGAAGAGCATCCAGACTCCTGGGGGGAAAGCAAGGCCCTTGTCAGCCAAGACAACTATTGAAGTACGTGGTTATGGTTAAACAGACCTGGAGCGGGGTGTTGCTCGGAGGAGAGTGGGCTGACTCAGTGGCTGCCGGCTCGGCTGGCGAGATGCCTGGGTCTCATCCCGGGTTTGTCTGTCTGCGAGCTGCAAAGCTTCCCCGGGGTTTTCTCTTCCGCTCTTTCTGCCTAGCAGACTACGAGGGCTCAGCCCAACTACCAAATGTTGGCCCGGGGTATCTGAGACACCCCTGTGAGGGGGTGGTTATGACCAGGGGCCACCTGCAGGTCCATGACTGCTTGGACGGGCACCTGGAGTCTTGGCTCAATGTCCTGGGGCGTGGAACAGTTGTGTTCAAGCTGCTGCACCAAACCTGAAGGCTTCTGTGAACAAATCTGAGCCAGGGTCTTCATCCCCTTCCCACGGGCTGCAAATGAAATGGAAGCTGGTGGGGGGGGCTGTTAAGGGTCTTGAAGAGCACAGCCCTGGGTGTGAGCTGGGGCTCTCGAGCACACGGGGACAGGAGCCTGAGCAGCCATATCAGTGGTCCCTGCTCAGAAATGGTCTTTGCTCCTGGAGGAGCTCATGGGATGACCCTCCCACCTGGGGTCAACCATCTCCTAATGGATACAGGTCCTGTGCCACGCAGTTCTTCCTCTGCCTGTGCAGCCCCATCACCATGGGCTCTGTTCCTGGTACCTTCCCTGATGCACATGAGACCAATACGTGCTGTGGTCAGGAAGGGGAGGCATGGACAGGGAGGAGCATGCTCAGGTCTGCAGCCCTTGCTGGCTGTGCAGAGTCGTAGAATCATAGAATCATAGAATGGTTTGGGTTGGAAGGGACCTTAAAGATCATCCAGTTCCAACCCCCCTGCCATGAGCAGGGACATCTTCCACCA
>Ga0065711_1007997_pt1 | contig 13681 bp, 9 predicted proteins | sample Hoacrofraction12_FD_59098 | JGI IMG/M metagenome (GOLD analysis project Ga0065711, IMG submission 59098) | Hoatzin crop microbial communities from Cojedes, Venezuela - Epithelial fraction 12 v2 (version 2) | ecosystem: Host-associated > Birds > Digestive system > Esophagus > Crop | place... | reverse complement strand
ATGTGACCCCAATATGAGTATGATCGTTCACCTTTATTAGTCAGCAAAAACAAGGTTTATATAGCAAAACTATTACAGCATCTGAATGGTTAAACCCCCAATCCATATATAGGCAAAACTACTGCAACTCATTGTGATTGGTGCAGAGCTACATCTCGAAGTGAAAACAGTACTGTGGCAGGAAACAACAGCGTGGCAGGAAGGAAGTGACAGTGCGGCAGGAAACGGTGACGTTCCCCCTGCTCCAGTGTTCCGAGCTCGTCGCTCTGCCTTCCCAGCAGGGTTCCATGTCAGCCGCTCCCAAGGCTCACTTCCGGATCGGAACCTGGGTTGCTCAACGCACCAAACTATGTCCCCTCTCGTCCAGCCAGGACTCCACAGGATTTAACTTTTTAAATTGAAAATAGAAATTCTTTGTTTCTTTCTGAATTCTGAAGGACAAATGACTGAATAATGCAACGAAGTGGATCAGGAGATATGAGCATGGTATGAACTGTTAAAGAACAGTAACTTGATTGTCTGTACTAAGAGAAAACCATTTCTTATGAGGTTTAAAATACTCTGTTTTGCATTCTGATACATGAATAATTATGACTAAAATGCTTTCATGAAGAAACAAGGCAGCAATGGGCTTGTAATTTTGACTTCTTTTATATTTTTTATTTGGGTGGCAACTTTGAGGGTGTTCTTGAAGTGATTTGTATTTTGCCTTAGTCTGGAACTGTTGCACGCTTGTCTCTCATGTGTCTGCGAAGACTTGGTTCGTAGCATTGCAGGTGTAAATATGATGTATTTGGTCATTGTGTGCCCTGTTTGTCCTGGCTCTGATAGTGGCTCTTCCGGTTCAAGAAAGGCAATGCAAGCAGCATCTGCGGCTTCCCAGCAGCTTTGCAAGCACTGTCAATCTTCCTACATTCTTCCAATGTACAAGTACCTAATGGCACTATTTTCTCCTTGGTGGGTTTGCTTTGTATGTGATACATTCCTTAGGAACCGATCTATTTCTTTTGTGTGATAAATTACAGGGAGAAAAGGATTTGTGTCTTTTCTGTGTATCTCTTAGAGAAAGAAATGAGACTCATTAAAGGACAGTGTTGACTTCAATGACCCTCTTTCGGTGACAAATACATAAGTGTGTAATATCTTTGAAATGGCTATACCAACACATAGACATCTTATTTTTTTTGCACTTTTCCAAGGTGATCTTGTACACCAAGACAGACTAGAGTTGTTTTTCTCTGAAGAATGCAAAGCGTCCAGGATTCCTCTCAGCCCCTTTGTCTCATTTGTGAAATATGCTACTTAGATTAATTAACCTAAAGTTCTCTGATGACAGTTGTCATGCATAGAAATGGTATTTATATAGTAATGGTTAGGTGATACTTGCAGGTTTTCAGGAAGTCCTGGTGCTCCTGATGGTGCTAGTTGATTCCTGGAGAGCAGCCCCGATCCTGTAGCTCCATGCATACTGCAACTTTTGGTTGTAGTTCAGAAAGACAATGTGTCCCAATATGTGTATGGTGGGGTTTTTTTCAGTTGTTTTAAAGTTTTGTCAACATTTCTGTTTGAAAGCATTTATTAAATCATCTCAATTAGGATGCAGTTTTTCATATTATAGCATTAAGGTTTGAAGTATTTTGTTCTATTAGAGCAAAAGTATTGCTCTAATGATTGGCTCTCATGGCTTTTCAGCCCACCAGACAGGCAGATAGTCAAAGTCCAAAACATTCTTATTTCAGGATAAATTAAGATATTTCAAATCAGAATAGTTAGTATCACTAACTAATCCTAATTTTTCTGTGTGACTGTAGAGCTTAGGACACTGCAGAATATTCCTGATATCTGCAGTGTGGAGCATAGGCAGTGAGTCATACACGCTCTTCTGTCTTAACTGGCTTCAGGAGGGAGGATAGTGCAAACTCGGGGTTCCTTAGCTCTGACTTCTCTCCAGGGGCTTTCAGGCATGACAGAGTGGCAGTAGTCATAGTGGTTTTTGTGATGGGAAAGCTTGTATTGAATGCATTGGTAACACCTGTGCCGTTTTGGTTACAGTAGAGCACTAGAGTGAGATTTGGATGCTGTCAGTCTACTTTTAAAACGTGAATCAGTGGGCTCCGACTGCTCCTGAGTTTTGAATGACAGCTCTGGTATTTGACATTTGCGTGCTAGCTTAGCTGGACAGGCAATTACTAAGATTCCTTTTGTAAATGAGATGATGAATCTTGGATTTGTTCTGATACAGAAGCACACTAAAACATACAAAGTTAGGAACTTTTAGAAAACAACCCACGTTCCTCTAACTTCTGCCTTTTATTCCCTTTATTTCTCCTTTCTTTCTAAAGATATGAAAAAAAAATTGTGAAAAGGGCTTTTTTGTTTTTTTTCCTGGAGTGGTATTGTACCAGTTTCTCCAAGTGTCAGGTAAGTGCGGTTTGGATAGTTGTGGATCCACAAATGGCTACCCCTGTTACGGTGAAACAACAGTTCAAAGAGAGCTAGCTCGACATTCTTCCACTATTAAAATACAATTAAATAGATACACATCTGTAGGGAAAATACTGCAAGATGTAGGTATTGTTTGTTTCTGTCTTGTTTGTTAACTGTAGAATGTCACTTTGGATTTATATTTTAATAACCTGCCATGTTTAGTAATTATATCAACAGGGAGATATGTAACTGCATGCAAATTTTGTTTCTCTTGGAGTAGTGGTTAATATCTTGGGGTGTGGTTTGTTTTTGTTTTATTTTTTTTTTTGAGGCGAACTGCTAAGTTAATTATTCAATTGCAGTGAACTGTACGAAGGTGATGAGTACTGGCCTGATGACTGCCTTCCTCTTTACTTTCTCCCATGCTGCTTTGAGTGCCCTGATTTCACGAAACCCATTCTGACTGAAGCAGCAGTTGCATTTCACAGTTCCCAGTCACGTCGAAAAAGGGGAGACCAGTCTCCCTGATGGTCAGTGGCAGTCATTTTAAATACCACTTCTCTTATTGGCCTGTTCAAGCAGGTCTGTATGATGGCTAAATCAGTGGTTGCGGGTTACGAAGACGGTGCTGTACAACATGCACAGCAGTTAAATCAAAATGAGAATTGAAGTGATGAAAAGGTGTGGACTACCTGGAAAATTTCATTTATAACTGAGCTTCTTCATAGTAAAGAATAGTAGATTTTATTGAAAATTTATGAATACTGTTTATCAGGGTGTATTGTGTTCAGGACAACATAAGGAACTGGAGTTTTTATTGCAGTCCTCGTCTTGCATTTTTTCAGCTTCAAAATTGTAGAGATATCCAGGTAACTGATCCTATGTTGGAGCTTCTTTTTGTGACAGACTTTTACATGACATTAGTTGAGTGACATTTTCCTTTTTGATATCTAAATAACAATCTTATCCCAACATTGTGCAGCAAAAAGTAAGAGTATTTTAGCTGATGGAATGGGGCTGGAACATTTGATATAGGCAGGTTGGTTTTTACCCTTTGTTTTATATAGTAGGGTCATGATCAGAGGTTTTAAAGGCAAGAGTAGTAACTTCTATTTATGCCTATCTGGAACAGATAATGTATTTATAGTTGAAAGATGCCTCAAGGAAAGGGTGGCTCAAGACTTTGTCTCTATTCCATTTGATTGAATGTACCATCGTTGGAACATTTCATCATATCTTAGGTGATGAGTAATTTCTGACTCAGGCAAAGAAAAAAAATCAATCTATAAAGAAAGCAGCTTTGAAATGAGAGTGACAGCCAGGACAAATTAAAAATACGGAATGTTGGAAATCTGGATATGAAATTGTCTAGCATCTCCATTTTGTATGCTTTTCTTTGTCTAGTGGATTAAGTCATCAGGAAAACCTTACTTGAAAATTTATGTCCCATTAATGGAAGCTACTGTCAATCTGATAATAGAATAAATGATTTAATTAAATATTCTTGAAATAGTTTTTGTTGCATAACCAACAGTAGTTGACTTAATGAAATGCCATATATGATAGGTTTCTCTTTCTTTTGTGCTAAATTCTTTGAACCGCTAGCTTTCAGTTTATTTTACTCAGGATAGTGAGGTGATTGTTGCCACACAGATACGTAAAGGTGGTGGTAGGGGAAGAGGAAGGCAACAGAAATGTAGATGACAACCCTTTTGCTCAGATGCATAGACCATGCAAAAGTGAAGACCTTGTGGTCTTTTTGATGCAAAAGTGGCAGAAGAAGGCCTTGTTCCTTGTCCTTTATTCTCTTCTGAGTGAGGCCTGACAGAAAAGCCCCAACATCAGCACCACTGGTGAAATCTTTGTGTACTAGGTAGAGTTATGTTCTAAGTTCACTGTTGACTTGGTCTTGCCAGTGGTCACAAGCCATTGACAAATCAGCGTTTTTTCCCTTTGGAAAGGAATCTACTGAAGTGCCAGCTCTAGGTTGGTGAAGCCCTCAGAGCAATAAGAGCAACAGGAGGCAGAGGAGGAGAGAGAAATATAAGAATATATGCATTTGTGGTGGACAACTTACGTAGTTTCGTAAAGGGTTTGAGAAAACATGCAACTATTTTAACAAAATGAAACAATATTCGACTTCAACATTGTGTACTAGCTATTTGTTTTCATATTTTAAAGTCAAAGGAAATAGCTGAATATTTGCTAGATACACACAGAAAAATGTAAACTCAGAGTATTTTACTTGATGTTTGTCTCATTTGTGCTTTCTTACGCAATTTCCCCATTCAGAGAATAGGCCGAGTTAATTGTTGTATTTGGCTAAGTCAAATTTCAGAGACAATTCAAAGGTAGTTTGTAATGCATCCTTCTCTTACTACCTTCTGTGCTGAATCATCCTGCAATTGTGAATATTGCAGTCTTGATCTTATGTTATAGTTGCTGGGTAATCCTTTTATTATTTGTCTCCTGTCAAGCTGAAGGCATCATTACCTCATCTTAGAAGGAGAAAAAAATTAAAATATATATTCTAAGGTGCAGAACCCTATTAATTCTAGGAGCTTTTATTTCTACTTGCTGCTGCTTTATGTTTTAGTTGCCCCCCCCTCAATGTGGAAAGGAGCCAGCTGTGTTAGAAGTAGTATCTCAAGAACGTGAGCTCTCATGTTAGCACTTTATCATTCAGTTTTGCTATGCTGAGACTGTAAAGGAGGCCTCAACATGATGTTGATCCTATGTGTATTGCTGGGTTTGATCATAAGTTAGCTTTCGTCAAGTGTTTACCATCCTTGATAGTGCTGGATTCAAATTTCCGTGTATGTTGGAAAGCTCTCTGACCCAAAATGTTTATGGCCACTGGAAACTTCCCTCAGTTTCCTTTTCATACATCAGTTCATTACCATACACGTGTTCTTATATGGTTGCTGCAGCTCTCTAACTTCTTGCTGTGCCATTTCTTTGTACGTTAGGTTCTCTCTAAATCTGATGGATGTGGTTAAAGAAGCTGACACCATTAGCAGGTAAGAGGAATGTTGCTGTGGTGTCTGTGACATCCTTAGCCTTTGTTTTTTTGGGTTTTTTTGGCATGTGGATGAATACAGTGTATGGCAAATATTGTGGTATTGGCACTTGGCTACCACAGGTTCCTAAGGGTAGCCACTGTAGGCTGAAATAGCTAGTTTAAGTGAACAACCACAACACATAATTACTTTGTTAATTAATATAAAAGCTCTTTAGTTTTCTATAGCTTCCTTTTTGGATTCATTATGATGGGTTAGAAATAATAATTATAAATAATGAAACAGGATTTTTATTTAAAACTCTATATGAAAACATGGTCTGCAAAAGCAGGCTTGTCCTCTTTGTAGAAATGGTTCTGGGAGCTAGCTGCCGCTGAGCTGTTTGCTGGGGGCTTGGGGCAGAACTCGGCTTAATGCCTTGTGCCAAGAAGAGCATTTCAAACAGGGCAGGGTTTTATTTCAGAGTGTGAGAAAAAAAATTTTTTTACAGATCATGTTGACAAACACAACCTGTTAATGGTTTCTTAATGTGAAGAACAATGGTTAAAAAGCAGGCAAAAATAGTTCTAGAAATACCTTTTTAGGCCATGACAAAGCCTAGTATCCTGCTATAATTTCCCAGACATGGATAAAATCTTCTCACTTCAGTGTTGCCTTGTGGAGACGGCTCTGATGCACACTCTGTTTTTACATTCCTGAGCTGCAGCAGGCAGGCTATAGTTAGGAACGGTCAGTTAGTGTCATCATCTCTAGTCTATGGTATATAGTATGTCAGGGAAATACCCTTCTGAAATGTGACACAATTATGCAAAAAACAGAACCGATTTAATGGATCTGTCTACAGTTCACATTCCACAAGTCTTCTCCCTACTCCTCCAAAGTAAAACACATTGGTACTGTGCTTAGGAAAATTTGTAGATGTCAGTTTTGAGGTAGAAGGTTCTTATGATAGCTTCACCAATCAAAAGTGAATAATCTCTGAGATGTTTGGAGTCATCAATCAGTTTTATTTTTGGAACATACTAGTTGCATAGATTCTTAACCTTTAATTGGTCATACCTTAAGAGCCATTTTTTTCGGTTGAGGCCGTGATATACAGTAATATAACCATTGCAATATAAGTAATAACTCCAGCAGCACAACATATATCTGTATTTTCAGTTGTTGTATGTGGAGACCAGATAGGTAGTGGAGAGTAAATGAAACAACCACAGACCAGGACATACTCCAGAAGGCAAGGGATGGGTGTGGAGTGCAATGCTCTTGCACTACCAGCTGTGAAACTTTATGGGAGGACTGAGGCAGAGGTACCAGGTGAAAGGCAAGCAGAGGAAACTGGAGGGAGATTAAAAAAAAAAAGTTGGGTTTTGTTGATAATGAGACACTTTTTGAAGATGAAGGACTGTTAAAATTATAGATAGGTGTGATGTAGAGCCTGTTTGTGTACTTGAGAAGATAGTGGGATTTTGTTCAGGGAGTGGAAGCACAAATACCAGTGATGTAACTGGTCATTCTGAAGCCAGATGTGCATCAGCACTGGAGAAACACACAGTGGGGGGGCATTCTTCTAATGACATATTTTCAGCAGTTGCTGGAGGACCACAGAAAGTTGTTTTTTTTTATTTCTCTATTATCACAAATTAAAAATGTTTCACGTTGCTAGGAATTTGTGGACTTGAGTGCAAAGCCACTGCCTTATATGGTCCCCTTAACGCTTTCTAATTGTAAAAGCTTCTGATGGATTGCTGCAAACTTGAGAAAACTGTTATGGCCATATCCTATGAGATTTTGTTTGGGACAAAATGCTGCAAGCTGCTTGATGCTGTGCTGAGAGTGCTTGTCACTTTTACAGCCATGTCTATGGGTACCGTTGCACAAACTGTCCTGTGTACACAGCACAGCAAGCGTTTCATTCAGATGATTTGAGACAGTAGACGCATGGAAATTCAAAGATTAGGTGCTTTATCCCGTACTTAAAAATGTTATACCTCTGAAATATTTCTCGATGTATCTTTTCCTTACAAAGAAACAATCATTCTCCTCTTGAGTAGACTGCCCCACATCTCAGGAATTACTAAGGAAGGTTAAAATACTGCAAAGTCATACTGACTCTATTGCGTCTGCAGATGCAGCTTGGTTTGCAGTCGCTCACCGTTCTTAATGCAGAGGTCTAATTTACGGTTATTGGCTGCTTGCTAAGTTTAGACTGGACAGTTTTGCTTGACTGTTTTTAGGATAAAGGTGAGATACCTTACAGTTTGCTTTGGATTTGAAACTCAGTTTTTCTAAGTTACTCATTAAGTTAATTTTTAAAAATAGGCTTCTCTGAATTACATTTGGAAGTGAACTTCCTTTCACTTACAAGGCACGTTTGTGGGTTGAGGCCAGAAGACTACTCATGTAGAAAAGTTGAGTTCCCAATCTGACTCCTTAGTGTTCATAAAGTGTAACTAATAAGAGTAAAAATTTCTAAGTACCACTTAGAATTACTGGCCTGTTCAGACAGGTGAATACTTCATATGAACCCTCATTCTAACTTGTCTGATGCTGTGAGGAAGACACAGGTGCAGTATTGCCATCAGAGGCAGGGGTAACCTCAACATGTGAGGATGTGACCATCCCTGCTAACACCTGGTACTGGTGCTTAATCCTCCAGTCCCCAGGAGACCCGCTGGGTGGAGTGAACTGTAAGAGACCTGGAGCAGCTCCCTGTTTGGTTATTCGCTCTGCTCATGTCTGGATGGAAAACAGTCTGTGTTTTCATTAGATTTCATTTAATTAAATGTACCTAAGACTCATTGTGCTATTCTGATTTCTATTTCAAGTATGATAAAATGATTTAGTAATGAAAAGATTGGTAGAAAATTGTTTTATGGGCCATATATAGCAAAAGGACTTACGGGAATTTACGCACGGAGGTGAAACAATACCAACACTTGCAGCGTATCTGGGACAGACGGTGTCAGCCAGGACATGAGGGTGGAAGAGTCCCTCTATTCTGTTCAGGGCGGTGTGGCTGTTTGAGGAAAATGCTTTCACCGAAATGCTCGTTTTCTTGGGTGATCTTCTGGATAGTTACCATACAGATGAGGAGACTGGAAGTTAATAATTAATCAGGCAAACCAACTGAAGAGCAGTAAATAAACAAATATTTCATTTCAACTTTTAATTCTAATGAAATATTGCAATATTTTAAAAGTATTTTTATTGCCTATGTTTTTTCTTTTCTGTAAGCTGTGTGCGTATAAAAACTTTATTATAAGAAATTAGTTGTAATCCTGGTTACGACTGACAATTTCTACAATTTATAATATATAATTAGAACTAACTTTCTGTTTCTATTCCCAGTTTTTTGACAAAGAGATGATAGTACTTCTATTGCAACAGTCTGAAAAAAGCAAGCTTTTGGATAGTTACAGCAGCACAAGGCAAGAACAATTCCAATTTTTTTTTTTTCATTTTCAAGCTTGTTCCTGCACTATTGGTCTTTCCATGAGCTGAAATGGCAACGGGTTTAGGCCTGCACTATAGTTTAATTACTCTTAGTCATTCTTGTGTGACCTCATGTGCATGAAAGATTACGTTTTCTGAGGTAGTAAAAACCCCATTAGTTCACTGTTATGTTGTGTGCTTTTTAGATCTCCTCATTCATATAATACAGCATTAAGTGTCTTCTGAAACAGGAAACACAGGAGACGTTGAACAGTCAAGGCTTTCTGTTATTTCATTGATGTTTATAAAAATCAGAGGGCAAGATGTTATTTTAGATGATGTGAGGTTTTCGGTTATTGGAGTTCAGACAGAACTCAAATGTAAATTCATCCTTAATTGATGTTACTTTTAACTGAATGTACTGGAGAAAGAAATGTTACATTTCCTTTATGTGTTAAGCAAGGTCACTATTCATGAAAAGCTGTCACTTAGTGCTTGTGACTGATAATTCATCCTGTCTAGTTTACCAGCGTGGAAATGGTCAAGACTGCAGAAGAGCACTTTTTCATCTGTATTTTTTAACTTCATCAGTTTTCTGCACGAGAGTACCAATTCTACTACTAGATTTTGCATCTGTCTCTTACTATGCGCTGTCACCGTAGCTGAGTCACTGCCTTTGGCCAGCGCAGGCCAGATGCTGGATTTACCTTTTGGCTGTTCTTTTCAGTTGCGGCATTTGTTATTCGCTTTGATGTTAAATCATATCAGACAGCAAAATGCTTGAGCGTTGCTTTCACAACTGAACCTCATGTTTGTCTGCTCATACTTGGTTAGCAGCTGACCAACTTGGGGCACTTGTGCTTGCTCAGGAGAAGAAGGCAACAATTATTTTCCCCCACGCCAAAATATCCATTTGCCTTCTCTCACATCTTACCTTAAAAGAAACCACAATTTTTCACCTTTCGAGTTCTGTGTGTCAAAGCTCGCTGCAGGGTTTTTATTTAGTCTACCTCACTGTTACTCTGAGAAGCTCTGCAACAGGCTCCTCTTTAATGATGTCTAATTCTACAAACGTAAAATGTGAAAATGTGGCACTTACAGATAGAAGTACAATATATAATTTTATGTTATGTGTTTTAAAAAAGTTTTAAATTCACCTTAAACAATCATAGGGCTTTTAAACCTTTTTATTTGTTCTTATCAATGTAGTTGGAATGAAAAACATAGAAGTACCTTGTAAATATAGCATGAAAGTTAAAAAAATTAAATTAAAATGAAGACATTTGATTTCCTGTATAATCCATTGAGTTTTTGCAATTATACTATTTCCTTAAAAAAAAGGAAAGGATTTTATTTCTTTTATTGGGTTAATAGACTGCTAAATCAAAGGTTCAATTTTTTGAAACTCAATATGAGATACTGTATGTGTGGTGTTTTTAATTAAGAATGAGTACTAAATTTTGATAAATATGCCAGATGACATTAGGTAACAGTTTTTGGCTGACAACATTAGCAAATTAGATGCAACCCTAAAACAGAATTTGATTTGTCAAAACCTGAATTTGTTTCTTACTAGGGAAACTGAACAATTGTTCTGGGTCTCTTTAAAGTCGTATTGAAATTAGGCAATTTGGAATATCCTCTTGAGATCAGTTTGGGAATTTTGCATTTGGGCACAAAAGAAAATGTATTGGTTCCTAGTAAATATTCTGCTAAAGCACAATGACAAACAGTGTTGTGCATAATTGGCAGCCACTTTCCATTTAGAGCTTGAATGGAACTGTTATTTCAGATCATTAATGAGGGCTTTGTGAGAATTGATTGCAACTTGCAAACGCTGCATCTGCTGTCACTGACTTGACTCTCTGCTAAAATTAAACTCCTTCTTCTTAAAATGCTTTTGAGAAGTACAGCTGAAAAACGTTGTGTAAGTGCTGATGATGTTGCTGGCACAACTTTAAGCCCTCATTACAAATTGTTTTGCAAAGAAAATTACAAATAGTTTGTGATAAAATGATAGTGTACCACAGGTTTAATAGCCTTGAAATAAGACATCTTTTCCTTGTTGCTATGCCATTCAATTTTTGTTCAGACCAAGCTGAAGAAAAACTTTCTCATGTCTCAGCCCTAGAGAGAGAAGGGCCTGTGCATTGCAAAGTGGCAGGGTGCAGCCATTTGGGTCTTTTAATTCTAATTGTACGTTCTCTTCATTTGTTTATCTTTTTCTTATGTCTGGGATCTGCAGCCGTGGCCTCTCCCATGAGGAGCAGTTTTTTGCAAATACAGAAAATGTTTTAAATTGTTTCCAAAGAATTTCTTGCTGTGAGCTGACCTAGGCTGTACTGTGTAACATAAAGAAGTGGGGCATGTATAGAGCTTGGATTAGAAAAGGAAAGATGAATTCAAAGGATCATGACTGTGTACAATTTATGAGAGGAGCATGAACAAAGAAAGAGGAAAAGGGACCTGGCATCGTCATGAAATATAAAGGAATAAGCAGGTCTGTAGGGAGGTAGCATGTACTTCATGGCTGCAGGATGACGGAGAGGAAGAATGAAAAATGTTGGAGTGGGGGCAGAGAGGTTGAACTTTGATGGGGATGGGTCTGCAGGACACAGAGTACCTGTGAGAATCCGGGGTGATGCAAGATCACAAACAGTGGCGGAAAAATGATTTATAGTAAAAAGTTAAGATGTTAGTAATATATAGTGGCATATTACAGATTTGTGTTTCTGCTGCTCTGTTTTTCCCTACAAGTCTTCGTGCTGGTTATCACAGGTTATTCATATGGCACTTGGGTGATGGAGACGTTATTAAGCATCAAATAGCTTGCAAGCACCTAGCGAGGCTGGCGGGTGTGAATGTTGATCACTAGCACTGACTAGCCCCCCTCTCTGGCCTGTGTAGAATTAACCCATTTTTCAGTTGATTGGCTGAGCTTGCTATATCATAATTTCTGGATTGCATAGCTCCATCTGGTTCTCCAGTCTGTTCTTTGCTGCCATTGTACACATTGTGGTTTATTGTGTGTCAAATAGAGGAAAACTAGTTTAATGTCTTACAAGTGGTACTAATGCAGCAGGTCATGCAATAATGATCATCACTCATTGAAGAGTTAAACGGCAAGTCATTTTTAAAGAGAGATGAAACAGGATTCTCAGCTGAGTGTTACTCACCTTAGTGCTTGCTAGAAGACACCGAAAGGTATTAATGTAAATGTCCTGTCCCTAATCATGGGGAAGTGTAAGTAGAATTTCTGTATATTATGTTCAAAAAGAATAGCAATGTTTGATGTTAAGAGGGAAGGGTGCTAGTTTCCCAGCACGTAAATGGTGGAGTACTGCTCGCCAGCTGGCGTGTTTACTGTGTTGCTAAGTTGTGGATATACAAGTGTTAATTGTGACCAAAGACTTTTGCGCGGTTTTTTTGTGCCTGGTCTAATAGTTCGATCCTCCCTTCATCACTCAGACTTTTTGTTATTATTTGTGAAGCCTATACAGCCTTGCAAGGAGCATATCTTTGGGAACCAGTGCCCTGTGCGTAAATCTGATGGAAGAGTGTAGTGTGGGTTATAATGAGTGTATAAGTGATTGGCTATTGTGAAATTCATCTGTGACTGGAGAAATTGCTCAAGCATACTTCTAACCAGTGTACCGTTGTCCTGGTTTTGGTTAAAAGAGAACCAATTCTCTTCTAGTGACTTTTCCTTCCTGCTAAGTTCTTCTAAGTATCAGCATTTTAGACAGTGTCCGCTCCAGAGCTGATAACATTGTATGTTTGTTGTTACACTGAACTAATGGTAGGAATGGAATGAAGAAAAGGCCTATGTTTATAATTATTTCTATACCAGCCAAGGTGTTTGATACACCTCGCATGTTCCACAAGTGAGGGGTCATAAAGAGTTGTACTGCAGGGAGAGGTCGGCAGAACAGTTGACCTGATACTGACCAACGTGGTATTCCATGCCATACACGTCATACTCATTTTAAAGCTGGGGGATCCTGAGGCTCTTTCTTTCTTCGTCCATGGCCAGCTTCTGAAGAGGACCCTGCTCGCTGTCCTGCCTGTGATCGTGATCCGGATTCTGATCTGTGGATTCCTGAATCCAGTTCCCATCTGCTGCTGAGCCCAGTGTGGGACTTTTTGGTGTCTGCTGTGCAGCCGCTGGCAGGATGTCAGCGCCCGTGGCACCCAACGCCGGGAAACTCATTACTGGTTTTCTATGATTTGCATTATTTCTCTTACTATTAGTATTATTGNTAAAGCTGTTTCAATTTCCAGTTTGTAAGTCTTTCTCCCTTTTCCTCTTTTTTCCCTTCCCCTGGTGGGGAGGGCGGGGGGTTAACAGAGAGCATCTGCCGCTCTGCTTATTGCCGCCCTGCTTTAAATGGGGACAACCGTTGAAGCGCATCATTTCTGCTACTGTGTGCAGTGTGGTAAAGCAGCATCCTCAAGTCTGAAAGTGTATGAACAAGCCTTGCTGTCAGAACTAGGGAAGTTACTTTACCATTGAGCTCAAGCAAACATTCAGCTCTCCTCTTAATTAATTAAATACAGACCCTTCTGCACATGTGACTAAAAAATATTTGTTGATTATTTAATTATGCCAATTCTTCTCTAAACTTTATCAAGCTTGTTAAAAATCTTTAAAAAAGCTGTGAAAACTGACATTAGATGCCTAAAGTCTTGTATCACAGAATCACAGAATCACAGAATGGTAGGGGTTGGAAGGGACCTCTGTGGGTCATCTAGTCCAACCCTCCTGCCGAAGCAGGGTCACCTACAGCAGGCTGCACAAGACC
>Ga0065711_1010996_pt1 | contig 13682 bp, 8 predicted proteins | sample Hoacrofraction12_FD_59098 | JGI IMG/M metagenome (GOLD analysis project Ga0065711, IMG submission 59098) | Hoatzin crop microbial communities from Cojedes, Venezuela - Epithelial fraction 12 v2 (version 2) | ecosystem: Host-associated > Birds > Digestive system > Esophagus > Crop | place... | reverse complement strand
TTCTCGTGCTTCTAGATTGAGTAACTAAGATGACATTTGCAATTTAGTCATGTAATTGGCAACTTCAGACTGTGCATCTGGGGAGCTTTCACTTAACTGACTTAACTGTGCACGTTAATAATGGTGGCAATTATTTATTGAATAATAGACTATTGGGTTTCTTAAGTAGCTAAAGCACTGAGCTGTGGAACAAAGACTTGCATAAATTACCATCAATTGCATGACACAGTTTGTTCCTGAAACCACAAAAATTACGCCTTCGTTTTGTTCACTTTTATATAATTCTTTTCTTTTCTTTTTGAATTCTCAACAGCCCAGTGACTTCTCAGTATCTCTAAAGGCGTCGGGGAAGAACAAACATTTCAAGGTGCAGCTCGTGGACAATGTCTATTGTATTGGGCAGCGTCGCTTTAATACTATGGATGAGTTGGTGGAACACTACAAAAAGGCTCCCATCTTCACCAGTGAACACGGGGAAAAGCTATATCTTGTGAAAGCACTTCAGTGACGTTGAAGATGGACTTGGCCGCCTGGGCCCCTTATAACTTACAAGCCTTAGGTCCTAAATTCACTTTTATAGAGCAGAGCAATATCTGAAGCAGGCTTAAGGAAGAGGCTCTTTCGAAAGTGTTTGCTCTGTCGATTGCTGTTTGTCCTTTTCTTTTGTTTGCCTCTTTTTGTGTTCCAGTTCTGTTGATCTCCGACCACCTCTCTTCAGGTTGAGAGTTTCTCTTGGGTGGCCGTGGCGAGCACTCACCTTCCCGGCTGAGTTCAAAACTCCCCTCTCCTGTGTACGTTTACATAGTTAGCTCAGATCAAGGAGGGGCGTTTTCAATTCAAACCAGTGTTAATCTGTTCAGATTGCTCACGCAGGCAGAACTCTCCGTTCAGAGACACCGGGCACAGTTTGAATGCACTGAAGCTGCAGCTGCTGAAGTGAGAGAGAGTAGACCTAACAGTTGTGGCTGTGAGTTCTGTAGCTATATCGCTTACCGAGTAGTATATTACAAAACCTCCCTAGTTCCTAGAAGCACTCTTTACACTGTACTCTGCTATTACATTGCCTCTCTGACTCTTTGTAAAGAGTACACTAATTAAAAGCATTTTGTAATAGTACTTCTTAAACTACTATGGTAAGATTGTAGTAAAAGAAAACTATCTAGTGTATTTTGGTCTGTAATTGCAACAAAGAGAAATTTTATTTGAAAGTTGATTACTAGAGAAAGAATCATTGAATTGTAAAGGCTGAATGTTTTGGTAATCTACAACCAAATGTGCCATCCACGTAATGCTTTTTCCTCTTGCCCTTCTGCTTGTTTGAATTAAACGATTATGTATTTAATTCTCAAAGTAATATGTATCTGTAGCTGATTGTTGACACTAATACAGAAGATTAATAAAAACTGATCTTGGGATGGGGTGGGGCGGGCTACCAACACTATATATATATTTGCTTTAAAGAAAGAAATCTTCAGGTTTTACAGAGGATAGCGTGGTTGGTAGGAAGAGACACACAGAATGTTTATGAAGAAAATGCATTTTTCTCTTTTCTTTACATCTAAACTCTTTTATGGTTTAAATATACAGTCTTTAGATGGCACATTCCTGAGATTGAAGAAGGGATCGTGAGATCTCAAAATCTTGCATACTCAGTTTTTTTGGATATTGTAATAAAAAAGGTATTATGTCATGATGGAGTACTGGATTTATCCTTGGGTGGTAGTCCTGGTGTTGCTTTAGCAAGGTGAAATAGAGTGAATAATGAATTATGTTTGTTTTGGAATTTGTGTGGCCTAAAAAGAAAACTGTGTCACTGCAGAGGGTTAATATGATACGAGGCAGCGTCTGATGAGCTCCATGTTACTTGTTTCTGTGATAAGTGAATCCATTCATAGCTGTAATGAAAACTGCAAGAAGGAGCTGTTTCCTGGTACCTTTTTTGCTATTAAAACATGTTTGTTACCTATTCTGTATTTCGGCCAGCGGTAATACAAGAACTACCGCTGTGCATAACTCCAGTGTAGGTTAAGCAGACACCAGAACTCTCTGACTTGCTTTGGTGGAAATCATACTGCTGCCAGGAGACTGCACTGGTACGTCTGCGAATGAATTGCAGTCTTGCTCAGACCCAAGAGGCAAGTATCATTTTTGGAGTTCTACCCACGTATTATTTTCCCACCACTCTTGAAAACTTATTTCTGTAAGGTTATCTGAATTGACAGCTGTATTTGAATTAACGACTATGTTTTTCTGTATGTGCTTTACCTAAAAATTGGGCAGTTGCACTTCTGCTTGGTCCAGCTTAATGAAGGAAAGCAGTGATGCAGAACAATCCAGAATGGTCATGCATTATCCTGAAGAGGACCGACCCACGGCTGTGTTCTAAGAATGCAGAAGCTTTCCGTAGGAAGCTGGTGAGAAGTACCAGTTGTTTACCATCTGCCTGCAGAAGGGCTCCACAGTGGGCTGCTGCTTAAAACTTCCTACATAAATTCTACAGAGAATGTACGTTTCGGCCTTCTAATATCTAGTTCATTCTTTAGGTGAATCTAAGCGTGAACCATGAGTATGGCAATGATGTTAAGAAAGGCAGCTGTATGTTGTATGAGCATTTTCAGGTTTGAGTGAATTGCTTTTCAGTCTTATTGACTCTTTGTAGTATTTGCAAAAATAGTATGTGGGATTGGTTTTCCTTTTCAGTAAACTGATTACTGCGATTACTCTTTCATGCCCCTTGTTCATTTTTCTGAAATGTTCCCCAGCTTTCTTTTTTCCAGGAGCCTTTGTATGCTGTCTGTTTTTCGCTTTTTTCTAGTCCCTTTTTACAAGTTCTGTTAGTTCCTAACCCCTTTCTAGTCTCGATAGCTTCGAACTAAATTAAATAGATGTCTAAATGAAGTTTTCACCATATGCTTTATATTTTAATGTGGGGTTTGGGGGATTGGGTTTTGTTGTTGTTGTTACTTCATCCTCTGTAAACAGCTTTTCTGTATTGAGGAGTGAATTGTTGAAGTATTTTGTTTTGGAAGCAGTTAGTTAATTTAGTTAATTTACAACCCAGCATTGTGAATGACTAGCTTGAGTTGGGGGTTTTTGTTTGTTTCTGGTGTGTTGTTGGTTTTTTTGTTGTTTTTTGAAACAAGCCTCATCTTGTTTTTGCCCACGCTGTATTTAATCAATATGCTCTCCATTCAACAGGCTCATTAATAGTTCTTCAGTTGTTCTCAGTCTTTATTAATTAAGATAAGTTTCTGCAAATTTTGCTGCCTTTTTGACATCCTTTGCTGGAATGGGCCTAAGCATTGATAATCTTCAGTGCCAACTGCTTAATAAAATGGCAATAGACACAGATTTTATTTTCCTATTTTATACGTACTTTTCTATCTTTTGACAAAACCTCGCCCTTATTTTTTGACTGCTTACAGCCTCTTTGTCAAAGTTGGGGGTTGGGGGTATGCGTTGTTTTTTTGGTTGTGTTTTTTTTAAGATGAGAGGAATTGTGATGACCTGAGTTTCTTCATCTGCAGTTTTCATTAAAGGTTCATAGAATTTCTGATGGAGTAGAAGTCATGATTTTTCTTTATAGTATTCAGTCTGGCTTTTCCCATCATATCTGGTTTCTATAGGTGCATAAGTTGTGCTTTTAAGTATTATTCCTATAATGCTGTTAATGTTTAGTGTTTAATGCCTTGCTGGTGTTTACATAGGAATGTGAGTTACCTGAATCCACAGCAGTACCTGTACTTTCCGTGCAGTGGCAGAAAATTGAGATCCATGTTTTTACTTTTAGCTCCGGTACCTTCTTGACAAGCTCCCTTTTCCAGTTACCTTGACCGTTTGTCGTATCACCAAATAGCCCTACCTTGAGTAGGCTCTAAAAGGTGTGGCCACAGTCCTGTCACTTCTAAACTTAGCTGTCATAGCCCTTCTGCTCTGTAGCGCTCCTCTCCCAAGGATGTTATACTTAGAGGGTGCGGTGGTTGCTGTTCTTCAGAAATATCTACAGTGCAGTCCTCAGTCCCAGCTTTTATGCTGTTCAGTCTTCTGAATGTATGTGTGTATGAGGAGATTCCAGGGGGTGGGAAGGAGGGCCTGCCTGTCACAAGTGTTCTGCCAGCCATTTCGGACTGCTGTATGTCCCCAAGCAAACTGGGAGCTGCTGCTCTTTGCGCAAGCACCTGCACTGCCACCCTGCTGTTACTGATGGTGGTATTTGGCCAAAAATGTTGGAGAGCTTCAAGGTTTACACTGGTTTGCAGATGAATGTGTGCAAGCTTCGGCACAGGTCCCAAGCCAGGCAGCTGCTGGCCAGACCCAAACTGGAAGAACCTGCAGCATGGTGCTGAGTTTCAGGCTGGGAGTCTCAGCCTCCCTCTACTCTGCCCTAGTGAAGCCCCATCAGGAGTACTGCGTCCAGTTCTGGGCTCCCCAGTTCAAGAAAGACATACCACAGCTGTGCAGTTCTTGGTGGGCTTGGGGTGCCTGTCAGCAAAATGCTGCCCGGCCAGGTTCCAGATACCCGCCACTGACCGGATGTGCTGTTGAGGGTAGTCACACATTAGGTGGGGGACAAATTATTGAAGGATTAAGCAAAGAGAGAACCAAGAGTGTGCCAGGTAAACTCACGTGGTCCTACAGTGTTGTGAAAGTAAAGGGTTTGCTTGGCCTTCGCTTTCGGGGAGCCGAGAGGAGAGAAGAGGCACTAAAGATGTGCAGTTGGGTGTTTAATGCGGACTATATGAATGAACACTGAAGTCCCACTCTTCAATGATTCTGTTCATTGTTCTCTATTCAGATATTTTTGTCTCATAAATTTGTACGAAATGCTTAAAGTTTACGGTTGTTCTTCTTAGCCTTTATTGTAGCTTTCTTACGTTGTAAAGCTTGCTGCTGGGTGTAATGGTCTCACTGTAGGGAAACAGAGATCTTCCACACTTGGAACAATAACTTTTATTGCAACTAAGTCAAAACACTTTTAAAATACCACTATACAATTTTACTTATAAAAATGAGCCAGATTTTGTCTAAATTATAAATCAAAAACTAGAAAAGGGATCGCACTTCTATTAGATCTGGCAATTTACTTGGCAAAACCTACTAAATAACTGTGAGAGCTTTCATTCCTTCTTGGTCTTTAAACTAGTTTATTTCAGTTATTTACAGGTAAATGAAACCTGTGCAATCTCCAAAATCTGAATGTGATGAGTTCTGTTTTTTTCTCCAGTGGGATGGGATGACTCTTTTTAAATGGAAACTTGTTAACATATTTATACTGATAAACTGTGAAAGGTGTATTGCTAAAGTAACTCTCAGCTCTTTAAATGCACTAGGAATTGTGAATCTTTCCATTCCTTTCTTTTCAGTACTTCCAAAATTCATTGCCTTTTTAAGTGCCAAAGTGTAGAACAGCAAGAGCGCAGAGTGCGCAGTGCTGAACAGTGCTGTAGATCACCTGGACCACGTGAGGGATAGGTTTCAGAAGTAAAAGGAGGATGCAGGTAAATGCTGCTGTTCATTCACCAGTTGCTCCTAAGTGGAACAGGCTTTTAAGTAATGAGTAAATCAGTTGTGCAATACTGTTTTAGAAAGTATACTGTAGTTGCAACCCAGATGCGCACCAACTTTAATATATGATAACAATGCCTAAGAAGTGTGTGTTCTTGTGCAGGTGTCTTGCAAAAGCAATAGCTTATTGTCTTTATTTCAGGTGGGTATTCATGTCTGTAGCTGTTGGCTATAGCTATAGTTTCTTGGAAAATCCAACACGCAGAATGTTTTTGGACCTAAATTGACTTGAGGTGACATATAACCTGTATATAACATACTTAAAACAATTTTTTTCTGGTCCTTTGCATGCCTCTGGAACCCTATGCCACTTTTATATTTTAAAAGGGAAGTTTCTCTGGTGTATTCTTGGTGTTTCTCTTCTTGTTCTAATCTAGATTGTCTCTCTTGTTGTTATTTGAAATATCTACCCAAGCTTATGTGGAAGCTGACTAACAGAAATGGCATGTAACCACTGACAGATTAGACAAGCTTTTCCTTGCATTTTCTTTCATATGTGGTAATATTAAATGTTTTAGGAGTGGGAGGTTGAAAAAAAAAAAGACTCTTTAACTTGACAGATTATTATCTTCAGCAGTGGGAGTCCACAGTTATGAGGAAAAGTAGGAGGTAAGAAATGATTTTTTCTATGTTCTTGAGTTAACTTAGTTTGGTATTTAGCTTGACAGCATATGGCACTAGTGCATGAAGGTTAACAAATGCATGCTGACTTGATCCAGCTTAATGAAGGAACGGATGGATAAAGTTGTTTAGCTTGATGTCCTACTGTAGAAAATAGTAGTAATCTTCAAAAAGGGAGAACTGTCATTTTGGGGACTTTTTTGTTGGTGGTAGCGTTTTTTGTTTTGATTTTTCAGGGAGGATGTCAAAAGAGGTGTCTTGCTCCAGTTTTCAAGCCAAATTTTGCTTCTGAGCTTCTTCCCAAGAAGCATCTCTTTGGGTATGAGCCAGGCCACAGAGAGTATGTTAACTGGAATTATTCTCCTAGCTGTAATTGAAACTCTGGTGGTGAATAATGGGTTGCCTTTTTTTTTTTAATTTTGATCTCCATTAGATTGGATACATACATCTATATGGTAATTAATTAGTGGGTTCTGTGGGTTACTGACTTAGCTTTTCACCTGGGTTCAACTCTCTCAAGTTAAAATAAGCTTGATGATTTTTTTTTTTTTTTTGTTCCTTTTTATGTCACAGAACCAGTAGTGCATTCAGTGCAATTATAATTTGTAATGCAAAGAAGCCCTTCAGTTGTGGCTGGCTGGTATGTTTGGAATACTAAGTCCATAGATGATGATGATAGTGCAGCCATAAAGAATCACGGGTAGGGGCACCAGCAGACAGGCAGAGAGAACAGGCTCCTGGGATCATGAAGTGAGTATCTGATGGGTTTCTCTTTGGAGAATTAGGATGTTTATTTTCATTTGAATATGCGTAGCTAATTTGTAAAAGTGAAACTTAACCCTTTTGTGGTGTGCAGTCTGTTTATTCAGAAGTAAATTCCAGGAATTAGCGCTGCAGGAGGGAAAGTGGATGTTGAGGCCTTAGGAAAAGTCAAGTACTGGTGTTTGTGGCAGCTTTCCTACTGAAAATCCTTCCAGGTTTATATCCCAGTGAAAAATGGGATATTCCTTTGTGTTGTTTGGTTTTGCACTGGTGTCGGCCTGACTGCATGCTGGCATAACCTGTCTCCACTGAAGACAGGGTAAATGTGCCAGCGAGAACTTTTAATACAGTTATTTTTGCCCTTTGCCCTTACTAATTCAGCAGTGGATGCTAACATTATCAGCGTTTGATGTTCTGTGTTAATAAGGCACAGATTTGGTTCTTCTGCTAACAGGTAACTTTGATCAGATGTGCCACTTCTCTTGCTTCTCTCTGTGAAATCATGCTGCTATGAAATTCAGGATGGTTTAAAAGAAATTATATAATTAAATTATAATTTCTTTTTAGCTGGCATTTCTGGTGTGGTATACAGCACACCTCTGTGTCAGCAATCTGATGCTCTTTGGTGTAACCTCTTCTGCAAAAATGAGAAGTCTGATCATGTTTCAGAATTTAGCGATCTCAGCTCAATCCTTTGCCATGCGGTGAGTGTTAGATTACCAATCATGGGCCCCTTGATGGCAATCTCATGCTTTTTGACTGTGGTCTTTGAGACTTGTCTCCCTATTTTAACAACAGATTTGTCTGTTTTTTTTTTCTTTCCTTTTTTTTCTCCACCTTTTCCTCAGAAATGCACATGCATCTGTCTTTGACAATCCTGTTACTTCCCAGAAAGTCTCCTTGGTTGCCATTCTGAAACTTGGTGGACCATTTAGAACGGTGGCATTTCCATCCAGTGTTGGCTTAATGGGAAATAATACCCTTCTTGATGAATTGCATGATCTTGTGGCTAGGGAAATAAGAACCAAAGGTGCTTTCCTAGTTTGTTAGTTCATGGAAGCACTTTGTGCTGATGGAATGAGCTCTTGCTGTTCTTTAGAAAAGAAATAAAAGAAGGGAACAGGTTACAGCTCCAGTTTAAATTAAATCACTCTGGAAATGCTTGTGAATCATTTTAAAACTGTAAGAATGGACAAGCTCGTTGTATAATGCTATGGCAGGAACCACTTTAGTTACGGGTGGAAGGAGGAGACTGCTTTCCTCAGCATTAGCAGAATGTTAATTCTGCAATACTTGTAGAATTTTTGAAAAAAAAACACCCAACAACTTTCAGAAACGTATCTGAAATGAAGCTGTGCGTACTAAATACAGTTCTGAACCTTTGGGAATAGGGCACCACACAGCCATCTAGCTTGAACTTTTGTTATTTTTCCATTAACTGCAGTAATGATTCTACTTTTATGATGACTCAGATGAATTAATTTTTCTTGTGTGTTTTCTAGTGCAGTTGCATGTGGTCTGGCATCACTTCCATTTGAGCTGGTTGAGTTTCCAGGAATCCTGCTTGTCCTGTGCTTTGTTCTTCTGCATTGCCTTCCTTCCCCATTTGCACTTTGTCTCCTGCTCTGCCTGTTCTCCTCTGTTTTGTCTTGTGCCCTAAAGCTTCTCAAGTTTTTCATCTCCTNCTTNCTTCAGTAGTCTCTACTCTCCTTCCATTTTCAACCTTTAACATTTAGAGCCTACTTAATGAACAGGAAAAATTGCACACTTCTCCCTTGTCCACCCAGGCTGCAGAGAAGCAGGCCCACTTCCCCGGGTGGAGCTGCATTCGTGCTGTGGGCACAGCAAGGAACAGGCCGTCAGGCCACTGTATTGCTTGAGAAAACCTGTTCTTACCATTCACAGGGGTGGCTTCTTGGATGGTGTAATCCCAGCCTAAACCAGCAGTTTGACTTTAGGGCTTCAGGGCATGTATTCTCACTCTCGAAGGCTTGGTGCTCGAACAGGCTAAGCAGCTGCAACTCTGGAATGGGGAGGGGAAAATGCCGTGGTCGGTGCTTCTGCATATTTACCCCAAATCTCACACAATGTGCTCATCACAACAGGGGCAGTGAAATTCTTACATCGTGTTGGTATTTGGGGGTGGTTGCCCACCCGTCCTTGCCCACTTGCCGGAATTTCTTCTCCGTGACCTACTGGATGGTATTTTCCAGTACTGAAGAGAGAAAATACCAGGGATTCCTCCAAGAGAGTTGCAGTTCAGCTTTAGCAGTTTTTGTGAGATTTGCTTGAAGTGCATCAGTGCATAGTTAGGCTGACAGAGTGGAGATGTTATGCTGGTGTACAACTATAGCACTGTGTTGTGGCTGTAAACGGCAGTTCGTACTGTTTACTGGGACTGCTATAAATCTTCATTCAAGAACATTTCATACTGTAAACAAAGCCCTGTAATTAAAAAAGAAAAAAAAAATACCCCCAGCCTACGTACAAAAGGAAGGAACAGCTCAAAGTGAAGAGAGCCGCCAGAATAATTGCTGTGTAACTGTGCAGTGATGATGGAGAGCAGACAAAGAGCATACAGCGAGGAGCCATGGAAATGAAGCATCATGAAAGGACTGGTGACAGATAACGCTATTAGGAGCGCGCTCACCCACGCGAATGCGATGATACATGTGTTGGCACCAGCGAGCCGGAGGGAAGTTCAAAATGATTGCGCAAGGCGTTTGCTAAGGGACTGGGCTCGGCAGGCCCAGGCCGGAGGAACTTCTGTTTCGTGCTGAAGCAGTTCTTGCTTTGTCTCTTGAGATGCAGAGACTGGGTATAAACAGCAGTGGGCTTGAATAAGCAGTCAGCCTCTGCTTCTGTGGCGGGAAATGAAGACATCTAAGAAATCCCCTTTGTCCCGGATAGATGTGTATGTGCATGTGTTTACTTCCACTCCATTTAAAAGATTTCTTCAAATGTGATTTGTTCCAGAACTATCTCGCTTATCCCTTCAGAATCGGTGCACACCTTTCCATAGCAGGGTCATTGCTGGGGAAAGGTTTGATTACATTTGAACACGAGTGCAGACTTGCCCTAGACTGTACATGGGTGACTAATCTTTGAGGAGCTCAGTGCTCTCTGAAGGGAGGGCCGGTGTTTGAACAATTTTGGTTGTGCCTGGGATTGTGTTGAAAGTCCTCTACTCTTCCACCTTCCCCACCACATGGTTTGCTTGGGGACATGTATCCCTTTGGCTTCTGCGATGTGTTTTGCAGCCCTGCAACTCATTCAAATTTATTCCAAGTCTGATACTTGGGGAAAAAAACCCTTGAGCCTGCTTCTCATCACACCAGCGTTTCCCACTGAATATGAATAGTGGCTGTACACATACCAGCCAGGGAACTGGGTTGTCCACTGCCAGAACCAGATGAACTTGTTGCCTGCCATCAGCACCCAGAAAATAAAGGATTGCTCCATCAGCATTGGAAGAGCATCATGAGGCTCTGTGTCGAGCCTATGTCGTTCCACATCCACATGGATATGAGTTGGATCAGGAGCTGATGATGTGTAAAACTTGAGGAGAGGGAAAAATATGGTGTGTGTCAGTTCTGAATTGGCTCTTGTCAATGCAGAGGTCTTAATGGCTGTGCTGGCCCTCCTATAACCAACCGTACAGTTGCAATAGTAGACTTACCAGTACACTTCTGCTAGGGCGATGCAAGGCCTGAAAGGCACTGAAATTCGCTGTGGTGCTGCTGTTTCTAAAGCAGGAGAACATAAATGTTGCAAAAGCAGTGAATCTGGACTAAAATACCCTTTTCTTCTTAGTGGTTTTGACTGATGCAAGACTCTTCACTGGTTCCCTGTCAGTTTTTGTGGGGCCTTGTAATTTCTGGATGGGACCCGTCTCCTCCAAGGTGGGATGGGTAGAAGTGAGTTACGAACTTTTAACATGGTGCTTTGAACTAATCTTTCCCTGGGCTTTGGACTGTTGTGCTTTCCGGTCATGAAAATCACATCCATCATTGACTGGCCTGAAAAAGAAAGCATAGAGATTTTCCCGAAAGCTTGGTTCTGTGTCAGCAGAAATTAGGAAGAACAGTCTTTTGAAATTAACATGTGAGAAATTGTGATCTAGACAGCTAGAGATTTTCATGCTCATCTAAGATGACAGATAGCCAGGTACTGTAAAAATAGGAAGAGTTAATGAAGACGTTTCTTTCTCTGAATGTTGTTCACCCTTCCTGTAAGCCTTGGCCTTTCCAGCCCATAGGGAAGTTTGACAATGCTTGCTCCCCTCCTAATTTCATGCCCTAGAACTCAGGAAGCTGGCCAGGCTTGGTACTGTCTTCTGGTAAATTCTTGCAATTTACACTCACCGCATGTCTTGAATATACAGACTTGTTAACGTACTTCAGCAAGATTCTTGTGTAATTAAGCAAGCACAGACACAAAATTGCTGGCCCTCAGTGATGCTGTCTATACTGGCAAGCGCACATGTACCTATGCATAGATAGGTATTTTTTTAACATTTTTCTTTTAGGTGTTAGAAGATGATAGTGCTTACTTAATTTTTTTACATTTTTTTGTAGACTTGTAGCTCGTCCTTTGTGTACATGGCTGCTTTCCATAACTAGATACTGCTTGTAGATTCATATCCTTTATACGGCACCCTGATTGTTACTTCGATAAAGCTTCGTCTTTTAATGGGCAGTGGCCATGAACTGAGATGCAGAAAATCATTTGCAAAGAGCCTCGCAACATTACGCAATAACCACAAAGAGCATCAACATTTACTTTGCGTGTTTTTAAGGGCTTATACCAAGGCGGGCTGAAATTTAATGGAAAGATCAAAGTGACTAGACTTGGCTTTGGATCAAACCCTAATACAATTCATTTCTTACTGACTTTTGTTTCATATCAGAAAGTATTAAGGCACTTACCCTTATGATTTTAAGAGGCCTAATTTTACAGCATAGAGAGGATCAGAAGTGTTAACTTCTGTTCCAGAGCAGCTGACCGAATTATACATGTGTGTTTTCTAAACTATCATAGGCAAAGCATATTCACTTTCACAGTCTTGCAAACGGGATAAAAAGTGGAGATGGTGCCAAATCTGCAAAGAAAATGTCATATGAAAGAGGATTTCATGCTTACTTTGGTATCAGCTATTGCACTGTTCTTTAACTGAACCTTACTTTCTAGGTATTCTGCTATAGAATTGCTATGGATTTTCCCAGATTTTCTGGTTATTAAAATTCAGCCCTTCAACTCCAGAGCTCTCTTTCCTAATGTTATTTTATCCTAGCTAGAGGAAAGTAGTTTGAGGGATAGATTTATTTTTAATGGACAAAACCTTCTTACTGTTAAGAATTTAAAGAATATTATACTTCTTCTGAACTTAGAAACCTCAGGTTGGTGAAGAAGAAGATGCTATTGCTTTCTTGTTTTAGTTGTTTTACTTCACCTTTCGAATAATGTTCCAGCTCTCCAAGGAACTCTACGATATTACTGTGCCTGTGCTCTTGGACCTTACGTTCCCATCCCGTGGGGATTTTGCACGTTTTGTTCATCTATAATAAGCCAGCATTAAAAAAATAAGCTCTGGGTGTAGAAACGTACTTTGCCTCAGCCTTCTGGAATTACAGAGTGACCGTCTCCCAGCATATTTCCAGTTTCAAGACTTGTTTTCGAGATAGTCGCTTGTTGCATCATTGTAGTGAAAACTTTATCGATCTGTGAATGAGCCCGAAAGGTTGTTTTCATTTCATTCATCTCATGGGTTTTGATGTTTATCTTTGTGGTGGTATAATGATATAACACAAAGCTTAGCTAAAGTCTGGAAATTTGTTCCTCTTGGGTTCTCTTTGTTTCAGCTTCTCAGCCCTTGCTGCTTAGCGATGTTCCTTTCTTCTCTACAGGCTGGAGCTGGCTGGACTTACAAGCTTAATATTGCAGTAATTACTGTGGAATTCATTACAAGATGTTTAGTTTCAGAGCTTGGCTACTTAAAGAAAAGAGCAGTGAGTTTCCGGCAGGGATCAGGTTCTGACAACTGCTTGCAGCAGGATTTAGCGAGGTTACACCTGTTTATCTGCTGCAAGCTGGTCTTTTTTTCTTTCTCTTGCTGCCATTTTCCCACGTCTTCAGTGATTCTCAGCCTTCTACACTGCGGTCCACTGGGACTGCCAGAGATGACTTTGTTGTTAGATGTTGTTTCTCGGATGACCCAAGTTTTCCTTGTAATCTGATTCCATCAAGGGAATGGTGCTAGGCCTCTGGGACTTTCGGGAATGGCTTGCATTGCACACACTTAAGGGAAGCCTGTTCAAAGCGACTTAAAAGCTTAAAAGTCTCAAAGCAATCACTAGTTGTCAGTCCTGGGCCCCAAAACAGGAGTTACTGAAGTGCTCAAGCTCTTTTGGGTGAGTCCGCTTGCTTTGTGCTCAGCTCTCCTGCTCGCCTCTCCTCCAGCTCGTCGCTTGTCTGTGCAAGCAGGGCCACGATCCCGTGTGGGCACAGGGCACCAGTGTCAAATGGCACCCGATGCTTTCACTGCTGGGGCCTTCTCTTGTGTCTGTGTTGGATATGTGGAAGTCCACCTTCCCGACAGAGTGGTATGTTTCCATTTTCTGTCTACAAGAATGACAACAAATCACAAAACACTAGATTACTTCTGTATACTGTCCACACTCTTTGGAGACACTCCCCCCCCCCCGAAAAAAAAAACCAAAAAAAACCCCAAAAAA
>Ga0065711_1045111_pt1 | contig 13683 bp, 4 predicted proteins | sample Hoacrofraction12_FD_59098 | JGI IMG/M metagenome (GOLD analysis project Ga0065711, IMG submission 59098) | Hoatzin crop microbial communities from Cojedes, Venezuela - Epithelial fraction 12 v2 (version 2) | ecosystem: Host-associated > Birds > Digestive system > Esophagus > Crop | place... | reverse complement strand
GTGCAGGACCCTGCACTTGCCCTTGTTGAATCTCATCAGGTTCCTCTCTGCCCAACTCTCCAGCCTGTCCAGGTCTCGCTGAATGGCAGCACAGCCTGCCGGTGTATCCACCACTCTTCCCAGTTTGGTGTCATCAGCAAATTTGCTGAGGGTACACTCTAACTCTTCATCCAGGTCATTGATGAAGAAGTTAAACAAGACTGGGCCCAGTACTGACCCCTGGGTGACACCACTAGTTACCGGCCTCCAACTAGACTCAGTGCTGCTGATGACAACCCTCTGAGTTCTGCCATTCAGCCAGTTCTCGATCCACCTCACCGTCCACTCATCTAGCCCACCCTTCCTAAGCTTCCCTTGGAGGATGCTATGGGAGACCATGTCGAAAGCCTTGCTGAAGTTGAGGTAGACAACATCCATGGCTCTCCTCTCATCTACCCAGGCAGTCATGCCATCGCAGAAAGCTATCAGATTGGTCAGGCATGATTTCCCCTTGGTGAATCCATGCTGACTACTCCTGATAACCTTCTTTTCCTCCACTTGCTTGATGATGACCTCTGGGATGAGCTGCTCCATCACCTTTCCCGGGATGGAGGTGAGGCTGACCAGCCTGTAGTTCCCTGGATCCTCCTTCGTGCCCTTTTTGAAGATTGGAGTGACATGGGCCTTTCTCCAGTCCTTCGGGCACCTCTCCTGTCCTCCAGGACCTCTCAAAGATGATGGAGAGTGGCTCAGCAATGACATCTGCCAGCTCCCTCAGCACTCGTGTGTGCATTCCATCGAGGCCCATGGATTTGAGGGCATCCAGATTGCTTAGGCGATCCCTCATGCAGTCCTCCTCGGCCAAGGGAAAGTCATCCTCTCTGTAGGCTTCTTCTCTTACCTCCAGGGCCTGGGATTCCCAAGGGCCTGCCCTGGCACTGAAGACTGAAGCAAAGAAGGCATTCAGTAGCTCTGCCTTCTCTGCATCCTCCGTCATCAGGACAACCACTTCATTCAGCAGCGGCCCCACATTGTCCCTAGCCTTCCTTTTGCAGCTGATGCAGTTGAAGAAGCCCTTCTTGTTGTTTTTGACATCCCTTGCCATATTCAATTCCAGGTGGGCCTTGGCCTTCCTCGTTGCATCCCTGCATGCTCTGACCACATTCCTGTACTCCTTCCAAGTGGCCTGCTCCTCTTTCCACATTCCATGGACCTTTCTCTTCCACATGAGCTCTGCTAGAAGCTCCTTGTTCAACCATGCAGGTCTCCTTCCTCCTTTGCTAGATTTCTTTCTCAGGGGGATAGCAGTTAGCAGCTTCTGTCAGAGTGTTTCAGATTAGTGTCATATGCCCAAAGCTTTTCTTGTGGCATTTGGCAGTTTGAGGAAAGTGTTATAAATTTCATTATCTACTTTTGCCAAATGGATCAAATTATTCCAGTTGCCAGGACGACAAAAATCATCAGTCTGGAATCTTCTTTGATCTCTTTTTTTTTTTTTTTACCCTGGATATGGAATGGAACAAATGGAGAATTATCAACCCTGCTTGAGAGACTGTTGCTTGTTGGTTGTGTTTGCTGGGTGGGTGGTTTTGGTTTGGGTTTTTTTTCCTCATTGTGTATTTCAAAATTAAATTGCTGGGCTTTTTGGATTCAGTCTGCAGGCAACACATCCTTCAGTCTGTTCTCATTGCAGTTCAGAATGAATGTAAATTAAATACAAATGAAGTATATGTATGTGTATCTATTTTTGTATGTAGATAGAAGATGTTATTCCTGGTGTGGAGTAATAATTTTGTAGCTCAAATATACTTTAATAGATTTCAACATAATCTTTTTAGTCCTTGTCCAGTTCTAATTATTAAAAGATTCTTCAGTCGTAGTTTTTTTTAAAAACGGGTCTCTGTGAACTTTTATTTCCCTTATTTGCAATTTTTTTCCTTACATCTCTTTATTTCTCCCTAATATGACAAGTGTATACATCTTGGATTCTATTTCCCATGTGTTAGCGATTTTGCCTGTAACTGTGGATCCAAGATGGGACAGAGGCAAGAGTGGTGGGGTTTTTTGTTGTTTTGGGGGTTGATTGTTTTTTGGTTTTGGGTGGATTTTTTTTTCCCCCCTCTAGTTCTAATGTATGGATCTGATAGTCTGGACAACCTCCCCCTTTTCTTATTTGTCCTTCTATTTAGGCTTCAGTTACATTGGAATCTGCTTTAGCATATTTCAAGAAAGAGTAAAAGCCCCACTAACTGAAGCAAAAGCCCCATTAATTGAAGCAATTAGATTGAAACTGACCAAATAGTTGTCTGACTTTATTTGTTTTTGTTTTCTGGCAGAAGAAAAATGAGCTAAATAACTCTGCTGTTTTTGTGATTTGTGTACAACTATAATGTTTGGTTTTTTGAAAGTGTGGTCAGTTCAAGGAATGTGCTGTAAATTAAAGAAATAACCCCCTACTTCTTTCCTGAGTTATTAATTCTATATTCTGTCCAAAGCAAATCAGCTAGAGTAGGCAGACCCAGCAACATAGGTAAGAATGATAGTCTGGGTTTCTTTTCCGCTTCACGTAATACTGCTAAGTGCACATCCTCATGACTTCCTCTGGGTTGTGGGACCTGGACAGTGTTTTATATTTCTCACAGGTGATGTCTGGCAGAGACACGGGGACAAACTGAGAATACGGATCTCATGAAGAGCTCATTTAGACTATGTCTGATGTTCTGCTGGTAGTTTTGTTGTCAATGTAGTTTTAGCATTGTTATCCTGGGTGGTGGCTCAGTAGTGTGAGGGAGCAGTGGCTTTATAGCAGCATGTGCTGTCACAGTAGGAGAGCTAATGTGTGGGGTAGGGAGAGAAAGGGAAAGTGAGACACAGGAAAGGAGGGAAACTTGACAGATGCCCTGTTCGTCATTCTGGGTGTGTCACTATCATGAAACTGTTTAACCTCTGATGTGACCTACCTTGAATTTTTGGTTCTCTGAGCTATTAGAACTCGGCTTCTTCTCAGTAGAGTTTGAGAATCGCCTGGGATGAAGAGCATGGAGATACCACTTGACACCTGCCCTTGGATTGGGTCAAATTGGCTGCTAAGTTTTGGCTTGGTCATAAGAGGATCTAATAAATGCTAATTTCTTCCAAAAGTGCCTCCTTTGATCCGCCTTCTTGTGGTAGGGGAATCCATACGGTATCTGCCACCACATACTACAGCGCCTGACTGAAAGAAGTTCCTAGTTTAAGGCTGTGATGTTGTATGAATTCTATTACAGTGATTCTACCTGTGTATGGATGTTTTTGTGTTGTTCTTAACTTGGCTTGTAATGGACCATGGTGTATGGTTGCAAACTTACACTGATCTATGTATGTGAGTTTAATATCACCTGTGTATTTTAAATGGTAAAAGTGTATCCTGACCTGGTATGTAGTGCTTCCTCTACCTGGTTCATTTTCTGCCCTGGTTCATGGGCAAACATAGCTGGCTTCATAGGTTAATGATTGTTCTCAGGAGATCGTCTTTACCTCTTCACTCACTCATATTTTCTGGAACAATTTGAATTAATACCTTCTTGAAATGAATATATTAAACAGATTTTTTTTTTCTCCAGATTTGCTGAAAGTTCAGGCACAATGCTTTCTATGAGCTGCACTCATACTCATACTACTCTACATGGTAGAGGTATTTTTCATATCAGTAGCAGCCGGAGTGGCATGCTTTAAAAGAGAAGGAATGCAGAAAGTAGTGTGGCATAGAAGGTTTGGGTTTTGGTGGTTTGTTTTTTTTTTTGTGACCATTCATGACCTCAGGTCAAACCCCAGAACAGACTGAACTGGAAAGATGTAGGCCTGCATAAAGTAGATGGATTTTTTTTTTTTTTAGTAAGTACCTAGGTGAAGTTAAGTTTGGTTTGAGAGCCTTAACCTGTATTTTGATGAATTAAAGCATGCTTTAATGTTTCATATTTCTGCTTTTGCCCTTTATTTAAAAAGGAAAAAGCAGTCCCTAATACTGATAAAAGTGCTTATAGGTCATATTAAAAATTACACATATAAGGTAATTTAATTTCTGAAGTAGTGAATAGCGCCATGTATATGTACATGCTGCTCATGTGTACACTATTTATACCACTTACTTTAATCTTGTTCTTTGGTAATGGCTTGCCAACCAATAAGAAAGGAGAAAAACCAAACAACCCTGGAATATAAACTGAAAAGATTTAAGTGTTATGTTACAGGGTAACATAATAGCTTTAAAAAATAATATAAAAAACCCCAAACACAAAGAAAGCAACAAAACACTGGACTGTGTGCAAATGGACAAAGCTCAAAGTAACAAATGGAAGTGTCTATTTGTGATAAAGATGGCAACTGTACTGCATATTGTAGGGCTGAGCTTTCCGGGAGATGGTGAGCACTTCACAGTGGGATGCAGGAATTCAGATTCTTTAGGAGTCAGATTCTGGGAGAACTGCTGAAAAGGGGAGTTATCTGAGGAAATAAGCCAGGAAAATGAGCTGGAGAGTAGGCAAGAAGCAGTGAAGTGGAGGAGGAAGTAGACCAAGAGCTTAAGCAGGCGAATGTTGCCAGATTTTGTTGGTTTGATTTGACCTGTTAGTGCCCTGCCCCTGCAGTTGGATATTACTATCCCTGCGATGTGTCAGTTCCTCGGTTTTTCCTGTTCATGTAATGGGCTTGTAAAACAAACAGCTCTCTGCGGCAGGCAATGCATGTTGGCTTCTAATGCCCTGCTGCAGCCTGTGAAAGGGGTGGTGGGGTACATCCTTTGTACATGGTCCAAGTGAGATTTGACAGCTCATCAGCAAGAGTCATGAGGGTAGGCAGGGGATTGTCATGTGGAAAGAGGAAAATGTGTAGGAGAGGTAGTGAGGTAAATGGTGAGAGAGCTTAGAAAGATACCAAAATGGTGGGCGATGCATTATCTTTCATATTTGTTGACACAAAGGTTTAGAGGGGTGAGAAAGATGTGAACTCATCAAAGTTTGGGGCACTGGACATGTTATCTGCTGTTTGTTACTGGGAATTTAAAGTGCAATTTTGAACAAGAAAAAGCCACTAAGAGACAGGGAAGGAAGTATCTCTTACTGGTCAAACATAAAGAATTATAAGAAGAGCTGCTGAAAAATAGTGCAACTTCTTTAGCCTCCAGTTTGTTGTGCCAGTCTACCTGTGAATTTATATTGCTTGGTTGTGGTAGTGTTGTTTAAGAGGCATTCTAGGTTTTATCCCTTCAACCAAACATAGTACAAAGGTTCTACTGCTGTCAAGGGGTATAGGAAAAGAGTGTTGAAGAACAACATTGTTCAGTGTGTAGTTTTTAAGCGGCCTAAAGGTCTCTGTACCCTTTTCTGAGGCTGTGGAGCTGCTTACGTGGAGTATTTGAAAGGGCTATTTTAAACTTGTTCTCTTTCTTTTTATATGGATGTAGAAGCTGGAACAGTGCTCTAATAGCATCTTCCAGTGCAGAGCTGTCTTCTGAAAATCCCTCTGTTTCTTAACAAATACCAACTTTTAGAACCTAAGAATTTGCTGTGCTTTTCCCTTTTACTCTCCTCTTAGGTTTCCTATCTTTCTACTTTTCATCTCTTGCCTCTTTTCCATGCTCTGAGAATTCAATATGTAGTACCCATGGTCTTTGCCAAATTTGCACTCGTGTGAAGTGATGTTTTAAATTTCCATTAAGGCTGTAGACGACCTACAAACCAATGACTAGGGGAATGCTTCTAAGAGGAGTACGGGCAAAAAAGTAAGAGGAGAAGCACGGTTTCTTGAGCTCTGGCATATGCAGTTTTTGTCTTTCAAAACTGTCACTTTGTACAAAAGATACAGACGTTTGTTTACCTCTTCAAGCATTTTTGAATACTATTTGACATGCTTGCTTCCAGTACCTGCTCTAGCATTTCTTAGGTTACGGTTTCTTCCTGTTACTAGCTGCTCTATCATGGTATATTACATACCTCATTAAGTCTCACTCGTTTCCTTCTCTTGACAGCTGCAAATCAAAAAGAGCCCTTGACTCCTAAATTTAAAGTGAAAGAGGAGCCTAAGGATGAAGAAGCGACAGGTTCAGCCTTGTCTCAGTCCAGCTACATGTTCAGCCATGAATCCGAAGCCTCAGCTCCAAATGTCCCTGAGGAGAAGCTCAAGCCGCAGGAAGTACAGGCAAATGTGATGAGGCAGGACGTGTCAGTCAAGGCAGCATCTGAACTCCTCATGAAGCTCTCAGGTAGATATTTAATTTCATAATATTAAATTTCTTAATTTTTTTCATGTGTGCTAGTGGGGTTATCTTGCAGAAGGAATGCTTAGCTTTAGTAGCAAGTGAAGGAACAATTGACAATGTCCGTCTTCACAGGTTCATATACATAAGACATCTCAGTTTGGTCTGTTGCCAAAATATCTAATTAACTGTGCTCTGGTTTTCAAATTAATGACAATGGGACAAGTCAAAAGAAATGATGCCTTAAAGCTTTTAGATATTGTCAGTTTTTAAAATGTACCAAAACGTGTTTGTACCAATTTATTCACTTGTCACTTCAACTTCATAAGAATGTGTGTCTGTACTGATTTATACCTGATACAGCTTTATAAATGATGACCTTTAGAACCTGTTATTTTTTCTAGCAGTATCTTGTACTCAAAATTATAAGAAACACTGTTGAAGAAATAAACTGAGCCAGCTTTCTGCTTGAACTTGCCTACATTGCCTTAGTGACACATCCTTCTGCCAGACAAGTAGACAGTATGCATGTGTATACACATATGTACTGCTACAGCTGGAAGGAGTCAAATAAAAAAGTATGTTTTGCTAATTATGCTTTGTCTAACAATCAGAATTGAGGTTTAACTTTAAGGGAAACTTAAAAGGGGTGAATTCTCACTGCTGGGAACAGGTTAAGTGAATGGTGAAAAGGCTTTGAACTTCTAATAGACTTCATTTTTTAGGACTGAGATGTGAAAGTCAGGCTGGAATGGTGGATTTTGTACTTCCATGCCTAAACTGGATCAATTAGTTTTTAAGTCTGCTTTAAAACTGGACAAGACATTTTTTTTTTATGTATGTCAAAGTCACGTAAGAGGTGCCAGTGGAAATGCTCACAAAATTAGCAACTTCTGAGATCCTTGCCAAACCTATCTGAAATTATTTGGCTTGACTGGATACTGTCAACATTGGATTTGAGCTCAAATTATACCTGAAAAACTTTAACTGACTAGGATCTCCGCCATAAATTCTGACAGGTAATTAATTCGCTCCTGTTAATAACTGCACACTTCAACTTGCAGAAGAATTTGAATCATTGCTTTGCAAGCCTTCCATGTTAATAGTGCAAAAAGTATTTCCCAGGTACAAAAGTAGATAAGAGCAGAACTTGCCCAATTTTTCACAGACTCTGAAATACTAAACATTTGGTTATTGATATAGTGCACTGTTGCTGCTGGTAACTGGTTCTAATATGGTGTTCTGGTAACAGAACTTTAAAGCCTATGAATGTTAACCTGTGACTTTATTTTACTTGGTGCAGATAGGTTTATGTAACTATTTTCATAAAGCAAGAGCTCCATAGCTCTGTAACTTAGTGATTTCTCAAGTACTTCAGAGACTAGGGTTCTTGATTGTGAATCTTGAATTGAGCACTAGCAGACTGTGTTTAAGTAGCTTTATTAAAGTTTATTATATTGGAATATTTATGCCTTAAATATCTGTTTATATAAGTGAAATCTGGCATGTATAAAATCTTCATCAAGTCTTCAGTCACTTCTGTTGGAAACTCCCAGTCTTTGAAGGTTGTAGTAAGAAATAGAATAGTTCAACATGATTGAGCAGGTTTTGCGGATAGTGGTCTTTTTGGTTAATCTGTAGATTAGAAGGTAAAGAATTACACTAGGATGTACTCAGTTGGCATTGCTGCAGTTGGAATTCCTGAATCAGCCAGTGGGTGGGGTTATACCAAGTTTATCACATACACTGAGGAAAACACTAAGATAGTTTAACGTATGACAAATATAAGAGGAATATCTAAGATCAGCAGCCTCTAGGTTTTTTTTGTGATGTTTACTTTATCTGGTATAACACTCTGAGATCACTATGAACTTCTGAATTTATATTAAGCAATTCTGCACTCTAGTTTTGGTGATTTAGAACTTAAACAATTAAGAAACTTCTTCAGAATGAAGTGAAAACAAGAACAAACTTCCTCCTTTTTCCTGGTACTGGAAGGAGTGCCAAAAAAAAAAAAACCCAAAAAAAAAGGAAAGGAATGAGGGAATGAGTAAGTCTGGATGTTTTACTGTCTGTGGGAAATCTTCAGTCAAGAGCCCTTATTAGATTTGGTATATTATATAATTGGGCTAAAGTTGGGTTCTTCCGGGCTCTATATATAAAAATTACAGGTAAAGACTGAATAGATTACATCCTTGCTTCGTTATTTTCACTTTCTTCTGTGTAATATTAATTACCAAAACCTGCACTGGATACAGATTCAGCAAGGGACTTCTGACATAATAGTATTTTGCTTTCTGCATTCCTGACATGCATGCTTCAGTTATCCCCTGACCAATAAAACTGCCGATTTTTGCAGCCTCAGGGGATTTAGGTGTATACCTTGCTGTCTCTTTTCATGTTAAGGATACACTGGTTTATATTTTTCCCTGGGAAATCTCTTTTCCCAAACAGAGATGCTAGCTCTTGTGTTGCTAGGTCTTAGCTGAGCTTTTACAGTGTAGTAGAAGGCCTTTCCAGCTCTGGAACCTAGTTTGGGCTGGTGCATACTGTTAGAGAGACTTACTGGAAATCACCAGCCCCTATAATGGATGGATTTGTCAGCCACTCAGAATTACTCTAAAGCTAGGAAAGGTTAGGAGAATAAACATATTTTACTGTAGTAGAACATTAACAGAACGTTTACTAGTTGTCAATGTAGAGGTAGATGTACAAAAAACAAGAGAAAAGCACTGGCAGCTGTCTATTTTAGTTCTACTACACAAGGTACACTCTTTTCTCATCAAGCTAAAAAGCTGTCAGGATGCTTGCGTGCTTCTGGAAGCAGACAACCAGTGTTTTAGATCAGTCTCTTACCCTGCATATTACTTGGTGGAGCTGGCTTTATCTGGAGATGCTATGTCCTTTTATACCACTTTTTTCTCCACTGTGTTCCACTTGGATTCAGATCTTCTACCTCACAGTTCACAAACCCGATACCTAATCACCTGATACCTAGTTGCACTTCTTCTAAAGGATTATTCAAGCTAACAAGGCTGATGTCTCTTGGGCATGTCTAGGCAGAACCCTTTAACATCCAGGCAGTCAAAACAAAACATCCTAAAAACTGATCTGCTATTTAAAAATAAATGAAACACCCGTTTGGAAGAAATGGTTTTTAGGGGTTAACAGGCAAAGTTTGAGCCTCAGCACGGACTTTCAAGCCACATTTTACAGAAGAACATAAAGTGACTACCATGATTTATACGAATGTACAAAGGTGAGCTGTGAATTCTGTCTGTCACCAAGTCTTGACTGTGGCTAGATCCAGTGGTAAGCAAACATGTTCAAGGAGATAGTGGAGTGTGGCAAATCGCTTTCATCTCTGTTTGGAAGGGTGCCATCCATGCAAGATTTTAAATTCCTATTAAATGTTGCACTATTCCTTGTAAGATATGGAAGTAATGTACTTCAAATACACCTGAACCAGTTTTTTGCATTCTTACGAGTTCTCCTTTACAGAAAAGCTAGCTTATTTCTCACAATGTTTAATTAGGTGGTGCACCCGGTGATCCCTTAGTCTTGTAAACTGAAAGGTAGGTTTCAGAGGAGACTGAAACTTAAAATAAATGTTTGCATTTACACGCTAATGTTTGAGTCTAAAAACTCATTTTCTGTTGAAGTAGTTGTGCTGCTAATAAGTTTTGGGCATGTATTATCTTTCATAAGCATACAGTGTTTTGCCTTCTTGTCCAAAAATAAATGCATAGCTGGAGGTATATAAAATTTATTGCAGGTACTAGCATTTTATAAGTAATATTTTACCCTGGTGCCTTGAACTATGACATTAAGTATGCCACTGTCTTTCCTAGAAACATTGCCTGACTTGCATTTGCCTTTATTTCAGCTATATCTTATTTGTGAAATGTAGTCATTTTGCATTTCAGTATCAATTCCCCATGTGTTGCACATATCCTTGTTATCACTAGAAGTGCATGACCTTTGTACTATTAAGTTCCTTTGGATTTTTTGTACTTCAGTCCTCAGGTCACACAGTGCTTCTCGTAATAAACCGATTCCCCAATCCCAACAATGTCTCATAACTTTGGGTTATCAGCAGATGCAATTAGTGCATACTTACTTTTTGTGCCAAGGTCATGAAGTAAAATGTTGCATGCAATTCATTCCAAAAGCATTCTTGATAAACTCTATTTATTATCACTTATGATATGACAATTCCTCTTTCAGCACAACTGGTTATTGTGAGGGTTTAGTCAGATTTTTTCCTTTTTTAATGAAGTCTTTATCCACTTAGAAATGTTTATGCTAATTTCCTATTTCATGCCTTACTAATTTTTTTTACACTGTATCTTACATTTAACTGAAACCAAATGGATTAGAACTTCTATTTAAAAAGAGAAAGAAAAAGGAAGAAGAATGATAGTACAATTCTAGCATAAGATGAAGGCCAGGACACCTCAATGCTACTCCCATTCCAAAAATGGCACATCATGCCTTAGGGCACAGCGAGGTGAAGGACTATCTGAGAAGGCTTTAAATTAGCTCATACCAAAACTAGTCCAGTCACAACAGCATAGATTTCCAGAGAAACTAAATAACAGTATCAGTTTAAAAAGTTTGCTAACTAGGAGTGTTCTCTGTGTGTGTGTGGCTGGACAGCTGGTGTCAGATTTACATCATCTTAAGGCTTGGGTGGCTTTATGCTTGCTTGGCTGTCATCAGCAATGTGAATTGACAACAAAAACGAGTCCGTGGCTAGTAAGCTAAGATTCTTAGCAGTCACAAAATCTTTCTAGCTTTAGTGGGTTGCGTTGGCTATTTTTTGGTTTATTATTACTATGGTGAATAAAAAGTACATTACTATATTCTTTGGATGAGGTGGGGGACAGAGAAACTAACCTTCCTATACGTTTCTTTTTCATGACTTCGTGAACTCTTCTGGGAAGCACTTGTATGGAGCTAGGCTGCTGTCTTTGGAGATAGCTGTTGTCAGGACCTCATAAGAGCCTCTGTACCTAGACTGCAGGGGAGCTGTAACGAGTGGGCAGGATAGTGAAAATACAGGGAGGTCTTTTGTTCCTTCGTCTCGAAATAACTTATTAGAAAGCTCTGGGCAGCAGCAAGTGCTTCAGTAGAAGCCCAGAAAAGTAAGCGAAGAAGTGTGTGACTGAAAATAAGACTTTCTCTTGATGGGAACCAGAGAGATAGCAAGCCCTGGCAAGTCATGTCACCAGATTAAATCCCGCTAATAACCAAGTGGGTTTTGTTGGTGTGGTGTGGTTGTTTTTAACCAACAGAAAAGTGAAATTGATTATGAATAGTTAGAGTGAAGCTGTGCTTTAATTACAGTATAGAAAAAGACACAAGTTTCTAGATAGCTAGACTTCTTATTGCAGTGTGTCGTGTTCCAGATTGGTTTTTCAAGATTTTGAGTCTCTCCTGCCAATGCTGCACTACACGAAGTTCATATCAGGCCGTAGTACGTTAAAGGAGTTTAATAAGCTTTTCCATGACATCTGCATAATAACGTAATCCCAAAAAACCTCAACTAGTGGTGGATTCTTTCCTGTTGATGGGTTTTTCCATGTTTCATGACAACATTAATGTCTAAACCCAAAAGCACGAAAAATGTGAAAAAATACTGCCTATTCACAAGAGAAGTATAGGTGGGAAGTATGGAAGTCTGCAAAATGTAATTGTTTTTTTCCCCTATAGATCTTTAAAAAAACCCACAAAACAACAAAAACCACAGAATAACAAGTACCTTAAAGCCTAGTTTTTAGTTCAGTAGATGCTATACTATACCTTTGAGTTAATGCATTTCATCTTCCTTTTTTCCATGTCAGGGTAATCTTGACATGTAACGAAAACCAGGTTAACTGAAATGATTAGAGAATCTGGAATAATAAGAAATCATAATGTCCGTGGTTAAAATGTGTTTCTTTTGGTGTTTTGGATTTGTTTTATTTTTTATGTGTTGTCACAAAAGAGTTTAAACAAGCCCCCGATCCTTCACTTTACTGCTGTTCCTTGATGATGTTCAGCCAGGTGAGACTGGCCACAAAGCTACAGAAAGTGGGCATGTCAATTTTTTTTCAAAGTGTCAGGGGACTGTGGATGCACAGCGTTTGCAGAAGGGCCTCTGCAGTCCCCCTTGCCTTTGGAAAGTCAGCTTTTAAAGACAGGAGAACTGGAGCCGGGCTCTCTGCATGGATACAGCTTGCTGCAGAAATGTTAGACTGGAATTTTCTGGAGCTGGGAGACTTGCATAGGTTGGAATATGTTGTAAAATAACACTTCACTACCTATGCAGACTTCTTATCAAATTTTTCTTGATCGATGTTTTGAAGGGTTAGCTGTGTTCTGCAAGTAGGGTCTTTCAGGTAAGCACTGTAATCCTGCCATTTAAATGGAAGGAGCAGCAGATGAGTATGACAACTCAAGTGAGTCTGTTATTTTCATTTGCTCGTATTTGTCTTCTTTTTGGTTGGCTTGCATTTTTGTGAAACTAATGCTGTAGTTGCCAAATTCTATAACATTGGAGTTCAGAGGGGTTACACTTTAAAAAATATGAGCCATTTTATGATTATTTTTTTTAATGCAGGATCCTGTTACATTGATTCAAGGCCCACTGACATTGTCTTATATAAAACAGCAGTTTGAAAAAAATACTAGCAAAATAAAGCATCAAGCACAGTGCCCGAGGGAACGTCAGATGTTACTTGTTGTGTCTGTATAGCAGAACCTTCAGGTCTCGCCAGCTGTTCCCTACCTTTGAGGTTTTATTTAAACTGTTTTAGGGCATGTTTATTTCTAGCAAATCAGAACAATTAGCATAACAAAATGCCTGATTCTCCATACTGAAAGCTTTTGAAGTTGGTACAGGTTGACCCACTAGTTAGCCCTGTCTGCTCAATTGTGAAAACTAGTACATGAGTCCAATTTATGAGACATGGGAAAGGCTTTCCTTTCTAAGTTGATTCATAAAGTTGATTTGTAAAGCTGATGGGCATTTCAGCAAATATGAGCAACTTAGAATTTTAGTTGCAGGATGAAGTTTTAAATACAATAGTGGGAAGAAGCATGTATGATTTAAGGAAAGTCATTGGACATCACTTGTAGCAGCAAAAGCAATATTTACTACATGACTTGTGGTTTTTATTAAATCTGTGTGCTTGATTCTGACTTTCACCTCAAATAAAGTGAAAAGCAGACTGTGCTGCATGAGAAGAGCATGTTCAGTGTGTCCCCTCTAGAGCAGGTGGCTGCTGCATAGAATTGTAGAATAGTTTGGTTGGAAGGGACCTTGAGAAGTCACCTAACCCAACCCTCCTGCAGTGAGCAGGGACATCTTCAACTAGACCAGGTTGCTCAGAGCCGCATCCAACCTGGCCTTGAATGTTTCCAGGGATGGGGCACCTACCACCTCTCCGGGAAGCCGGTGCCAGTGTTTCACCACCCTCACTGTAAAA
>Ga0065711_1045110_pt1 | contig 13683 bp, 9 predicted proteins | sample Hoacrofraction12_FD_59098 | JGI IMG/M metagenome (GOLD analysis project Ga0065711, IMG submission 59098) | Hoatzin crop microbial communities from Cojedes, Venezuela - Epithelial fraction 12 v2 (version 2) | ecosystem: Host-associated > Birds > Digestive system > Esophagus > Crop | place... | reverse complement strand
GGGGGGGGGGGTTACCCCAAGCGCCCGGCCGCTTCTTGGGTTTGCACTTAAAAAGAGAGATGCGGAGGCTCGGACGGAGTTCGTGCAGAAGAGGGGGAGAAACCCCGAGAAGCCGGAGCAGGGGAGAGCGGGGAAAGCTGCTTCCCACGGGAAGGGGCAGGGATGGGCAGCGCTGCCAGGGTGAGTCCGGGATCACCGTTTGAAAAAAGTGCCCTCGTCTTCTGCCCTGCCCTGCGCGAAGCTGCTGCAAAAAGCCAGGCTGTTTACGCTTGTATTTATTCCTCCTTCGTTCCCATTCCTTTTCCTGATATGGCTCATTTAGTCCCAAATCTGTTTAGTAACTGCGTGGGAAGGTTTTAAAATAAATAAAGTCCTAGGAGGAGCACTTCTTCCCATTCGAACTGCAGAGGTGCTGGGGTTTTCCTTGCAGAGGCTCTGGGCTGCCCAGGACGGGCCAGTGGCTGCTCTGCTAACTCCCAGCACCTCTCGCATGGGCCTGGGCAAGGACAAGGTGATATAAAGTCTCTTACAGCATCCAGGGCCGGGCGTTCAGATCGTCGAGCTCTCCCAGGCTTGATTGTATCTTATGGTTAAAGAAATGTGCTGTATTAAATCAGTTTGCAACTGATCTTACCACATGCGAAAACTCAAGGGCTGTTAAAGTGCAGAACGATGCTTGGGTTTGACCACAGAGCTCTGCCGGCAAAAGACCAAGAGGATTCCTGGGTCTTTCACTTGGGGTACTTGTTCAAAAAGAGTGACAATGATGGATTACCCCATGTGAGTGCAAAATTCACCAGTGATCCTCATTTCTCCAAATTTCACCTTTCCCAGAGATGAAATAACAGTATCAAAGCGGACAAAGGAGCTGAGTTTAGACCTCTCCCGCCTGTGACTGAGAAAGCATTACAGCGATGTGGAGAGGAATGACATCTGGATTTACGGGAAGGTGATTTTATCTATTTGTGGGACAAAACGATTTTGGACAACTCTCGCTTTGCTCTGGATTTCTGCTGGGTGTTGGACTTTGGGGTGCAGAAGGAATTGTAGCACCAGGGGAGATGGATCTCAGGGCACCTGTAGGCACTAGGTCCCTATCTGGAAGCCAGCTCCAGACACCAACAGCTGTTGGTCTTTGTTGGGTGCTTGCTGGGCAAAAGAAAGAAGATGAAGATGGATGTCTCAAGTCAGAAAGTCTGCAGTGTAGGGGACGCTTATTCTCTGTGCTGCCTTCCGTTCTCCAAGGTGCCCCTCTGCTCACCGGCTTTTGTATGAAGACTTCTCTTCTGCCGAGGGACTGGGAAGCCACCGCCGATGGCAGCTCCAGCAGAGGTTGGCGGGAGCCCCGGGAGACAGCGTGCTCCCAAAAGCTGGGCAGGCATGGTGGGATGATGCTGCAGAGCAGGCCCACGGCAGAGCCGGAGCAGGAGGCCTCCTTGGCGAGGGGACGGGTGCCCCCCTCTGCGAGCGTCCGAGGGAGGGGACCTCCCAAGACAGACGTGTTTGCTTACACATCATATCCCGACTGTACCTGGAAAGTACAATAAAGCTAGAGGCTGGTGGTTGTGCATGCACACAGGGGCGTTTTTGTTCTGTATGTGGTGTTACGGTGTAAGTCTCACTGGCTGACGGACTGCATGGGTTATCACTGAAAAATTCTCAGGGCTGGAGTACTTGGGTGAAACTAGCTGCAACCAAAATACCTGGTTTGCTGTTCCTTACCAAAGTAACGACACCAAAGAAGTGTTTATACTGCAGGCTGATAATTCAATTAAAAACCAGGAAATAATATTTCTGCCACCTGTTTTTGAGAAGATACGATTTAAAGCAGAATAAAGCAAAATGTGGTAAAATTCATGAAAATTCAAGGAAATCAAATTTGGTTTGCAAGCTGAATATTAAAGGCAAGTCAACTGCTAATCAGCCCATTTCAGCTGCTTTTAAGGTACATTTTTACAAAGTGTCCTGTTACTACTCCTTGTTTTTTTTAAACAGCAAATATGCACAGACATGTACCCAGAATAACCCATCTTTCTAAGAGCATATGGTTCCCACACGAACTTTAGAAAACAGCTGTGTTTTCAGTTGCCTCCAAATTTGTCACATGTCTATGGGGTTGCTGGTTTGTCAGCCTTTTATTTTCCTAATGCTTTCGATATTTGTGCTAGGCACTTCAGGCCAGAGGAACGTTTTCCGCACTGCTGGCATGCTCCTGTACTACCAACATGGAAAGAAAGATTCTCATTGATTTCAGTGGTGCTGGATCAGGCCGTTAGAGCACACTAAGTCTTTTATAATGAATGTTTTCATGCCGTATATTTTTCTGAATAAATAAATACATCTGCTGGCCTTGTAGCAGTGCACAGTTCTGTATCCATCAAAATGACACAGCCTGAATATATAGAGATTTACTTGCAAATTAAGATGAAACCATACAACTCTTTTATGGCAGTCTGAATCAATTTGCTGGTAGGAACACAACTATATTCTGTCTTAAGAACCGGTACTTAGTATTAAGTGTAATTTCTGCTCACATGATGGGGCCAGTTTAATAGGATCTTTCTTCTTCTCAAGCAGTTTCAGCTGTATGAGGATTAGATATTGCTTCTTTGCACTGTTTTGTCAGCAAGATACCCAGAGGAAGGAGCTAATGCAAGTCGTGCCAGTTCCTGAATAATTAAATAAAAATGCCTGTGATATACAGGGGTGCACACATGAGACAAATAAATGATAGATAAGGTCTGAGATGCACTCATTTAACACTAATCCCAAGAGTTGTGTCTCACATGTGTTCAGTTTGATGCCTAGCAGTGGGAAACAGGCTTTAGGTTAGGCAGGTGGAGGTAAGAGCACAAACTGCAGTTCTCACTGCAGTTGGAACAAAACATTCCAGCTTGCCTCAGTAGATACCCACCACCATATAATTTATCACAAATTATGAAAATACTATTTCCTGGTCTTATTTTCCCTCCAACATTATTAGAAGCCACAGAAAGACCATTCTATTTCAGTCATATATTAATTTTTGCCTACTGACTATTGCTCAAAGGGCCATAGGCTACACAGGGATATGAACAAAATAATTTTTTTAATGTGTTCCCATTTTGCTTGAAACAGAACAAAAATATCGATTTGGAAGGCTTCCAAGGAGAAAAAAGTTGTAAAATTACTGTTGCTAAGTGGTATATGTGAATGTAGAGATTTCATATCCTTTGCATAGGTAGGTGATAACAGAAGATCACACCTCTCTGAAAACCAAGCTTGGCTTGCTTGGGTGTCTGGCTTCCCATGCAGAACTGAATGAGTATGTTGTCGCTTGCTAATACAGCACAGGGAATGCTCTGCAGAGGGTCAGACCAACGTCTCCGGTTTATGGTATGAGCTGCACATGCAAGTTTATTTTGAGCATGAAGGAACACAGCAGTAAGCCAGAAAACAAGAATATGCAACCCAATCACCACATTTTAATCTCCTTTTAAAAGTGTGCCATTTCCTCTATTTATTGGTAAAACCTGGAACGGTGGCTCACGCATAAAACGGTACAGATTATTAGTAGAGGAGAACAGACTATTAGCTCTTTCAAGAAAAATCTTTGCAGGCAAAATTACAAAATGGAAAGACCTCCTTGTAGCTCCAAGCACTTGTCTCTAACAGCTAATAAATCATACTTACGATTTGTCCTGCACCACACTGTTAGCCTGAATTCCAAGGAAATCCCGAGAACACTTGCAAATCCCTGATGACCAAGGAGAAAGGGGTATGGAGAGAAACCCCAAATAAGACATGGTTGTTACCAGTTTATCACTGAGGTGACTGAAGTTTCCGTGAAACACATTCTTTTCTGTTGGTGATATATGGCTACATATAGCTTATATGTATATGTGACTTACTCAATCTCAACCATCATTTTTTATGACTTCTCCTTATGTCAGTGAACTAGAGGAGTCTTTGGCCAGAGAAAGGCACCCTGTTGAAAGAAAGAAAGGGGAACTAAATGACAAATCATTCTGCTCCCTATCGTAACAATGTCTGTTAATCACCCCCCCCCTCCAACCATATCTCTAAAACGCCCCCGAACTAATTCTGGGCAACATACAGGAAAATGTACTTCCTAGAGCCAGTGTCTTATTGTATGTTCGTTTTATCCAGAAATCGTTTGCTGTTCTTGAGGACCAGCCAAGTGAACAAAGCAACCCTCAGCTGTGCAACATGTGAATCTTCCTTGTCTTCAGCTTATGCCTGCATAGAATGCCAAAATCTCGGAGATTCAGTCCCGAGAACTATTTGTAAGCAGGACAAGGCTTCCTTTATATTGAAAAAAATTAGACCACTGGTCCACAAAAGAGCTTTTCATAAACAATTTTGGTTGTCTTATGTTTTTGTTTCCTCAAAAGGCAACAGCCCCTGGTGATTAGCAGATTGAAAACCAACAGTTTCAGTAAACAAACAAATACAGAAATGAATACGTTCAGTCCCTTCTCTGCCAGCCTGTCAGGCTTCCCAGTGCCTGGAAAACAGATCTTTTTATGAAATTCATCAGAAGGCACAGTGTTACAAATAACAAACCACAAGAAAATTCAGTTCATTCTGGAAACAGGCATTTTTAACGAGGACAGCATATCATGCCTTATGAAAATGTTTAACAGGTCTAACTCAAGCAGTCTGGCCCATGGCCCTGGCCTTAGAGTGAGACCCCTACAGCCACCAGCACGGGGGACCCCTAACCTGGGTGCTTGTGCCCTTACACGCAGAACAAAGACCTTGGCAATGCATCGATCCATTCTGCTGTGGGTGTGCATGAAATTAACACCCGTGTGTGAATTCAGTGGATCAGGAGAGCCACTTCTGCTGGGCAAAAGGAACCATTCCTTCTGCCCATACAGCCTGTGAAAAAACCCCGTGTCCCAGTAATGTGATTTTGGTGACATTATTATAGCAGGAGAACCTCGGAGCTAAGGCTTCCCAGCCATTACTCTTCATCTTAACGGTTGTGCTACACTAAATCTACATTCATAATGCCCCTTTTTATGTTCCTTTAACAAGTAAGCTAGATTAAACACAATAAACTTTAGAGGGGTATTTGGAAATAGATAAAAATCCTCACTAAATTTTTTAGTGACTACTCTGATCAGATTTTGCCCAGTTACTGTTCAGATAATGGAAACAGTTTCTAATCCTGTCAATCTCTACCATCAGATCCATATGTCAAGCACAGATATTGGAATAATTATCTTTAAGACCCACACATTTATGGATTTATAAATTATACCACTTCTGTGGGGTGACATATTCTTCAGCATCCAAGTGTATCAAATCCAGTGATGATTATCAAACAATGTTAAAAGCCTATCAGTAAAAACTGTCTATCTTTCCTTTTAGAAATTCGTCTGAATTAAAGTGTGGTAGGTCTATGGCACCAATGGCTTATCAAACCTGTTTTCTCATGCTGGAGAGACTAGACCCCAAAAAACAGTGCACACAACAGGGTGATGTCTCATAATAGGTCCAGGATTTTTTAAAATTTTGTAATCGTAACGAGCACGAGGAACACTGTGACTTTCATTTTAATGTGACCAGGCAGACAGTTCAAAAAAATGAGACAGGACTGTTGAACACTCTTAATGTCACATCTCACTTAAGAAATGGAGACCACCTGGTGCTTCTGGTTGCCTTTCAATTGTAGTACCAAATCAAATAGATTTGGTAATCTGATTTGGGACTTCACAGGTGTGAATTGTTACAGCAAGAGCCACATGAGAAAAGGACTATCACAGCTCTGGGGATAATAAATGTGAAAGGAAAAAAAGAAGGAAAAAAGCATTACATCCTGTCTGCATGCTGTCAGTGTCATCTATGATGCTGTTGTGCCTGTCACCTGTGATCTAAGCCCTGCAACAGAGCTCGCCCACCCCAGAGGCAGATGGCTGTGCTTTCAAGAACTGGAAGAGCATGTCTCTGGCCTGTTCTTCTGAAGATTTTTCCCGAAATTGAAAATTCATTGTATTTAACAAAGAGGTGATGGCATACCTGGATGTTGTCGGCAGCGGTCACTTCCAAACGGGGACACCCAGACCTGCGGTCACTGCCAGCCTGCGACTTGTTTCCTACAGCCTTTGTCAGCCGCAGGCTGGCCTAAGCCTCACTGGTGGCCGCACAATGTACCAGCAGGGCCACCAATTGCTCATGCTTGCTGCGTTTGCCAGTCTCAGGGCTTGTTCTGCACTGATCCTGTCTGCATTCGACCACGCTGACAGTTCAGACTGACCGGCCATCTGACTCATCAGTGTAAGTCTTCTGTACCAGAGTTGAGAGATATTGGCAAGCCCAGGCATCCATTTTACTAAACACATTTAATTCTGAACACCTGACTAAGAAGGCTTCAGATCCTAACGACATTACTCTTGTAACTTTTGCCAGCCTTCAGGGAACTGAGCGGAGGTAATGGATTGGGGATGTCATGCTTACACATGGCTGCTTGCTGGACTAGGCTGGAATTGAGCTAGCCTGTGCTCTCTGCACACTCATGGAAACGGAATCTGGCTCATGTGGCTCAAAATACTTCTCAATCAGGCATTCCTCTTCCATATCCCAGTGTTCAAAAAGCTTCAAAGTGCATATTTGTTGCAAAATGTTCTGAAATAATTGCTGCGCTACTTTTTATTTCTGGCTGCCTGGTCTCAAAAAAGACCAAAGGAGACACCTGGTGCTTTTCTCACATCCTCCTACTGGTGCCAGGAAAAGGATCAATCTGATCCGCCACATCTCCTCACAAACCTCAGAAGGTACCCAGCCTCACCAACTCATACCCACTACTAAAAACACCATATGTTTTTAATCTAAATACATTCAAGTTATTTCAGTCAGCATAATATTTTTCCTTACCGCAGTTGTACCCTGGGGAGAAACTATGTCAAGTATGAACTTCTACAGCTGTAATGAAGATATGGCAAAGCTTTTCTTCTTCCTTTTATGGAACAAGACAATGATTTTAGATGGAGTAGATTCAACTTCTGAAGTTTCTGCTATGTCATATCTAGTGAATCAATTCTCAGCCTTCCTTAAAAATACAGCAGGACACTCCTGCATGTCAGGCTATGTGTTTAAACTGGAAGTGTTGACAAAAAAAAGCTAGAGAAAAGCTTCTTATTTACAAGACACGCGGGGAAAATGATTCAGAAAATAAAAAGTCACTTCCATGCAAGCTTTTTAAAAAAGGAGGTTTCCCATCTGGAGGCAAAAAGTTTATAAAAGGTCATTCAGCTGTGCAGCATTTAGCTGTAAAAACAGAAAAGTCAGTACAAACAACAGATTGCCTCTCTGAGGACCAAGTAATCAGGCAGAACCAGGCTGAAGTGAGACGGACAGCACAAAAAGCCAAGAGCTAAGCCCCATCCCTGCTCAGCAGAGACAGCATTCACATGAGATCAACAAGGTTCATGTCCCTGCTCCATTGTGTTGGTCTCCTCCCTAAAGCACTCCCCAAGGATATGGAGGTTGAATGGGGCGGTTTGGACCCCGTGAATTATCTACCAAACTTTCTTCCTAGGTGTTAAAATTTTCTGTTGGGCTTTCATGTTGCAAGAGTCTCCTACGCATACAACTGATGAGGGTTTTTTGTAGGTGGGTTTCGCTCCCTCTGTATTTCCGAGACATTTTAAAGGGGTTTTGGTTTTATCCCAGCGTAGAATAGTAACACATTTTTAATCTCAAAAATCTTTTGGGACAAGGAAACCATTTCCTGCCCAGCTCTACAATTAATCACAGCACATCCCTCTTACAGTGTGCTGCAGATAAATAATTCATTACAGCTGCCTCTTCCCTCCATGCAGGGTAGGCAGTTGTGATCATTTCTACAGGAAGAAGGAGAAAGTTAATTCTTTCTATGCCGGCCTCCAGAGAAGGATTTAGATCCTCTCATAAGATGCTTTGATGAATTAATAAACCTCCTCAGTATTTACTGCACTTGTCCAGAAACTGAGTTCAATTGCAGCTCCTTAAATTTTCAGATAACATCTTTAGAGTTTGAGAAGACTTGCCTAACCAGTGCCTACAGTCAAACTGTGAACAATTATTCTTACTTTCATTAACAAGCTGGGTCAAGATTTTGCTGCAGTATGAGCTATACAAATATCAGGATGAACCTTTACAGCCATCGCTACTGCAAGTTGGAGTCATGATTGCCGCTTTGACATCCGTGCCATTTTAGCAATGCAGCCCTGATCCAAGCTATAAAAAAAGATTTATTGGTGTCTCAGCAATTAGGAATTAAAAAACGGCAGACAAGTATGGGAGCAGTCTGTTAACACAGGTTGGATCCAAGAGAGCCAAAGCTAGAGTCAGCTTGGCAAGGAGGGTAGGGGAAGGCAGTGCAGATCTGTGCGGTAGTACGGGCAAGGAAACCAGGGCAAAGTCCCGCTGAAGCTGTTGTCTCCCTTCTGGAAGCTGCAGCTTGCAGGCCCCTCTGATCTGAGATTTTATTTAAAAGCCAAATCCTGGCCCCATATAGGACAAGCTATGTGAAATATATTGCTGTAAATCCAACACTTGCACGGAGAAACACGCTCCACGTGCAGCTGAGACACTGCCAAGGTCCTGGGGGCACTGATGGACCTGACCAGCCCCATCTGGGACCCCCACCACACCCTGCCCATCAGATCTATTTAAAGCTCAGACCAGGGCAATTGCTTTCTTTGCCTAGCCGTGGCTTTTGCTTAGCTGGACCCTGACCCATGGGTTGATGTCCTTGTCCCCACAGAGGTGCCTGATGCCCTGGGCTGAGAGTTGTGGGATAGGCTGTGGCTGTAGAGGCTTTACCCTGCTATCCTGCAGAGCTCCTCAGAAAGTTTAGGTAAAGCTGGGTAAGATCAAGGTCTGACTTCAACATCTTAACTATTTCAGAGCATGGACAAAGCTTCCTCAGCAGCTGCTGTGAATGACAGGGATATGCAAGAGCCTGGGGGCTGGGAATGCCTCCAGTGAGTAAAACAGTGAAGTTGGGATTTCTGCACAACTGCTTTGATGTCTTCTCAGTGCAGCTGCAAGGATGACAGATGTGCTAAAAGAGACTTGGAACTCCTGAAAATCTGACCCTGGGAACAAAAGAAAGAAGGTGAGAAGGGAGGAGAAAATGATTTCATGTTCAATGTTTTCATACACAGTTTGAGATCCTCTGTTTACTTTCAGAAATGCTATTCTTGTGCCTATTAAGTTTTGTGCCTCTTAAAACTCTACGAAAATTCTTTCTGTCCTCATGTGTGTTGTTGGAAATGCATCAGCAATAATTGGTTTGTCAAAGTATGCAGTATCTTCCTTAAGTGCAAAGTGGTTAGTGTTAATACCCTGCATTTTTATAGAAGCATGTTCTTAGAAATCATACCTTATCTTGTTCACACAACTATTAGATCAAAATTTGTACCTGCCCGATTGTGAAAATGAGAGAATAGTCAGCAACAAGCAATTAATTTTATCATAGTGTGAAAATCTATTGTAAGATACACCTTAACTGCCATAAAAACAATTTAATGTCTTACTCTGTCATGGATGCTACCACAGGACACACACGCCAGCTTCCCAAGGAAGAGCAGAGGAGCTGTGGAGGTGAAAGTTTGGCCTTGATTTTGAGTTCAGGTTCTCATATAAAATGGTACCTCCTTAGTAAACTCACAGGACTGTGTGTGTAACTGAAAGACTTGAAACTTGGCTCATACTTGGGCAATTTTGGCACCATTCCTCACAATGAAGAACAGCGGATTGCATGAAATGGCTGACAGGCAAACACTTGTATTAAAGATGTACCAAATGCCCTGTGAGATCCATTTGATCGCACTAGTCCAGATCTGTCTGTGTCTGTTGCTCTGTGTACTTTGCCAGACTGTTTAGTGTACAGAGAACCTCTGGCACAGAGTCATGCTAAGAACACCCCCCTGCTGCTGCCTGGCACTGGATGTGTTGGCAGGGAAGGACTTACTCAAGTCTTCCTACATTACAGAGATTCCCAGCAGCCATAATAGCTTTTTAAAGACACTGACAGGCAGCATAATGCAGAGCAGCCCCCAGGATGCCCTAAGCCACACCAGAGGGGCAGCCTGGCCGTGGGCCAGGCGAGGAGAAGGCTTTTCAGTGCCAGTTTGTTTGCAGTCTCTTGCTACCGCTTGGCCTATTCTCAAACACCAGCCGTACCACACAAGGAGTGTTCAGAGATTGCACTCATTGGTGAAATTTCCACACAGTTCTCTTTCAGAGAGAACCATTCCTAATTGAATCTACAACTGTCAGCACTCCTCCTGTGTCTTGGAAAGGCCTGACTTGTTAGAGACCTGCTCCATGGAAATGGAGAGCAGCCGTTTGGGCAGAGGTCCCCAGTCGTGTGCTGAGAAAGTGCTCTGATGAAGTCTGTTGAGCAGCATGTGGCCCCAGCCGGTTGTCTTGGGATGAAGAAAGGTCATATCGCAACACAGAACAACTCTGCAGTGTCCTCTACCACCTCAACAGCACTCTGAAGAGGAATGTTTGCGATCAGTGTTTGGCACACAATACCATTGTATCAACCTTAGATTGGACTTAGCCTGTAATGGGCTTCATGAACTTGAGAACTTCGTGTGACACCTAGCAGAATTCAAGTTTGAAGAAACTCATTCAAATACCTCCACTTTGTGGTGATTTGTTTAATCTTACGTCTTGCTGCCATACACACCTGACCAGCTAGACTGTAATTTGAATGGCCAGCAATAGTGGATGTGTTAAAAAGCAAACCGCTTACAAAATTGCAGGAGAAAAAAGGTCTTTCATTGCCATCTCCCAATTCTTCTTGTAAAGATATGCCTAAAAATTTTATCTGCAAGGGACTTACACTGTAGGTATAGGTATGCCATACATTTTATTAAATATTAACATGGAATAAAAGAACAATACAAATTAAACACATGTTAAAAGCTGCCTAAATAATATTAAAGGGAACTAATGAGAACAGTCTGGGTTGTGGTTTTTTTTTTCTTTTTTCCCTAGGCAGAAGATCAATCCTATTCAAATTCCATTCTGTTTAAAATGGAGCATATGTATATATGGCCTAGTCCTGTTTCCCCAGCAGATGGTTTAACCCTATCAGTTAATACCTTACCTGGTAAAGGCAGTCCATGTGGAGACATGGGCTGTGAGAAAACTGTACTCCATGTGTTGGGCATGCCTGTGCAAGGTGAGACTCTCCTTAAAGGGTAATAGTTCTGCTAGATCTACTCCGGTTGACTTTCTGAAATGCAAAGCCCAAGGGACAGCCTAATTCTGCCTTTAGGTTTCTCTTGAAATCCTATCTGAAAGTGCATCCTTCTCTCCACACTGAAATCAGAGGGACTAGCACCTTGGTATCTGCTGTCACACCTTCAAAATCTGTGAAAGCTGGGGAGCTTTCTGTGGCGTGGAGCAAGAATTACCAGAAAGAAGTTTAACGGTGTGGCCAGCTGAAGAAATGATTCACATGCAGGCCCTGCAGGAAGCCAGGCTCACAAGAGCGACGCCTTTCCTCAAAAAGCCGGGGGAGGAGAGAGGCGTATCCAATAAAGGTGAAAGCGGTGATGGAGTCAGTTTCATTGCTACTATCTATCATCACTGGAGATCTCCCTGGAGGATTTCCTACAAGACACTCTGCTAAAACAGTCCTTTCGGTGGGAGCAGGGAGGAAGAGTGGGAATGCAGAAACAAAAAACACCGCCCCGATCTCCTGCCGCAGAGAAGGGAGCCTGAGCATCAGTGTCCTGCCACGTGTTGGAGGCACGGGCTGAGCTCCACTCAGCTCTCCTCCTGCTTTGGCTAACTGGATTTGTCGATAGATTTCTGTTGGTATGCACTTGTTGGTACTTGCTGGATTACTTCCTGATTTCTGTTCCTTTACTTTGCATCATCCACCTCCGTTTCTGGAGATGAGCTCCTTGTATCAAACCGAGCTCTACAGAGAAACCTGCCTCTTTAACCGGGTGCTAACATATGGATCTGGCCTAGCTCATACCTAGTTCACGCTCAGCCTTATTAGGGCAAATTTTGCACCCTGTCTTGTGGTTTTGGCCTGCTAAGTACTGTTAGTGATGAAAGGACTCAGCTAGGACACACCAGCTTAATTAAGACTATTGTAATCTCCTAAGACAAAGCCACTCAACTTCTGAAGACTGCTCAGAGTTTCTGTAATTTTGGTGCTATTCAACTTGCAACTGTAACTACAAATGTAGCTTTCATCAGCATTTTAAAATAATCAGTCCTCTTCCACATCCCTGTTTTCTGTCCTCAGCCCATTGCTCCAATGTGTTTACTGGCTCTTCTGCTTTTGCTACTGCTCTCATAGCATGCTTCCACCACCACATGAAGAATATATGTAGTAATGACGCTTAGTGACTCAATAGTAAGTGTCACCAGAAGACTTTCATATACTTTGCAAACATTGATACATTTCTTTATTTGTTCCGTATGTTCTAGTACTTACAAGATTTAAGATCTTGCTGAACAACACTGAAATATCATTGTGTTATCTGTCCTTCACAGTAGATTAAGCCTGTTCGATAAAATGAGATAGTCTTAATTCTCAGTAAAGTGTGGCGAAAGAAACGAAGATCCAGAGGCACTGCAGAATAATGGAACAAGTCTTTCACATATCCACTATCTTCTCTGTAATCTACATACTGGATGCGTAATTTAATTTCACGGCATTTTTCCAATCTTTGGATAGTCTTTTTATTATGGCATTGAGACTAAGAAATTAGTAGTTGTTTAAAGGCAAGGTGTACATCTCAAAATGCAGTTTGTCTTCTGAAAACTTAACTTTGGATGAATAAAAGTAAGCTGTACCCTGTACTGAGTCCCTTTAGTTCCAGCTTACTGTCCTCAAGACAATTCAGGAAGCATTTTGGTACCAAGACCTTGGAAAGAAAATATTCAGTATGATCAGTAAAGCAAGCACCTAAGATTCTCAGAACAGCCTCCCGTCATATTCAGGTCACGCTACGCCCACCTCGCCTTCCCTCCTCCATCATTTGTGTTTTAAAGGTCAAACAAGTGATGGTCCAGCTTGTACACTGTTCCGAACCAGTCCAGGGGAGCAATGGATCCCACAGCCGTACAGCCAGAAGGAACATTTCTGTTGATGTTTGTCGGGGAAGAATGGCTGGCAGCCAGCGTGGCACTGTCAGGCAGTCAGAGGCTGGCCCTTCTTCTGCTTCCAGGCTCTAAACCGTATTTAGCCATTTCTGCTGAGAACTACTGGGATGAAGCCCTCACGCGTGCTGGAGCGGATGAGTGGCAGAGGGACTGAAGGTGGCCGCAGTCGCCTGTCTCGGGAGGCCCGGCAGCTGGCCACGGCATTCCCAACAGCCTTTCCACGCGGAATTTAAGAAAAACCCAAACAACCCTCAAAACGCCTTGTTGGGAATCTCTCACAAAATCGTCTAACTTGCATCTTTCAGCTCCTTCAGCTACTGCCTCACACGGAGCGCGTTAATCCGGCTTCCCACCCGCAGCAGCCGTTCCCTGGGGCTGGGGACTCTGTCCGAGCCACAGTATTTTAGAAAAAAAAGGGTTTGTTTTTTTTGATGTTGGTCTCCTGATCCCGCGCAGCCCTGACTGCTCCCCGCAGGCGGACCGCCGCCATTGCCCCGGTGCGGGGCCCCGGTGCAGGGGGGAGGGTGTGAGCGTGTGTCCCCCCCC
>Ga0065711_1045109_pt1 | contig 13684 bp, 4 predicted proteins | sample Hoacrofraction12_FD_59098 | JGI IMG/M metagenome (GOLD analysis project Ga0065711, IMG submission 59098) | Hoatzin crop microbial communities from Cojedes, Venezuela - Epithelial fraction 12 v2 (version 2) | ecosystem: Host-associated > Birds > Digestive system > Esophagus > Crop | place... | reverse complement strand
CCCTCCAAAGCCCACGGGTAAAAGCTAAGATAGAAGGAAATTTAATAGCTGTTTCTGGGGTTTTTTTTGTTTGCAGAGCAGGACTCTTTTACCTAGAAAACTTTCAGCTCTGTCTGGAGCTGCGCAAACATTTGTTAAGAATTTAATGAGCTGAAGTATTCCAGTCAGTGGCTGAACAGTGGAGGCTGCACAAAAAAAGGCAATTCCTAATGTAAAAGGTGGCTGACGTAAACCAGAAGCGTAGGGAGCGCTTTCTGGCCGTTAAGCCTGCTCATTGCATTGCCCAAGGATCTCCGAACTTTCACAAAGCGATAAATACAAATGCTGTGAGTTATTATTCACCACCCCAACGTGCCTGTGTGTCAGCAGAAGGCCGAAGATGAGCGTTTCGAGACAGCCTGATTCGGGTACGCGTCTTTTATCCGGCACACGAAGCAGCGCTCCGCGACGCGGTCGTGGCGATGGGTCGAGCTCTGTGCTGGAAAACCGGTGTCAGAGTCGGGTTCTGACAACCCCGTTCTGCACAGTCGCGAGGATGTCGACATTTGTACCTTGCCAGGGACTTCCGAGATGTATTAAGTGTGTGACCACACAGCAAAAATGATTTGTTATACATAACTATTTTAATCCAGCCGTGGGAACAACAGTTTAGAGTTCACCAGATCTGTAAGGATTGGATTTTGACCGAGAAAAGCGGTTTTACAATCTGCAACACCACAGATACAGGAGATTTACAAACTAACCCAAGGGTAGGTGATCGTTTTAAAAGATCAGTTATTTACAAACTAGCTTGTATTTAAGAAACCTTGTTTATAGAGGACAGAATGTAATGCTGGGCAAAGTACTAAAAGTTTTGCCGTCATCTTCACTGCAGTGATGATTCCACCTGTGGTTTCAGGTATCATCTGAATTTGTATTTTGACTGATTTTTAAATGGTAATTTGTCCTCAGATTGTTTAAGGACAAAAAAATGAGAGCTTTAATTTGAAAGTAACTCCTCATGCTGTGTCTTCTGATTTTTCTAAAGATATTGAAAAGCAAGACAGCTGACCTATCCTCATTTACGCTGTGTTGGTTATAGACACAAAATTGTACATAGCGTTATAAGGAAAGGATACACGCACAGTTCTAAGGTAACATCTGGTACCTATAGATCCTGAGTAAAGGCCACCCTGTTGCAGATGACTTCATTTTTTTCAAACGCAGTTCATATGGCAAGTCACTGTGTTTTTACATATAGGATGATTCACAGAGGAGTCTGCTCCTCTTTTCATGCTACAAGTAAGGCTTTCTGACCAATTTACCAATCCAAGCATTCACCTGCAGCTGCAAATACAAAACTTGGATCATTGCTTTTGCATGTGCTGGGATGGAACCTTCAGAAGGAGATGATGACCCTTGGTATCTTCATCCTTCCGGGTTCCTTTCTGCCCTGCGTGCAGCCCTGCTCACCGAAACTCCTTGGGGACATTCGCCGAGTTCGGCAGGACTGATGGTGACTTGCCACAGAGGACTCACTAGTCCGAAGAAATCTGTTCTGAAATGTAATCTGAACTGACTCTCCAGAAAAAAATCTTCAGAATTTATTTTCTTTTTCGAATTATGGTACTAAACAATGGAGCGGTTTCCTCAAAACACCTAGATTTCCAGCCAGAACTCATTTCTCTATCATTAAATTGTCAAAGATAATGTGCTTTTAAAAAAAAAAAGCACTAGGTGTGTAACTCAGTTATGAACCATTCAGCTGCAAGACAAGGGATAATTATTTCCCATCATTTTAAAATTTACAGATTTCTGTGAACAATCTGGATGCAGAGAGACTATTTTAATCTCTTCTTTACTACACTACTCTTCTGTAGCTAATGATGTTTTAACACCAACTATATATGGATTGTTATCGCAAAGATTTAACTTAAAAATCCTGAGCCATACCGAAGAAATTGACAGTGAAAATTAATCACGAGAACTAAACTTCAATCCTGACCTTGAATTGTTAAAATGAGTTTTTCAGGTATGAAATTTGTGAAGACCAGGTCTGAAGTCGGAAAGGTGAACAACCCCAGGCTATGCAAATGGTTCTAAAATGAACAACAAATACACCACAGCAACCTGTACTTCTCCAAAAAGCTGCATCGTGCGTAACTTCGAAGCTACCTTCACATGGAAGTCAGAAGTCCAGTTACTAAGGTTAAAAAAATGCCATTGTTTTGTAGGTTTGTTCTTCCTTCTAACACCCAGCTATGGGCCCAGTTACGCACCTGAATTTCCAGTTTGGATCAGACCACAGCCAGATACGCAGGAGGAGCGCCTTGTCTGTCCATGCCAGGTGTCACTACAGATGTGGCAAGAAACCCAGTCTAAGGGAACTTGGAAAAAACACCAAAACAAAGAGCAAAAGCCGAGATTAAGTTACAGATTAGAGATAACCCCCTTAAAACTAACAGCAAAAGTAGAGATTGCAGATTTGCTATAGCCCCACGTTAGATGCAGAATCTCCTCAGTTTGCCATAAAGATAACAACATCGACCCTAGCATTAGGAGCAGGAAGGATAACAAGGGGGCAAGGAAACTAAAATTGCTATAGCCACAGTAGGGAGAACACCGAATGAGTTTAATACATGAAAAGAGAGTTATGAAAAATTGGCACATGAAACTGCAAGCCCCAGGCACTGGTATTTTAACCAAATCTGGTGAGTAGTAGTATAATATGAGTTAAGAAGGGTGTGATAATATCTGATTTCTAAAACATACAAGACAAACAAAATGAGAGTCGGGGGGTTGAACAGCTGGGGATTAAGCCCCAAGGAGAAGGAATTATGAACTGTTTTAAGCAAAGGACAATGCTGGCACCGAGGCAGGCGGTCACAAGCCTGCCACAGAAACATTGGGGCCTGTTATTAAAATCTGAGTCTCGGCCAATGGAAGACTCATTTCTGGAACAAAATTCTAATGGGAATAACAAAGAAACAGTTTAAGTGAGGGCTTAATAAATTTATGAGAAGAATGATTATACAGGTTTGTGCCTCTAATAAAAAGAAAACTCAATAAAATAACCTAGACAGACTGTTCCAGCCTCGTGTTTCCCTCTACCAGTGAGAGTTCCTCGGTGACTCCCCATTGCACCCGCATTTCAGACAACTCAGAACCACTCCCCTTTCCACACACGCAAATTTAAATTCTTATACTATCCGCCGGTCAATTCTCTCTCCCCCCCTGTCTGAATATCACCTTCAGCACACTGCTGCTCGAAATGAAGCCACGCTTTATCTCCCACTTCCTCACTGCCACGGTTGTTTTCAAGGCTTGCATGGTGTCCCCACATATGGGTTATTTTCTCTTAATGAGGTTAATTGATTCAAATCTCTCAAAGACCTGGTTCTGCAATAATGCATGTATCCATTACCTGCTGGCTCTCTTTTTTAAGTGGTGGATAAAAATCACATTTTACTCCACAAGCAGTGGACTAAGTCACATTTTGACCCATTCACACTTCGGTGTTTGTTCCCATGAATAAAGAGCTCTGTGAGAAAAGAGCTGATGCATATGTAAAACAATACCACGTATTTAACAGGAACTTCCAATTAAAAAACAAACTGCAGACATCATGTCAAGGAACTTAACATGAGGACTGAGCCTGCTAGAAAAGACGCGGCTTTAATCTTGCTTGCGCTCATCCTTCTTGTTGGAAAAGGCAGCAAGAGTTTAGAACTTGCGTGCCAGAGGCTGATAAGTTCCACACATATGCAGCTGAGGTTTCTTACAATGTTTTGTTTTTTCAGCAATGTTATTTTAAAATAAATGAAAAACCAGTATCTCTGCTTCATAAAGTATGAAGAGAAATATTTCTATTTACCTACTGCAAGCTCCTCTGAATAAACAGACTTGAAGGTGATACCACACTATCTTTTGTATTCTGTAAATAGTTCTACTCGGGCTGTATAAACAGATCTACTGATTGGCTTTAATTTATTTATTGACTTTCCGTAATTCATGATCCATTTCCTCAAAGCGGCATCAGCCCATTTCGCTTCTGATTAAAATAACCACCATCTCTAATTGATAAATTCTATTTTTAAAATATTTCTGTATTCTAATACGCCAGTTTGGGAACTCTGACTACATACAGTTTGGGAAATCTGACACAATCTGTGCCTGAGGTTAGGAAGCCGTTGAAGGTTTTGTATCCCAGACTTCCACAGCATAAGCAAAAGCTGTCAGAAGTATCTGCCATGTCCCTGCTGGGCCAGATCCAAAGAGGGACCACTAGAAAATAATTTTCTATTTAGGATAAAACATCTTGAGACAAACATTTGACAGAGTAAGTTTTGTTTCACTTCTCCATGTAGCACTGGTGTTCAGTGAACGAGGCAGAAAATCCCCTACGTGACGTACACTAGTGCATATTTATTTATTTATTTTTAAAGTTCCCCCCCTCTCCCCCCCTTAGTATCTCAACTAAATCTTCCTGAAGTTTAATCCTCTTACTTTTTCATATACTTGAGAAAGACAGCAGACAGGTAATCCCTCCTTTCAGAAGTCCTTTGATGCATGTCACGGTGTTGTCTCATACTGATCATCCTTTGTGTAAATTAAAGCTCCAGTTCTTTCAGTCTTTCTTTACCCATCATCTTTTCTGCTAAGGCTTACTGATCTCCTTCGGACTTCTTCCTGTTGCTCGCTCTCTTTTCTGAAGAGCAATGCCCAAACTACTCCAACCGAGGTCTTGGTAGTGCTATTTAGGGGGAAGAAAGAGCTCACTCTACGTGACAGAACCCCGCTGACACATCTCATAGGGACATTTGCTTTTTTTCCTCCCAACCGTGCGCCTGTGTTGACTCAGGCTCGGTTTGCGCATTTCCCCAGCCCTCAGATCCTTCCTGCAGAACTTTTGTTTGTGCAGTTGATTATTTCTCAGTGAAGTGCCTGCACTTGTCTTTATTGAATTACCGCCTTATTATTTCAGACCACTTCAGCAATTTGTCAAGATCATTTTGAATGCTAATCTTGTTCTCTAAAGCGTTTGCAACTGTTGCTCACATGTTGTTATCCAAAGATTTAATATAACATGCACTTTTCAGCTCCTCAAGGACTTACTGAAAATATGAAATAGTTTTAGCTGTCAGATGTACCCCTGAACAACCAGCCCACGCACAGTCTTCCAGCCTGCGACTTGCTGACTGCTCTTTTTTTCTGTTCCTTTCTGTCCAACTGACCGCTTTACAGTCTTCCCTAGCTTGCTTAGGAGAAAGTCACATCAGACGGCATCAAAAACATCACTAAAGATAATATGCTATGAAGTTGCAAGTTCTCTGTATCTGTAGGAATTCTGCTCACTACCAAGAACAGTTTCTTGATGTACCCTGAGGGACCCTTTTGATCCTATCTCTTCTGTCTTTTGTCTCTGTGATTTACCCTGACATGCTTGTGTTATTCTTTTACAAGCCCTCTTCACTAACTTAACCTAGCTTTCAATTCCAACTAAAGCTTCACATTACTGAGGAAAATATTACTTGCTCCTCTACTAAATTTCCTACATTAATGTCACAGTGGAGCAAGTACTTTCCTACCTTTCATGTATATTTTATCCAAGAAAATGCCAACTCTTCTGGACAACTCTTCTCTTTAGACTTACTTTCCATTTGATATTCACCGTAGTTGAGTTTATTGAAGTTTTATTTCCCAAATACTTTTGTCTCTGCTCTGCTGCTTCCTTACATGTTCACATTCTCAAATGGTTCCTCTTTCTCAGACCCGGGGGGGGGAAAGAAATCTAGAAGAGTCTCCTCTCAAGATGTTAATTGGCTCTGGTTAAAAAGGTCCTCATCCACCTGACTTCTTTGGCAATATACAGTAAACACTTACCTTGAGCTTTTCTTCATATCTTTGCCCAAGGACTTTCAGTTACTTCACCTCCTATATACGCTGGATCTCAACAAAAGTCATTTGCATCCTTGTGATAAAGAAGACTTCATTCCGCCCACGCCTTCAGACCTCTCTGAACAAGTCTTTCCTTTCACGTCTGAATTATCTCACAAAGTTTCTATTTTTCCAGTGCAGTTATCATTTTGACTCAATACTAAGATTTTTGGTTTCTCCATACCTTATTTATTAGTATGCAGAGCCATGATTCTCCTTCTTTTGCTCCTGTAACTCTATCTTGAGTGAACTCCACAGCTTTTGCACCTTTCCCATGTCATCAAAATTTAGACTTAACCATTGGGCCTATGCCATTGGCCCCTGCCACTCTGAACTCAAAGGAATCCACACCAGTTTAGCAGTCCCGTGACCAAAGACAACGTTCTCCAGCCTCAGCGCAGCATCCCCTCTTCTTAGGGTCTCACCCTTTGTGGAAGCGGAATGTTTTTTGGAGAGTGTCTTTCTATAAATACAAACAACAAGGAAGTTTATTTTCTCTCAGCCTCCACATTTCACCTCAGACTTGCTCCCTTGAAACATTATAAAAATAACAAAGGTCCAGAAGACTTTCAGAGTTACACGTTGAAGAACAACAAAATACCAAGTCCAAAGTGTTTTGCAAAGCGTGTGAGAAGACTTCATGACCTACACGCATGCCTTGCAGTTGACTGAGAGTAAAAAACATGTAACTGTAGAAGAAGTTTTACTGACAGACCAAAAGTACTTAATGTTATTTAGCCTTGAAGGTTTATTTATTTATTCAAAAAATGCACTACTAAAACAGTTCCTTCCCTTCCACCAATCATGCTGGGTGCAGTCACATAGGCAGTGTGGCAGCAGATAATGATAGCACCCTGCCCTCTTACAAATAAAAACATCTATAATGTCCTGCATAGCTTTCCATCCGTATAGATGTCTGTTGAGATGTCCATCTTGCTGCCAGGTAGTACTGCAACCAAGTCTCTTCTAGGCTTGTGGAAAGACCTGCAAACTTCCCGCTTAAGAACAAACAAACCCAAAACAAGTTATTTTCCTCCTGTAGCCAGGCAAAACACTACAGCCATCTGCCCCAACAGTGACAGGTTAGTGAAAACATAACAAGTCTAAACACAAGGACTTTGCTGAGGTTTCCAGTTCTGAATAAAGAAGCAGAAATCTGATGCATACCAACCTTAGCCACTTGCTGCAAATTGAGCGATTATGGGCCTGAAAGAGCTAGAAAAGGTGTCAGAAATTCAGCTTTGGTTCTGTCAGGTGAAATTTGTCATTTCTGAGCCCAGCAGAGCTCCTTCTGGGTTTTAGCATGGGTTTCAAAATTTTTCTTGGTTTTTTTCCCTTTTAATTCATCCAATTTTATTCATGCCAAGTGTAACCAGTTTATATTTAAACAGGTGACGGAGACTTACTACAGAACTGCTACAGAAAAATCAAATACTGTTATTCTACATAAAAACAAATCACATGTATGTCTGTATGTATCAGAAGTTTTTCTAAATCGTTTAATGACCACCAGAAGTGAAAAGTCTGTTTTCATTATCAAGTTAATGCAAAGATGGGCTCTGCCTCCACATGGGGATGTTTTCAGTAATTCATTTTTGCTGCTGCAAGAATGTTTTGCACTTGATCTCTCTGCACCTCTTTACCAGCATCCAAGGTTAACCAGCCAGCCAAAAACTTGCTACTGTATGAAGACCACCACCAAACCTAAACTTTACTGTTTGTGCACCCACAGAAATGCTCTCTGCAATCCGCGTTGCAAATTAAAAATGGCAGAGGTGGTGACTGAACATGTTCTGTGCAGAAAATACGTTCTTTCCCCTGAAAGATTCATCTGTCTCCCACGGCTGTACACATATTGCAGTCCCGTACTTTGACTGATACAATAAACTGGCATCAGATACACTAACACACTAAACTTTTAGTTGCAGAGTCAAAAAAATCAAGTTGTCTTATAACCAGAAGAAAGAACAATTGAATAGACATTAAAACTTCTTGGACAGACCATTATCAAACACAGCCAGGGAGTTATACGTATGTTCTGCCTTTGCTGGAAACCCCTAGCAGCTGCATGCGCAAATTCCCTCTCCTGATTCATGCAAGTGTAACTCTATTAATTTAATAAAGTTAAGCCACCTTTCTAATTCAGAGCAGCATAATTCCTCCCTACTATTCAGAAGAGCCCTGTTGTCACCTTGTTATAGCACAAAAAGTTGAAGTGTTGCTTTGGACTGGAGAAACAATTGCAGCTCTGGGAGCAGGCGCGCTTACCTCCCAGGACAGAATCATTCATCGTTAGGCGTCTAAACCTCATTGACAGTGATTCACCTTGGAGGCACACACGAATGAATCGCGTCTGCTAACAGCAGAGATGCTAGCCGCAGAACGGGGATCATAAAACATTGACTCACTCTCAGGCATTTTACGCCATCATCAAGAGAAACTTCGGCACAACGGTGTAGTATGACTGGACCTTCTCTTTTTTAAAGATCTGTAAATTCTATATCTTTGTCTCACATGAGGGCAGGGTAAGACCAGTTTGTCTGGGAACAGCGGAACAGTGGAACCATCCTGTCTGCAGAGCAGTTATCGCAGAGCGCCCTAGTAACATGCTATTAAGATGCCCACTGGGAAAAAAAGAAGTGGGATTCCAAGTCTTTATCTTTACATGAATTAATAAAAGTCGTCTCTACCTCTGACACACTGGGCAAGCACCTAAAAGAGAGTAGGTCCTTATCCTGTGAGAAACAACCATTTGTCAATAGTTTCACCTGGATTTAACTAGTTCTGTCTTTGGGGTTAAATTTAATATTAAGGGAAAATCCGTCTCACTGCAGAATTGTACTAGCCTTAAACCCTTTCTTCAAGGAACTTCATGCTTTAGATACTTTACCAATGCACTGTGAAAGGATGCTCCCTGTTCCAAAAAGCATGCAGGAAACAGCAGAAGGATACCAAGAGGCAGATGAAAACCTTAAGAAATAATAGGCTAATATTCAACAAAACTTTGATTTAGAACTGTTTGGCTTTTCCCAGTAGTTCCCCTAGCATGAGTACTCCCACCCTGGGTGCAGGAGCTCAGTGTCCCAGGGTGGATGTGCAGCCCACACTGAACCTAGTGGCCTGTTGCTAAACCTCTGATGGAAACACACAGAAGCAAAGGGAAGAAATCACTGCCAGGCTACTTATTAAGTGTTGTCCTCAGGATATTTATGCTCAGCTGCATATCCTAGATGCTCAGAAATGTGTACATGCAAATACTCCATTCCTAATATATAGAGAAAAAACTGGAGACACACCTGAATATGTGTAGATTGTGATATAAACTACTATTGCCATCTGAAATGGAAGTTTTTGAGGCAAGAAGATAGTTGCAGAGGATGAAGTAATTCAGTGAGTCAGACAGAGATTACACAAAGCTGATAAGTCTCTGAGGATAACAGAGACTGAAAATTATTCATGAGAGAAGTGTAAAAAGTTTGATTCATATGCGACAAATTGCTCACTTTCGCATCATGCTTTTTTCCACACATTAATAATTCAAGTCGATAGACACATCAGGTTCATAGATTTTTATGTTTCCTTGTGCTTTTAAGCTTGTGTCACTTCTGTTAACTATCTTGGAGTTTACCAAAGTCTGTCTGAAGCATCTATACAAACAATGCTAAAAATACTTACAAACAGCAGGCATTCTTGCCAGAAAAACACGTCATCTTCCGGATGCCTCAGTGCCAAACTTGTTCATAAATTGGCAAGTAGAGCACAAATTCATATGGGGAGGTTATCAAGACAACAGAACCAGGCTCTTCAACGTGGTGCACAGTCAGAAGACAAGAGACAACAGGCATAAATTGAATGAGAGGGTTCAAAAATGACAGAAATAAAAACTCTTTCCCTGTGAGGACAGTCAAGCAGTGGAACAGGAAGAGCAGTCTCCATCCTTGGAGGTTTCCAAGACCAGGATGGATAAAAGCCACCTGGCCTCATCTCACAGCTAGCTCTGCCGGAGCGGAAGGTTGTTTTAGAGGGTTCCTGAGGTCCCTTCTAACCTTAAATACCCAGTGATTCCATCATCCTCTGGGAGTTGTATCTTATCATCAAGAGAAATTAATGATAACTTAGTCAATATATGCTTCTAAAAAAATCACCGGGAACAAGATGAAAAACATCTTAAATTTTTAAGATGTTAAGTTCTCCCTGATGAATGCATCCCTGCACGTGTACTCAGGCAGAGATGCATTTGATGTTCTATGTTATGAGGAAAGGTTTTTCCTAAGGCAGCCAAGCTGACAAGGTTGAAGTTGAGTTTGCAGCCATGATCGCTCACTGGCAGGACAGCCTGAGCACAGCCCTAAAGGCTGGCTCTGGCCATGCTAACTGGTCTTGTGAGCGCTGGAGAGCAGGTCACTGCCCTCTGCAAGCTGAGTCTACTGCCTCAAGAGCAGCCCCAGGAGAACAGGTCTGTGGTGGCCCTGGAGCCACGCTGGAAATTTGCATGGTGTCCTGCTGGTCATATGGACTTGTCGGCCAAGGCCTCCACTACTTGCGCCACATTTGTGCAGATTTGTTTAGTCTGATCATGAGTGACTCACTGGAACTGGTCTCAGCCCATCAGATATTCATTATTAATACAGGCAATTCTTCGCTTCTCATCTTGCCTGTTAATCTCCTCAGGGCAAGTGATTTCCCTTGGAAACACTCAACACCCATCACAGCGAGTCCTCATCTCAGCTAATCAGCACTATCAAAGTAGTTTTAACTAACAGCTTGAGAAAGATGACCATTGACAGCAAGCGAGACGTCGGCTGTGTCTGCGTCATAACCCCAGATGCACTGTTGCACAGTAACATTGATTTTTCTGTGGGCTAGGTCAGATTACAGATACTACGCGCAGTCTTTCTCCTTGCCACAGCCAGGATCTAACCAGACAGCACAGTGCACGGTACCTTGCTCTGTGCCTGCGGGGAGAGGCATCTCAGTCTCCCTCCATCTTGTTGCAAGCTACGTAAGAGCCTTTCCCTCTCTGTCCCGGCCAGATGAGTCGCATCCAGATTCTCCAGTTTTCTGTTTGCTACTGCTCTCTCTTCCCAGGTGACAGTTTTGTAACATATTTGAGCCCCTTTCCCTAGCTTCAAGCTAGTTCTTTCCATTTACAAACAGGCTTCGCACCCATTTGCTCCTCCCTCTTGGCTCTCAATCCTTCCAGTTCTTTGTTAGGACTTTTCCTTCAGCCTTCCCGGGGGGCTCAGGTCTTGTTGGCAGCCATTCTAAAAGCTTCTCTAGGAGGCTTGTTCCCTTCACATCTCCTCCCCAGATCCCATCCTTCCCAGCAGACAGGAACCCTGCAGGACATACCCCACATGCCTAAAGCCTGAAGGGCACCGAAACCCCTCTGACTACTTCGAGCTGGCAGACACAAGGGTATATCCCAACTTGTTTGCAAGAACCTGCTAAACTTGTGATGTTCCCAAATGCTTCTGAGCATGATCTCTTAGAAAACAAGCTCTGTCAAATACAGCACAAGGTTTGTGGGTTTCCTCCTGGCAATCAACCATCAACGCATCAATGGTCTAGTCACAGAGGCCTCACTGTCCAACAGAAAATGTGGAACACCAACAGGTTAAACAGAACCATCCTTTAGGCAAATGACTAACGTGCGGTTATGCTAGCAAGCACAGAGAAGTTTTCAAAATGGAAAAGATGAGCACAACAAGCATATAGCCTTGATATTCATAAGACACAATTCTTCGTTTATGCAAATCTGTAATTGCTTTCTAATCAAAGCATATGATGCAAACTTGCGAGAGCGGAGCTGACACGTCAGTGGACAGCCAGCTCTGACGGCAGCCCCAGTGGTGGCCAGCATGGGGTCAGGAGGGGCACAGAGCCACACCAGCCCCTTGCACGGAGCGGGACGAAGGAGGAGAGGAAAACACACTTGGCTTCTCAAAGGACACTTCTCTCCTGTTCAGGTGAATCAGTGGAATAGGAGGGAGGAATATAGAATATTTCATAACCTATTCTTCATTCTTTTTATAGTTAGCTAGCTCTAGCTGTCAGGAATAAGCTTTCAGGGGAGGCAGAAGGGAAAGCTCTACAGAAAATTCACTAGAAGGAGTCTTCATCCCCTTTTAAGTCTTCACATGACAGCGTGAGAGGTCCCAGGTAATCAGTGCTGCCACCATTAGTGAAGCCTATTTCCTGAGTGCCAAAATGCAATTTGGCAAGAAGGAAATACTGAGTGCACTCAGGGGCGAAATTGCAGCAAAAATATAAGTTTGGCAAAAAAAGTGTTCCTTAACCAGCAGGCTCTGCAGTTTAACTTACATTTTGACACGTTATATGGGTTTGATATGCCTATTTACTGGGCTTTTAAATAAAAACACTAGTTACTATAGTAACATTTACATCATAGGTTGTACTTATGCTGCCTCTGAGAGACAGAAAACCACTCTGCTATGTTAACCTTTGTACTTCGCTTCTGCAGTATTTTAAACGACAAACCTGTTTTCTAATAAATTGTCTGTTTCTCTAATTATTTTACTTCTCATACTATAAATTAAAATACATTTGATCTAATTTGCTTTTAAATGACTAAGCCCCGTGCGTGGGAACACGAAACCTGGTTCCAGTGAGATGAAGGAGATTGTATACAGAAAGAAAACTGCAGTATGGGGAAATAAGACAAATCTTGCTTTTCTAATCCTTCTGTAATTTAGTTTCCTCTTGTAGGAATCATGGTAAAATGACAGACCATAATTTCTTTGGAGAAATTGTCTTCTCCTTTGTAGCTTTTATTTTAGCCTGTTAGAACAGCAAAGCACCATGCCCTCTTCTCAGCTCTGCCTCTGCTGTGCTTTCCGCTATCTTTCCAGTCTCTTATCCATTGATTCGTTATCATTTTTAAGTGCTTCTGTATATCTGATGTATTTGCACCTCTGCATACCTATCGGTTTGCTTTATGGAAGTTACAGTGAGTAATGACAAGACACAGAGCACAGACAGCCCTGCTGAGCCAGCGTTGTTCCTGGGGATCCCCTTCACTGGCAGAACACTCCTCAGCTTCCAGCGTCCTGTAGTGCTGGAAGACCTATTCGGCTCTCCGTGAGGTCTACTGCTGCAAGCTGGCATGCTTAAACTCTCTTCTAGCTCTACAGAAGCAATATGTTTAGATAGCAAAGTGTGACCCTCTTTGGCAGATGAGGAAATGAAACGAGGACATACAATGCTAAAGGACAAGTGCCTATAGCTGCACATTTCCGTAGTTAGTATCATCACGGGCAAGAATAAAGACTGACAGTACAAAAGCACGATCAAGTTACCATAAAAGCAACTATTGAAGGCTTCCCCTCATGTGTCCCTACAGTTGGGAAAACAGAAACAAGCCCTCCATGTGTTCTTACGCATTGATTTCCCTCCCTGAACTCTTCATCTTGCACCATTTAATATGTTTCCAACTCACAGTAGCAGAATGAGATGCTCCATGATTTCCCCCCTCTGCAAAGATGTGCTTAAACACTTACTAGGGAAATGTGTTTTGGGGAGGGCAGTGGATCAAATAAAGGGAATAAAAAAACCCCTGCAGCTGGACAGAATAAAGGATCATTGGTGCTTTAGCCAGTGTTCTTGATTCCAGTAAAAACACTTCTAGATCACACATTCACAGAATCACAGAATGGTCGGGGTTGGAAGGGACCTCTGTGGGTCACCCAGTCCAACCCCCTGCCAAAGCAGGGTCACCCAGAGCCGGCTGCACAGGACCTTGTCCGGG
>Ga0065711_1045108_pt1 | contig 13684 bp, 11 predicted proteins | sample Hoacrofraction12_FD_59098 | JGI IMG/M metagenome (GOLD analysis project Ga0065711, IMG submission 59098) | Hoatzin crop microbial communities from Cojedes, Venezuela - Epithelial fraction 12 v2 (version 2) | ecosystem: Host-associated > Birds > Digestive system > Esophagus > Crop | place... | reverse complement strand
TTTTTTTTTTTTTTTTTTTTTGAGACTTGCTGCTTAGTTCTTGGATCTCTGTGCCGTATTAAGTGAGCCCACACTTACTATCATTTGATATGCTTAGCTCAAAGAAACTTTTACAAACATATCAGCCTAATTTTAGCATCTGTCATAATAAAATTCCGGGTCATTTAATCTGGAAGTGGATACTTTTTAATTTTTTATTAGCATAGACACAAGCACTTCCATGTTGGTTAGCCTGAGTGCTTAGGAGTATCCCAGACTTGTCTAATTTACTGGTATGGATGTGGCACTTCAGTGATTTATTAGTTGGTGCCAAGAAGAGCAGAGAATGTGTGAAAATATGTACTCATTGAGATAAGTGGCCTAAATGCCATCCCTTATGTGATTTTTCTTCACAGTTCTGTATCATAGGAAGCAGTGGGTAATGGATATTACTTCAGGTGTCTGTGAAGTTACAAGGCTCCTGAATTTGGGTGACCATGAATCCAATACAACTCTGTAAGTGCAGTTTATATCTAAACTGTAGTTTATAACACATCTTTTCTCAGCTGAAATATACATATAGATAACTTTAATGGAATTTAATGGTAAATGAATATGGAATAAACATTGGAACCTTTCAGCAAGGTCACATTCTAGCACTTTCAATGTGCAAAAGCAGTCTTATCAGTATCAACAGTACAATGTGTTGACAGCTTGGATTTAACAGAATGGATGTAACAGAACCTTGATGGTGACTGCTGCTAGAATTACTTGCTTTTTCACAATTTTTTTTCACCTTTTGTACAGATGACTAAATATTTGTCCTGCCTCTTGCAAGGGACAGTTAAACTTGGTGAAGTTCAGTGCATTGTTCATTCTAATGCTTTTCAGCATATGGGGATCTCGTTAGAAAAAATTGTAGCAAATTTACATGTGCATATAGCACAATGGAGGCTTAAGAGAACAGTACTGTGAAAGTACAGAACTGTACAGTGGTATCTTCATAATGGTTGACCTTACAAGATGAGAACAGTTAGTTGTTTTAGGTTGGAAAACTGGACACAAATAGTGATTACCTTGCAGAGGATGTTGTAACTCTTCCAAAGGTCAGAGGTGCTGCGATGTTTGAGCACATCTTTCCATCTGAAGAAGCAAGGGAGGATGAAATAATTTCATGCAGAAAGGAAGAAGATTCCTAGTTGTTTTCACCTGGCCTGAGTCCAGCCTGGAAAGCTGAAAGACTTCTTTGCAGCCAGAGAAAACTCTGTTGTTTCCACTGTGAGCTGCCGCAAAGGACCCTAGGTTAGGACAGTACCTGCCTGATAGGTGCTGCCCAAACAGGGAGCAGAAAAGGCTTTGAAAGGCAAGTATTGAAGGATGCATCTTAAATAAGCAGCAGAGAGGAAGAGGAACTGCATTCTTCTCAGCAAAGGTGCTGGTGAGGGACCTGTGTGGTAGAGTGTTTGTGCTAATGCTGCTGCGCAGTCACTGGAAGCACTGGCTTCATTTTAGGATTGTGTTTGTGGTTAGTGAGGCTGATGGAAATGCAGATTTCCCAGCATTGTCTGCTTACACCTCAGCACCTGCGTGGATTTGTCTCTGGTCTTCATTTAGCTCTGACTCTGATCCATCTGGCCTGTGAAGAGATCCACTGATCCCACAGGAAAAAGAAAAGGGATATAACATGGAGTGAGCATCCCCTGGAAATGAGGGTCCCATCTCCATTAGAGCAGGCGTGGTGGTGTCGCAAGATGTCAATTCAGAGAGCAAGTTGAAGTGAAGGGCCTGGGAGGTTGAACATGGCGTGGAGATCTCCCTGTTCCCCGTTCTGGGAACGCTGCAAGGAACAGTGGCTGCGTTGGCCTCTGGTGTTGGAAACTGGTGTGGTATTGTTGGGGCTTGAGGCCACAGTGCAGGTCAGGAATTTTTCCAGCTCTTTGCAGGGTTGTTTTGGTTTGGCTTGTGCATCAGATCCAGCAGAAGCCTGAGCGCTCTCTGAGGCAAAGTGAGAGGCAGAATCAGTCAGGGTTAGGGTCAGGAACAGATTCTGGCCTGAGGGGGAGGCATTGCCCTTTGAGCAGCTGTACTGTGTGGTACGGTACTCCACTAGTCAAAGGTAAGTGTCTTGTGTATGGCTTTTGGCTGACATATGAAAGCACAGGCCAGGGAAAAAGTGTGAGGAACAGCCCTACGAGCCCCGAGGGGAGAGCAGGAAGAGGGAGAGGGGAGCTCCAACTGACCCCCGAGATTCCCTTGCAGCCCCTGGAGAGTACCACACTGGAGCAGGTATTTCCCTTTCTCCTATGGAGAGGACCGTGGTGGAACAGGTATCCATACCGTAGCCCATGGAGAACCCACTCTAGAGCAGATTTAGCCCTGAAGGACTGCAGTCTGGAGAGGACCTATGCTGGAACAGGGAAAGAGTGTGAGGAGGATGGAGTGGCAGAGAGGAGCTGTTACAGACTGACTGGAGCCCTCAGCGCAGGAAAGACATGGATCTGTTGAAGCGGGTCCAGAGGAGGGCCACAAAAATGGTCAGAGGGCTGAAGCACCTCTGCCTGTGAGGACAGGCTGAAAGAGTTGGGACTGTTCAGCCTGGAGAAGAGAAGGCTGCAGGGAGACCTTATAGCAGCCACAGAGCTGCCATTCCAGCCCATATGGGCTTACCCAAGCTCAGTGGTTTGGGTACCAGCAGTGACAAAGCTGTTGAGAAGCTACTAGTGTGAAGGCCTTGGCTAGGCTTCCACAGTTTGTCCTGACACAGCTTCACTACCATGCAGCTTAAAGCTATTGGAAGTACAAGCAAGTTTGGATTTTCCTCTGAAAGCCTGCATAATTATACACTACATCTATGTGAGTGTTGCTGCGGTGATTTCCACTTCTCCATTTTCGAGCCTCTTGCCAGTGCAGTGCAGTAGGAGTGACCCTCTGTAATTCTACAGATTTCAGCCACAGTTTGCCTGTATGTGAATCCAGGAGGTGAAACCATTTTTATGCCTAGAAATTTTCCCATAAGAAAACATATGACTCTGTCACCTCATTGAGTGGGTGCCAGCTGCTGCCAATTTGTTTAATCTTCTCAGGTAGATTGTGGTAGGTGAGCAAGAGTTGAGGAGAGCGTGTCTAAAATCCAATCACATGTAGGCTTGGAAGTTGTAGACGTTTACACTTTGAAAAGGAAGAAGGAGTCCTGAGGTGCATCATCTCCTCTCTTTTTGCCTTCTAACTCTCTGACTATGATTAAAAACAGTTCTTTCTTCAAAATCCTGCCTGCCTCCTCCTGTCAGGGAGTGCCAGCCTCACTTCACCCGGCTTCTGTGGGAAGTGCTCCTTGTTTTGGCAGATGAGCCAGGAACAGAGGCAGAATCAGTCATCAGCGGTAACATTGTCACTAAAAACCTCCAGGCCATGCCATGCCCCATCTGAATAGGACCCTGTGTGGACTTGAATGACATTTTGAGGCTTTGTCGCTTTTAAATTCCAGAACACCCACGGAGTTTAAACCATATTTGCACCTCAAGGAGGAACATCTTTCCCAAATGTAGGATGCAGTGCAATATTAGCACAGAGTAGACAAGAGAGAAGTATGCAGGGCTGCATACGTATGCAGGCTGTAGCAAAATCGGTAATTTTTCATTTATAGGTATTGTGAAGTTTATCACCTTTTTCTTTATGATTTGGAATTGTGCACTATTAGTTTGCATATTAACAATGCAAATCTGTAACACACATGAAATTTAGGCTAGAAAATGCAGATATACTTCATATCATACCAAGGCAAGGAATTCAGATTATTTGTGTTGTCCTGTTGATATTGATCATAATCATTAAACTAATCACATCTATTTACATCTGTAAAGTGAATCTCACCCTTGGGTATTTTTATCATTCAAATTTCTGGCTTTCATTTCCCTACTTCATCTGCCTGAAGCAGCTGAAATGACACAAAAGTTTTAAGAAAATGGTCTCCAGTTTTGCTATCTTGTTTGGGTTTTTTTAACATTTACAAGGGTTGGATATTTATCCTTTTAAAATACTCAGCACAATTCTAGCTCATGCAAACAACAATACACGTAACAAAAAGTAATTGGAAGTAATTCACATATAAAGCAATAAGGAATAATTTTGTCCAATTTGACACCATGTGATTATAACTTGGCCTCCAGAAGAACTGTCTGAGAAAGTGCATATGCTTTAGGTTTCAAAAATGTCTATACAACATATAGCAGAAGTAGTTGTATTTGACTCACTATTGTAAAAACTGAAATAAACTCAGAATTCTTTTACACTGACTGTATTTAAAGGCACTGACAAGCTGTCTTTGAATTTGTCAAGCAGTTGGAATAATTAAGATTTTCTGCTAGAGCTGTTTTCAACAGCAGAATAATTAAACCAGTTAAATGAAACTATGACATGGTAGAATAAAGATAAATTGAACCTGATAGAGTATATTCTGATGGTTCAGTCATAACAGAATCGATTAGAAGGGCTTGAAGAATTAATTGGATAATGCAAGGGGAGCAGGAACTGGAAGATATAAAAATGAGTGATTTTTTTCTTCTTTCAGGAAAAGAATATGATTTTAGACCATCTGTATGAGGAGGACCTGTGTAACACATGACACACAATGCTGTGAGGTAGCATATTTTAAAGTCTGGCAACTAAACAGATTTTTACATTTAGTGATTAAACTATTTCAAAGTCAAAACCACTTTGAAAGACTGTGTGCACACAAGGGAAATTCTTGCCACAGTATTTACATACTCGCATGGGTGGGATTTGGAGCAACAAAATGAATGTTGAAAGAGTGTCCTCCTGTGGGAGGAGTTTTGAAAAACAAAAGTTACTGTAAGATGATATTTGCATCTGCAAGTCTGGGAATGTAAAGAATTGGGCTAGGAAAGCAAAGGCCAATGTGTCAGTTCATTATCTGCTCTGCAAAAGAAAATTACAAGGATAGGCGATGGCAACCTATTTCAAGAGTTGCGTATGCTTTCCTTCCTATTCTCCAGAAGTCACTCACCAAGAGTAAATCCTGCTGGTGTGTGAACTGCTGCTGTTTTCAGTCTGCCTGAGAATCTTTTACCTGATACTTCTAAGCTTTGTATCAGGGGCTTAAGTTCAAATTTAAATAGTATTCTTTAAGAGTAACTATTAGCTCTCTCTTTGACCTGACTTTTATTCCTTCCTTAAATTGATAAGGGTCTTGATGTTTCTACAGAAGTATTTGATAACGTTAGCCAGAGCCACCTGACATATGAGACTGAGCATTAGTGCTGACTGCTTGGGCTGTGTAGATGAGTACAATGCCAGATGTTCTGTCCTTTTGCAGGGTCCACAGGCTTGGAGTAACCAGGGGCTACAACAAACACACCTGCTTTTGGTTATTGCCTACTGCTTTGCCACCCTATTTCATAAAGACCTTCAAAAATCATAGTAGCACTGTGAGTGGCTGTTAATTCTTATTTTATTTTTGTATTTGGGTCCTGCTGCTTTCAGGAGAACATGGGGCTTATTAATGTGGTCTGCAATCATATTTATGATCAACCATGTGTTGAACAATTTAGTCTATGCTTTGACATCAGAGTTGATGTGGGTCAGACTTCCCAAGAGAGCTGGAAGGGTTTGAATTATAGCAAATGTAGATAATCAATAGCGAAAATTCCAGTAAAACTTTTTGTATTTTTATTTACAGTAAACATGTCCCTGCTTACTCCAAGAATTGGCAACACGAAAAAGACCAAGGCGCTGCTTTTATCCTGGGTTGCTCTCAGTTAATTTGATAGAAAGCACCATCTGAGGTTTCTGCTAAGAGAGCAAAAAGCCCTTTTGGTAATTATTACAATGTCCTTTCCAGCATTCTTTACTGCTCCAATGCTGAAAATGAGCAACGAGGTTGCAGACCTTTCATTTCTCTTCAGGAATATCATGCCTTTCCAGTGACTTACGAGCTGGTATGTGAACAAAGGTAAGAGCAAAGGATAAAGTACTTCTTCATTTTAGGTGAAAGTGTTACGATAGGGGGTATCTTAATGCAAAATTCAGTTTTGGTGAATCTGTACTCTGACTTTAACAGGCCAAAGGAAGTTTCAGTGTGTAGAATTCAGTGTGTTTGTGGAATATAGAATCACCACTAGGTGGTACTTTTTAATAAACTTTAGTTGACTTAAAACAGCTGGTCCTTCTATGACTGCCTTCAGGCGTGAGGAAAGGCTTCCAGAGGGTTGTACTTGTTTAGATATGTTTGTTTTTTTCTTTATTTAAGTCATCATTTTATCAGTAATGTACAGGTTTGAGTCTTGGGAGAGTGAAGAGAATGTTATTTAATCCAGAATTTGCAAATGGTCTGCACGGTGTTTTTAAAAAGTGTAAGAGTTTGAAGGGAAAGACTCAGGCTTTTCTTGTTTCTTTTATGGTGTGAATAATGTTTTAGATGCCCTCCTCTTTCCTTCGTGTGCGTGAGGAGGCCATCAAGGCATGGTGCTCTGAACCATATGGGCAGATGTCCTATGGCTAGGATATGAGTCCGCTCCTCTGAGCAAGATTCATGACTTGAGCCAGCAAGGTTCAGCTCAGACAGGAGGTTTTACTCCCTAACTAGCCAGTGAAGCTTTGTGGGCAAAGCAAAGGTACATGTTGTATTTCTTTAATGGCTGGCAAAGCAATTTCTTTCAATCTTCCCTCCTACCAAGCAGGTAGGACTTACATCAGGTTCATTTCTGATACCAAATGGGCCTTTGGAAAAAAAAGTTGCTTCTTAGGACTGAAAGAAAGAAAATGCGGCATCTGCAACTAGTGCTGCCAGAAGATACTGCACTTTTCAGGCTATTTACACTACTATATTTTATTCTGGAGATGAAAATTTCACTGAAAACAATATGAATCTTTTTACCATTCTGTCTTAATAAATCAACTCCAATTATCTCTCCAGTCAAAGAAGCTCCTGTCATGTGCTCTTTTGTTTTCAGATACTTAACTTTATAAAAAAGGTAAATGTTGACACCATCACTTTTTATTTCCTTGTTTCCAGTACTTTGTTCTCCTTTGCTGTCCTGCTTCATGTTTCATTCATGGGTCTTTAATGTTTTGATCATTTGCAGCTCAATTTCTCCTGTAAGTCTAAGAAACAAACTGTTACAACAATTAGCCCAGTGATTTAAATTTGCCTTTCTCCTCCATTGAAATAAGTGTCTCAGTGAGAGAATAGCTTAAATACACCACATTTGTAAAGAAATACCTGGAGAACTCTAATGTCCCACAGTTCTGTTTCTCCATGAAAATGGCATAAACAAAATGTCCTGTTTCACTGGTGTTGTTTAATATGTAATTATTTTTTAAGATTGTTAAAAAAACCCCCCGAACCTGAACTAATGAAATAGGTATATATTATAACTCCCTTTTGTATTTGTGTTTTTACATGTTGAAGATCATGAGTTACAGAATATTTACTTTTATGAAAGAGCAGGAAATTATATGTACATCCTCACTCTGTTTTGTGTTACAAAAGCAAATAGAAGTTGTTTCAATGTCTAAGTGGTATTTATTTGTTTTCCAAATAGTGTGAAACATATTTTTCATTGTTATTTTCCTTTCATGTAACTGCAATTCTCTTTTAAAAACAAAGAAATGTATGAAATTACTTTTGTTTATATGATGTGCTGATTTTTTATGAAACAGACATAACATTGTAGAAGTCAATACTGTAGTATCACATTTTTAGAATAAATATTTATTAAAAGATTAATTTGATATCACACACAATGTATTATTTATGGCCAGTGGAAAAAATACCTTTCCTAAATATAGATACAATTAAAAATTGCCCTCAACTTGAAAAAATGATAACATAGACGATATATTCTGTACTCGCAGTCCTGGATTTCAGGAGAGCAGACGTTGGCCCCTTTAGGGATCTGCTTGGGAGAGTCCCATGGAATGAGGCCCTGGGGAGAAGGGGGCCTGAAAAAGCTGGTTAATATTCAAGTATCACCTCCTCCAAACTCAAGAGATGTCCATCCCAATGAGCATGAAGTCAGGAAAAATGCCAGGAAGCCTATGTAGAGGAACAAGGAGCTCCTAACTGAACTCAGACACAGAAAGGAAGCATACAAACGGTGGAAGCAAGTATGGGTGACCTGATACGAATACAGAAACATCATCCAGGCATCCAGGGATGAAGTTAGGGGAGCTAAAGCCTAAATGGAACTGAAACTGGCCAGGAATGTCAAAGACAACAAGAAGGGCTTCTGTAGGTACACAGGTGACAAAAGGAAAAATGTGAGCCCATTGCTCAACAAGAGGAGGGACCTGGTTACACAGGACATGGAAGAAACTGAGGTACTCAATGCTTTTTTTGCCTCAGTCTTTACTAGCAAGACCTGCCTTCAGGAATTGCAGACCCCATGCACCAGGGAGAGACTGGAGTAAGGAAGGTGGAAGAGGATCCGGTCAGGGAATACTTAAGCAAACTGAGGAAATGTAAGGGATACACGAGTGCTGAGGGAGCTGGCTGATATCATTGCAAGGCCACTTTCGATAAGCTTTGCTCAATCATGGTGACTGGGAGAAGTGTCCAAAGATTGGAAAAATGCGAATGTCACTCCTATGTTCAAGAAAGGCAAGAAAGAAGACCCAGGGAACTACAGGCTGCTCAGCCTCCCTTCTATCCCTCAGAAGGTGAGGGAGCAACTAATCCTTGAAAGCATTTGCAGGCACATGAAGGACAAGAAAATCATCAGGAATAGTCAGCATGGCTTCACCAAGGAGGAGTCATGCTTAATAATTTTGATAAACTTCTGTGATGAAAGGACTGGCCTGGTAGATGACGGGAGAGGTGTCCACCTGGATTCAGTCAGAACTTTGACACTGTCTCCCATAAGGTCCTCATAGTGAAGCTGTTGCTGTAGGGGCTGGATGAACAATGAGATGCGTTGAAAACTGGCTGAATAGCCGGGTCCAGAGGATGGTGATCAGTGGCATGAAGTCCAGTTGGAGGCTTCCAGTAACTAGCAGTGTACTCCAGGGTCAGTACTGTGTCCAGTCCTGTTTAACGTATTTGTTAGTGATCTGGCTGATGGGGCAGAGTCTACCCTCAGCAAATTTGACACAAAAGCAAGATGACACAAAACTGGGAAGAGTGACTGATATGCCTGAGGGTTGTGCTGCCATCCAGAGGGCTGGAGAGATGGGCTGACAGGAACCTCATGAAGTTCAACAAGAGGAAGCACAAAGTTCTGCACCTGGCGAGGAACAACCCTATGTACCAGTATATGCTGGGGACCACTAAGTTGGGAAGCAGCTTTGCAGAAAAGGGCCTTGGAGTCCTGGTGGACACCAGGCTGACCATGAGCCAAAAATGTGCCCTTGCCACAAAGAAGGTTAATGGTACTGTGGGCTGAATTAGGCAAAGTATTGCCAGCAGGTCAAGGGAGGTGCTCCTTCCCCTCTGCTCAGCACTGGTGAGGCCACACCTAGAGTATTGTGCTCAGCTCTGGGCTCCCCAGGGCAAGAGAGACATGGACATACTGGAGGGAGTCCAGCAAAGGGCCACTAAGAGGATTATGGGACTGGAGCGCCTCACATATTGAGCAAAGGCTGCAAGAGCTGGGTCTGTTCAGCCTGGAGAAGCTCAGGAGGAATCTTATCAGTGTCTATAAATACCCGAAGGGAGGGTATAAAGAAAATGGAGCCAGGCTCTTTTCTATGGTGCCCAGTGGCAGGAGAAGAGGTGATGGGCACAAACTGAAATACAGAGGTTCCTCCGAACGTCAGGAAGCAGGTTTTTACTGTGAGGGTGACCCAACCACTGGCACATGTTGCCCAGGGAAGCTGCAGACTCTCTATCCCTGGAAGTATTCAAAAGCTGTCTCGACACAGTCCTGGGCAATTGGCTCTCAGTGTCCCTGCTTGATCAGCGGGGTGGGACTGGATGACCTCCAGAAGTCCCTTCCAACTTCAACCATTGTATGATTCTGTGATTAATTTAGAGATTTTCAAGAATACAATAATTTAAAAAGAAAGTGCAAGATAATGTGGAACTAGCTATTTATTTGTAAGTGCTTTGTGTATTTAGGCGTTTTTTTGCTGGTATACTTCTACAAAAGCCCTTTCTACCTATTTTGATTTTAATCTTTTACCTTTGTGAATATTATTTTAATACGTCATTGTAGTGCAGGTTACTTATCAAATACGTAGTTTTCTTCCAGTATCAGTCCTAAAGAATCGTATTTGTATTATTTGCACAAAAATATTTTTTGCCTAAATTCCCCTTTTTAAATATCTTTTAATGTGTTTATTAACACACCTAATTACTGAAATATATAGCTTTATTAACAACAGCTAATAAAATAGGCGATTTATTCAATAAACGTATACAAGATATTTTTATTTGAAAGTAATCAGAATAAGGAATGAGAAGTAGTAAACCCACGTGAAATTAAAGATACAATAGGAAATGTAAAATCTCTTGAGTGCTTTCCCTGGCAGAAGAAAGGGAAAACATAAGCTGAAAGCAAGGAGGGCTGACCAACACCATGTGCATTTTGCTTCAGATGGCTGGCTGGCCAGAAAACCTACCATTGGCTGAGGCTTCACCATAGAAGGTTATTTTTCTTAGTGTGGCAGGTGTCTAATCTTTTCCTGAGTTTGATATGATTTGGGCTTCAGTTGCAGCTTTTACTTTTTTGAACCATTTTTTCTCCGTGAGTATATTTATTCAGTTGAAATTCATGGTGCCTGTTACCTCAGAAGCTCAGACTGATGAATGTGTGATGGCTTGAAAGCTGAAGGGCATGCCAGGAGTGCTCAGTTCATCTGCAAATAGTGGCAGTTCCTGCTTCAGTTTGGCCTGAGGGTGCTCCTTGACTGAACAGGCAGATGGACTAAAATTCTGGTTCTCAGAGATCCCAAAGCTTATGGAAGAGGTTGTGAGTAAAATCTAAGAGAGTGGAAGACAGAGGGTTTTGAAAAGCATTCTGTTCTGGCTGAGCCTGCGCCACCTGAAGAAGTTATAGTTAGCTCAAACAGATGAAGTAGTAAGAGTTTGCGATCCCAGGTCCTTTTGAGTGCATCTAGGTTAGTGTTTTAGTCCCGATGTAGAGCTCATGCATTCTTCTAAGTGAATCTCCTGACTGCGTTCCCTTAGGGCACCACAGTTCCCATTGTAGTGCAGTCTCAAAGTACGAGCTGGATTGCACTGGGAAGAAACAGAGCTGGATTGCACTGGGAAGAAACAAAGCTGGAACATGTGGTCCAGGTGCTTACCTCATGAACTCAGGATGCTGGCTGGCATGTGATCCATAGGATCAGGCTAGCACTAAGTAAAACTGCTGAAATGTGTGTAGTGTGGAGACTGGGACCTTATCACCAACTGTTTCAGCTATTGGGCCATGCTGCTTGGTAATGCAGCCTTCATTTTAGGAGTGGATACATCAACAGCTCAGCCTGCAGAGGTAATCTGAGAGGTTGGTAATTGTCTACTGGGAGAGGAGAAAGAATAAACCAAGTCTGTTCATAGACAACATGGGTCTATTTATGTGGGGGATTTTGGGTAAAGAGCTTGCTTGAAGTGTTAAACTTTAAGTTTTCTAAGCAAAGGAATAATCTGCTTTCTTCCTTTGTTTGGAGAAGCAGGACTTTGTGTACATTAGTTGTCAATGACAACATTAGCATTTAAAATTCATTTGTTTTCACAAGAATGGCTCTGAATATTGACTGGCTGCTCCATGTAAGACACAACGTAGAAGACCATGAACACAAGAATGAGGAACATAGTTAATGCTTTTTCCATTGCTGTTTTCTTGTCTTGTATACCTTTAGCTCTCTTCTGGTTTGGATTTAAGATTTTTTAAATAGTGATCTTATTACATTTTTTAGTATGTTTTTATTATTTTTGTCAAGCCTCAGAGTCAGGACAGGCAGAAAAAGCTGTCCATAAACATGCTTAGATATACTAAATACCAGAAATAAAAATGAGAAACATATGAAAGAATACAAAATTAGTTTTGGAGAACTATCAGGTATTGGAAGGTTTATTTTCTCCTTGTACTGGGAATTGCTGTTGTTCTTATATTAACTTTTCCCATCATCTTGGTCAGTGTGAGCCAACTTTTTTAGTGGTGAGAACTAGACACTGATTTCAGTGTCTGATTTCACCTTCTGGTGTCTGTGTGGAGATGACTGGGGAGGCTGTTTTCCGGGGTGTTCTGCTTTTATGTGTCAGAAAGCCTTTCCTCCCTGCTGTCAGTAACACAACTCAGATGCCAGGGAAAATAAGAAACTTCTCAGGAGCCTGCTCCTCAGGTACACGTAATCCTAACCCACTGTCACATGTGTTGATGAGGTTGTTGGTGGATGTATTTGAACCAGAATGCTTGGTCAGTCTGCTTTGAAGTAGAGGAAAGCAAGTGTTTATTTGCAATGCGATTCAAGAAGAAAACATGTTGCAGCTGATCAAGATTTGGGGCTGGACCTGTTTTTGAAAGTGGCGCACAAGGGTGATATTTTATTGCAATTACCTGTGCACTTGCTTAGGATCCTTTGATGCCTGCATTCGCCTCGGTTCTGGCCTGGGTGAAACGTCAGAGGATGGCTCCGTGACTGCGCTAGTGTGATGTGTTTTAAGTGAAGCCAGAAGCTCACCAGCATAGTTAGACTGGGGACGCTTTGCCTGCTGCCAGGAGGAAGCAGGAGCCCGTCAGCGGGGTGAGCTCCCCATTCTGCTTGCTATTCCACACAGGGTCTGTCTTACTAGCTTGTTTTTCACAGGTAGCATTGTACTCAGATGTGGGCAGGGATAAACATTGAGACTTCTATGCTTTTCCTAGATAGCATTTTTCTAGCTCCTTTCAAGGGTAATATTAAAAATTCAGGCTTACCTAGTTATCGACTGGTTCTTGCTCACTTGCAATAATTTGCTAGGTTTGCACTGCACTGTCCTTAAGAAACAATTATTTTAAAAAGGGTTAAAATGGTGACCTTAGAGATGCTTATGTAGGTGTATTGAGTTTAGTTATCCTTTCATTTAAGTCTGTTCATACTTTGATATAAATAATTTATTTTTCTTTTTTGAATTTCTGGATGGGGTGAGGAGAGAGAAGACCATTGTTTATGAAGTGTGATCCACAGTGTGTTTATTTTCATCCCATGTTCTTAACTTCCTTTGGCCAAATCTAAGGCAAAAGTCGTGAGAGAGGTCATATGTATGCTTCCTTGGCCTCAAAAACTCTGCCCACGAGTACCAAAGGGGACATGTGTCAATGAGAGGGCTTTATGCAGCCAGCATCATGGTGAAATCTGAATGCTTGTACTCTTTTGGACTTGTGGTGAGCTGCTGCTATAGCTCTGTTCTTCATTACACAAGAATAACTCTAGACACCTCAGCCAAACTAAAAATATTGCTGAGTCATTTACTGCTGGCATTTAAATTTTTTTTTTCTAATACAATTTCTAAATTTTTTTTCACTAAATAAATGTGTAAGATTATGCTACATGAAGTAGACACATGTATAAACCTAATGCCAGTCAGAGTCATAACTGAATATACCAGGGGGTTGGGTATAGTTTTAAATAGGACCATGGAATGCATTGAGCTTGGCCTGGGGGCAAGTGAAGAAGGAGTTGAAAGCTTGTGGGTTAGAATTAAGGGACAGGCTCACACGGGTGACATTACGGTGGGTGTATACTACAGGCCACCCGACCAGGAGGA
>Ga0065711_1045107_pt1 | contig 13684 bp, 7 predicted proteins | sample Hoacrofraction12_FD_59098 | JGI IMG/M metagenome (GOLD analysis project Ga0065711, IMG submission 59098) | Hoatzin crop microbial communities from Cojedes, Venezuela - Epithelial fraction 12 v2 (version 2) | ecosystem: Host-associated > Birds > Digestive system > Esophagus > Crop | place... | reverse complement strand
AGGAGGCGGCAGCGAGGGTAGCGGGAACCGGCCCGGGTGGGCTCTGCCGCCGCCCCCCTCCCGGTCCCCATCCCGGCGGTAACGCTCCGCTCCTCCCGCCCCGCAGAGCCGGCGGGACCCGCGATGCGGAGCCGGTGAGCGACCCCTCCTGAGGCCGCGCGGCGGCGGGAGAATGCGGCCGGCGGGCGGCGAGATGCGGCCCGGCAAGAAGGTAACGCCCCGGTTCCGCTCACTCGGTGGGGAGCCCGGGCCGGCAGCCGAACCCCCCTCCCGGTGACAGCCCCGGGGAGCCCGGTCTGGACGGACGCAGCCCCAGGGCGCTGGCAGCAGCCGTCGAGCGCCCGTTCCCTTCCCTCCGCGCCCTCACCCCTGTGCCCCCCGGCCCCGTCACCCGCTGCCCGCCCCGCTCCCCGCCGCCGTCTGCGTGGGAGGGTGCCCTCGCCCCGGGGGGGGAGGGGGGGAGGAAGCAGAATCCCCTAGCGGGGGCTCGCCCCCACCCCGGGGCCGGCTGGGAGCCAGCCTGCGGCCTCCGGCTTCAGACAGCCCCCAAAACCCGTGGGTGACCCCTCGCCGCCGACACGGCGGCCCTGCTGGCTGGTGACATCGCGGGGTTTCTCTCCCTTGGGGCGCAGGAGAACCGTTCCCGCAGGAGAGTACCGAAAACCCCCCTGAAACAAGCAGCTACCTCGCCTCCCGTCCTGACGGAGGTCCAGCCCCTGGCCACCCCGCCGAAGCCTCAGAAGACCCCCCCGGCAGACCCATGGACGCCCACCTCCAACCTGAAGATGCTGATCAGCGCGGCCAGCCCCGAGATCCGGAGCAGGGAGCAGCGAAGGGAGCTGTCAGACCGCGCCAGCCAGCTCCTGCAGGCCGGACACTCTTTGCAGGTAGGTTGTAAAGGCATCTTCTGCATTTACTTTCTTTTTTTAAAGTTGGCTGAAGGCTGTTTATTCAGTATAAAAAGTTATACATTAATGTACTACAACAGTTTTGAAGTCTTAGTTCGGAGCATTTACTCAATGCAAGTAAGGATATTGTCTGGTTACAACAGGTAACGTTGTGCTGGTTTTATTTTGCAACCGTCGAGGACAAAGGGAGGACACTGGGCCTTTGACAGCGCTCACAATAAAGCTGTTAGATATCGGTGTTTATGTGTTTATTGCAAAAAAAAAAAAAATTCAAATTCTCCATTTCTTATTTCCATGTAGGAGCACTTATCGGGAGACGAATACGAAAAATCTCAGCCAAGTCGCAAAGAGAAAAGTCTAGGATTGCTGTGTCATAAATTCTTGGCTCGATATCCCAACTACCCCAGCACTGCAGAGAATAATTATATTTGCCTCGATGAAGTGGCTGAAGAGCTCAGTAAGTCGGTGTATATGCCATTATAGATTTATTCATACAAAGGTGCCAATAACCTACCGTTTGCCTCTGTACATTTTTTCTCCGTGAAATTTTGAGTGCTTACTGTGTGCTCTCAAACTTACTTAAACCCAGCTTTAAACTCTTTCTTCTTAGAGCGGTTCTTTTAAAAAGCTGACGTTTCTTCAGTGAACCCAACTGAGAAACTCTGAACTTTGATTAATATTAAGCATGTGAATTACTGCCGATACCACAAATAACTGGTTGCACGTTTTTGGATCTGGAGGTGACGGCTAAGATGAGTGGTTGGATTTTTGCGGCAGGACCTAGCGTTTCTCAAGGTGAACCCACAGCTTCCTGTCCAAGCATGACATCAAAGCAAGAAACTACTTTCTGCTCTCAATGATAATTTAACTTTCTCATTTTTATCACTATTTTTACATTGCACGTATGATCTACAGAGAGTTTAAGTTGCTAACGTTAAGCTGAAGCTTTTTTTGATCAAGGAGCTGTGAAATTACAGTATTCTACAGATGATAGCACTGATGATAGTCATACTGTTATAAAATTTTTGGTGTTGTATCTTCAGAATGTGCTGGGGGACACAGAAGAGGGATGGATGAATTGCAAATTAAACAGAACGCCTATTCTGTTTATACTTTGTACAAAATAACACCCCTTTCAGAAAATGCCCAGTCAAACCCAAAAATTTAACAGACAGACCAGAAAAGGACAGTGTGTTAATAGAAGGACATTCAAAAACAAGTTACAAAACTGTTGTCTGCCGTGAGTTTCCAAGGATATTTGATGAGACGGTCTAAAATCAGTGGAACTGATAGTTAAATATGCTTTGTTGGTTTTTAAAGCTGTATTGAAACCCACGTAATGGCTCCTCTGGCAACAGTAAGTTTTGTTTCTTGAAGAATGCTGTAAACCAAGTATAACTGTGGAAAAGCAAGTCCTTCCATGTCTAAAGCAAGAATTGTTTCCTTTTCCTTGCTGGCAAGATCTACGAGAGCTGTTTTCGGAAACCTTTGTAACGAGGAATTGGCAAAAATGGCTTAGAAGTATATTAAGAGGAGGGAGAAGTATAGGAAAGAGATCCCTTCTCTGCGCAAACCATGTTTCAGGTAAATGTGTGGCGAAACAGTTTATGTAGTAGAGATGTTATGTTCATCTTTCTGTTTTGTTTTTATTTTTTCAGATGTTGAACGTAGGCGCATATATGATATTGTGAACGTGCTAGAGAGCCTGCACATGGTGAGCCGCCTTGCCAAAAACAGATACACTTGGCACGGGCGACATAATCTCTCCAAAACCCTGCAGGCTTTGAAAAAAGTTGGAGAAGAGAACAAGTACACCCAGCAAATTCAGATGATCAGGAAGAGGGAGTACGAGCAGGAATTCGATTTCGATGGTGAAAGAAACGAAGAAACGGCAAGATCTCTTGGCTCAAATGAGCATTCAGAAATGTCTTTTATCGAGCTCCCAGGAATGGAATTTCGTGCTGGTAATAATTCTCTTTAATGCCAAGAGTAATATGTATTTGTGATGATAAGTGAACTTGGAAAAAACATTTATTGGACTTTTTTTGCCTGAAATGGTACTGTCCAAAAGGCACCACAGCTGTTTGTGGTGACAATAAGTGCGCTACACTCTTTTCAATTCCCTTATTCATTCAGTTCTTGCGCATGTATTGTGTTTTTACAGCGCAAGAACAAGGGGGCACCGGGTGAAACTGTCAGACATAACCAACATAGAATCCAGCTGCAGGATTTGTTACCACTGAATGTTATAGAAGCCAAAAGTATAAATTATTCCATGAATTTATTTTTTAATTTACGCTTGTTCATGGGAGAAATGTAATTAAGGACCGTTAAAGACATTGTATAACCTGCTGTTAAGCATCTTTAAGAGTACAAGTCGTCAGAAAAGAGGAAATGCATACACGGGGAAAACATCGCGCTCTCTGTAGGTAGACCTGGTATCCACCCAATTATCTGATTTTTGCCATGTAGAGACACGATTCTGGAGTCCACATCAGCCCTGCTTACTTGCTGTGTTGTTTGTTCTTGTAATGATTGTTACTGACAAATTTCTTCAGCTGTTTGACAATGTTTGTAGCTGGCATGTCACTGAATAGTTCTCTCCTGTCTGCTGCAGCGTCAGTAAATAGCAGGAAGGACAAGTCTTTACGAGTGATGAGTCAGAAATTTGTGATGCTGTTTCTTGTATCGACTCCGCAAATAGTAAGCCTTGAAGTTGCTGCTAAAATCTTGATTGGAGAAGACCAGTTAGAAGACTTAGATAAAAGCAAGTTTAAAAGTAAGTAAAGTGCTGCTGTTGCTGGCTGCTTTTTGATCTTACCCTAAATAGAAATATCAAGTGTAAGCCAAATGGACTCTTCTCATACAAGTTTATAAAGTGTAGAATATCATCTTTTTCCTGCCGTAAATAGATTTGAGCCTCCAAAACCTCACTAAACACCTTGCACAGTTTTGAACAGGGACTCACTCCTCGTAGTCATTGCTACATAATGATGTAATGACCACATAAAAGTCCATTAAATCCTCTCTCCTGAATTAACGTCACGGGGCTGCTTATTGGTAACAATTTCTCTTTCCTCAAGCAGTCTGTCAAAGATTTTGGCATCATCAAAGGTGGCCCAGAATCATGCAAATCTGTGTTCTGGTCATAGAACTTACTTGTTAGAAATCTAAAGAAATTCTATAAAAGTCCTGTTAGTAACTTACACGTGAGAGGAAGTGAAACCCAATGCTGTAACTGCCAATTATTTCTTCATTCGTTTACCCTGCTCTCAGTTCCCCGCACGCTTCCTCCTCTTCCTCTCCATTCAAATGAAAAGGTACTTCTAGGTCCAGGCCTGGTATCTGTAACAATCAAAAATGTGCCTGCTCTCGAGGGATCAAGAATTAATTGTGGGTGACATTGAAAGTGACACCCTTCCTGGAGTCTCAGACAGACTCCATTGCTTTTTTTGGTGGAATTGTGTCTGCGAGAAAAGAAAACTGATCCTCGCTGGTTTCTAGTTCGTAGTTTCCTTTCCACTGCGTCACGGCAGCATGGGGGCTTTTGGTTGTTTTTGTACTTTCTTCTTCCTTTGTAACATCTGTCTGGCCATGAAAGCCTTTTCAGGGCATTCCATCGGTGTGGCTGTATTTCAGGGATCACACCTTTTACCGTGTTCTCGGCTGAGAAGCCTCGTCCCAAGGTCCGTAACTCGCTAGACTTGCAATTCCCGGTAGCGGAAGCTTTGGCCTAAGCGCATTCACTCTGCAGCCCAGCGGTCACTCGTAAATCGACGGCTGCCTAAAACTTTTCCCTAATAGCTCAACCTGGAAACCGTTAAGAACGTGCAGGATGAGGTTCCTGATGGATTTTAGCATGGGTCTTCCCCTAGTTCCCCTGTTCGCTGCTGCATGCTTCTACCTGCCTTTTAAGCTACTTATTTTCACCGCAGAATGTGGATAGCTTTGGCCGTTGCACAGAACCTAACTTGTTTTGAAAATGTTTTTCCTATATTTAGCATAATATACGTAGCGGTATTTTCTTTCCTAGACCCGTATCTATGTCATTCTATTTTACACATAAGCCTTATATTGTGATACGTTATTTCATAGTACAAACACCTGTTCTGCAAAATTGTTCTTATAAAAGGAATTATAAAGCTTTTTCCTTTTAGCTGCTAAAAGGGCGTTATAACATTTTATTTGTGATATATGTTAACTTGTTAATCAGAATTGCTATACTTTACATTGGTTTATTTTATTTCAGCCAAAATTAGGAGACTTTATGACATAGCGAATGTTCTCAGCAGCCTTGAGCTTATCGAGAAAGTTCACGTTACAGAGGAGAGAGGGAGAAAACCAGCATTCAAATGGACAGGACCTGAGGTCTTGTCAGATATTCACGGTAGGTGTATGTGTTATTTCCTCTTGTTCTGCTGATGATTTTGATTGCTTGTTTTCTCTGCTAGAAATTTTTTAACCAAAAGCCAGTAGACTAAGCAGAAAGTCTTGGCTAGTCACATCACCGTCCTTGGTCCTTGACAGCACAGCGCACCAGTATGCATTTCCACATAGCAGATGTACTCATACTGGGACTCTTGCATTTCCATTTTTGTTGCTGCTTGTACTTCAATAATTATAAGCCAGGCTCAAATAACTGCTTTTAATTACTGAATCTGCATATGATGTGTATTTACTTTCTGGGTTTTCTTCTCCTTTTTAGATACAAAACTTGAAAAACCTTCTACGCCCTGCCCCCCACCTCTTTCAGAATCCATCCCTTCCAAAGAGCAGTGTTCAAAAAACCTTTTTCCTTCAAGAGGAAAGCAAAACTTCACTCGGCACCCATCTCTAATAAAGTTAGTTAAAAGTATAGAAAGCGACAGAAGAAAGATCCAGTCTGCTCCGACCAGTCCAGTTAAAATAAGTGCAAGTACGTATCTGTTTTTGAAGTTTGTTTTCAACTCGGCTGTAACCTTGCATGAAACAGTCAGGCTTGCCGTCCCCTCGTAGCAGATGCGGATGCGTGGGTATGCCTGCTTACCACAACACATCGTAAGAACTGTCAAAAATAGACGAGAGGGGGAAAGTATAGGTTGCCTATAAATCTGAGGCCTTCCAAGATCGGTAGTGAAAACAAAGCTAAGCTGACCTGTGTTCGGTGCGTAAGCTCTGCAATTAGTAGAAGCTCTTTCCAGTTTGGTGGAGCGAATCCAGTCACAGCTTGCACAGTTGCAGCAAAGTAAATATAATCATTGAGATCTGGGCCAAATTCAGCACCACGTGGGGAACTCGAGCCTCCTCTTTCACACCAAATACACGAGGAGTGGCGTATTACTGTTCTGGGTTTAAGAAGAATATTGAATCCCTTTTTTACATATCACTGTGTTGACTTTGTGTGATGTCTTTCTGGCCTCAAACCTTCTGTTTGTGTAGTGTAGCTGATTGTCTGGATATTGTCTCTTTCTTTGTGAACTCCTCTAACCCTGGTTTGTTGAGGAAACTGTGCTTTGGATCTTACTATCTAAGCAGTTCCATATTCCATAAAATTGCCAGAAAATTACCTATCAATGTTCATGTTCTTGTTAGTATCCTCTTTTGGAGGGGAAAAAAATGGAGCTCAAGCTTTAAGATTTGTTTGATGTACGCTGCTATCCAACCGATCAAACGAAGCCCGGGCTGTGGGCTGAGGAGAACACGGAGTCTTAGCGTCTTCTCGCTAAATGCGTGTGCCGCATTCAACAGCAGTCTCCTCAAGACAAAATCCAGCTTCTACGTTTGATGTGCTAACAGTTTTGTTTTGTTTCCCCCCTCCAACCAGCTACTGAACAAAGTTTATCAGCTTTCCCTGGTAAAACGGCTCAGGTTCCAGCAATCTCCAGACATCAGCTGGAAGGACAATCCAAGTAAGTTTGCACAAGCGCTAAGGTGAGAAGCGTTGTTTCAGCACTGGCCATGAAGTTAAAGCTGTGCTCTGGTTGAGCTGGGCAATAGTCTGCAAAAACCAGTAACGCCTGATACCGCAGGCTATTTTTTTTTACTTATCATTTTCTGTTTAGTGGATTGAGAAGTACAAGTTAACGTTAAGTCTTTGTGTTGCAGAAAATAATTTGTCAGGGCATTCATTTCTGTACAAAGGCATTAAAATACGTTTGGGCTTGTTTGCTTATTTGTTTTGGCCTTTTTTTTTAAGGAAAGCCCAAGAGATGAAATTGCCGAGATCTGCTTTGGAATGTCATTTGTCCTCGCCTGAGGCGGTCGCCAAGCCCGAAGCCCCTCGTGCAGCAGCAGCCTCTCAGCCGCCGCTTGGTGTCTGTCCTCCGAGCCACAGTCCCGTCCCACCAGCGATCCTACCTCATCCTCATTCCGGTGTTTCCTATGCAATATATCTGCACCCTTCCCAGGCCCCCACTGTGCCAACATACAGCCCAAGTTTCATGTTGCAGCCTCTACCGTGTGCTAATGTAACTGGAATTAAGAGTACTAATCCAAGCGTATTAAATAAAGTAACCACTGAGGAAGGGGACAGTCACATAGCGACAGATGATCCAACAAAATCCTTGACAGCTAAAGAAAGACCACCTCTAAAATCAGAAGCTTCATCACAGAGGTGCCTTAAAAGATCGCAAGCGTTACAAGAGAATAATTTGATTAAAAGGTTTAGAAGTGACGAGGAAAGCCTTGATACTTCTCTGGTAAGTTAAATTATTTTTTAAATGCCATTTTATAGCTTAATGATGTTGCCACCTCCTCATTTTCAAAGCGATGTAGGAGCCTACTGGGTGTCAAATTTGTAAATAAATTGTAAAGAAGCCTGCCAGGGGAGTAACCTTGTAAACACTGAAGCATTTGCCTTACTTCAAGAGCATTTGTGCTGCAGACTTGCAGAACCTTTGCTGTATGAAACAAGATTTTGTGTTGGTGTTTGGAGCACCAGTTCTTATTGCATAATGTTGGTGGCATTTGCAAGCATGAGGCAGAAGATACAGTACACAATAGAACACTTACCTTTGCAAAGCCAACCTGGGATCAGGCTGTATTTTTCTGCTTGTTCCCCTCTTCCCCCTCCAAATATTTATTTCCAAGAAGATGTGTCAGAACGTACAGCTGTCAGTCAAAACAAAACCACTCCCGAAACATTATTTCTAGACTTACCTATTTATACAATGGTTCTGGAGTAGCTGAGGCTGCTCATCTGGCTGGCATTCATCCTTGGCTTTAGAGGTGGTAGGAGGGAAAGCGGACACATAAAAGGTGCTGGGCAGGGAATGGCTGAAAATCCTGACACGTTTGAAACGTTTCTGTCCAGTGTTGTACATTGTTAATACGTTGGGTTGTTGTAGGCATCATAATACAGCACGTGAGGAGGAGGTTTGGATACCCTTGATGGATACGGAGAAACTGGGTCTGGATTGCTTTCAGCTCCTCAGCTCCCGAATGTTTCAGTGCCTCTGTAAATTACAGGGCTGCTTTAAATGGTCCTTGCCAAAACAGTCGTGAAATGTCATCAGTGTGTTGTGACAATGTGCGGTGCCAAACACCCACCTGCTGTGAAGGAGCAAGAGGCAACAACATGGAGAACACTGTTGTCTTACTGACTAGACATTTTTATAGCGCAAACTAAGGAGTCAGAAAGGAGAAAGCTTGCCTTCCTCATTTTTAAAATGTACAAATATCATTGTAGACCTGTAATTGAGAATGTTAAGTCTTACAATGTCTGCCTTTGGTTTTGTACTTTTTTAAAAGGGAGAATCTATTAAAAATGAACGACCACCTTCCAATAGCTCACAAGTGAATCACGAAATGGACACTTTCCAGGAAGAGAGGCACAGCAAACCAGAAATATTAGATCAAAACATGGCAAGCCGCTACGACCAATGCAAAAGAGAAGATATGCCAGGAGATGAGGACAAAACCAAAACTAAACAAGGCATACCTGTAGCGTTTGCCATTCCTGCTCATGAGGTGAGCTTTGTCAGACACCACAGCACATCTTGCCGGGGGAAGACACCACTTGGAGTCATAGAATCATAGGTTGGAGATGACCTCTAAGATCATCAAGTGCCACTGTCACCCCAACACCACCATGCCTACTTTGCAAAAAGTCTTTGCAAAAGAAACAAAACTATAATGAACTCCACATATATAGGTTGTCTTTGGTTGGATTATTTTTAGTGTGCTTTTAAATCCTTATTTTGTAGGAATCTAGGACTTCAGTTTCTGCATTAAGTACACAAATAAGAGGACACAAAGTGGCTTTCAGGCTTCAACTGGAATGATGATCACAACTGAGTAGATGGAGGCGATGTTGAGATCCCTTACATCCCCAGTCCTTTGTGTATATTTAGTCTCAAATACTTTGATTTACAACTGAATCACATGAAACACTCTTAATCAGTAACGTTTGGCATTCTGCAGTTAAGAGTTACTACTTCAGAGAACCTGAACAATGAACAGTTCTGTTGATAAAAACAGAACTTGTAAATGCAAAGGGATTGTCTTCCAATATTTGTCTTATGAAAAGTACAATCCAAGAATGAGGTGACATGATGATTACCGGGTCCAGATGTTTCTTCTGGGAGAAAAAAAAAAAATAGTATGCAGTATCGGGATTTCTCTTTCATCTAGTCTAATTGTACTGTGTTAATCCAGTTCCTCACTGAGGATATCAGCGGGAAAGGGAGCCGGCTGACTTTTGCACAGTAGGGTGGTCTTACTTTAAAGAGCACATCCTTGAGTCAGTTCTGTCTAATTTCAGACAGAAGGCAGTACAGGCATGGAATATATGATCCTGGGGATACGAGAAAGAATAAGAATGAGGAAAGGGGGATGCAGCTTTGGAGAAAAACTCATTTTTTTTTTTATTACATGTCTGGGGTAAAGGTGTATTGTCTTTTTCTTTTCCAGACTTTTTTCCCATCTGGCTATCTTATTGCTCTGACTCAGTGCACCAATGGCAACAAGGCAGGCTTTTCTGATAAAGAGAAAGCTGGGATATGTTCATTACAGCACACTACCTACAGCTCGCCCATTGCCGGTGAGTGTTAGATAAAATAGGCATACCGATGTCTGGCTTCAAGGACCGTGGGCCGGAATCATCCTGCTGAGGTAACGCAGTCGCAGCACAATGGCTTGAGTCTCAATTTTTAATCCCCTTCAACACTTGATTTTTCTGTTTCAGGTGTCATTCCAGTGACAGCATCTGAACTGAAAGCGGTTAACATCCCTGCTTTTCATATCACACCCTTGAATATAATGCTGTCACCAACTTCTATAGCTGCCGCGCCTGTACTGAGCAACCCCTGTCTCAACTCAAGCAATACCAGTTCCGCCCCAAATCCCAGTTCTTCAGTTCTGAACTTTACACTGCAACACATAGGACTAATACCTGCTGGTGTGCAAGTTCCTGCAAACCCTCCTCTTCAGCATGTGCCAGTCCCTTCACAACCAGAAAACGTTAGCCAGGGCTCAGGAAACTCGAGCTTGCACGAGGAGAAGGTGAGTAAAAGTATATTGTGACCTCTTGACTGTGGTGGGTTGAGCTGGAAGCAATTCCTTTACAGCAGGAAAACACTTTTCTGATCTTTATGAATCAGCACTGCCCGAAAAGAGCTGGCAGGGAAGGCCTCCATAAGTACCATGTAATTGAGAGGTTAGAAAGGAAGAACAAGAACCTTATTTGTAGCAGATGTGGAGACAGCTGCAAGATGACGAGATGTGGAGAGAACTGTTTGAGAGGGAGGATTTTGTGCAGATCTGAGAGGACACTTACTAACAAACCATCCATTGGTTACTTTATCTTTCCTCCTTGTTACTTTCCTAAGCCCTCGAGTTCCTGCATGTAATGGTAGCTTTTTTTTAATACGATACGTTTTTAGAGGATTTTAAAAGATTTTTTTTCCATGGGAAGTTTTTCTGTGTATTTTGTGCAATATTGTATTGCCTAAGATCTGTATTAAAAATGGAGTTAGGAGGGGATTAGAGAAACCTTTTTTTTTTTTTTGGTAGATAAGGAATACAGGTATATTCTTCTTAGTAAAAAGTTGTTATTAAATTTCAGGAAAAAGAGTTTGCTAACACCCTGCAGAAATGTAAAACTAGAGTTCATGTGTTTTTTTTTCTTTCCCCTTAAATAAAAGTAACTTTCTCTCTTCCCTTTAGCCTTCTGTTCCAAAGGAACCCCAACAGCCCCAGACAGTTACAGAAAACTTTTTCCACACACCAGGAGGGCCAAACACAGTATCTTCAGTGTCTGCAAATCCAGATGGTACCGACAGAATCTCTCAAGGAACTCTGTATATTCCTCAACGAAAACTTGAAGTGTCAAAAGACTAATTTTGGGATACCGAATTGCTGAATGTGTTAGCAGGTGTAATTACCGGTAACACACTGCACACGTCTTGGATTGTGTGATGGACAATGTGTGGTTTGGACACGTATTGGCAAGACCTCAGTACTGGAATAGCCTGAATTAATGCTTTGGAATTAAAACTGGCTCTAAATAAGAAAGTTAATGTCTAATAATTTTTTCCCAAAGGCTTACCTGAAGTATTATAGTAACAAAGTTATGTATGTAGTGGTTTTTTTTTGTGTTGCTTTTCTGCTATGCAAAGTAAGCTGAAATTTTCTTTGTACAGGAAGGTACAGTCTATCAGTCAGTACATATTTTGCACAAAAAAAAGTACTGTGAGTGTGTACATATTTTATGTCTTAACAAAAAGGCCATAGTTAAAATGTCTTGCTCCTGTGTTCAGTAAATGCTCTTTTGTAAAGTTCGTAAAAAAGAAAAAATCCAACAAAAAATGAATTCTTAATCAAGTTTTATATAAGTTAAGAATTATTTATACTGTATTTTTAAATTGATTTGTTCAGATTAAACTTACATCGAACTCAAAGTTTGACTTTTTGTTTGTTTGTTTAAATTAAATTAGCTAAGTAACACATTGTATATTCACTGGCATCTCTTCATTCTTTTTTTGTCAGACACGGGTGTCTGTCTTCTGAAGAACGGGAAGACGGTATTTCATTAGAAAGGGATGTTAGTAACTCAGTCTGACTTCCAAACTCTCACTAGAGATTACATGTCCTAATAACATCAATTAGAGGAAAATACAGTTATATAGTTTGGAATTCATAGTACCCTTATCACCTTAGAGTATGCTGCTGTCCAGACACCACAGAACGGAGAAGTTACATGGCTTGGGCCTCGAGCTAAACAATCGTAGTGAGATCTGAAGATGTACACTCATTACCTGGCCTCTCTAGTAACCTCAGAGCTGGAGCCAGGTGCCTGCCACGCTATACGCACTATAGGTCCTCTTGTCACTAAGAGGAAGTTTCCAGAACATCTGACCTGAAGTTCTGTAACCACCTAAAATGGCTTGCGCCAGAAATCCCACGTGCACTTAGTGAAGCACTGGCTATTCGACGTTGCAAACAACACAAGGTCTGGCTTCTGGAAGGAGGGAGCCCCATGTCCCTTGGATCCACCCACACCCTGCAGAGGCCCCATGGTTTTGTCTCTGCTTTCTAGCCAAGATCCATGTCAGCTTCCAACTGTTGTTCCTCCCCCCTGGCAATTTCACATCAAACCGGTTAAGTTAAACCAAATGAACTTAAATACCTCTGGCAGGGTCTCCTACACTGAAGGAAAAAAGATGAAGCCTCCTTATAGAGCTCACACTTGGAGGACAAAAGTAAAATATAGCGTTATCTGCCTTCCCCGGTGAAGTGTCCCTTGCTGTCTAAATTAGGACAGGAGAAATTCTAGTGAAGCCCACGATTCAGGTTTGGACTGGGTAAAAAAAAAACAAAACAGTTAAAGCAGCTAACACAGTAAAACTAACTGGCTTGCTCTTTAAAAATGCAAAATTATAATACAAAATACATCTGACAGAATAGGATCGCTATTGAAATACTCCTACATGAGGGGGAGAGAAGAATAAAAGCTGGAAAATGGAGGAATTCTCACTGCAGCAGTGAGTACATTTTTCTTCTGTGGTAATAGATTGATCTTCCTTACACGTGCTATCAATTTAATTCTAGAAGCAGAAAGGCAATGACTTACAGAAACTTGCGTTGCTCAAAGGAAACAAACTACAAACCTTTCCTGTTTGGGCACCGCAGTCGACAGAATGAGAAACCACAGTACCGAGGCTTGGAGCAATGGTCTCCTCACACACCGTGCTCTGTTCTGAAAAAGCTGAACGTGTATTCTGACTTGCTGCCTAGCGTCCCTTGGCTCCTGGCAAAACACAGTTGCTCGCTTTTTCATGCAGGCTTTGTAACACCTGGCTCTTTACTTTGTTCTTGTTTGTTGTGCAGGCTGAAAAGCTACCGCTTCTCTGCTCAGAGCATCCTGCTGCTCCCTACCAGACTTGTGTTTTGCCCTGACTAGCTGAGCTCCACTGCTTTCTCCACCTGCCTCACCCACCCTCAGACCTGACCCGAGTACCCGACGTGCTCTGCTGCCAAGCTCCAGGAAAGTCCCTCTGATCCTTGGGCTCGCTTCGCTTCTGATACGCTGCGTTCCAGTTCTCCAAGCAGGGCTCTTTAATCCCTACCTTTGATTTACAGAAAACACTACGTTCCCGCTCCACCGGGAATATAAAACCTCATGCATGTGTATGCTCCAGTCGCGTATTTCAGGTCTGCTCTTCCAGTCTCAGGTCCCGATAGTGGACCAGGGATTATACGAAATGCCAACTAACAGATATGGGTCTGAGTGCTCCTCTGAGCTGTAAAGAGCTTCCCAACAAGACTGGCTTCCGCACAGGGGCACGGAGTATTGGGGG
>Ga0065711_1009622_pt1 | contig 13684 bp, 12 predicted proteins | sample Hoacrofraction12_FD_59098 | JGI IMG/M metagenome (GOLD analysis project Ga0065711, IMG submission 59098) | Hoatzin crop microbial communities from Cojedes, Venezuela - Epithelial fraction 12 v2 (version 2) | ecosystem: Host-associated > Birds > Digestive system > Esophagus > Crop | place... | reverse complement strand
ATTCATTTAATAAGTAATAGAGTTAACCTTGCCAACAAACTCTGTAAAATCACATTTTCTAAATTTTCAGTAAAATCTTTTCTTAGAAAATCTTTGAGTGATCTTTTGAGCTACCTAACCACTCATTTTTTACAGGAATGCCTCTTGAGTTGGTTCAGATACTAGTATTAACCTTCATACTCGCTCAGACCTATATTGCACAAGACTTCTATAGCTCTTCGATTTTGAAAAGACATGGACTGTAGTTGTTGATAATATAGGGAATACGGTGCATAAAAGAAAAAATAGATATACTGCACTAAGTGTAGTCCCACAAAGTTTACAGTTAAAGTTTAGGAATCTGAATCAAAATTGATATTCTAAAAAGTGTTATGCAGTTGTTACTTAACCTACTGGTTATTTTGGTAACTAAAGTTTGTATACCAGCTATATTGGTATAACAATTCAGTATGTTCTGTTGCTATGATTTGCAAAGTTCATGAAACAATATGTCTTAAATCTATTGAGACAGTTAGAGTTTCTCTCACAGTCACTCAGCCAAGTTCCAATGGTGAGACATTTTGAAATCATTGCTAAATCATCTGCAAAGTACATGCTGATACAAATAGGACTTTTATTATTATGTAGTTGTAGCCATAGCAAGAGCAAGAGAAGATCTGAACACATCAGTGATCACAGAATGACAGAATAGCAGAATGCTTAGGGTTGGAAGGGACCTTTAAAGGTCATCTAGCCCAAAACCCCTGCAGTGAACATGAATGTGTTTAACTAGATTACTTTCCTCAGAGTTCCATCCAACCTCACCTTGAATGTTTCTAGGGATGAGGCCTCCACTGCCTCTCTGGACAACCCATTCCAGTCTTTCACCGCCCTCAGTGTCAAGAATTTCTTCCTTATATCTAGTCTAAATCTACCGTCCCTTAGTTTCTAACCATTACTGCTTGCCTTGTCACAACAGGCCTTGCTATAAAGATTTTCCCCGTCTTTCCAATGGGCCCCTTTACAGACTGGAAGGCTGCAGTAAGCTGTCCCCACAGACTGCTCTTCTCCAGGCTCACCAGCCCAAACTCTCTCAGCCTGACCTCATAGGAGAGGTGTTCCAGCCCTCTGATCATTTTTGTGACCCTCAAATGGACCCAATCCAACAATTCCATGTGTTCTTATGTTGAGGGGTCCAGAGCTGGACACAGGACTCGAGGTGGGGTCTCACCAGAGCAGAGTAGCAGAATCTCCTCCCTTGAGCCCAGGATATGGTTGGGCTTCTGGGCTGCAAGAGCACATTGTCAGCTTGTGTCCAGCTTTTCGTCCACCCGTACCTCCACGTTCTTCTTGGCAGGGCTGCTCTCAATCCCTTCATCCCCCAGCCTGTATTGATGGCAGGGGTTGCCCCATTTCAGGTGCAGGACCCGGCACTTGGCCTTGTTGAACTTCGTGAGGTTCATCCAGGCCCATTTCTCAAGGTTGTCTGGGTCCCTCTGGATAACATCCCATCCCTCAGGCATGTCAACTGCACCACTAAGCTTGATTTCATCTGCAAACTTGCTGAGGGTGCACTCAGTCTCTCTGTCTATGTCAATGATGAAAATATTAAACAGCTCCTGTCCCAGTACAGACCCCTGAGGGACACCGCTTGTCACTGGCGTCCACTTGGACATCGAGCCATTGACCCCTACCCTCTGGTTGCTACCATCCAACCAATTCCTTATCCACCAAACAGTCCACCCTTCAAACCCATATCTCTCCGATTTCGAGACAAGGATGTGGTGAGGGACTGTGCTGAAGGCTTTACAGAAGTCAAGACAGATGACATCAGTTGCTTGTCTCTCATCCACTGATGAAGTTACTTCATCATAGAAGGCCACTAGGTTGGTCAGGCAGGATTTGCCCTTGGTGAAGCCATGCTAGCTATATCAAATCACCTCTCTGTCCTGCATGTGCTTTAACATAGATTGTAGGAGGATCTGTTCCATGATCTTCCCAGGCACATAGGTGAGGCTGAGGGGTCTGTAGTTCCCAAGATCCTCCTTTTCACACTTTTTAAAAATGGGCACATTGTTTCCCTTCTTCCAGTCACCAGGGACATCACCTGGCTGCCACGACCAACTCAAAACCTTCTTTCAGAATGCAAGAATCATATCCTGCCCCTTCCCTCCTCTCCCCCCATCGTGTTCTGTCCCAGGTAATTTAAGTCTGTGTGTGCAGTCAAAGGATCACAGAATCAGAACATCAGAGAATTATAGAATTCTTGACCTTGAAAGTTCAGTCAACTGGACCAGGTTGTTCAGGACCCTGAGCTGCTGCATTTTGAATATCTTTACAGATGGAGACTTCACAGTGTCTCTGGATAACCTATTACAGTGTACCACCTTCACAGTAAATAAGATTTTTCCTATTTTCAGATGGATTTCATGCTTTTTAACTTGTCCTGTCAGTGACCACTGCTGAGAAGAGTGTAGCTGCCACTTCTTCATTTCTTCTTATCGTGATGAAATTCTCCTAAGCCTTCTCTTCTCCAGGCTGAGCAACCCCAACTCCCCCAGCCTTCCCTCATAGGAATAGTGCAGCTCTGGATATCATTATACTTCTTTGTGGCAAGGGCCCATTGCTCGCTCCTGTTGGGCTTGCTGTCCACTAGAACGCCAGCTCCCTTACTGCAAAGCTACTTTCTTGACAGTCATAGGAGTTACATATCTACAGCAAAGTAGGTGATTTATATATACACATGCACACATATATGTATGTGCTATATTGCATATATTCATATTGTTATATTTACACACTTATATATACAGCTATATTTACATAGTTACTTGGTTATCCAACTCCTGTCCTATTCTAAAGATGCCTAGTGAGCCAATCCTCTTAAAAGAAAGGTCTAATTTTACCACACAGGCAACAAAAAATGAATAAGAATACCTCTGTAGATGGAAAGGTTGTGTTTTTCACCTTAGACGCCATGATACTTGACAGAGATCCTACATTAAATTATTGCTTCAGTGTAATATTGAGAGGTTTACAAATACTTTAAAATCTATAGACAAATTAACTATATTAAGCCCAGCTGCCTTGTATACAGACTAAAGTCTGGACACTCTAGACAGGGAAGTGGGTTCTCATGCTGTAATGAGCACGTTGTCTTGATTGATTGCTTTGCTCAAGAGCTGTTGTGAACAAAAATGCTTCTAATCTCTCTGACCAATGATGCAGAAGACAACATGTGGCAAGCATGATCAATTCAGTGATGAGAAACATCATACTGCTGTTGAACTGAATGTTAGTTACACTGTCCACAAAGTAACAATTTCAATGTCCAAGGGTCAGGCTTCTCTATAAATAGTCAATGTATAACACTGTTGCATTTTGTAAAAACACTGGCTTTTTTGCAGACATTCACAAAATTCTCAGGTTTGAGAATTCTGGTATTTGTAGCCAAAGCTATTTTTAATGTTTTTTTATTAGTGGGGCTTTTTTTTCCTTTATAGTTTGCACAGTAGAAGTACAGCAAAAATGAAACCTACAGAAGTGGTTCTGATTCAAAGATTTTTGTGTCATTAAAAAATTTCCAAATACAAAAAAAAAACAAAAAACAACCAACCCAAGAAATAAACCCCAAGAATTTACCCCACCTTCTTCAGAAGTTCTAAATCTTCTCTGAGTCTTGTATAAATTCATCTATATCACAAGCATGCAGATTTTATTGGTCATTTAAGAATGGCTGCAGATAAAATGTTCATTTGGCTTGATGGTAGACCAGAAGCATATTTCAGTAGTCATTTTTTTTCCCCTGAGTCCTTTCCTGTGTTTCCATTTCTTTCTCTGTTTTATTCCTCTAGCACTAGTATAATTTCTCTTCCTATTTTATGTCATTCTCCTCTCACAGTATTTGTTTTCTTTGCTTTGTCTTGTATGACTCTATTTGAGGCATTTATTATCTCTGTAATTAGAAAACTAGTATATCACAATACAAATGTTGTAATACCAATGTTAGAATACATAGCTTGTTCCTATAATTTCTAGCTGTCAGAAGTAAATACAAAATAATGTAGTTATGGGAGGAAAGTGGTAAGAATAATAATCAAGTGTGACTGCCTCTTACCCTGACCTGATTTCTTGCGGTGTGTTTTAGATTTTTAAATATGTTTTGTGCAGATTTAAGAATGATTTGTGCATTTCATTCCTACATTTCTGAGTGTTACATTGTGTGAAATAGTGCCACAAAATCAAGGATGACAGATTAGCAGATAAAACACTTGACTTTCGTCACTGGTGAAACACATTCAGCCAATGCACATACTTAACCTTTGTGCATATAGGTTAAGGACAAAAACTGTCCTTTATTGGTTCACAAAATCTAGGAATATTGTTATAGGACCGTACATATAGGTCATAATGGTTAGAAAAACTGACTTTATATGTATTTGAAGAGTAGTATCCTACTGAAATTGTAGAAACTATGTGTGTATATATTATGTGTGTATATGAGTTGGTATCTGCCTATGAATGCTTTGAAAAAGCAGGAGACTAAGGAGAGTGGCTGCTCTGCAAGTATTTCAAACATCCCAAAGGCAGCATATGCTTTTTAATGCACTAAAATGTGCCAGTTAACTTATATCTATATATGTGATTCAGCCGTGATTCTGCATTCAGTTGAGTCAATGAGAATTTAGCCAATACCTTCAAAGGGATTTGGACTGATGTCAGCATCAGATTAAGAAAATAAATAATGAAAAATTATTCCTGATTCTTTTTTTAAAAGTATCTGAATGCAGTTCACTTAGTGTGACCCTGAAAAACTCACAGCAGCAGCAAAAAACAGTTGTGTAATTAGATGCCAAATTAGTCCACCTGGACCAATTAACCCAGAAAATGCTCCCAGGCTCAGTAACGCAATGTCAACAGAAATGAACCTAGAAAGGAGAAAGAGGCTGAGTGAAGAAAACTTCTTAGGAAAATCAGAAAAGAATTAGGAATGATTATAAAGAAGTATGGGATCAAAGAGATTTTCCAGACAAGTTTGTATCAGAGTGCAAGATAATGATACAAATCATCGTATGATACCTGTAATTCACTGATGCACTGTAAGAAGTTTTCAAATCACTGTAACTCTGTTGAAATCTTTGCTACTAACAAGTTTTTTATTCTGTTTTTTTTTTTTTTTTTATTTTGTGCAGTGGATTTCTTTGGAGGGGGGAGGATGAAAGAATTCTGCTAAATTTCTTGATGTTTTAATTGCCTAAAATTAGCTGGAACACTTATATCTATGAACAGCTACAATGCTGCTCTACTAAAGTACGGCAGAGAAAATGATTACTGCAACAAGAACTGTACCTTTATACAAGTGTGGGCTTCTGTTGCTTAGTGAGATCCCATCTATTACCTTCACCTTTTAGCAATTGAATATAAACATTCAAAATTAGACAGTCATATTTTCCTTGAAGAAACTTAAAACCTGGTTAAATTCTCATGTTTGTAAAAACAGTGTCTGAAGTAGTTTATAAATTAGCCACCACAGACAAAATTCTGTGAAGGGGAGCAGAACATACACAGGCCAAATGGTCTTGATCAGTACTAGCATGTGCAGAAGTTGGAGGTAATAGATCTAGGTTAACGCTGTATAACTCTTAATGCATAAACGGATTTGATGGTACCTCCAGTCCTCTTGCTTGTTTTTTTCCTGTTACCCTTTTTCTTTGCCACTTTTCTTCTTCTTTTAAATCTTTTTTTTTTTCCTTTCCAAAATGATCCCTAGTATTTGTGTGCTATAGATTTTCTATTTTTAGTATTGGAAACTTCACGCTTCATGTTGTTCTGACTGTTTGATGGCAATGGCTATTCTCTGTGGTTATAAGAAGTTAATGATGAATAACATAAATACTTTAAAATACATTTCATATTAAGTGTAAGCTGTGTAAATATTGATTTTTTTGCCCATTATGAGCTAGAATAGAAATTCGAACTCAATGAGTAGATTCTTAACATAAGTAAATTAGAATAGCATTAAATAGTGCTTTTATGAATATACAGTTCAACTATAAGCATTAATGTCTTGCTCTTTTTACAGAAGTAAAGACAAAATAAAACATATTGCACATGCATCTCCAGAAAATACCTTTAGAGTCAGATCTACTTTAAAATGTTGTTAAGGTTTTCTGGACTTTATGCCTGTGCATTTTTTAACTCCAATAATAGAATTAGTGATTTATATTTGGACTAGTTTCAGAACTGCTTTTTTGAAGTAAAAGAATATATAAAAATTCATTTTCTTTTATAGGTATTTGAGAGTACATTATATGTAGTTGTATTAAATATTTTTTGTAGTTGAAACAGCACTTAGTGTGAAAGAAAGTGGAACTTAGTACTGTCTTTGTCTAGGCTCATTATAATCCTAGTCATAGCGGTATCATTCACACACAGAATTAATGTGGCTAAATCTTCATTTCATCAAGATTTTCAAGCACATTAATTCATTGCAAGAATAGTAACTGTGATCTTCTTTTCTCAGGCAGATTCATCAATATTTGGGACTTCGTAAGTGAAACCAAAAAAAGAACCAGACGGAGTAAGGAGGACAAACAGTTTTGCTGTAATTTAATCTTAAGAAGAAATTGTCAACTCAGAATAATGTCTGTTGTAGTCTACTCTTTACGTCTGTAGAACATACTAGGAGTTAAAAATACATTTTCAGTTATTTGTCCCAAGATGTTTCCTTCAATAAAAATTAAATAATAATTTACTATCCAATGTTCCTGGCAAGTGCCACAAAACTGATAGCTTAATGCTGAAGAATGGAAGGAGCAAGAAATAGATGTCTGAATGTGTAACCCATGATGGGAATCATTATGGGTTTCAGTAGTATGGTTAGCTTGATAATAACTAACAGTTCACAGATGTAGTTATGCACAAGGTAATTCACTTGTAATAGCTTTTGATTAGAATTTGAAGCTGGCTGTTTCATAGCATGTTTTTAATTATGGTTTCATTTGGTCTGGCTCTGCTGAAACTTCATTCAGGGTGAATAGACGCAAAAATGGAGTTTGGTGCAATTCAGCAGTTTTGGTTTGGTTTAATTTTGGTTCGGTTTTAAGTCTGCAGCATCTTTGGCACAGATCTCATAATTAAACTAAACATAGTTTGGTTTTGTATGTTTGCCTAGTATCACTGCAGTTGGTGGAGGAATGCAATATCTTAAAATGTTGTCTAAGTGTTTCACCCTAGGATATTTTATGGAACATTTAACGTGACCAATAACAGTAATCCATTGCAGAGAACACTACAAAAAAACTGAGGAAATCTGGTTCTCTGACACTGAAAAATCTCATGAGATTTGTGAGTGTGTTGGCTGATCTTTTAGCCAGTATTTTATAAAATTGAATCCCTGATGATCTGCATAAAATATTAAAAGGAAAAAAAAATGCATAAAGGAACTTATGAAGTTTTCTTTATTACTTTTTTCAAGACTTCTAGATGCTTACTTATAGATAATGGTGCCCCATTAATCACAGTAGATTTTTTAAATAATTTTTATCTGTTAAAATGCTCTCACAAAATATTAGAAGTATTCAATCAACTCAAAATTGGGACCTGTAAGTAAAACATAAATAATGATTTTTAGGAAAGTTTTACATATGTAAAAACTCTATTTCTTTATGAAGTATTACAAATATTTAAAATACTAGTTGTTTTTCGTACATTCTGAATAGATTTCTTTGTAATGCTATCAATAGGATATTTTGATCTAAAAGTAACAGTTTGATTTGTCTGTATTTAAGGAACTTGTTGACTTAGCTCTAAGGCAAAGTTCTATTTTCATTGACATGTTTCTGTAGAACAGTTTAATACAGAATAACATCCCTTCTGTATAAAAAACTCACTCCATGTTAATTTGCATACTTTTCTTTGATGTTCCTGTGTTTTTCAGTTTGTCTTACTGTACTGTATTTTCTAGCGGTTATGAAAACTCTAATTAGATATTGATTTAATGTCTATTTATTTTCTGCATTTGAGAAAGAAACTGTTAGGTCACTAAAGAAATGTCACCCACTCTGTTTTTCCCAGCCTTGTGATGTCTTTTCTATAAAATTCATGTTCCCAGACTGATAAAAAAATGTTGATAGAAAAAAAATACTTCCTGGTATCTGGTACACTTCCTGTAAAGTGTAGTTTTCCGGTACCATTGATACTAAGTAGTGTAGATGAGGTGTTTCAGCACATTCTTTCTAGTCTATTCAGCTCTTCAACACTCTTCCAGAAGCTTTTGCATACTTTTACTGTGCAACCCCAAATGTAATTTCTATGTTTTAAAACACGCTTCTCAAAACCTGTAACAAAGTCTTTGCATCATATCAGATAATTTGTATTGAAAGAAATACACACAAAATGCAGAAAAATAATAATTTTTTGCCTACTTAAAGAGATCCAGAGCTAGGTGAAGTGGGAAGAAAATCTAGTCAATCTGCTTTTAGAAGGTGCAATCACAGGACAGTGCATATGTGAAACAGTCAGAATAATTTGCCTGCCAACCACAGGTTTCTTCCTTGAAACAAACACATAACACAGTGTGAACATAGCGTATATTAAGCAAGCCACAGAACAAATATTCCTGTCATTTTACTTTAATAGAATCTGAAGATTATCTGAAGAATGTTCTGAAGGCTCATTGCTTTTTACAAAAGAATAGAAATTTACTTAACAAAAAGATTCTTTCTTCATTCAGGTACTAGAGCTACATATTAAGCGTATTTTGATGCAAGTTTAAATAGTTTTTAAATATAAATAGCATTACCTTGAACTACAAGAAATTTCAGCTTTTTAGAGGAATGAAACCCTTTCTCTGACAACTTAAATCCAACTTGATCTTCCTAGCTATCTTTTGCAGATGCATAAAAGTAGTCCCCAGACTGTTCAACGTCCATAACAATTGTCAGACGATGCAGTCCATGAAATACTTCAGGTCCACAAATAATCAGTTGATTTTAAACACAATGAATATAATACTTCATTCCAAAGTACCTCATGAAAATCTTTTTGAAAGCCATTACTTCCCTCTGGAGTGAAAATGGAGAAAAATAGCATCTCAGGAGAAGACAAGAAGTCATTGAACTTACATTACATGGTAACACAAAAGGAAGCTGGCCTTATGACTAAGACAGTCATCTAGCGGGTAAGTTTGGGCTGTGATCTTGCTCTAATAACTGTTATGAACCACACAGTTTCAGTAGTTATCAGGTAAGTTATAGAAAGGTTTAGAAGGATCTCCAGCAGAGGAGTAGCCTGAAAAGCTATTCAGCTCAGCCTAAAATAGACGTAAAAGGCAAGATTCAGCTGCCTAACTATTTGTGTTTGCTACCATAAGAGTCATTGTGAAGCCTCTAACATCTATTCTAGAAGGTTTTCTTCCTCAGAGCTGTAATTCCAGAGTCAGGTGTATAAACCTTCCACATATGTCCTGTTTACACTATGACACATGATACTAGGCTAAATAACTACTAGGCTTAGAAGTCTAGCTCACATGTGTGCACCTCCTTGTAGATCTTTCCTCAAGGTTCTTAATCTAAAAATACAATCCAATCTTTTTCGCTGAATTGCTGCAGCAAGATTCAGTTCTCAAATACAAGCCTCATATAACTTTAGGCTCCTTGGGGTATCCTGCTTTCCTTCCAGCTAACGTTTCAGAAAGAAGCATACCTCATATACGACCTACAGTATAGTCCTCTCCCATAATATGGATTCACAAAAGAAAAGTACTGTTTAATTAACTTGAAATCCTTCTACGGTAAGGTCACCCACCTAGTGGACAAAGGGAAGTCAGTGGAGGTAGTTTTTCTGGATTTTAGTAGCGCTTTTGATACTGTCCCTCACAGCTTCCTTCTAAACATGTTGCCTAGCTGTGGGAAGTGAGTTTAGGGTGCCCTGGATGAAGAACTGGCTGAAGGGCAGGACTAAAAGGGTTGTAGTGAATGGGGCTATATCTGGTTGGTGACCAGTCACCAGTGGTATTCCTCAGGGCGCAATTCTATGGCCAGTTTTGTTTGATATATTTATCAAAGATCTGGATGCAGGAGTTGAATGAACCATTAATAAATTTGCTGATGATACCTCTCCTGGGTTCAGCCAGGATAGGGTTAATTTTCACCAGAAGCCAGGAGGGTACACAGCCACGCTGGCTGACACAAAATGGCCATGTGCTGTCATGCTTGGTTCTGAGAGGGGGAGCTGGCTGGGGGAGGAAGTGAGGTGCGGCTCGGGAGCGTGCTTGGCATGAGGCGGTGACAGTTGCTCTGTGTGTTGTTTTGTGTATTGTTCTTATCAGTATTATTGTTGTTACTGTTATCTTCATTTGCTGTACTGTTAAACTGCCCTTATCCCGACACACAAGTTTTGCCTTTTTCTTTCCATTTCTCCTTCACACCGCAGCGGGGGGAGGGTCGATAGAGTGACCACGTGGTCCTTTGCTGCCAGCCATGGGCCAAAACCATAATAATTAATTTGGCACCTAACGTGGGGAGGGGATAATGGCAGGGATGAGCAGAATGTGTTAAAACAACTTTGTTATAGTTTGCTGTATACATTTATTGTATTAGTTAAAAAGTAGCTGGTCAAAAAGTTGCTGTCCAGTCACAAGTAAACCCTTACTTGCAGTATGCATTCACTGTGATGCTGTTCATCATCGCTGGGAAAAAGACCAGGATTATGATTTTGCTGTACTAGGTAATATCAATTTATGATATAACAACATCACTGGGAATGAAATTAGGCTTATATTTGCATGCAGCACTGTGGTCATTTCCATACCTTGGATGCTATCTCTTGGAATTTATTAATAATCAAACCCAGTCTATGGCGAAAACCAGAGGGGATACTTTCCCCCACTCTTTCAGCCCTCCTCTCTCCTTCAGGCTAGTCATAACAGCTTTTGAGAATTTCAAGTATCCGTGGGATGCTCATGCCAGCATGTTTCTATTGTTATGTCTCCTGAATGGGTTTCAGGTCTTGTTTAGGGTTAAACAAGTAGTTGAAAACATATCCCAGATATCTGTCCCACGGCTGCATAGCTATGAGTGGTGTGGTGTGTGGAATAGCATGGGCAAACAGCTAGGACAGTGGGCACTTCCGGTGTTTCTGGAACTCACCCCTGAACAACTACAGAATCCTGACAAACTAGTAAAATAATTGGGAAAAGTGTGCAGCCATCCTGGGAATTCCAGAGAGACATAAATCACTGCAACATGCTGGGGTCTGGCCCATGCCTACCGAGCCCTGTTCAACACTATTCAGTACTCTAAAGTGGAAGGAGGAGAAAACAAATCGACAGGCACTGTGGCTGCCCGAGATCCCCCAGCCATCTCTGCAGCCTCTCCAGCCACCAGGGCTGCCCCAGGCCCTGCAGCTGGCACTGCAGATAGACCAGAACAGCATCCCATGCCAATATCAGTTGCCCCTGTACAGAAAAAGAAATATGCAAAGAAATCAGTTTGCCCCATGAGGGATGAGAGTGAGCCAGGGCCATCACAGGAGCAGGAGAAGGAGGCAGAGACATAGACCATCACCTGGTCCCTGTCCCTGAGCGAGCCGCGAGGTATGAGGAAAGATTTCGGCCACCACCCAGGTGATCACTTTGTCACCTGGCTGCTGCAGTGCTGGGATAATGGGGCCAGCAGCTTGGAATTAGAGGGCAGGGAAGTCAAGCAGCTGGGGTCCCTGGCTAAAGAAGGGGGCATTGACAAGGCCATTGGAAAAAAGGCAGAAGCCCTAAACCGCTGGAGGGAACTACTGTCAGGCGTGAGGGAAAGGTACCCCTTCAGTGAAGATATTGTGCATGATACAGGCAAACGGACCAATATGCAGAGGGGTATGCAGTACCTGAGGGAGTTAGCTGTGCGGGAGATAGTTCACTGTGGCCCAGACAACGCGCAGTTACCCACAGACCCAGATGAAGTCCAGTGCATGCGACCCATGTGGAGGAAGTTTGTATGGAGCGCACCATCCTCACATGCCAACTCACTGGCAGTAGTAGACTGGAAAGGTGAAGAGGCACCAACAGTGGATGAAGTAGCTGTCTGACTCTGGCAATATGAAGAAAGTCTCTTTTCCTCCCCCATCTCAGCTGTGGTTAAACTGTCCAGGGAGTTCCAGCAATTCAGAGAGAATATGTCCTACTCCCCACCTGTACGGGACAGTATCTCAGCTAATAGAAGTAAGCATTCCTCTGCTCAAGAGAGAGGATACAGAGGCTACACACCTTGGGGTACCCTGTGGTTCTACCTGCGTGACCACGGAGAGGACATGAGGAAGTGGGATGGAAAACCTACCTCAAGTCTAGAGACACGAGTGCGTGAGTTGCGAGGTAAAGCAATCACAAAAGGTTATTCTGTTAGGAAAAATGCCGCTGCAGTTTCCAGCAGCCAGCTCTCCAGACCAGGTAGACAGTTTGATCTTGATTCTGGTTCTCTGGAAGGGACCTCCAAGTCATTCTTACAGCACGTGAGCAGCAAATTCTCTGACCAAGATTAGAGGGGCCCTGCCTCCAGCCAGGTGGAGGAAAGGGACAACCGCATTTATTGAACGGTGTGGATTCGGTGGCCTGGCACGTCAGATCCACGAGAGTATAAAGCTGTAGTGGAAACTGGTGCACAGTGTACTTTAATGCCAGCAGATTTCAAAGGGTCAGAGTCCATTTGCATTTCAAGAGTGACAGGGGAGTACCAAAAGCTGAGTGTATTGGAGGCTGAAGTGAGCCTTACTGGGCAGGAGTGGCAGAAGCACCCCATTGTAACTGGCTTGAGGCTCCGTGCATCCTTGTTATAGACCATCTCAGGAGAGGGTATGTCCAGGACACAAAAGGGTATTGGTGGGCTTTCAGCATAGCTGCTTTGGAGACTGAAGAAATTAAACAGCTGTCCATTTTGCCTGGTCTCTCGGAGGATCCTTCCGTTGTGGGGTTGCTGAGGATGAAGAACAACAGGTGCCAATCGCTACAACAACGGCGCACCAGCGACAATATCGCACTAACCGAGACTCCCTTATGCCCATTCATCGGCTGATCCCTCAACTGGAGAGTCAAGCAGTGATTAGCAAAACTCGCTCACCCTTTAATAGTCCCATATTGCCACTGAGAAAATCTACTGGAGAGCGGAGACTGACAATAGACTACCGTGGCCTGAATGAAGTCACACCACCGCTGAGTGCTGCCGTGCCAGACATGTTAGAACTTCAATATCAGCTGAAGTCTAAGGTAGCCAAGTGGTATGCCACCACTAATATTGCTAGTGCATTCTTTTCCATCCCTTTGGCAGCAGAGTGCAGGCCATACTTTACTTTTACTTTACTTTCCCTTGGAGGGGCGTCCAGTAGACCATGCCCCAGGGGTGCAAATAAAGTCCCACCATTTGCCATGGACTAATCCAGACTGCACTGGAAAAGGGTGAAGCTCCAGAACATCTGCAGTACATCGATGACATCATTGTATGGGGTGACACCGCGGAAGAAGTTTTTGAGAAAGGGGAGAAAATATTTCAGATCCTTCTGAAAGCCGGTTTCGCATTAAGAGAAGTGAAGTCAAGGGACCTGCTCAAGAGATGCATTTTTTGGGAATAAAATGGCAGGATGGGCGCTGTCAAATCCCAATGGATGTCATCAACAAAATAGCAGCTATGTCTCCACCAACCAGCAAAAAGGAAGCACAGGC
>Ga0065711_1009350_pt1 | contig 13685 bp, 19 predicted proteins | sample Hoacrofraction12_FD_59098 | JGI IMG/M metagenome (GOLD analysis project Ga0065711, IMG submission 59098) | Hoatzin crop microbial communities from Cojedes, Venezuela - Epithelial fraction 12 v2 (version 2) | ecosystem: Host-associated > Birds > Digestive system > Esophagus > Crop | place... | reverse complement strand
CCGGCGCTGCCCGGCGATGGGAGGGGCGGGGCCGGGAGGGGGTGGGGCTCTCCGTGCCGCCGGCCAATGGGAGCGCTCCCCGTGCCGCCGGTCGAGCGTGCGCCCTGCGGCGGCCGGGAGCGGGCGGACCGGGAGGGAGCGGAGCCGGAGCGGGAGGTAGGGCCGGGCCGGGATGGGGTGGGCTGCGGGGACCGGGCCGGAGCGATGGACGGGGGAACGGTTGCGGGGACGGATGCAGGGACCGGGCGCGGGGGTCTGGGAGCGGCCCTGGGGGTCTGGGACCGGGCGCGGGGGTCTGGGACCTGGCGCGGGGGTCTGGGACCGGCCTGGGGGTCTGGGACCCCGCCTAGGACCGGTCGTAGGGCCCGGAGAAAGCTGTGGGGCTCGCCTAGGGGCTGCCCGTGGGGTCTGGGGACAGGCGGAGGCTCAGGCAGCGGTGGGTATGGGTCGGGGGACCCGGGTATGGGTCGGGGGACCCAGCCGTGGGCAGAGGACCCAGCCGTGGGGTCTGGCACCCCCGGTGCAAGCTCTGAGGCCGGGCCGGGGCCAGGCAGGGCCTGGGCAGGGGACAGAGGGGGCCGGAGAGCGGCCGTGGGCTGGGGACTGGGCGCTGGGATGGGGCAGGGGCTGGGGGCAGCGCGGGGGGGTCCCGGGGCAGGCCTGGGGGTCCTGCGTGGGGTGGGACAGCCAGGGCAGCTCCCGGGCAGCCGGTTCCGCTGCCTGCCCGCCCCAGGGCCTGCGGGCAGGGGTTTTGGGGGGAACGAAGGTGCAAGAAGGGGCCTGGGGGAGCGGAGGCAGGCCGTGGCGTGGCAGGCTGCCGGCGCTTCGGGGTGCGGACGTGCCCCCCGGCATGGAGACCCCCCCCTGGCAGCAGGCAGGTCCTGCCCCCGCTGCCCGACACGAGGAGCAGCTCCGGGTCTGGAAGGAGATCGGGACCGCTGCCTGCAAACCGCCCTGGCAGGAGACGGGGGGTGCAGACGGGTGGGCTTTGGGGGTCCCCCCCCCTTCCAGGCTTGCGACAGCGAGCCGTCCCTGCGTGGGATTTCGGGAAGCGCCTGGGAATCGAACCCAAGGGACACTGGCACGAAGCGGGGCTCTGCCTGGCCCCGGCAGCTCCTTCGGGCTCTCGGTGCCGCCGGGCATCGCTGCGGGCGCGTCCCACGGGCATCCCGTCCCCGTCGCAGAGGTTCCTTCCCTCTGCCCCGTCCCAGCGTGGCAGCGAGCGATAAAGTAGGTCAGGGCCCCGCGCGGCTCCCCGGGAGCGGGTCCCGTGGTCGGCGAGAGGACGCCCTTGAAGGTAGCGGCTGGGGGGCTCTGGGGGGGCCGCGCTCAGCTGGCGGCAGCGATGGAGGGGCCGCAGCAGGGGTCTGTGTCCCCCGGGGTGTTCACTGCAGCTCCGCTTTGCCCTCGGAATGGTGGGGCTCGGGTGGGTTTGGCACCCTCCTGCCGTGCCCTGGGCTGCCCGCGGCGGTCGGGGGGGGTCTGAGACCCCCAGGCTGCTCCCCCTTGAGCCCTGCGTCCCCAGGGGCAGCTCCTCCACCTGGGTTCTGCCCTAAACCGGCAGCGAGCCCGTGCGATTCGAACCCCTGCCCGGCTCTGCCTGCGAAACGCCTCCTGCCTTTCGTTTGGCAGCCGGGTAAAAGCTGAGGGCCCGTTTTCCACCCTGGGAGAAACCCCGGCGGCGATTCCGGCGCGGGAGAGGGCTGCGTGCCTCGGCACGGGCCGGCGATACGCGGCATGCTCCGGGCAGGGCGGCTGGCACGGGCAGGGAGAGGCGGCCAAGGTCCCCGTCGCGGGACGCGGTGCCTTTGCCGCCGCGGGCTGCGTGCCAGCCCTGTACCTGCGGCAGCCATCGCCCACCCGGACATCCCGCCTGGCTGCCCGGGGAGGACCCGTCTGGCAGGGTGGGTTTGGGTAGGGGGGAGGCAGAGGTCCCTGGGGTACCCCCGCTGCGCAGGGTGTCACCAGCACCCCCGCCAGACGAGCTCGCTCCCCCGTTTTGGGAGGAGAGGGGTTAAGGCAAAGCATCCGAGCTAAGCCCTGGCGGGAGGAGGCTAAAACCTCGGAGGCCTGCGCTCTCCTGGAGAACAAAGCTCCCAAAGCGGTGGTAAGCTTGTAAACCCCGCGGGAAGGTGGGCGCCTTGGGGGTCCTGGAGGGGGACAGGGGTCCTGGAGGGGGACAGGGTCCTGCCGGGCTTGGCCTCGCCGCCTCGAGCGACTTAGAGCAGCTGCCAGTGCCTGGAGGGGCTGCGAGAGAGCTGGAGAGGGGCTGTGACAAGGGCATGGAGCGATGGGACAAGGGGTAATGGCTTCAAGCTGAAAGAGGGGAGATTTAAACTGGATATAAGGAAAAAATTTTTTACACTCAGAGTGGTGAAACCCTGGCCCAGGTTGCCCAGAGAGGTGGGAGAAGCCCCATCCCTGGAAACGTTCGAGGCCAGGTTGGACGGGGCTCTGAGCGACCTGATCCAGGTGAAGATGTCCCTGCTCGCTGCAGGGGGGCTGGGCTAGGTGGCCTCTAAAGGTCCCTTCCAACCCGGAGCAGTCTGTGAATCTGTGACTCCACGCCTGGCAAACCCGGGTTATTTTCGGAATAATTGGCTGGCCGGGCTTCAAAAATGTCTTGGGCCTGGTTTTGGAGCAGACCGAAACCCGTGAGCGCGGCGGGGTGCTGGAGGGCGGCTGGGCCGGGGCGGCGGGTCCCGTGCCAGGGCAGGGCCGGGCTGGACGGGACCCCGTGCCCTGCGGTGCAGGACCCGTCCCGGGGCTGCAAACGGCTTCCCCGAGGAGGCCCCGAAGGGGGAAACACGAGGCAGCCCCCGGAGGGGAGCGGAGCAGAGCCCCGGGCTGGGAGCGGGACGGCTGCCGGGCGCAGGGCGGCGGCGGGCGGCGAATTATTTTCTGCTCGTCCTCGCGAATCCCCGATTTCCCGTCCACCTTTCGGTGAAGCTTTTCCAGGAAAGCGGCCCGGGCCCCGCTCCAGCCCCGGGGGTGCTGCCCGCGGTGGGCGTGCGGGACGTGCCTGCCCTCCCCGCCGCTCTCGGAGCCCCTTCCTTAGCACCCGGCGCGTGCTGGCCGGCGAGCCCCAGCACCCCCCAGTTCTCCCACCCCGCTTTTATTGATTCTTGGCTTCTGCGAAAGGAGCGGAGAGGGCAAGGATTGCGCCTAGGCAAATACTATAAAGGCGTCTACGGTTACGTTTGCTGTCATTGTCATAGTTAAAATTTAACCTCGTGAACATGCCACCTCTGGCCCCTGGGCTCCCGTGTCCTCCGAACACCGGCGTGGGGGGGCAGAGCTTCCCGAGGGGTGCGAGTCCTGGCCCCGGTGGCATGAGGGGGGCTCGACGTGGCATTAGCGTGGCGGGGGGCCGGTGTGTGGCTTCCTCGCCCCACAGAGAGCTGGATTCGGCAGCTGGCGTTGGATTTAACTGCGCTGGGGTCTGCTGGCTGCACGCTGCTGCCTGCTTTCCAACCTGGGCTGCTCTCCCCCAGGGATCCCGAGGCGCTGCAGAGCTGGAGACCCCCCGGGAGCCGCGTCCTGGCAGCCCCCGACCCCTCGGCACGCAGCCGCGGTGAGTTGGGTGCTTGGGGAGCTGGTGCCGGGGGTCTGGCTCAGGGTGGAGGTCTTGTATCGCTTGTGGAAAGATGTCGAGTCCCCTCCTGGGGATCTGGGTGCTCTCAGCACTGTGTCCACCCGGGGAGGAAATCTGCCGGCTCCCGCTGGAGCTGTGGGGTGGAGGAGCGGTGGTCGGAGATGCTGAAGCTAACGGCAGCGCGTGGCTTCTCTTCCAGCGTCCCTGAGACACCATGATCCCCGGCGCAAGCCCCCGGGGCCGCTGCCTGCTCGTGCTGCTCTGCCTTCTCCCCTGCCTGCGGGCCTGGGCGAGCAGGGATGGCGCGGGACCGGCGCTTTCCGCAGCCTCCTTCCTGCAGGATCTCCTCCAGCGGTACGGCGAGAGCGAAACCCTGAGCCTGAGGCAGCTCAAGGCCCTGCTGAACCACCTGGACGTGGGAGTGGGACACGCCAACGCCTCGCAGCCGCCGCAGCAGCGCGCCAACGTCTCCCGGGTAAGGCGGGGGGCTCTGCAGACCCCCGGAGCCTCTCTGCAGAGCTGCGGGAGCCTCGAGGCACGTGCCCGTCTCTTCCCTTCCGCAGTGCTTCAGCTCCGTCGAGCTTTTCGCCATCCACAACCTGAGCGAGGGCTCCGCCGTGGGGCACAGCGAGTTCAAGGAGTTTTGCCCCACCATCCTGCAGCAGCTGGAGTCGCGGGCGTGCACTTCCGAGAACCTGGAAAATGAGGAAAACGAGCAGACGGACGAGAGCAGACCCAGCTCAGCCGAAGGTAAGCGGGGAGCGGGGGGGGCACGAGCGCTGCCCGGTCCCTGCGGGACAGCCAGTTCCCCTTCCCAGCTCCGGGGCACGGAGGGAGTCTGGCAGAGACGAGAGGAGGCAGCTTGCCTACAGCAGCCGGGAGTCCTGACGGGTTTTCCTCGGCATTGCTTGTGCCGCGGGCTTGCAGCGTGGTTTTGCCCCCGCTCGCCCACGCCGCAGGTCAGAGCTGTGCCTGCAGCACGGCTCTCCACGAGAGCTGGATGATGGGGACCTCGCTGTGTGTCCCCGTGAGAGGGAGGGGGTGGCCCCGCTGGCCTCCAGCCACCTAAAGAAAATTCCAGACGTCCAGGTCCTGACGATGCCCAAGGTCTTGGATCAGCTGCCCTGAGCACAGCACTGGCTTTTCCCATGCTGCGAAGCCAGGGCTGGCTCGGGAAAGCCTCTCCCAGGTAACCCGGTGGCTTCGTTTCCACCTGCACCGCAACGAAAATGACGCTTTGTGTCGCAGTTGAAGCGTCCGGAGCAAAGGGAGAGACGCTCCGGTGCTGCGAGGCGTAGACCCGGAGCCAGCCCTTTTCCGCCTGCCCGGATCCGGGGTCTCGGGGTCGTCCCCGTCTCCCCGCGCCGAGAGCCTCGGTAATGTCTGGCCCTCGTTTCTTCTCGTTCCGCAGTGTGGGGCTTTGGTTTTCTCAGTGTGTCATTGATTAACGTGGCCTCCCTGCTCGGAGTCTTCATCGTACCGTGTACCGAGAAGGCCTTTTTCAGCCGGGTCCTCACGTTTTTCATCGCGCTCTCCATCGGCACGCTGCTCTCTAACGCGCTCTTCCAGCTCATCCCAGAGGTGCGGTAGAAAGTCCCTGCCTCTCTCCCGTCTCCGAGGGCAGCCCTCCGGGCACCCTCTCTGCCTCCACCCCGCTGAATCGAACCGATCCCTCCGTCACCCGAGGCTGAGGGCTTGTCTCAGGGGCTCTGCAGGGCTTTTCTCGCTCCTCCGAGCACCAGGAAACCCCTTCGAGCATGCAGGGAGACCGTGTCCTCCGGTCCTGCTGGGTCCTCGCGAGGCCGCTGGCCGGGTCTGAGGCCCGGGAAGGTGCTGGGTGAAGCTGTTTGCTCCTGCCTCGTGGGCTGTGTCTGCTTCACGAGGGAGTTGATCCCTTGGAGGGCTGCGCTCGGCCCTGCTTCGTGCAGAGCTGCCTGGCTCTGAGGCTGCCGAGATGCGACAGCAGCGCTAGCGGCATGAGGTGGATGGAAAGACCTGCGAGGCAGAGGAGGAAATATCGGTGTAAAAGCGCAGAAAACAGCCCGGAGAAGCAGCAGCTTCCTCTGCAGTCAGCCAGCTTCTACAAATGTTTTAATTGCCTTTTTTTCCTTGCCCTGATTTACAAGAGCGACGTTCCCACAAGGGTTTAGGCTTATGTGAGGTTTCCTGGTGCTCTGATGGGACCGACAGATACATTGCAAATTAATTGTGTTGTAATTGCACAGTTCCGGAGTTGAATAAATGCACCCACGCGCTCTCAGATTGGACACCTTCGAAAGACGCCTGCTTCCTCAGCCCCCCGGTCCCGGCGGCTTCGCAGAGCCCTCGTGGCTCCTGGGGAGGAGACGAGCTGGATCCGAGCTCCTGCTCATCCAGCCTGAAAAATCTGCATTTACGGCGCCGGCTTCCCTCTGAGCAGAGCACCCTTTGCTGCCGCTGGGTTTTGCCCCCCAGCGTTGCCTGCTTTGCTCTCAGGCAGCGAACCCATCGGCCGTGTTGGCGGGGGGGATGTTTTTCCAAGGCTCCTTTTCAACTCCTGAACTGCGAATTTTATTTGCTGAACCATAAAAACCAAGCGCCTATATTTCCTGGCCTGCCAGGAACTGACGTGCCTTGTGTACGCTCCACCCTCGCCGTCGGTGGGAGCATCCCGGCGTGGCTTGTGGGACCGGCTGCATCTCCGCGGGCCGTGGGCCGAGGGTGGAGCGTACGAGATGCTCGGGGGACCTCGGCGCTCTGTGGCACTGGAACAGCCGCCCGATGTCCCGTGGGGGCTCGGGGAGCAGAGCTGGGGTGCTGGCTCCAAAACGGCTTGGTTGCCAAAGCTCAGCTCCGGTCTGGTGTTGAGGGATCCGCCTGCTCCAAGGGAGGGCTCCTCTCCCAGGCGTTCGGTGCGAGCTCCGCAGCGGGGCTTCCCCCCGACCCTTCCCAAAGAGCTGTTTCCAGAGCCACTCAGCACCAGGTTTGCCCCTCTTGAACCAATGCCAGATGAACAAGCAATCACTAACGAATGTCCTCTTCTCTCCCCCCCCTCTCCCTCCCTCCTCTCTCTTTCCTTTCGGCGTGGATTCCTTCCCCTCCCTCCCCTTCCCCGCGTTGATCTCCCTTCCCTCCGAAAACCTCCCCTCGTCCGATTCCCCGGGGTGGGTTTGGCACGCACGCCGCAGTCTGGGGTTACGGTTTCCTCTGCGTGACCGTCATCTCCCTCTGCTCGCTGGTGGGAGCCAGCGTGGTGCCCTTCATGAAGAAGACCTTTTACAAGCGGCTGCTCCTCTACTTCATAGCTCTGGCGATTGGAACTCTCTACTCCAACGCCCTCTTCCAGCTCATTCCCGAGGTAGGGTAAGGCCTGTCGGGTCTGTCCTTTTCTCTCTCTCGGGGGCTGTCTCTGGGCACTCGCTGGCTGGAGAAGGGGAAGGCGGCATCGGAGGGGAGCCGAGAGCGAGGTATGGAGGCTGGAAGCGCCTCGGGACCGCGGTCGGAGCTGGCGTTTCGCCCCTCTTTGGAAGGGAACCGCTCCAGGGAGACCTCCGGTCTGCTTCAAGCAGAGAAGCGCTATTTTGTTGCCCTTGTAGCCCTGCAGGCAGGTATCCTTCGTGCCGAGGCAGTGGAGGCTTTCTAAGCCTGCTTTCAGCACCCCTGCCCCGGTGCACGGGGGTGGATCCAATGCCCTGGGACACAGCCGGCTTGGCTAGGGGAGAGAAGGAGATTAAAGGTGCACGAAGGCATCTTCAGAGCTTGCTCCCAAAGCAGCTGCTGCTTAGAGAGAGGTCAGAACGTGGCAGCGTTGCCGCAGAGGTGCCAGGGCAAAGGCAGACGAAGGACGCTGCCGGAGTCTGTTCCTCGGTCCTGTCACTTGTCCCCTTTTGCCTGCAGGCGTTTGGATTCAACCCTCAAGAAGATTATTACGTTTCCAAATCCGCTGTGGTGTTCGGGGGCTTCTACCTCTTCTTCTTCACGGAGAAGGTCTTGAAGATGCTCCTGAAGCAGAAGGACCAGGTGAGGCTGAGCAGGGGCTGCTCGGAGCGCTGCTCGGGTGGGAAGCAGCAGGAATGGTGGCTGACACCCGTACGTCCCCCCCGTCCCGCAGCATCACCACGGGCACAGCCACTACGGTCCCGAGGCTCTGCCATGCAAGAAAGACCAGGAGGAGGGGGTCACCGAGAAGCTGCAGAACGGGGACCTGGACCACATGATCCCACACATAACCAGCGAGCTGGAGTGCAAGACCCCCTCCGGGGATGAGAAGGTCGTGGTGGGCTCCCTCTCTGTCCAGGTTAGTGCCTCCTCCCGTGGGGTTGCGGGAAGTTTTGAAGCCCATTGCACCTCCCTGACAAAATCCTCCGTGTGAGGGTCAAGTCTCGTGTGGATTTAATGCGTGGAAGGGTGGGTTTTGGTGGGTGGTGGCCGGAGCGGTGACCCCCCTCCAGCGTGGCTGGGTGCTGAGCCCCCACCGTTGGGTGCCGTGGCAGGACCTGCAGGCCTCCCAGAGCGCGTGTTACTGGCTGAAGGAGGTGCGGTACTCCGACATCGGCACGCTAGCGTGGATGATCACCCTCAGCGACGGCCTCCACAACTTCATCGACGGGTTGGCCATCGGGGCCTCCTTCACCGTCTCCGTCTTCCAAGGGGTCAGCACCTCCGTGGCCATCCTCTGCGAGGAGTTCCCGCACGAGCTGGGTGCGTGAGTCTTCGGGGAAAGGTGCTGCCAGGGCTCTCGGATCTGCCCCTCTTTAAGGCTAACCCTGCCACTTTCCTGGTCCTACCCGTTATTTCAAGAAAGAGAAGCAAATGTGGGGTGGAATAAACAGAGTAATGATGGGGGGGACGGCGAGGCTGTAAACTACACTGAGTAATCACAGCTCTAAAAATAACGAGGTAATATGATGTCTGAGATTTAAATTTAGATGGAGGCATCTGAAGAAAAAAACCCAACACCTCGTTGGTTTGGGAGGGGGGAGGCGGGCAGAGGTTTGGGTTCGAACGCCCGAATTTATGCGCAGGCAGGGCCAGGAGCTGGCAGGCAGGCAGCCGGTGTGGTCAGCGCTCGGCGCCGGCGGGCACGGGGAGCCCACGCTCGGCCTCCTGCGAAAGCAGGCGATGAATCCGAGCGCCTCGGTGCTGTCCCGATGCTGCTGCTGCCCGCCCTCCTCATCCTCCTCATCCTCTTCTGCAGGGGACTTCGTCATCCTGCTGAACGCCGGGATGACCATCCGCCAAGCGCTCTTCTTCAACTTCATCTCCGCCTGCTGCTGCTACGTGGGCTTGGCCTTCGGCATCGTGGCTGGCAGCCACTTCTCTGCCAACTGGATCTTCGCTCTGGCCGGAGGGATGTTTCTGTACATTGCGCTGGCTGACATGGTAAATGATGAGCCCAGGGGGCTGCCGGGTGGGCGGTCGGGACCTTGCCAGGGTTTTTTGGCCTGGCTAGAGGAAGAGCCTGGAGGGAAGGCAGGCACAGAGAGCGCAGGGGGATGTTTGCTTTGCCCTCCCGGTCAATGCAGACGCTGTCCGTAGCGGCCGGCGTTTGTCTCCGCTTTGCTTTGCCTCCTGGGCTGGCCGAGCCCCGGGACGGGTGGTGAATATTTGCCGGGACAGCAGCACGGGGTGGGAAGCTGCGGGGAAGGACGGAGCCGCTCCCGTGGCTGAGCCCTGCCATCGCGCTCTCTTCCCTCCCGCAGTTCCCCGAGATGAACGAGGTGAGCCGGGAGGACGAGCAGAACGGCAGCACGCTGATCACCTTCGCCATCCAGAACGCGGGGCTGCTGACGGGGTTCACCATCATGGTGCTGCTCACCATGTACTCTGGCCAGATCCAGATAGGGTAGGACCAGCCCCACCCACAGCCCTGGTCTGGTTTTTTCCATTTTTTGGTTTTTTTTGGGGGGGAAGGGGTATTTTTTTCTTTTTCTTTTTTTCCCCCCTTTCCTTTTCCTGCTGCAAGCATACGACGGTACCTGTGCGGGCACTGACATTGCTACAGAAGAGGCATTGATGTTAAAGCTGTTCCACAGACTTCATTTTGTTTTGGTTTAAGGCTGAGGAGAGCTCAATCCCCTTTGCCGTAGGACCGAACTGACCAGAGGATCTCTTTCCAGTGTCAGATCCCTTCTCTCCTCGCGTCTCCTGGGAAGGATGGAGTTGGGAGACAGGAGCTCCTCTAGCCGTCTTGCTCCCCTCCTCGTGCTCGGAGTGGTGCGATGGGAGGTGACGCTCTCCTGACCCCTCTGCGGGGGGTGCCTGATGGGGACAGACCCTTCTCGGAGAGTTACCTACCAGCCAGTCCCCGGAGCTGTGCCCTCCAAGCACGGGGGGCTGCCGAGGAAGAGGAGGCTCGAGGAGCACGGCCCATGATTTGAGCATCATCCTCGCTGCCTTCAGAAGCGTGTCTGTGGAGCCACATCTGGTTTCGGTCCCGTTCTGCCTCGGCAGCCCAGCCCAGACGATGCCCTGGGAAGAGCAGGGTGAAGAGGGGGTTTTTATTAAAGCACATTCTGGGTGCCAGCGCTCGGAGCAGAGGACACCAAACCGCACCCTGTGCCGGTCGGACTGATACGTGGGCTGCGTGGGGCAGCAGCTGGCAGAAGGTTAGCGGGATGCTCTTACCTGCTGCTGTATGGGGGGAAAACCCCCCTTCTTCTGCGAGGGCAGCCGGGTGGCGATGCTGGTGAGAAGGACACGAGAGGAGAGCTGGGGTGGCGAGCGCCTGCCCGGCCGCAGCCAGGGCTTCGGTCCTTACGCTGTGACCAAGCTCACGCCGACACCCGGGAACGGACACCGGTTTTTACACACTGATGCTGCTGAGTTGCTGAGGTTCGGGGTGGGGTGGGGTGGGAGGTGTTTTTAAACAAAAAAAATAGACTGTGAACCTCTTTAGGTTGTGTGTTTCCAGCCTTAGGGAGTAGCCAGAGGAGGGTGTTACAGGCACTTCACAGCTCTGCTTCTGGGCTGGCTTTCCCCAGATTCACTAGGTGAATTGACTTATTATCATATTGATAATGTTGCCCGCCCCACCCGTGTTGCTTGAGGTTCCCTTGTACCCCCTTCCCCCCCCCAAACCTTCTCCTGCACCCAGGAGTGGTGAGTTTGTGGCCATGCTGATGGGCGGGAGCCGATGTAGGCAACTTACCCTCGTGGGTATGGCGCTGGATTGGGGTGAAGGCGGGGTGCGGGTGGCTTTGCGAAGGGCGCTGGTGTACGCGCCGTGGGTGGCTCGTCACCGAGCGTCTTCCTTCGCTCCCTGCCTGTGCAGGTGGCTGTGAGGTGTGCGTGACGGGGCCACAGCCATCCTGACACCTCGGCTCGGTGCTGCTCAGCACCCCAGGCTGGAGCTGAGGCTCCCCGCACCTTCCCTTACGCTTCTGTTGGAAAGCAAAGTGGAGGGTGTGCTGGGTATTTTTTCCTGCCCGTCGCAAGAGCGGCAAAGCACCTCGGCGTAGCCTGGGGCAGGCTCAGCACCATCCAGTAGCATCGTACCCTGGTTTCATCGCTGGCTGCTGGTACCTCACTGTAGTTCCTTATTTGCCTTAGCTACCAGCTGGATGATGTTCCTCTTAGGATCCTAACAGTTGTCACCGAGTCCTTAGGTCTCCAGCTGGATGATGTTCCTCTTAGGATCCTAACNGTTGTCACCGAGTCCTTAGGTCTCCAGCTGGATGATGTTCCTCTTAGGATCCTAGCAGTTGTCACCAAGTCCTTAGGTCTCTGCCTGTTGAGATGTGGCACTGCTAGTATCCTCGTGGATCAGCACCTCTGCTCTGGGTGGCTTTGGCTAGGCCAGGCATTTACTTTGTCCCCTTGGCACCCAGGAGGTTAAATATCAGCATGTCGAGGAGCAGGGAGCCTGCTTGGGAGCACCCTTCAACCCAGAGGTACCGCACAGTCGTCGGGCCGCTTGCTGCCGTTGGTGATGCCTTCGAGGAGAGACGGGCTCTGCTTTATCCCGTGCAGTGTCTCTTGTTCGTGCGGACAGTCCTGGTCAGTCGCTCTTCCCTCTGTGGCTGGTCCGTGGGGCAGAGCCGTCTCAGAGCAGCGTGATCTGTCCTGGCTCCCTGCAGCACCTCGGGGTCGTTACCCATGCTTTGAGTTGCTGCTATTTTTCAGTAGTCGGGAGGAGGCTGGCACTGGAAACTCCCTTTCCCTGCTCGAGAGAGCAGCAGCCCAACTCGATGTGGAAAAACTGAGTCCTTTGAATGGCACATGTGCCCCCTCTTCTCTCGCAAGGAAGTATTTGGAAAACACGGTATTGCTGGCGGCTTTCCACGGGGCAGAGGGCGGCCATAGCACTGCCAGGGCTGAGTCGTGGCTGGCAGGAGCGGTTCAGCAGGGCACAGAGATGGAAAAGCCCCTGCGTCGGAGGCGAAGGGGGGGAAGTCTTGGTTGCCTGTCCCCTGGGGACCACGAAGCGTTGCAGGCTGTGTCTGGGAGGTCCGCTGCGTCCCCGGGGGCTGGAAACGGGGCAAGGACTGACGCTTGGCTTCCTCAGAGCTGGTATGGGGCCCTCAGCACACGGCGGGGATCGCGAGTCCGTCGTCTTCTCGTTTCAAGTTTAACCCTGTTTCTTGCCAACTGAGTTGACTTTGAGACATCTGCAAATCGGAGATTTGGGAGAGGGGCTGAAACCCCTCGGAGAAACGAGGGTCCTCACAGAGAGGAGCCCTCCCTCTGCCAAAGGACTGGCTGGAGGGAGCTCCTGTCCCTGGCTCGGACCGACTGGTACCCGCCGTCGGGTAAGCGATAGGGCAGGAGGGAGGACGAGGAGGGAAAGCGACCCAAATCGAGCTTGTTATAGATTTTTTTTTCTTTTTTAATCCATATTTCCCTTCCCGTGTCTGGTTCGAAGCTCACATTCCATCTCAGTATTTCAGTAACTCAGGTGTTGTAAGAGATACACACTGAAACAAAGAACATAACTTATGTCACGTGAATTGTAAAGTTATTTGTTAAAATTCCATAAATAAAATATATTCTGTAATGATGGAGGGCTGCAAGCGTGCTCTAGCGGCAGAAACCTCCCCGTGGCCAGAGCTGGTTGGGGTCAGAAGGGCTGGGAGCTCCCCTGGCTCAGGATTTTTCCAAGAGGAAGGGTTTGAGCCAGGCTGGAAGGGCTGGGTGATGCAATCCCGCTTTTCCAGCCCCGATTTCCAGGGCTGTGCAGTGCAGCGCGGCCGACGGAAGATGGCACTGACACCCCCCCCGCCTGCCCGCGTGGCAGGGCGCTCCGGGAATTGCATTGAAGAGTCAAAAAGCCCTTTTTAATTTTATTTTTGACATTTTTTTTAATGTATTTCCAAGCATTGACGTTTGGCTGGCGGGAGGCTGAGGTTTCGGAGCGGGTTGGCGGGATGTTGTATTCCTCTCCAGCTCACATGAGGGAGCCTGACTCGGAGCAGCGTTATTTGTGTCCTTGCCTCCCCACCCTGCAGCAGGGGAAGGGAAAGCAAAAAAAAAAAAACCAAAAAGCACACTTTGCTCTTCTACTTCACTTTTTTTTGCCTTTTGATATACCCTTAGCCTGAAGCTGCCAGCTCTGAGTGGCAAGCGCAATTTTTAGAAACCCCGTTGCAGCTGAAGAAAACAAGTCTTGAAATTCTGTGGTGGTTTTTAAAACTGCATGTTATGGTAAGGAAGAAAGGTCGCAGCGTGCGTCTGACTCGCTCGCTCTCCTCCTCACTGCTGGCTCAGTCCTTCCAGGGGGGCCGTCAGGCAGCAGCGCTCCCGGCCTGGGCATCGAGGCCGCTTTTTGCTGCAAAATCCTTGCGTTTCGGTGAATGCCTGCAACCTCTGTTACCCACCTGAGCAGAAAGGTTAAACCCTGCGAGCCGTGCTGGCTGGGGTCACCCTCAGCCCTCAGCCAGCCTCAGGCTCGTCTGTGCTCCCTCACGCTGTCAGGCCGCCCGCCCGGTGCCCGACTTCCCAACCTGCGCTGCCAGAAGGGTGCAATAGGGGTTTATTTTTTACCTGCTTCTTCCCCCCTCCTCTGCTGGCCCTGAAAAGGGGCCCGGGAGGCCGTGGCGGGGAGGTGCTGAGGGAAAGGCCTTCGCGCCCACCTCCTCACAGGCCTCCCGCCATGTTGCCCCCCCCCCCCCCC
>Ga0065711_1045106_pt1:10000-13686 | contig 13686 bp, 9 predicted proteins | sample Hoacrofraction12_FD_59098 | JGI IMG/M metagenome (GOLD analysis project Ga0065711, IMG submission 59098) | Hoatzin crop microbial communities from Cojedes, Venezuela - Epithelial fraction 12 v2 (version 2) | ecosystem: Host-associated > Birds > Digestive system > Esophagus > Crop... | reverse complement strand
GGTCCTCTACAGCCTACTGTAGGTGACCCTGCTTCGGCAGGAGGGTTGGACTAGATGACCCACAGAGGTCCCTTCCAACCCCTACCATTCTGTGATTCTGTGATTCTGTGATTCTGTGATTCTGTGATTCTGTATAGGTTTTTGAGCTAGTCTGTGTGAAGATGCTATATAGGATTAATTAGTTTCTTCATATGAAGATGCCATACCTCCACACGTAGTCTTCTGGGGGACAAAAAGGACAGATGGCATGTTAGGCTGCAAGAAAATCAACCTCCTGGGCAAAGCAACCTGTCTTCTCCCCAGGATCTGTGGGACTGTGCTGCTCACAGCTGTTTCTGGCAGTGGGTTTACCTGCTGCCTGTTTTATTCCCACAGCAGCTTGTCTGGGTATCGTTCTGCTTCCCCTTGCCCAGGGTCTGTCTGGGCTCTGTTGTCTTCCTGGCAGCATGCCAGGCTATGGGGGATATATCACTTTTCCAGATGTGGAGCTGGTGGCTCCTTCTGGCATTGCATCACGTCAGATGCGTCTGCACTTCAGGATACAGCAGATTTGTGTCCTTCTGTCTACCATCCACCTAGAAATGCTACTTTTTGGAGACACACCAGTAAGTGGGACAAGCTAAGTCTACACACTCCTTGGATCTTCTCTCCTTTTCTGTCTCTGTTTCCATTCATGCAGCAGCTTCATGAATCTAATAAATAGTTAAATGTGGATCATAGCCCCACTTAATTTGTATATTCTCAGTCACATGACAGGAGAGAAGCCATGTGGCTGTACAGCTTCTCTATCTATATCACAGCTGCATCCGTGTTAGATTAATGCTGGCTGTATCAAGCAGTGGTGTACAAGATTTAATATTTTCTGATGAAGCTGGCAGATGTGGAGAATTCATAGCTAAGTTTCATTGTACTGGGCAGCTGGCAGATATGTCATGTTGTCCCAGTTAGGCTCCAGTCTTGTACCTGAGGTAACTTGCATACCTCATTCGGGGAACACTTGGTCCCCAGAAGTCAATAGGTGTTGTCCAGGATACACAGTAGCACATGGACTGCTCCAGTCATTGCTGTGGGGTGACCCCAAGAGTCAGCAGCTCAGCCTCAGCAAGGACGACTGCTCTTTTACTCCATCCCGTGACCAAACATAGTGTTTTTTCCTACACGTGAGGCTTATGGTGTCATTCTGCATTGTGTAAAAAATGGAGAAACCTAACATTCATGTCTATGGCCTATGTTGAATAGCTTTCTAATCTCAATCTATTTTGCCCCTGCTTTGTTTTCCCTGAAAGCAATCACCAGGGAGGTACCAATGACCGAAAAAGGCCTGAAGCATTAGATGCAGAAGGACCTGCTGATAGCAGGACTGAGGATGGCACTGGGCAAACTGGGGGCTGCTTTCCCTCTGTGTCCGATTATATCTGGTCTGGCAGCAAATAAGAGACTTTCAGTTCTCAGACCGTCAGTACAGCATTTTACACGAACAGTAAATTCCCTTAAAAAATAAAAATCTCAATGGCTGAGTTAGAAACTTCTCAATGATAACCATAATGGAAACATTTATATATCCCCACAGCTATAATGGGATTGCTGCAGTAATCCTGCACTGCTTACGGTGCTGATATTTTAAATAATACATTCCATATCTTTTAGTTTTTCCCTTTTTTCACGGTGCTGTACACACTTTGCATCCTTTCAATGACAAACACTGAGCAAAGTGCACCAATAAATTATTTCCTCTTCAAATCCTTTTACCAAAGAAAAAAATCTATGTGCACACACAGCAGCTTGAGTCCAGCTAGTTAATCAGTTGCATTATTATTACCACCCACCTCATCCTGTTAAAAAGCCAGATTTTTCTACCATTTGTGCTGTTTTTAATCCATAGGAAGTCAATTTTCCACTCATATATTAGTTTATTTTATATTTTCAAATTGATTCTACTATACATTGATTTCCTGTTGTGTGTATTGTATCCTGAACTAGGATTATACGTTTAGTAGAAGTGGATATTCCTGCCACATAAAGGTTGCTTCAGCTCTATAGGACCCTTATCTTGAAAAGGGAGAGTCCAATTTTATTGAAACAGCTAAAATCCCACTTAATTGAATTTTTTTTTCCTAAGATGTACAAGCTTAGAGACTTTTGGTTTCCAATTCAACTTCAGCTTCGCGGTGTTTAAATTTCCAAACCCATAAAGACCTTTATGAAAAAGAACGTACAAATATTGTATTTCTGATATGGTGAATTACTGGAGAAGCTCAAGGTAAGAAGCAGTGAAATATCAATACTTTGTAGAACATCTTTTGATCATGCTGGCTTTTCATGGCCTGTTTAACACATTCCTATGGAAAAAGATCATGTTTGAACCTACATTTTACAATGTTAGAGCCCTGAAATGCTGCAGAGTAGAATCAAGGCTGTGCACTGGAACAGAAAGAAACACACTACCTGACAACATTTGATGCAAAAAGATGAGGCAACAAGAAATTCTAGTTCCAGGGTGAAATTTTTGGCCTGACCTGTAGTGACAGGGGGTTTGTCCTCAAATTCCAGGGAGTCAAGATTTCAGCTCCAAGTACAGTAGAAATTTTCCCTGATTAGTTTACTACTTAGATTCTCTCTATTGTTAATTTTTAGAAAAAATATCCTTGACTTTCCTTAGTTCTTAAGTAAAAAATAGACCTCAGAGGGGTCTTTTTTATTATTTGATTTCAAAGAAAAGCCAAAGCCTAGAGGAAGCTGCTCACCCTAGCCCGACTGCCCAAGCTCAGTTAGGTGCTGTTATTTGGCCCACCCCAGCCATGGCTATGTTTTCTGTCTCAGAGGATGCCACGCTTACGACCTCACAAACACGCAGACCCAGATTCTGTAAGTGGGTCTGTGGGCACATTTGCACCATTGCCCGGATTTCATCCAGGCTGTGCTCCCAAACCAAGATTCCCTATGCAACAGGTCTGCCCGCAGCATCAGACCTTTCACCATGACGTCCTCTGACCCGTGCCTGTCTGCAGCTTCCTCTCCTGCGTAGAGTGATGCACGCCAATCATCCCATACGCCGATGGTGAATACAGCATGAGCAGAGATGTGCTCAGAGGCAAAATACAGTGAGAGCAGTGGTCTGCTGCAGCCCCGCTACCCACTGCGTGTGCGAGCAGGCAGCTAGCATGCAGCTGTGCCCACACAGCAAAACCCTTTGAAGATGACCATATAGTTTATATGTTGAACTCTGAGGATGGCTGGAGGCAGGGGCACCTGTGCAGACGCAGAACTAGATAACGAAGGTAATATTTGGATATGAATCCAACTGCTTTTGCAAATCCAGGGTTTTGGTCGAATGATTCACTAATTTTCAGTCATTCTATGACAGTGCAGAATTAGACCCCAAACTCGTAGGTCCATGAAGCCTAGATAGCCAGGCCCCAAAGTGACCAAGATGAGTGACCTCAGAGCCAGTTTTCTGGAAAGTTTGCCTCATCCAAAGCCATGCAAAGCTGAGTGAAGCCCTGCCATCCTGAATTCAGCAGTATTTTGCAACCACCTTGCACCAAATGACTGCACAATGCACAGCAACTAAGCATGTGGTCCAGGTGGCTTGGAGGAGGCTTGTGATGTGATTTCTGGCCTTCAGTTTATAGGTACTTAAGAGACTGCTGTGTAAAGCCCACCATCTGGTAATTACATCAGAGAGG
>Ga0065711_1045106_pt1:0-7500 | contig 13686 bp, 9 predicted proteins | sample Hoacrofraction12_FD_59098 | JGI IMG/M metagenome (GOLD analysis project Ga0065711, IMG submission 59098) | Hoatzin crop microbial communities from Cojedes, Venezuela - Epithelial fraction 12 v2 (version 2) | ecosystem: Host-associated > Birds > Digestive system > Esophagus > Crop | place... | reverse complement strand
TAAATTTCAAAGATAATGTTTTTTGGCTGGTCTAAACTGTACCACCTGTTAAGATTTAAAATACTGACTGCCTGCCCAGTGATGTTAGGTCTTGGAGTTTGAGCATAACAAGAATCTCTCTGAATAATCAGTTCAGGTCAATAATAAAACATCATTCATGGTGGCGTCATGGAGCAGCTTGAGGCCATGTTAAGCCTACCCTACCTTGCCTGAAAGATATATGCTTCTCAATAACAAAACTGACAACTGTGTGATCATCCAAACTTCTGCAGGATGGTTGTCAGTGCAGAATGACCACCGTGCTTTCAGTTCTTTAGTACCATTTAGTTGTTTTGTTTTGGGTTTGTTTTTTTTCTTTTTTTGCATGGACCCCCTACTTAACAGAAAATATTCTACTGGGCGAATAATTAGGAACTGACACTTCTAGGTTTCAAAACACCACCACAGCTGACAACAAGGATTTTCCCAAAAGCAAACTGTATCTACAGTCACATCCAAAATAATTTATAACACAGAGTTTTGGAAACTTCTTGAGATGAGCTAAAAATATCATCCTGTTTGTAATAACACCAGTGCCTTCATATAGAGTAAGGAGCTAAAGGGATAAATGAGATTGCAGATTAGTCAGTCCCAGGACCAGGATTAGTCCACCCTGGGACCTACCCACAGAAGCACAGACCTGAAATTTCTCATGAAAGCTTCACTGTAATTTTACTGCTGGGTGTGCAGGTTTTGCACATCCTGTGCTTTTAAAATGATTCCTCTTCATGAATTTTGCATCATGACAGATTACAAAAAAAAGTACTAATTTTTTCTTACTCCTGTTTTACAGGTGATGCACTGGAACGGTCCCTTTGGTCGTTAACATTGGAAACCCATTAGCTGTCCCTGAGGTCTCACTTTCAATAGTATCTAACAACAGAATAAGAGATGTGAAGAAGAGAAAGCTTGTTACTCTTTTGGAAAATCAATAGACTCCATGTTGAGTAACTTGTCTTCGTGTATGAGCCCAGAGCCTAATCTTTGCAATTTGTTGCCTATAACCATCTAAATCCATAGTCACCAAAATACCTATTTTGTGCAGCCTGGTGCTAATTCAGTACCCAGACTGGCTTCAAGCTCGCACCAACGTGCCTTTGCCACACATTCGAATATTTCACTTTAAGCTCCCTAGGTCTGAAAACTGAGTCCCAGAATGAGTTCTGCTTTCCCATGCCCCACAGCCGAGGATGTACGTTAGCTGTTAAGAGTGCACAAACACAGCTAACCTGTCATTTCCAGCTCAAGCAGCCTTCAGCTGTACCTGCGCTCACTCTCACTGGGTTGTTGATATGGGCACAACAACTTTCCCCCATCACAAGTGCCTATTACCTACACCGGTAATTGCCTATATCCTCCGAGACAGAAAATGCATATGATGGCACTGCACATGCAAACATGTGCAGAATTGTGCAGATGCCAGTCTGGAAGTGCAATGTACCTGGCTGGTTTATTCTCTATATCCTTATCACTTGCTATCTCTGTGCATCAAGCACAGAGCATGTTTCACTTCTTTGTCTTGATCCTCAACATATGGATCTCTTCTATTCAAAGGTACAATCTAAGTTGAGAATTTCATGTTTGCATCAGCTATTTCCCCTTGTACAGTCCTGTCCTCTGCAATGAATACGTGGTGTTAATTACCGGGAACTGCAGCTCTTGAATTCATGGGATAATTGATAATACCTGCATGCAGAAAATCCCCATCACGATGTTTCAAAGATTCAGTTAATTAGCCTCGTGTCTGGGAGATCAGGCATTAACCATTTGCCTTAGGACTCCTCCTTCAGGCTTTTTCAGAAACCTCTATTATTTAGTTTTTAGGGTTGATTAGTACAGAGCAAGCCAAGGCAGGAAGGCTGTGTGTGAGATGTTGTCGCAAGGGAATAAGGAGCCCTTTGTCCTGTCATGAACTATCCTAACAAAACATTCAAACAGGATTTAATCACTGCAGTGGTCTGCTCACTTTGCTCTTAGGGTTAGATACCCCCATAAATCATGCATAGCTTGGAGACTAGGGTGTCTTAAAGTTGTTCACAGCTGATTCTCCACTGCACATAGCAGATTGAGATCACTTATTGCTTTCCCTGAGCTTTTTGGTGCAGCTGCTCTGGCTCCTGTGTTTCATTCTTGAAAACTTAGCAAACCACAGAAAACAGATGAAGAGTGCGTGCCTTATAAGCTCTGGATTGGGTGAAGTATGCTAGCAGCTAAAAGCAGAATAATTTTGTTACTGATCTGATAGCTTATGTTTGATTACATACTAGTAGTAGGGAAAGAAATGATCATCACTTTTATATGTTACAAGGAATCAAAATCAATCTTCCTTCAGATTTTTTTTCAACAGACATCCTGCCTAAAGATGGGTTTAATCAATTTTTTAAACAAGCAAGACTACTTGAAGTATACTGATACCCCGTGAACAGTTTGGAGCTTTTAATGGTACAGTTATCAGTCATGAAATTCCCATCATCACACTAAAGTGCTTCAGTCATGGCCTGGGGAATAAGTCTAAGGAAATGAGAGGGTACATTGTGGTTTTGTTTCTTCTGTGATAGTTGCAGAGGTTGTTTGGGGTGGAATATATGACATAAACAACAGCCCAAGGAGCTGTACTGAAATTATTATATTTGTTTCCAGATTCACAATCGAATAGCCATGATACAACACAATGAGCAGAACAGTAACTGTTCATGGCTGTACTTGAGCTGGTCCTTCCAAAGCAAAATGCTCAATACTGAATTCTTGAGACACCTGATTTGCTAGCCAGGGAAAACTGGCCGCGACCCAGCACTCACAGAAGTCAATGCCTTCGTATAAATTGTGAAGATTTTGCAAGAACTGCAAATCATTTCACAGGGACCACAAAATTCAGCTTGAGCCCGCTCTCACCTTTCAGAATGCATTTCTGGATAGAGTTCCTGTGGAAACCTTTTCCTCTTCAGACATTTATTAGTCAATAAAAATACAACAAAAAGTGAACAAAGTAATTATAAGTAATCACTGATAAACACCAACAGTTTCAATTATACAACTCTGTTACAAAATATTCCATATCTAAATATCTAAAAAGCTAAAAAATATATATTATATTGTATTGTCTGAAAGATACAGGTTAATGTAGAAATAATATTATTTAATCTGAGAGAAGAATTAATTTCCTGCTGAAGTCGTGGGTGATTTTTCTACATGAGACATGTAGCACTATGTTCTCACAAAACAATTACTTCAATCGCTTTCTTAATCATTAATATTGTTGTGATGTATTCTTCTGTTGTGGAAATAAAACTATTTTCCAGCATTCCCCAGCACAGGCTTTCTGCTTTCATTGACCATTCCATCACGTATTTGTATGCAGAACTACTGCAGCCAAAAGGATTCCTTCCAGTAATCCTAATTGGCAAATTTTGATTTGCAACTGCAAATGTAGCAATTATCTAGGCAAAGGGGCTAAGCATTCAAGAATCATTAGATAAATCAGATACAAGGTTGTTCCAGCACACAGATCAGACCAAAATATTTTTAAATCGTAAGTTCTGTATTCAGTCAAAAAACAAAATTATAGCCAAATTGTATGACTTCCCCTCCCCCCAGGAACATGAAACTAGAGCAATGTAGTCTAACTGAAGACCTGTCCTACACAGCACATAGATAAAACCAATCCCAAATGTAATTGAAGTAGTTTTTAAACTAGTACCATTCATTTTCTTGTTAGGCTGAACTACTCATGAGCCTTCATTTACAGCATCCTGAGACTTGTTTAGCACCGTCAGCTTCAATGGTGTAACTCTTGATTTAAGATGATTTCACATGTAAAATTTAATAATTAGCCTTGGAGTATTTGTTAAAGTACTGGTGGTATCAGCACACATTATAGTAACTGTAAAAACACAGCATGGGGTCATTTCATCTGTAGGAGCTTAACAGAGCAGAATCAAGCCCAGCCTTTCTTTCAAAATATTTTATCTTAGCTTAACTCTGTTGACTTCATAAGAGTTGTCTCTTATAGACATGAGATGACATAAACAGAGAAATGGACCTTATATGTTATGCTGCTAGCCCACAGAGCAATATTTATTCTACGTTCTTTATACCCAGATTTATAATTTGCACAGAAGTAACTCAGAGGGCCGACACACTGATTGTGGGGACCAGTGCAGCTTCACTGGCTTGAGACAGACACCAAGCCTGAGCTCCAAAGATGGGCAGTCCTATAAATTTGAAGGTGAAGGATTTTATTAGCAGCAGAAATTAATAAATACCCATTTCTTCTCTTCACTCCCTCTCCCAAAATCAATTTAAAAATTGAGGTCCATTTTCCACCCGGTAACAAAAGACTGGTAGTCTGTATTGTACACTCCCGCTCATATTATGAATGGCATGTCACATACTGCAAGGCTACACCTGCAAGGGCAAGAACGAAGGTTGATACAATCTACCCTAGGTTCTGCAGTGTCAGGACACTTATCAGTCTGTACAACACAAGGGCAAGATTTAGGGTTTATTGAAAAAAAGGAAGAGGAAAAAAAAAAGAATACTGAATGACTAGATATTTTGCAGACTTGTCTGAAGGTTTATGAGGATGACAATACGAGCATGACACTGTTATTGGGATCGCGCATGGCTCTTGGCATGCACAAATCTCAGTTTATACTGTGGACATCAGTGAATTATATTTCTCAGTCTGAACAAAGCTTTGTAGGTGGGATTTTTTGTGAAAGTTTAAGGCCAACGTCTTATAACCCCTCATAGAGCACTGAGAATATAAGGCTGTGCCCACTGATGGAGAAACTGGAGTCTGAAGAGACAAAGACCAGGGAATCCTTTTTTTTCTTTTGCTTTGGCTTTTTTTTTAGCCGACTCCATGTGTCACTTCAGGAGTGAAACATCTTGGAGACAGGCTTTTTCTTCTACCTTGAATACAGCACTTTAAATTGGGGGATAAGAGCCATGATATTTTTCTGGAAATAGCCTGCAAGTTCAACCCAAAAGTCGTATTTTGGCATGAGCTGATCCTGACTATTCTTACTTGTTACCAAGTCTTCAACATTCAAGTTCTGGGTCTACAATTTGCTGCAACCACATACTTGCAAACCAGCCCAAGTCCATATGTAACAGGGAAACCAACAGACACACATCCCCTCCTCGCAGGAACCTCTCCAGACTGAGTTCTTCAGTTATCTTTAATGGCAGCATTTTGTATTACAGCTGGAAGCCTCAGACAAGCATTGTCTATCATTAAGAATGAAATTCCCAGCAGAAACACTCATTTTCTCCTCCAGGCTTCTGCCAGCCAAGCAGGGAAATCAATAAATTCTGAAGTTCAAAAGGAAAAACCCTAGGTAGAGTTCTGAGTCTGGAAAGGGAGGAGCACCAGAAATTCCCAGGAGCTCTACCAAGCTCTCCACGTCATGACTGCTTGTACTCCAGACCTTGTCATCATGGCCAAGAGTGTTAAAACTGATGGCAACAAATAACCTAGAAGATCCTAACCTCAGCTGAACAGCCTACTTAGTGCGCCCTCTTGCTGCTGCAGAGTGTCCACGCAGAACATTCTTCAGCCTTTCACGCACAGATCTGGCAGCCAATACCCAACTTTATCCAACCTTGCAGCCACTTAAAGATTTAAAATTCATGCTCCACTACAAGGCTGTCTTGCTCTTAATTAGCACAAAAGGAAAAACACATGTGACTAGTGCCCAAGGAAGATAAATAGTGCTTGCTAGCCTGTGTCCTTTAAGGGAACCTACCTGAAAAACAACCAACAAACGAGAAGAAACATGATGCTGTTCTCTTTCAAGCCATCTGGATTCTTTAGAATATCTGCTATTAAGAACTCCCTGCTCTCCACGGTGCTCTATTTATCTGTTTGAGCAGGTAGAATATATACATTCTACCAGGCAATTGACACAGCCATTTTAATAGCAGAATGTAATTCCTCAGCACTAAAAAAATGAAAGTGAAAGGTCTATGAATTATTACAAACCCACTCAATCTCTGGTCAGGCAGCAGTGCCCTGAACTGTAAAGGCTTTTTTCTTGTGTTTAAGTTACCATGGAAGATGAAATAGTCACACAGATGTACTGGCCAGTAGAAACTGGTATTGCTAGCTGTGTATCATCTATAAATACTTTATTTTTTCTGATTTATAACCTATCTCCACTTCATAAATGGAAAAAAACCCACAACCCCCAAATCTAGAAATGGTTTGGTATTTTTCTGTTTTTAAGCACAAACTTTCTCAGTTGAAGTTTTCTTTTTCCAAAATAATATGCAAGATGTTACTGTTATTTTGTGAGAATGCAGCAGATTGTGCATTGTACTATGTGTGAAAATAAAACTCACTTCTGTTACAGTGAAGTTGTTTTCTGTTACATGAATATCTCTCAATACATCTTGGCTCTAGACCACATTGTTTTGCAGCCTGTTACCTTGCTGTCTTTCTCAAGGATTACTGCCAGGCTTGGCATTTAAATTAGATGTTAATTGAATCTCTCCTCAAAAGTAAAGTTCTTTTTCTAATTGCTGATGCACCAGAGTTTCTTTCTAACAGGCTGATTTTTGTATTGACCATAGAGCGTTGCATGTGAGTACTGAGGAAGAAAATGCTAAGGCAAAGAGGGAAGTATGCTTTAGAGCAGAAGACACCAAACTGAGTATCAGGAGTCCTAGACCCACCCACGGGCTCAGTTGGAGACATCTTAGGTGACACTGAGGTGCTATATCTAGGGTGGTGCAGTATGGATAGCATCCACTACAGACTGTGAAGCTCTTAAATGTATCCAGACAAAGACAGAGTAAGGGATTAAGCACTGCCACGCTTACAGCTTCACAACTAATAGTATGGGAAAACAAATCCCATCATCAGGAGATGGGCCACATGCTTCTCAGAAGAACTGGGCAGATATCCGCTTCATGCACAGGTGCTGCCCTGAGAATGGAGCTGCAGGCAGAAGCCCTGAGATTTCTGGTGCACATTCCCTGCTGTGCCTCCAGCCCCATCGTGTGCACCCAGGGGAGCAAAGGAACATGTGAGCCTTCAAGGGTGCTTCACAGAACCACAGAATGGTTGAGGTTGGAAGGGACATCTACAGATGATCCTGTCTAATCCCCCTGCCCAAGCAGGGTCAAACAGCTCAAGAATGTTCACCACCTTAAGCAGGATCATCTAGAGCAAGTTGCCCAGGACCATGCCCATATGGCTTTTTATTATCTACAATGATGGAGGTGTGCTTCTACCCATGTGCCCCTCTGTTCAGCTGCCATTAGACAAGTGCTCAGGATTGAGTTACCAGGAGCTACCTATCATCTCACGAAACAACCAGATGCATCACAGAATCACAGAATCACAGAATCACAAAATGGTAGGGGTTGGAAGGGACCTCTGTGGGTCATCTAGTCCAACCCTCCTGCTGAAGCAGGGTCACCTACAGCAAGCTGCACAGGAACTTGTCCAGGCGG
>Ga0065711_1010639_pt1 | contig 13686 bp, 11 predicted proteins | sample Hoacrofraction12_FD_59098 | JGI IMG/M metagenome (GOLD analysis project Ga0065711, IMG submission 59098) | Hoatzin crop microbial communities from Cojedes, Venezuela - Epithelial fraction 12 v2 (version 2) | ecosystem: Host-associated > Birds > Digestive system > Esophagus > Crop | place... | reverse complement strand
CCCAGGGAGGCTGTGGAGTCTCCTTCTCTGGAGATATTCCAGCCCCGCCTGGACGCGGTGCTGTGCAGCCTGCTGTGGGTGACCCTGCTTGGGCAGGGGGCTGGGCTGGGTGACCCACAGAGGTCCCTTCCAACCCCGACCATTCTGTGACTCTGTGATGCTGTGATAGGGACTCCGCGGTACCAGTGAGACCAGGAACAAACGCATCGTTCAGAGCCTGCTACTCCATTTGCAGATCAACACATGCTACCTCGGGATGTCACCTTCTCTTTCAGTCTGATTTAAACAATTTGAGTGACATTTTCACTGGCGAATGCTGAAAGGAGGTTTACGATGCTGCAAGGAGGAGCCCACCGTGCAGAAGTAAACCCAGCGAGACCCTTGGATGCTCCAGGAATTACCACCACAAAGGTGTTTCTGAGCTGATGTTTGATATTCCCAAATGCAAACCCATAAGCCAAGCTTAAAATATCGGGTGGTGAGCGGTACCAGACGCCGTGCACGCCAGTTGACGGCACAGCCCGAGACGCAGCCATTCCGCAGAGGTGGGGATTCGTACTTCACCTCGGCCAAAATATGTTGGCGCTTATTTTTGGCTTCTCCTCTCCTCCAGGCAGGTGTGAGCCCAGCCTTCCCTCAGAGACATCCCACCGCGCTGGGAGGACTGGGGGCCGCTCTGTTTCCTCGCTCATCAGATAAGTCCTTGCGGGAATTTTGGCAGCGAAGCTCCGAAGATGAGCTTGGCTCCGCTCCTAACAGTTGGAAGTACCTTCGAGGCAGGATTTGTTTCAATGAGGGATCTCTGGCTTCCTCCTTTCCTTCGCCCCAACATGTCCGTGGGTTTTCTGATCCTGCTAGGCTCTTGCTCTAGAAGGACTGCACCCAAGACGTGCTGTTGGTGTTGCCTTTGACTCCACATCCTTGCACGGCTGCTGAACCTTGTGGGTCCAAGGTTTGCCAATACCTTACGTGAAACACCCAAGGAACCTCACAAACTTCTCCCATCCCGATTCAGCCCCACAAGACCTACAACCACAAAAACTCAGCTGCTTTTCTGGAAGAGATGATGTCTTCCAACATGGAGGAAAACAGTTATGGTTTTACACCTTTCATGTGATCAGGATAAAACTCATTTGGTCTACTCTAGCTTTTAGGAAGACTTTGTTACACATCTTTAAGGTTTCTCATCATCCCAGACTAAGAAGGTTTAATGACATTTCCAAGGCAAAGGCAGCAGAGCAAGTCAGTGGCTCAGTCCAAAGCCATGCAGAGAGCCCTGTTTGCCTGCACTCGTAAGAAACTGGATGGCCAAACCACTCAGAAACCGTACATCGCATCATTCAGAGAGCTGGTATCAAAATGCCTTATGCAATGGACTTGGAGACCATACATCCCATCACCCAGAGACCTGGTATCAAAATGCCTTATGCAATGGAGGGTCCATACGGACCCATTCCCACTCACCACTCTACGGCAGGGACTTGCGTATTCTGGCCTGAAACACAGGACAAGGGTGAACGGGCAAAGAGTGGATTTATTTATATCGAAGGATTTAACACCTGAACTTTCTGATTCGGGGCTGTTAGGAGATTTGGGATGCCTCTGGAAGACAAATCCTTGCTGGAGGAGTCCAGCCTTATTTAACTGAGAGATAACCAAAAGCTGCTAAGGCATGGTAGCAGCGTTTACCTTCTCGTGCAAGAAAGGACACTGTGATATTAATCACTAATTCCTGTAGCATCGATTAGTGGGGTCGCAATGACAAGGATCAAAGTAAGGCAAAACCTGCCAGTCAAAACGTGAAAGAACTTAAAATTCCTCCTGTCTCTTGTCCTCAACAATGATCCTGAGCTACTCCAAGGTGACAACACCATTTCCTCCAGGCTGTAATTCAGCAACTCGTTGTGCACCAAGAGCTAATTGCTTTGGAAAAATATAATTTATTAGCAAGTCTCCAAGCCATCCATTCCTTGCCAACATCCAAACCGAGAGCAGATTCTGCAGGAAAAGATCTGAAATTTTCACTCTCCTGGGGGAAGCCAACTTGGTCATACGAAAACTTGCTACTTGTGACCTTCAGATAGGTGGGTCATGGAAAATCTGCTTTGTCAGGACATTTTCTCCAGCAACTACTATGCAATAACTTTCCCTGGAGACACTTTGCTGGGCACACGATGCATGGCTGTAGGAGAACAGGCTCTGGAAGTTCACGCAGAGCTAGGCAGCGGGGTCTAAGGGGGTCAGACTCCCATTTAGCATCCAGTGTGGGGGCAAGGCACCCAAAACTGTGAGAGCCAAGGCTCCCTATGCTCCTGCTCTGAGATGTCTGCTAGAGGAGACAGCGTGCTTGAGGTTAGACTTCAGGAAATCTTTGCACATAGTAAATATGAGGAAATTAAGGCAGGATGGTAGCAAATACACTGTAAATTCCAATTCTGGTTTGCTCCCCGCTCATTGCCCCAGAGAAAGAGCCCCTTTCATTGACATTAAAACAATCTGCCCAGTTGTCGGGATCAGCAGGCATCTCGCTGGTGCAGAGCTGCTCACTCCAAATTAGTAAAAAGCCGGCAACAAAAAAACTTTGACAGTGAGAGGCATTTGGAAAACTGAATTTCTGGGTAAGTTTCCACCCCGTAAACACCGCGGGAGTTCGATCACAGCTCCGAATTCTTTGGCTTTCTGTTATAACTTAGTTCTTGTTCATGTGCCAGCTTACATAAGCGAGGGAGCGTGGCTCCGTTGTCAGAGCGTGGAACGAAGGACGGGGATGTGTAGGTGCAATTGCTCAAGAAGCCAGTTTGCTCCACTGCAACCACTGTTTTCCCTCCCTGGGTGCCACTCAGGCGAGGAGATGGCCTCCCCAGGGAGCAGAGGCTCTTGCTCAACCTATCTTCCACTACCCACAGGGCGTCCTGACATCTTCCCGTAAAGGCGCTAAAAGTATCTTTCGTTATTCGCCGAGCCCCGAGTCAAACAGAGGTTACGACAAATTAAAGACATGAACATCTGAAATGGTGCTGTAACGAGCATTTCAAACCCTGCCTTCTCGAAATGTGCTTTGGTCACTCCGGATGGATAAAACCGCGCCTGTTCCTCGGAGACTCGGGGCTCACTGCACACGTGAAGGGATGGGGATCCCCACCGGCGCCAAGCAGAAGCTGTCAGGAAGCCGACCAGATGTCTGCTCCGCAGCGGCCACCCTTCCAAGGGAGGATCCGTGGCGTGGACAGCAGCCAGGTGGAGGAACAAAAGGGCGCCTGCTTGGTTTTTCCTCCCGTTATTCAATACTGGGGGCTTAGCGGTCACACCGCATTTGCCTCCTCTCCTCTCTGCTGATGGATGCTCGGTGCCCATCCCAGCTCCGACACACGTAACGGGGTCTCACCTTCCTCGGTCTGCACCGCCGCATGCTATCGCCTCTCGGTTCCTGCAAGGCATCTCAGGCCAAAATATAATGTTCCTTGAATTTGCCGGATGAGAGTACGTTAACAGGCTGATCTTTCGAAACTCCCCCATTCTTCTCGTAATTTATTGATGAAAGGATTCCTCGCTGGTTAGGCAATATCCCTCTGGATGAAAGCCTGGCTACGTTTCTCCTCTTTCTACCACCCTCGGTAACGTACACCTCCTCTCTGAGAGCCCCCTGATGAAAAATTCACTACTCGCCAGGCTGCGCTGCCAGTTGTGCTGCTGACGGATCGCGTTACTTTTTACCTGTTCAGATTAATCAGGTTACAGCTCCAGCCTGCCAACAAAGCATGGCCTCACACCTCAACTCCGGGACCTAAATCCACGTCCAACATCCGAGTCCGGCAAACCCTGCGGATGTACGCCCAAGCTTGAAACCAAGCCCGGGACTCAGGAGTGGCTTTAGACATTGTTTCAGGTGAAGATAAACCTTAATTGGCACCACATCTAGCGTGCAAAACCCATTTATACTTGCAAACTGTAGTTGCAAAGAGCAGCGTGCCAGCCTGGACCAAGAACTGGCTGGTGGGAATTGAGATGGAGGAGCTCTACAACAGCATCTCCATGTGAGCTCCTAGGCTGTAAAACCTGCGCAATGCTTCCCCTCCCTCTTAGGCAGGGCTCTCTGGAAGTTTAATTTGTGCTTTTAATGATCTGAGACACATCTGAATGAAAGCCAGGATAGAAATACTAATTACTTTGCAAATTCAGTACCCTACCAAGCAAAGTTTATCACTGGGAGTAACTCTCATCTCACCAGAGGACAAGGCTCATATATCTTTTCAGGACTTAAACCAAGCTTAGTGGTCCTTCGGATTTTACTGCCTGGGAGTAAATCCTGCCTCTGGATTTGTTTGATGGAGCGCTTCCACCGCCGACTCAGCCTATGACCAACCAAGCAGTTGTAGTCTTGACCGAGCACAACAAACCCGCCCCAGAAAGGCGTTTTAAAATGCTGTGAACACGTTTCTTCTGCATGCAAAAATACATCTTGGCAATTTTAAAAGAAGGGAGCGAAGCAACTGTTCTCCCACAGACACATGCGACACAGGCTAGGGCTATGGACCATGCAGCTGGCGTCGCAGGGTGCCACTTGTTCAGAAAAGTTAATTCAGAACAGGGATCATAGAACCATAGAATCATAGGTTGGAAAAGACCTCTCAGATCATTGAGTCCAACCATCCAACCAGCACCCCCATGCCTGATAAACCATGTCCCCAAGTGCCACATCTACTCATTTTTTGAACCCCTCCAGGGATGGGGACTCCACCACCACCCTGGGTAGCCTGGTCCAATGCCTGACCAGTCTTTCAGGAAAGAAATTTCTCCTAATATCCAATCTGAACCTCCCCTGACACAACTTGAGGCCATTGCTTCTCGTCCTATCGCTGGTTACTTGGGAGAAGAGACCAACACCCACCTCACTACACCCTCCTTTCAGGTAGTTGTAGGGAGCGAGAAGGTCAAACGTCCTGGTGCTTGGCCAGACCGTGTGGAAGAAATGCCCGACCTGCTGCAAATTCCAGCCTTCGCCTCATCCACCCATTTTGCTCAAACCAGAACTGTTGCTCAACTTTTTCTTCTTGGCTTAACCCTAAACAGACAACCAAATACTGGTTACGTGAGGTAAGGTTTCAGCTGTGGGAAACGCAGGTAACTTCTGCAGTCAGATTCCTCAGCGGTGCAGTTGCACGGCCGTAATTGTGTTGTCACTCATCACGAACGTCATGGAGCTTATTCAACAATTAAAACTAACTTCTGAGAACTGCAGCCCTAAGACAAACTAAAGGCATATGAAAACGCAGCAGTTTTTAACTCTTTACGTTTCCAACAAAATTCAGAGGCCGAGAGGGCAGCGTCTCAGGCAACAGCTTTTATTTTCAGAGACAGCTCAAACTGCAAGATAAGATAATAATAATAATAAAAATAATAATAGAGACAGTAAGAACTGATGAGCACCCTTCACATATTGGATTTTCAAGGTCAGAAGCGTAGCTCATATGAAAGCAAACAATGAGCTTCAGCAATTTTCTTAAGCAGTTATTGGAGGTTCAGAGCACCGTTGAAGCTCACAGTTCTTTGCTCACAGGAGGAAAATAACATTTCTTCACGTCTTTGTATTTCTCATGAAATTAAAATTTACCAATTGGCAATGACTGGCCTCACTTTGGGGTTTTACTATTATTGCATGTAGCTGTGGAGTTCTCTGTCGTCTTTCTTCTACGAACCAGAAACCAACTTAAGAACTTCAACAAAGCTTCAAGTCCCACACTAGGTCGAACACATCCGTTGGACAGCTGTGGAAATGTCAAAGCTGCCCAATATCATCCAGATCAACTGGCAAAGCCAAACCTAGAGCCTCCCAGCTCTCAAAACTATCCATGGAAAATCCCCTCCTTCCTTCTTCCAACTACCCCTGGAACAAACTCTTGGAACCAAGGCTGAAGAAGGTTCCTCCAATATTTCTTCTGCTCTTTGGATATAGAAGAATGTTCTAGGGTGGCTGGGGGTCTCCTGGCTCTTTCTCCACTGCGGGAACAAAGCCAGCATGTTGTTTGTTTTCTGTAAATTACATCTTTACTGAATTTTTCCTGAAATGCCCAGAAGTAATTTATTAACAGTGACCAGGATTCCCTGCGAAGGCGATATTCTCAGAAAAGCAAAGCGCTCCAGCAATGAAAGGAATGCGCGCGGACCGACGGGCGAAGGACTAACGACTTCAAATAAAGGCCGTAACATCTGGCTTAGTTTAGCCTGAAGCTATAACCAAACCACAGTCTCCTCAACTCTACTGGCACCGCGCTCGTGAAAAATCACACAACTATGAGATGACAGTTCGGAGTCGGAGCGGCAGCAAGTAAATAGCATTTGATTAGGTGTCAAGTAAAACCGTCTTCGCTGAAACAAAATTGATGATACAGAGCTTTGATCCCCTGGGAACGCTGTTCGATCGTATAACGGGACGGCTTCAGCGAAGGTGGATGAATTTAACCCCCTTAAAGACACGGTCAAGCTGAGAGGTGTTGGCAGAGCACCACCGAGACTCCCAACCGGCACGGAAGACCAAGAGCCTTCTCCACTGCCATGCAACCCAGCAAATACATATTCTCTGCCTCTGATGCACTTCTTTTCTAAGCCTTTTTTTGAGTCATTACATGGGAAAGACAGGCATGAAGCAGCTCCCGCAGCTCACACTAGCGTCCATGCCTTTGAGAACACGTTCATGATTCAGGCTGTAGCTCCTTGGGCATTGAAGCCAGGGCAAAACAAGGGCATCAAGGCCACCAAAAGCCTAAGAACGACACAAGTCTACTTTTATTAATTTATTCTTATGGCAAAAGCTTGCAACTTTAAAGATCAGAGTTAACCAGCTAGGTTTTAACATGCTCCCAGACTTCTTTCAGACATCGTTGAAGGAAATTGAAGCTTCAGGACCTTTTCTACTAGAAGAAAACCGCTCTCGATCTCATCTCTCTGCAGAGACGCTGTTCGCACCTTCACAGGGCGAAAGGTGATGGGGAAAACCCAGTTTAATATGGTCTTGCCAAATTTTATTATGTCACTGTAACAACTGTAAAACTGACCCAAACATGTTGGTCAAGGCTCCAGCCCGTGGCAGAATGAATGTGGGCGTCATAGAAATCCTGCAAGCACAGTTAAGCTCTTCATGGCTAGAGCTGCCCAAGAGCAAAACCAGAGTAAAGCAAGAGGATGCGGGGTGGGAATACGTTATCTTCAAAACAAATACACCGACCCATCAACCATTTTTCATGAGTTTTCAACACGCAGTTTCCAAGGGTGTCGATTTATCTGGAAGGCAGCCCAGCTGCGCTGCCCTTTACCTTACAAAACATTACACTGCTGTGAGTTTGCTCCTTTTATTTTCGAGCCAAAAGGGTGGCGGGCAGTGAGCGTGGAAACGCGACATCTCGATTTTAAATGAGCTGTCCATGGGAGCAGTGAAGGAAGGATGCTGCGAGCCTCGCCGGCCTCCCAGACCCAGCTTTTCCCCTTCTTCTGCTGGCTGGTGGGTGCTCAGCATCTCCAGCCCCCCCGAACAGCTCGTCCTGCTCCAAGGACTCGGCTCCCAGGGACAGAATCACAGAATCACAGAACGGTAGGGGTTGGAAGGGACCTCTGTGGGTCACCCAGCACAACCCCCTGCCCAAGCAGGGTCACCTACAGCAGGCTGCACAGCACCGCGTCCAGGCAGCAGATCCAGAGATCCCCAGGCAGAGCAGCACCCTGCGAGGTCGCTCTGAGCCCTTCCCCGGGCAGCAGCTGCTCCTGTGGCACGGACAAACGTCCTCGAGAAACTAAATGCTGTCACACCCGCGGTGATTTCCAGCCCCGCTGATGGAAGACAGATTTAGGCTCCTGTGCAAGAGCCAGGTTGCTGTATCCAAGTATTCCCCCCCCCCCAAAAAAAAGCTGATTTCATCAAAAGATCCAATTGCAACCCTATCATTTACCCGAGAAAACCCCCCAAGAATCTCCTCTTAGCATAATCTACTTTAAAAACTAAATCTCATTTGTAGGTTATTATAGCTGCTGCAGTCTGCAGCACCCGTGCGCGGAGCTCCCGTGAATTTTGAGCAGAGGGAGCCGGAGCCGGTTGTCCTCGAGTGTTCTGACAAGTTCCTGGATGCAGCTGGCTCCTTCCTTGCAGTGCTAGCCACAAAACAGCCTCAGTAACTTGCACAAAACGCTGCTCAAAAAGACAGTGGAAAATATACGAATAAAAATCCATATGAAAGTGATGGCATTAAGGAGATCTGTGCCGAGTTTCGGGGTCGATCTCTCAGCTCACTGTCAGCTCCAGCCTCCAGCCACCGGCTGCGTGTTTTCCATTTCGACTAGGCTGACAGGAGCAATAATCGTCTCTGCTACTCTTTGCAAACCACCTACCACACTTCTGGGGCAAGACCGAATGCTAGTTCTCGACCGTAAACAGCTAAAATGACCCTCTTCCACCCTAAATTTTAAAGTACGTTTTAAAAGGAGAGCTTCAGGTCCCACAGGAGTTTGCAAGACAGTTCCCCTGTGGGAAAAGTTCAAAAAAAAAATCTAATTTTTTCCCAAAACTGCTTGGCTTTTTCTCAATATCCACATATAACAAAGCTTTTCATGGAGGAGAGGAGGCAACTGAGGCACGGGGACTCTGGCCAGACCATGGGGCAGCAAGAGCTGCAGCCCCAGTGCACCGCTCCACGCCGGTCCCCGCCGACTCCATCCCCGACCCGAGAAACCTGGATCCTATTAGTGGCTTTGGCAACGCCTTTGGGCCAGCGTTTTGCTCATGTGAACGACTCCTGTGACTCGAGCAGCGGGACTTTCCTGCGCCGTGATTCAGTTTCCATCCCAGCGGGGCTGCTGGGGCGGAGCTCAGAGTTTCGGGAACCTCCGAGGAAGAGGAGCGATGGGATGCCGGGAGATGGGCGGTCTCCGCTTTAAAGAAGTATTAATCTGAAACACTGATAATTTACTTTTCAAGGTTTTTGGACCCGTAAAGCAGGTGGAGGCTCATCCTGAAACACAGCGATGCTCAGGCCAAGAAGGAAAAGGTTGGCCAGTCAGCAGGGCTGCAACCTTTTCCCAAATCTTTCTCAATCAAAGCCAATGCAAACCCTCCAAGTGACCCAGAAAGCAAAGGGCAGATGAATCCCATTCTTCTGTCACATCTGGGAGGGTGGTTTCCTCCCAGAAAGAATTCTCTAATTCTTTTAACTTTCCACCAGTTTCCTTTAAAAGAAAAATTAAAAAACCCAAAAATTTAAAAAAGCATTTATATTTTCAGGNNNACANTGNTNNCAAGCTGAAAGCTGAGGGTTGTGAGGTTGATTTTTGGTACCTACCAACCTACAAGGCAGCTACAGAATAAAAAAAACCAAGAGCCTTCTCGAAGTGACCAGCAAAAGGACGAGAGGCACAGACTGGACCAAGAGAAATCACAACAGCACACAGCGCAAAACCCCAGACATTTCCCAGTGGGAAAAGAGGTGGGAAAAGGGTCCATAGAGGTTGGGAGGTCTCTGGACAAGGTCCTGAGTGACCTGGTCTTCCTGTGGTCTGAGCCCTACTCTGGACAGCCAAGGCTGGGGCAGAGACACCCAAGGGTCCCTTCCAGCCAACACTCTTCTGCACTACATGGTCATGTTCTGGAATACTTTTTTTGCCGAAGAAATAAGGGTTGTTCTAGACATCCTACCCTAAGACAGCTCACTGAATGCCTGAATTGGTTTCCTTACTGTTTTTCAGGAAACACCAAGGATTACAAATAGGAGGGAAGAAGATGCGTCCGAGAAGGACAGAGTAAGGAAAGGAGGTCTCTACGGGGAAGAAGGTGATAAAAAGACAAAACGAGAGCAAATATGTGTATACACAGGTGTACGCCCGCATGCAGAGAGGTATCAGAGGCTGCTGAGAAAGAGGAGAATACACCAGTGCACTCAATGGGTACAACTTCTCCATTAAGCATAGCTAAAAGTAACTGTGAGAAGTCACCAAGAATTTAGTTACTCCAAATGGGCCAGATCCTGCCCATGACTTCAGCAAATTTGCCACTGGCTTCATTTGAAGAATATCCAGCTTAGCAGACTATTCAAGCTCTCCATCTTTAAGGAAAGACTCAAGTCTACCACCAGTCTTCCTTGCTAGCACCACGTCCGGGCTTCCCCAGGACACTGAAGGTGACAAAACCTTCAGAAATGCATTTCTGATGAAATTTCTGAAAANAACCACATCTCCATCTGTTCCACAGAAAACAGCTCCAAGGGAATGTGCTGCTCTGGCTTGGGGCTGCGACGCCCTTGCTGGGGGTCTCCTGTACCTCCCACTGCTGGAGGAGGTCTTAGATTCCAATTAAAAGGGTATTCAAGAGCTTATTCAAGAGAAAACCACACCACATTATGCAAACTCTGCAAACAGATCCAGTATAAAAACAAAAATGAGCTTTCCAGCCTCGGCGCTGTATCTGAGCAGCTTTGCCTCGTAGAAGAGTTGTGCAAACACTCTGCATGCGTCCTTCAAATCAGCCCTCACTGGGACATCAGCAAGCCCAAAGCTTTAATTCAAGAATCAGTTTCTGCAGTAACTCCTTGCACGGCTCCGTTCAGACCTGGAACTTCAACGTCCCGTCGCCCTGAGCCCCGCGCTCCAGCTGGGACGGGTGGGAATCCCCACACCCCACGGGGGTAGGAGAAACCAAAGTTTCCCCTGCTCTTCACCCGAACTGAGGTGTCAGGAAACAAAACCCACGCAGGTATCTCCTTCCCCTTCCTCGTCTGCGTCCTGCCTGGGGATCAGGTCTGCACGTTGCTTACAGACGCGGCTGCTTCAGAGGAAGCAGCCATCAATGTTCTTCCCATTTTACAACAGTTGGACTTGCTTCGCGGTTTCCAATATTCCCTGATTGAACACTCATGTTCAAAACGAAACACAGCTTGTACACTAAATTCCTAGGGACCGTGTCTGCCTGATGCTCGTTTAGAAATGAAGCCAATCAATACAGTAGCAGCCGATAATTCGGGTCAAACACGCACGTCTCAGATCTCGGTGTAGCCGCCGAGCACAAGGTTCCTCTTCAAGCAAACTGCTGGGCGCTTGAACGCAGTGAGGTGTGAAGCATCAGAGCAGAGACACAGACCTGCAACCAGGCAGGCTGAGGAGGAGAAATGGGAAAATTAACCCAAAAAGTTCCTAGTTCGTGTTGCTACCTCTGCAATCACCGTGGCAATGTAGCCTACGAAGACACAGCAGCTGGTCTTTGAACACACCAGAAGAGAAGAAATCCATCAAGACAACACAAGCGCCAAACAGAAACAAAAAGCTGGCATTATCCAGAATTGAACTGGTTTAAAAAAGGTTTAATAAAAAAGCAGGAAGGTGAAGACAGAGCTTCAACTGCCCTAAAAATAACGTCCTGCATATGGTGGATGTAGCTGCTTGGCCAGCTCTACCCACCAAGGCAACGCCCAGCATCAAATAGGGAACGAAGAGACGGAAAGATAAGGGCCTGATCCTGCACACTGGCCAGAATAAGGGTGCTGGAAGCAGCAAAGCCCGGCTGTTCTGTAGGTGGCCATGGATGGCTAAAGCTCAGGCTCAGAAATGTTTTCTGCAAACATCTCCAGAGGGTCCGTGGAGGAGGGCTGAATGCACATTCCCACTGAGCAGACCTGCCCTGCAGACGCACCACAGCCAGCGTTTGTTCCTTCCAGTCATCCCGTTGGTGAACAATGTTATTAGAACAAATCATTNAAAACTCAAACTTAGCTCTGAGAACAGCAAACACCATCATCTGGAGCTCTCATGTGAACTTCATCCATGCTGAGATGTGTCCACCAGGATGGTGCCTCCCAAGCATGGTGCCGGGACATGTCTGAGGGTGGCTTTGCGGAGGACGGGGGCCACCCATTGAAGCACTGGTGCTGCTGTTGACCATGCCTTAACCCACTGGGGACAACTCCAAGTCCTCTCGCAGAGGTGGTAAATGAACTGCCCTGACCCCACGACGGGGTGCGACGGCAAATGGCTCAGTCAATTACAGCATTGCACGGACCGTGCTTCCTCCAGCTCTTCAGTTTCCCCATCTCCCGTCTCTGTTCTGATTTTCTAGGCTATTTTTTTCTTCTGGCCTTGCCTAATGAGCTGCTGAACGGGTTCGACACCTCCAAGCCGTGACAGATGGCTCCACACGTAGCTGCTAATGTGCTGGAAACCACCGACGGATGCTGCTTGCTGCCTGAACCCAGCACGCAGCGACGGGGGAGCTTTACTGGAGTGGGTTATGTTTCAATGGGTTTGTGCCTTTTTCCACTATTTATGTCGTGTGATCGGATGAGAGAAAGAATTAAAAAAAGTATTATTTCCACAGTCCATTACATCACCTTTTCTTCTTGGAAAACTTTGTAACTTCATCTATATTCATCCATACAGCCCCACACAAGTTGTACTTCTCTTTCTGAGAGCAGAATATTCTCATCACGTATATTAAAAGATAATCTATAGGAAAAATACACTGCTGGAAAGGAATTTGTGCTGTAGGCTTCCTCTGCCTTTGTGGAAAGCGGCGAGCGGCTGAAAGGCAGCGGGGTATTTAAATGCCCTAAATTACAGAGTCTGCAATTATGTCCGTGAGCAATGCTCCTCTTCCAGGCAACGAGCGTCTGGGAGGCCGGGTGATGCTCACAGAAAACTTCCAACCCTTCGAGGGGATAAAACAGAAGCAGCATTTTTCCACAAACCGGGAAATGACCTGTGCACATTCATCTCAGCAACCTGCTTCCAAGACCATACAGAGTAACTCGCCCAAGAGGTTCTACAGCAAGTTTGGACCCCGGTCATGTCAAAGAACAATGTCCACCTCCACCAAGGCAGAAGGGTAAATTCTGTGAACTCAGGCTGACCTTCAAGAAATCCCTTCATCTAAAAATATAAAAGACAAACTGTTTCCACTGAGAGCTGCTATATAAAACCACCCTCAATAAAAACGCCGGACTCCTTTCAAACCAACCTCAAACATGAAGCAGATTCCAGTCTGCTATTTTCCTCCAGCATCCCGGAATGCACATCCCAAGGACGGAACGGGCTGTTCAAATTAGCTCCTACTCCTGCAGAAGCGATTGTTTTCAAACACTTTTGCAAAGCAATTCTGCACAGGGTGAGCATTCCAGGGAGGATTCCCTCCCCCCGCCAGATTTTAAGCATTAAGAGGAGCAGAGCAAGAACAGACTTCGTGCACTTCAGTTCCAAGTTGCCACAAAAAAAAAGAAGACAAGATGCATTCTCTTTTTTTTTTTTGTTGCTTTTTCTTTATCATGTACTCACATCAACTTAATACCACACAGAATCATAAAATCATAGAATGATTTAAGTTGGAAAAGCTTTAAGCTTGTCGAGGCCAACCACAGGTGCCTCTGAGCTTGGACTGCGTCTTCCACAGGCCGGGAACAGGTTGAGAGGAGAACAAGTCAACCTGTCTGGACAGAGACCTACTGTGTCCAGTTCTGGGCTCCCCAGTTCAAGCAAGATGAGGAGCTACTGGAGAGAGCCCAGCGGAGGGCTACGAGGATGAGGAGGGGACTGGGGCATCTCCCCTACGAGGAGAGGCTGAGGGAGCTGGGCTTGTTCAGCCTGGAGAAGAGAAGGCTGAGAGGGGACCTTCGAAATGCCTCTAAATATCTGCAGGGTGGGGGTCAGGAGGACGGGGCCAGACTC
>Ga0065711_1011490_pt1 | contig 13688 bp, 8 predicted proteins | sample Hoacrofraction12_FD_59098 | JGI IMG/M metagenome (GOLD analysis project Ga0065711, IMG submission 59098) | Hoatzin crop microbial communities from Cojedes, Venezuela - Epithelial fraction 12 v2 (version 2) | ecosystem: Host-associated > Birds > Digestive system > Esophagus > Crop | place... | reverse complement strand
GCCCCGGAATTATTGCGCGATAGTGCAATCCTCTATATCTGGGTAACGCCTGAAGAGAGCCGACGTAAGAATGAAGAGCGCTCTAATCCTGCCGATCCCGGTTCTAATCTTTTCCATGGGGTACCCTTGAAGGTAATGTTGGATGATTATGGTTGTGATGATATGCAATATTTAATTGAACATAGTGAAAAGGCTGATAGTTTGACAATTGAAACCTATGGCCAGAAATATTATTTACCGATTGGCATCTTCGATAATCGTATCGATAAGACTTCCTTCCTGCGTCAGGACAAGTCCTTGTGGGATAGTGTGAAGGTGAGTGAAATGCGCATTGCGATCAAAGAAGCTACCGATAAGATGTGGGCTAATTATATTCATGAAGACTAGGGAACTACAGGGTTCCCATTTCTTTTAATTTTCAGTTTAGTAAGCTAAACTAAAGGGGATTGAGGAGGTTTTGAAATGTCCGAAAATAAGAAGCGTCCTACAGGACGTAAAAGAGGCGAAGTAAGCTCAAGTTCGCAGGTTTCTAAAGGTGAAAAGATTTCCGATGATAAGGTTGGTAATGTTGAACATAATCAACGCGAATTTGAGCGGGAAAGCGGGTTACAAAAAGAGAGTTCGACCCCGATTAGCCGGGGGATCGCTGGCTCTAATAAAGCCCAGCGTAAAAGTAGCAGCTCTGGCAATAATTTAATTCGCTATCTGCTTTTGTTTCTCATAATCTATTTAGCTTATAATGCGATAAGTAGTTATTTTAATAATAATTCCGAGAAGGATAATTCATCCTTAACAACTAACACCAGTGCTTCCTTTGCGCGTCCTGATACAACTTATGAAAGCGTCAACAGCACTGCTGTCAGCGCCACTGTCAGCTCTGATGCTAGGGCAAAGTATACGCAATTAAAGGGTGATGGCAGCGATAAGGTGACGATCATGCTTTATATGTGTGCTACGGATTTGGAATCGAATTATGGAATGGCGACTTCCGATTTAAATGAGATTCTCTATGCTGACCAATCCGATAATGTGGAATTAATTATTCAAACCGGCGGTAATAAGACCTGGCAGAATTCTGTCTTGACTGCTGGTACTTCTCAACGCTGGAGGCTTGCCGAAGAGAATGGTAATAAGGGTTTAGTTAAATTAGAGGATTTAGGTCGTTTACAGATGACTGATCCTAATAATTTAAGCGACTTCATCAAATATTGTGCCCGCAATTATCCTGCCGATCGCTACATCTTGATTCTTTGGGATCATGGTGGAGGCTCTTTGAGCGGTTATGGCTATGATGAATATTATCCTAATGGCACGATGACGCTTGATGAAATTGATTCAGCGCTCAGTGCAGGTGGGGTTAAATTTGATTTTATCGGCTTTGATGCTTGCTTGATGGCGACGGTAGAGACAGCTTTAGTCTGTGAAAAACATGCTGATTATCTATTGGCCTCCGAAGAGACCGAGCCTGGTACCGGCTGGTATTATACAAGTTGGTTAAATGCCTTAAATGCGAATTCTTCGCTTGCGACAACTGATTTAGCGAAGACTTTGATCGATGACTTTATCGCTGAATCCTTAAAGAGCAGTCCCCGGGAGTCCTTAACCTTATCATTAATTGATTTAGCGGACTTTGCGGCAGAGGTGCCTAGTGCTTTGGAAAAATTTGCTTCCAGCATTACCACAGCGATTGAAAATGATGATTATACAACTGTCGCAAATGCGCGTAAGGTTGCGAAGGAATTTGCATCCAGCAGCTATATTGATCAGATTGATTTGACGCACTTTGCGCTCAATGTCGATAGTAGTGAGGCTAAGGAATTAGTTTCCGCAATTGAGAGCTGTGTTAAATATAATCGGACTTCCAATATGAAGAATGCTTATGGCATGAGTGCCTATTTCCCTTACTATACAACTTCGAATGTCTCTTCGATGGTGACGATTTATCAGCGTATCAATATGAGCTCTGATTATATTACTGCGGTTAAGTCCTTTGCGACTTTACAAGGTAGTGGTCAGCTTTATTCAACGGCTACTTCGAGTTCTACTTATGATTTATTATTAGGTGGTACCAGCAGCAATGGTAATTCCTATGACACCACGGAAGCTATTTTGGAATTATTGCTTGGTGGTTATAGTTCCTCTTCAAGTAGTGATAGCTATAGTCTTACCGATCTTTTAGGAGGCAGTGAGGGCTATGACAATACATATCTTGATTTATTCTCAAGCCTATTAGGCTCTCGTAGCGTCGATAGTAAGAATTTAAAATTTAGTGAAGTTGATGGTGAAACAGTGCTTATCTTAGATGAGGATCAGTGGTCTTTGATCAATGAGATCGCCTTAAATGTCTGGGTTGATGATGGCAGTGGCTATATCGATTTAGGTTATGATAATCTTTATGATTTTGACGCTAACGGTAATTTAATCGCTGCTTATGATGGGGCCTGGGTGGCAGTCAACAATCAGGCGGTTGCTTATTATGTGAATGAATATGAAGATTATGGCGATGGCACTTATTTAATTCATGGTTACATTCCGGCTTTGATAAACGGGGAACGAGCTAACTTCATCGTTGAATATGACCAAGATAATCTAAATGGCACTATATTGGGTGCCCGCAAGGTCTATGAAAGCGGTGAAGAGGCCAAGGGCTATCTGGAATTAAATGTCGGCGATGAGATTCAATTCCTTTGCGACTACTATGACTATAATGGTAATTTCGAAGGCAATTATACCTTAGGTGAAAAGATTACCTTAGATTATGATGGTTTAACTATCGGTGCGACGCAATTAAGCAATAATAATATTTATTATGGTTACGTGTTGAGCGATGTCTATAATGCGAAACACTGGACACCGATGCGTACATATTAAGCCAGCTAGTTTATAATAGAGCTATGGCTAGCGCTCTCTTTACTCAAAGTGCCTATTCCTTTAATGGCTCTTTATTGAAAGCTCAAGATATTCCTGTTTTGGCTAAACAAAGAGGTTATCGTGGTGTCGCTTTAGTTGATCATCACTCTTTAGCAGGCACCCCGGCCTTTCTTAAGGCCTGTCAGGAAAATGAAATTAAGGGAATCATTGGTCTTAGCTTTGATTTAATTATTGAAAATCAAGAATATCAGCCCTTTTTGTTGGCAGGCAACGATCAGGGCTTTTTAAATTTAATGCACCTTGCCAATTATCTTAATAAGTATCAAAAACTTAATTTAAAGGATTTAAATAAATATTTAGCTAATAATTTCCTTTTCTTCTTCAGTGATGATATGCCCGCCTGTAATCTCAATGGAGAATTAAAGGAGGCGGAAATAGCGTTAATTAAACAGCGTGAGTTATTACCTACTCATATCATTGCCTTTAAACCCTTAAATTCCTTAAGGGAATATCAATTAAAACTTCGGGACTGTTGTCGTAAGTTGAAACAACACTGTTGTCTAGTGCCCCAATTTACTTATGAAGCACAGGATGATTATCGGGCCTCCTTAAGCTTGAAGGCAATACTTAAACGAAAGCAATTAAATGAATTGAGTGTCAATAAGGGTTATTTTATGCCTTATGAGGAGGTTAGTAATTATTTTTCTAATGATGTTGGCTTGTGGCAATTCAGCGATTATTTAATCGATAAATGTCATTTGAAATTTGAATTTAAGACCCAATTACCGATTTTTGAAGCAGGTAAGGATTCTAAAGAATTACTAAAACAAAAAGCTTTAGCAGGTTTAAAGAAAAAGAATTTAGTCAACGATATCTATTTGAATCGCTTAAAAAAGGAGTTGCAGCTAATTTTTGCGAAGGGCTTTGCGGATTATTTTTTAATCGTGGCTGATTATATTGCCTATGCTAAGGAAAATAATATTTTAGTGGGACCGGGAAGAGGATCCGCCGTGGGTTCGCTATTAGCCTATGCTTTAGATATCAGTGTCATCGATCCTGTTAAAAATGGTTTATTTTTTGAACGCTTCTTAAATACCCAGCGTCAAAAGATGCCTGATATCGATACCGACTTTGAAGCAGCTCGTCGCGAAGAGGTGATAGCTTATGTCCAAGCTAAATATGGTAGGGAAAATGTCGCTAAGATCGCCACCTTCGATAATTTTGGGATTAAGCAGCTTTTAAATGATTTAGGGAAGTTGCTTAACAAGGAGAAGCAATGTCAAAAATTATTAGAGCTGATCCCTTATGAAAGGCGCAATGATAATTTAAAAGCTCTTTATGAAACGGATTTAAAATTTAAGGAACGAATCGATCTTAATGATGATTATTTAGAAATTTATAATTTAGCGATAAAACTGCAGGGCTTGCCAAGGCAGAGAGGAGTTCATGCCTCAGGTGTCATTATCAGTAGAGCTAAATTGGCGGATATCTGTCCTCTAATTGAGGATAATGGGCAATTGATCAGCGCTTATACGATGCAATATCTTGAGGACCTAGGTTTAATCAAGATGGATTTTTTAGCACTCAATAATTTAGATATCATTTCCGATTGTTTAAAGGAAATCCCTAATTTGAAATTAGAGGAAATACCTTTAGATGATCGCAAGACCTATGAACTTTTAGGTAGGGGTGATACTTCTTTATTATTTCAATTGGGCAGTGTGGGGATGAAGGAAACCCTGATGCAGCTTAAACCACAGAGCTTAAATGATATCGCTTTATGCATTGCAGCCTATCGTCCCGGTACTAAGGATAATATTAAGCAGATCGCTTTAAATAGAAGGAATATTAATAATATCAAATATTTACATCCCGATTTAGAACCAATCTTAAGGGATACCTATGGCTTGATTATTTATCAGGAACAGATTTTATTGATTGCGGCTAAGATGGCGGGTTATAGCTATGAGAAGGGTGATATCTTAAGAGAGGCTTTAGCTAAGAAGAAGAAGGAAAAGATTCAAGCCCTGAAGAGTGATTTTATTGGTAGCTGTATTAGTAGAGGATATCGCGATTATGAAGCGGAACAGGTTTATCTCTTAATTGAACGCTTCGCTCAATTTGGTTTTAATAAGTCCCATGCCTACGCCTATGGTTTATTGGCTTACTGGATGGCTTATTTAAAGGCTAATCATACCTTGGCTTTCTTTAAGGCTAATTTGAAGCAGAATAATAATTTAGCGACCTTAAGAGAATTACGAAACTTAGGTTACAATATCTTGCCGGTTGATATCCGCTATAGTCAAAGCACATATCGTATCATCAATAAGAATTTAATTTTACCTTTTAATGCCTTGAAGGGAATTAGCAGTGTTCAAAGTGATAAGCTTTGCGTTATTCGTGATGTCTTCTTTAAAGAAAATAAATTAGAGGATAGCGCTCTGCAATTCTTTAATTTATTAAAGCGTTTATTTGATGAAGGCATCACTTTTAACGAGTTGAATATTTTAGTCAATGGGGGTGCCTTTAATATTTATCAGAAATATTTTTATAATGGTACTAGCTTTAAAAATGCTGAGAAATTGATTATCTATTATTTAAATAATTTAGCAGCTAATAATCCGCAGCTAATACCTAATATTAAGGAATGTGAGGCTAATCCGTATTTGGAGGAAGAGCTAGCCTATGGCTTTAATTTCTTTAATGATTATTTATTTGAATTAAAGGATAAATATCATTTGGAGATTCAACATTTCGATGAATTCAAAGCTGATACTTATATTAAGGGTATAGGCAGAATTGAACATGTGAAGACGATTGTTGATCGCAATGGTAAAGAAATGGCTTTTATAACCCTAACCGAGCAACAAGCTTCTTTAAATATAACTTTATTCAGTGAGACATTTGCAATATTAAAGGCTGAATTAAAGGAAGGAAGCTATCTCTATTTTGAAGGACGCTTGGGTTATGATAAGAAGGGACAAGAGACTTGTCGTTTGAATAAAGGAAGGATACTGAGATGAAAATTTTAATTGCAGATGATGAATTACGAATTCGGGAAGTTGTGAAGGAATATTGTAAACTCTACGGCTATGAGTGCGAGGAAGCAATCAATGGTCTGGAGGTTTTGAATAAGCTCCAAAAGCAGGATTATGATTGTGTGATTTTAGATATCATGATGCCGGAGATGGATGGCTTTAGCGCTTTGAAAGAAATCAGAAAAGCGAAGGATTTGCCGATCATCATGCTTAGTGCTAGGCAAGAGGAGGATGATAAGCTCTATTCCTTTGAGATGGGGGTTGATGATTATGTGACAAAACCCTTCTCACCTAAAGAGTTAATGGCGCGCATTAAGGCGGTTTGTGAAAGGCATCGTCGGGGTGAGAATCAATGTTTCAGCTTTGATGATTTCATTTTGGATGTCAGCGGTCGCAGCCTAAGAATTGCGGATGAAGAGGTACTTTTAACACCAAAAGAGATGGATTTATTAATTTATTTGATGAAGAATCAGGGCGTTGCCCTGAGTCGTGATAAATTATTAGAAGCCATCTGGGGCAATGATTATTATGGCGATGAGCGCACTGTCGATACGCATATCAAGATGCTGAGGCATAATTTAGGTAAGTATCGTGATTGTGTGGTGACAATCAGAGGTATGGGGTATAAGTTTGAAAACAAAGCTTAAAGGAATTCGCTTCAATACCTGGCTTTATTTTTCCGCCTTAGCGGTGGTTGTTTTGACATTGTTTGGGATTATGCTTAACGTGCTTATTAAGCCTTATTATCGTAATGATCGAATCGAGAGAATGAACAATATCGTCTCCTTATTACAGGAAGATTTGATGAAGGATAAACATTCCCAAGCGGATGCCGATGAAATCAGTGCTCTTTTAGCTAATTCGAGCGTCTGCGCCTATGTCTTCAATGAACAGGGTCAGCAACTACTTTATGTCGATACCCTAGGTCAGAATTGTGCCTTAAATGGTGATATCGCTTATGAAGGTGAAAGCTTCAATTTAAATAGCGATAATCAGGAAGCGATCGGTCTGCTTAAAGAAAAAGAAAATATCAGCTTCTCCTTAGCCAATAGCAGCGATAATAGCGAAACTTTAATCTATGGCAAGATGATTAGAGCTAACTTAGTTAATTATTATTTCTTCATCAATACACCACTTGAACCGGTGGAATCGATTGTTGATTTCATCATGTCGCAGTATTTATATATTGCCCTTATCGTCTTATTGATTGCCTTTGTGATTTCCTTTGCCCTGTCACATCGAATCTCAGAGCCGATTATTAAGATGAAACAGGAAGCTAATAAATTAGCAGAGCAGGATTATGACCTGGATTTACCTGAGGATAGCTTTGCGGAAATCGACGAATTAGCTACCAGCTTAGAGTCGGCTTCCAATAAATTGAGTAAGGTTAATGAGTTGCGTAAGGACTTGCTGGCGAATGTCTCCCATGACATCAAGACGCCCTTAACGATGATTAAGGCCTATGCGGAGATGATTCGTGATATTTCCGGCAATGATGAAGCCAAAAGAAATGAACATATTGAAGTCATTTTAAAGGAAAGTGATTATTTAAATCGCTTAGTCAGCGATATGCAGGAATTATCGAAGATGCAAGCTGGCTATATTGAGCTCAGTTGCAGCAATTGTGACTTAAAGGAAATTAGCTTGGATGTCCTGGAATTATTAGATTTAGCCTTAAAGGAAAAGAACTTAAAGATTATTAGTAAGCTCGATAATGCCTTAGTCTATGGTGATGAATTGAAACTTACACAGGTTGTCTATAATTTTTTAACGAATGCGATTAAGCATTCCCATAATGGCGATACCATTGAAATCACTTTAGAGAATCGTGAAAAGAGCGTTTACTTTGCGGTTAAAGATCAGGGTGAAGGAATCGCACAAGAGGACTTAGAAAAGATTTGGGATCGTTACTATAAAATTGATAAAGGCTTCCATCGTAGCATCGAAAGCACCGGTTTAGGTTTGGCAATCGTGCGTTTGATTTTGGAAGCCCATAAAGCGAAATATGGTGTGCAATCAGAATTAGGCGAGGGTGCCTTATTCTATTTTGAAATCTTTAAAGATTATGATTAGCTAAAAGTTTTTCGATTGCCATTACGAGTGGCGGAATGATGATTAATTGGATGATTATACCAAGCAGGGCATTGCTGAAGGCACTGCTGATAAACATCGCTAAGCCGAACTTATTACCCATAAAGCCATAGATAATCGCTTGGGTGATACCCCAGACAAGCCTGCCTAGAAGCATGGCGCAAACTAACGCTGAATAGAGACACTTGAGGTCTTTCTTTTTACACTGGTAATAGATATAACCACAGATAAAGCCATAAGCTGCTAATTCGAAAGCCATTGAAATGAAATTGGGGAAGGGTGGCATCCCAAATAAGACAAATCTTAAAATAGGACAGATGAGACCGACGATAAAGCCTAAGCTTGGCCCGCAGATGAAGCCACAGATCATAATTGGCATATGCATCGGTAAAAGCATTGAGCCTACCGTTGGTATCTGAGCTGTAATAAAAGGCAGAACTAATCCTAAAGCGAGAAAGAGTGCTGCTAAAGTTAATCTTTTAGTTGTTGACATAAAAATCCCCCTATAAGCTTTTTTATTATATATCCTTTGACTTTTGATAGCGCATGAATATCTTACTTTGCGTTTTATGCCTCTTTTTTACTATTTATTACTTTGCGCTTTATGTATAATTTTAATAATTTTTACTTTGCGCTTTCGGATAAATAATGTATTATAAGGTTGTTAGAAAGGCTTATTATGATATTTAAAAGAAAGATTTATGAACGCTTGTTGCAGTGGAAAAAGAAAAGTGCAGGCAAGACGGCCTTATTGATCGAAGGCGCAAGACGTGTTGGTAAGTCGACGATTGTTGAAGAATTTGCCAAGGAACAATATGGTTCATACTTAATTATCGATTTTAGTACGGCTTCTAATGCGATTAAGAATATTATTGACAATTATTTAGATGATTTAGATGTTCTATATCAATTACTTTCAGCAGAGACGGGTGTTATCTTTAAAAGAAGAGATACGCTCATTGTCTTTGATGAGGTTCAGTGTTTCCCAAGAGCTCGAGAGGCGATCAGGACCTTAGTTAATGATGGTCGATATGATTTTATCGAGACGGGTTCTTTAATCTCATTGCGTGAAAATGTAAAGAATATTTTAATTCCCTCCGAAGAGGAAGCGATAATGATGTATCCCTTAGATTTTGAGGAATTTTGTATAGCTTGTGGTGAAGAGGCTTTAATTGCTTATGTTAAGGATTGTTTTACGAAGAAAGTGGCCTTAAGTGAGTCCTTGCATCATAAGGCGATGCTTCTAGTTAGACAATATATGATTGTGGGTGGGATGCCTCAGAGCGTAAGTGCTTATCTTGAAAATGATAAAAGCTTTTTGTATGCCGATGAGCAGAAGCGCTTAATTTTAAAGCTATATAAAGATGACATTCATAAGGCTGATAATCGCTATATAAGTAAAGCCTTGCAGGTATTTGATAATATTCCCGGTTTTCTTTCAAAGAAGGAAAAGCGAATTATTTTAAGTGGCATGGAAGGTACACCAAAATATGATGCTTATGCCGATGCTTTCTTTTGGCTACAGGATTCAATGATTGTCAATGAATGTTTCAGATGCAATGATCCTAATGTGGGTTTATCCCTGAATGAAGACCATACCAGTGTTAAATGTTATTTGGGTGATACGGGTCTCTTGTTGAGCCATACCTTCAATAAGAAGGAGATTTCCGAAGGGGAATTATATAAGAAGATCTTGAATGATCGCTTAAGCATCAATCAGGGAATGTTTTTTGAGAATTTAGTTGCCCAAATGCTGCGCTCACAAGGATATGATTTATATTTCTATACGCACTATAATCCCGAGAAGCATCGCAATGATATCGAAATTGATTTCTTATTATCTAATGGTAGTAAAACTAATTTTAAGGTTGAGGTAATTGAAGTTAAATCCTCGAAGAATTATTCAACTACTTCCCTTGATGCCTTTAAGAAACACTTCCATAAGAGAGTAGCTAATTCCTACATCATTCATCCTAAAGGCTTCAGTATTGTTGAAGACAAAATCTATCTGCCGATTTATATGGGATTCTTGTTATAATCTAATTTATGCAATTAAAGAAGAAATTATGGGCAATTATGTTGCCGGTTAGTATTCAAACCTTCATGTTGGCACTGGTGAGTGCTTGCGATGCTTTGATGTTGGGCTTCTTTTCACAAGAAGCGATGGCGGCCGTTTCTTTGGCGGGACAAGTCCAATTTGTAATCAATATCTTTGTTTCCGCAATCAGTGTGGGAGTAGGTATCATGATGGCACAATATTGGGGTAAGAAGGATATTGTTACGATTGAGAAAATTATTCCCATTGGCTTACGCTTCAATTTGATTGTTGGCATTTTATTCATGTTGGCAGCTTTTTTAATGCCAGGTCTCTTAATGGGTTATTTCACCGATGATCCCACTTTATGGCAATACGGTAAAGAATATTTAATCTATGTGGCACCCTCATATTTCTTCTGTGCTTTATCGCAGATTTATCTTACGGTATTAAAGAATAGTGAATGCTCGCATATCAGCTCTCGCATCAGCTCTTTAGCAGTTATCTTAAATATCATCATTAATTATTTACTGATTTTTGGTATTGGCCCTTTCCCGCAATTAGGTATTAAGGGAGCGGCTATTGCCACTGTCATCGCTCGCTTTGTGGAACTCATTTTAGCCATCCAACAAAGTCATCAGAAGGATCGGGTAAGAGTTAATTGGTTAGGTATGAAGGATATCTCTAAAGAACTGAAACAGGACTTTAATCGTTATACTTTACCAGTACTAGTAGCGGGTCTAGTGTGGGCATTGGCTTATACATCTTATTCAGCAATTATGGGGCATATGGGCAGTGCAGCTGTCAGTGCTAATTCAATTGTAACTATCGTGCGTAGTTTGACTTCTTGTTTTATCAGAGGGGTGGCGACTGGAGCGGCCATCATCGTCGGTAATGAATTAGGAGCCAACGAATTAGAAAGAGCGAAACAGGACAGCAAGATTATCCTATTGATAGCTTTTATTGTAGGTATACTTACCTGTATCGTGATGATTATTTTAGCTTTTATTTTAAGTAGATATCTAGGTGTTGACTCTTTAACAGCCCACTACTTGAAATATATGATGATTTTCTCCGGTATCAATCTCATCTTCCAATCTTGCATGACGACGACCTTGGATGGTTTTATCTGTGCCGGTGGAGATGCGAAATTTGATATGAATACCAATATTGTTACGATGTGGTGTTTCACTTTACCCTTGGGTTTATTAGCAGCCTTCGTCTTTAAGTGGCCAGCGATCGTTGTCTTCTGTATCGTCAATCTCGATGAAATCATTAAGACACCCTATGTGCTTTATTATTATTTTAAATATAAGTGGGTGCGCAATATTACTAGAGAATACTAATTGATATAGAAAAAGGAGGCTCGGCCTCCAATTTCTATATGTATGACTTTACGTAGATTAAGCAGCAGTAATCGCAGCCATTGTAATGTAGTTATATGGCTTATTGAAGTGGGGCAGGAAGAAGATATCAAGTAAAGCTACCTTATCGATAGTTACCTGCTCTTGGATTGCCAACGAGAACATGTGATTAAGAGTTGACATATCGTAATGGGAGGCACATTGCATACCTAGAACACGGCGGGTGCTCTTTTCATAGACGATCTTAATCTTGACATTATCATTATTTTTCATGAATTCAGGACGTTGATTATCTTCGAAGCTTGTCGCAACAGCATCGATACCGAACTTGGCGGCCTTTTCAACGGTTAAACCGGTGGAAATGAGGTTCAAACCATAGATGCAGATACCATTGGAACCCTGAACACCTAAGCTTTCAATTGGGGTACCGCAGACATTGTGAGCCGCAACGATACCAGAGCGGACGGCATTGGTAGCCAAAGCGATATAGTTGGTATCTTGAATCGCATTGTCATAGACTGTAGCGCAATCACCGATCGCATAAACATCCTTTTGGGAAGTTTCCTGTTTCTTATTGACTAAATAGGCACCATTTTTGAAGGTTTCTAAGCTGTCCTTAGCTAAGTCAGTATTAGGACGGAAGCCAACCGCTAAGATGACCATATCGGTATCAAAGCTTTCCTTATTGGTCTTGACACCAGCTACTTTCTCTTCACCTAAGATTTCTTCAACGGCTTGGCCAAACTTGCATTCGATGCCATGTTCAACTAAGTTTTGGGTCATTAAGCTGGAGAATTCTTCATCATAGTAACCGCTGAGGCAATTATCAGCGATATCGACTAAAGTAACCTTCTTGCCATTACGCATGAAGGCTTCAGCTAATTCCACACCGATATAACCGGCACCGACGACAGTGACATGCTTAATGTCTTCATTTTTAATCTTATCAATGACAACCTGGGCATCCTGGAATAATTTAACCTGTTGGACATTCTTTAAATCCTTACCCTTGATATTGGGGATGATTGGTAAGGAACCAGTGGAAAGGATTAACTTATCATAGCTTTCCTGACCATTAGGATTTTCACTATTGGTATAGTAGACGATCTTATTTTCGAAATCGATGCGGGTGACTTCAGTATTGATGCTGACCTTGGCACCTTTTTCACGTAACTTCTCAGGGGAGCTATAGAATAGACCCTCGGAACCACCTTGAATCATATCCCCGATCCAAAGGGCCATACCACATCCTAAGAAGCTGGTATTGTTGTTGCGTTCGAAGACGACAACTTCGTTGCCTTGATAATTATCAAGGATGGTATTAATGGCTGCGGTACCAGCATGATTGGCACCGATAACAACGATTTTACTCATTTATTTCCTCCTTATGAATATCGTTGAGCTTGGCGTAACATATCTTGTGTAAATCTTAACATGTGAATGTTTTAATTTTAACAATAATGCTCATAGCTGTAATTCCAATATGATATTGTCTCATTGTTTCCAAATAGAAAATGTCCTAGGTAAATATATCAATATTTGGTAAACTGTCCTCTGCAAGGAGGTTAATATATGAGAAAGGTCGTATTGAGAATGAGTGAAGAATACAAATATGAAATCATTAAGAAGTTAGTAGATACTAACGGCAATAAAAGAAGAGCAGCTTTAAAGCTCAATTGTAGCCTTAGAATCATCAATCGTTTAATTGAACGCTACAAGAAAGAAGGTAAAGTAGCCTTCATTCATGGCAATCGCAATCGCAAGCCTGCTATCGCCTATAGTGAAGAAGTCAGAAAAGAAGTAATTGATTATTATCTAAGTGAGTATCGCCAAACTAACTATACTCACTTTTTAGAAATCCTTTATAAGGATAAGGGTCTTAAAATCAGTGATACCACTTTAAGCAATTGGCTAAAGGAAGAATCTGTCTTATCCCCTAAAGCCCATCGTAAGACAAGAAAAGCACTAAAGAAATGTTTAAGGCAAAGGTTAAAGCAGACTAGCTCCGTTAAGGTCGCTAACGAGCTTAAAAAGGAGATTGAAGTCCTTAGCAGTAAACAAGCTCATCCTCGTAGAAAAAGATGCGAATATATGGGTGAGATGATTCAGATGGATGCTTCTTCTTACTATTGGATAAATGGTGAGAAATGGTATTTACATTTAGCGGTTGATGATGCTTCGGGTTTAGTTGTGGGTGCTTATTTTGATAGACAGGAAACCTTAAATGGTTATTATCATGTCTTAGAGCAGATTCTTACCAATCACGGAATACCCGCTCTTTTCTATACC
>Ga0065711_1007994_pt1 | contig 13688 bp, 4 predicted proteins | sample Hoacrofraction12_FD_59098 | JGI IMG/M metagenome (GOLD analysis project Ga0065711, IMG submission 59098) | Hoatzin crop microbial communities from Cojedes, Venezuela - Epithelial fraction 12 v2 (version 2) | ecosystem: Host-associated > Birds > Digestive system > Esophagus > Crop | place... | reverse complement strand
TTCTTTTTTCTTTTTCCTTTTTCTTTTTCTTTTTCTTTTTCTTTTTCTTTTTCTTTTTCTTTTTCTTTTTCTTTTTCTTTTTCTTTTTCTTTTTCTTTTTCTTTTTCTTTTTCTTTTTCTTTTTCATTTTTTCTTTTTCTTTTGGGGGGAAAGTTTGAGGAAAAGGGAAAACAAAAGAAAACAGCTTCTCTTCATTTTGGTCAAGCCAATGTTTCATCTGAATGGGGCAGTACTGAAGGACAGTAGAACTGTGTACTCTTTGTGATGTGCCAGCTATGTGACCCTGCTCTAATAGATGATCCATACTAAAACCAGACCCTAACAGAAACTAGCATGTGTTAATTATCTATGAATATTCACAGCACACAGAGTCCCGAGCATTTAGGTCTTTCCACGAGTTCAGACTCTGGCTCTTTCTAGTAAGCTGATCTTACAGATCAGGGCATCCTCAGCTGCAGGAGTGGGCACTGGAGACTTGACTCTCAGGTTACAGAGAAATGAGATCTTGTGCAGGACCAACCTCTATACCGAAGCGCAGTGCGGAGTGGCTGAAAGCCAGCTTAGGGCTGCAAAGCAAGGGCTTGCACTGCACTGCCTTGTGCATGGGGAAGAGGCAGGGGAGATAGATAGAGAATGCAAGGCAACCCAAGAGCACTCTGCAGACCCTAACGTGTATGGAGAGTCTCTTTGTTGGCCACATTCTTGTGAGGGGCTGGAATTTTTTAGTAAAACCACTATTAAGAACAAGTAGCTGGTTTAACACTTCTATAATCCACGGGCATATAAACAGTTCGCATTTGGTTTAAGGAAAGAAGGGTCCTTCAATGTGGTTTTCAGTTCTGGTTCAGTATCCTGATGGTTTTGAGTTTATTAAATGATAGTCTAATATAAAATATGTGCATAGGCAGGGAAATTGCCACTTGTGTTTATAGTGGAACTGAAAGTGAAGAAAAAATTAAAATTAATGTGGTGCAAACTAGGAAGAGATCATAGACTGATGGCTACCGGATGAAGACTGCTGAGTTTTGATGTCCATTGACTGTTATATACAGGGGAGTGACTGTTTCTAAAGCATCAGCTGGACTGTTAGACCAATACAGAATAAACAAAATATTGCTTACTTATGAAGCACCCAATATCCAGTAAGAAAAGGGAATGCTTATGAATTAAGGAAATACTATTTCCTGAACCAGGTTTACAAAAAATCAAACCATAAACAAAAATTGGTAAATGAACGTTGTCATTGTTTTTGCAGCAAAATGAATGAACTCAAACACATATTAAAAATCTTCCAACCGTGTTACTATCTAGCAAAACTCTGGAGAGGGTGTTCTTAGGGTGTATCTGGAGAAAATACTTCTGCCTATATTTCAGCATTTACGAAAACCACTAAAATTTACATTTTAATATACATTTTCAAAAAACATTTCCATGTTAAGAGGAACACCAAGCCAAAATTTTTTTTCTGGCAAACTAAAAAAAGAAAGATTCATGTGGGAAGAAGAAAGATGCTATTGGCTTGCATCTTTAACAGGAAGTTATTATATAAGTTTCACTGGAGAACAGAAAAGAAGGTAATCACTTTAGAATATATGATATTTTGGAAAGTACTTTATGCCAGTATGTGTTAAGAAAATTGGACCCCAATGCAAGCAATGCTGCAGTTTGACAGAACAGGGCATATTCTGTTAGTAGCAGTCATTTTTAAACAAAAACATTATTTTTTTCTTTATTTCTTTTAAGAAGTAAGTGCAAGTTATTGTGTTCAAAAGCCTTACTGGATGATCATCTCCTATATGTTCTCTCTACCAGGACTGCTGTCACTAAGGATTGCCAAAAAATTCAGGTGGAGTTAGTCAGCTTCTTCTAGGGAAGAAGAAATATGAAAGATGCCATCTACTCAGACTTGTCTGCTCTGACTTTAATCCAGATTGGAGGTGAAAAGCCAGAAAAGCTTTTACTGTTTTGTGACAGAGGCAGAGTTTACATAAATGTCACACATTATTTTTCCAAGTTTCCAAGCTGAGATTTTTTTAGTCATGTGCAAAAACTCAGTGTAAGGTTCATATGATACTGTCTTTTGTGGAGGAATAAAATGCAGAAAAATATCAACCAAAGTCTTTAATTTTTAAAAATCTTGGCATCAGTTGCTTAATAGACAACATTGAGCTTTTAAATATCTTAGCTGTCCCCAAATGCATGAACACGTGAATTGAATGATCGTACCTAACTTATTTATACCCTAATATCTGAGAAGCACTGGTGGAGACAATATCAAATTAATAAGGATGTATTTCATTTTTCACATACATTTCATAATGAGCCTTTTCTGCACAGGTGGCAATTTTGCTGTAGACTGTGCATTAACATAATCAAATCAAACAGTGACTGAAATATAAATAAAGAAAATCATGCTGTTTTTTCCTTTTTTCAGAAATGTAACATTCTCGAGGCCAAGAAAAAGCTAATTAACCAATTTAAAATCAAGGATTTAGACTCTGAGCCAAGATAATTATCCTGTCTCACTGTCTTTGCTCTCAGCTGAAAGCATTTGTTACAACAGTCTCCTCTGTTTCACATGAAGGTATTGAAGACCTAATCAATAATTTTAGCAGAAGAGGTGAGCCTCTCGGGTTTTTACTTGTACATGCTTGTTGAAATGCCTGCCCAACGCTGAAGATATTATTCAAACTTCAGTCAAATGTTTAAACTTCAAGCTTAGTTTAGACAAAACAATCAGGAAAAGAACTTCAAGTGTCTGTGATTTGAAGTTCTGGGATCTTACAAGGGTGATGTCTGTTGTAGCACCCACTTTCCACACAGTACAAAATGTCTACATAAAGATAGCAAACCTGGATGGGTAGGATTCACCTCACTTATTTTGGTCATCTAAAATGTGAGTCCAGTCTAAGTTAGTCATTTACTTGTCTCTGTATTTTATACAGAGTTTTGGGCACCTGCTGAGAGAGAGTCTTCTGGCCTTGGAGAGAGATGTAAGACAAGAGGTGTTGACTGTCCTCCAGAAATGGCCATTGGCCATGTAGGCAAATTATGAGTCTGAATCTAGAAATCAATAAAGTAAGGGTAAGAAGAATCTCAGCAGACACAATTATCTCAGGGTGAGCTTTTAACTTTTAGATTAATAAAGGCCAAGATCACCCTCACAGCCTGGGGCTAATTATATAATGTAGGAGCTGCACAGACATTTGACTGAATTTGTTTCCTTTTAAAAGGGCATATATATATACACATGGAAATATGTGTGAAGGTACAAGTCTGCTTCTAAACAGAAAAATAGATGTAGCATTTTAAAATGATATGTAATCATACATTCATATTTGTTCAGTTAGAAGCAAAATAAAAGGGACTTTATTTGGACCTTAACTGCAAAAATAGCCTCTAATTCCATTTTTTTACCCCTTTGAGCCTTCTTTATTATGGGATTTTCTAGAATAAAGGATTTATAACCAATGGACTTCTGCAGTTTAGCAGGTACAAGAATGACATGATGAGGCTTCAAACAAATTTGTGTAACAGCTGCTTCTTATGCCATAGTCTGAACTATACCTTTGGGTGAAACCTATTGTCTTGGCACTACTTTCCCGCATCACTGCCACACTTTCAGATCTCTCAAATGTCAAATCAGCTACAGCTGAGAAGCTGCAGTTCTCTGCCTATCATTGCTTCTAACACTCTGTAATTATCTTAAACATTTACTGAAGGAGGGCTAATGTTATGAGCTTGCCAGAGAAGTGCATTTAGGAGAAAGTAACTCTTCCGTTAAAAAAATTAGGTGAATCATTTGAACAAAAGCAAAACAGTAATAATCATCATAAGAAATTTTCATGTCAAAGTTAATGGGAAGTTTACAGACAAAATCCCCATGTGGCTTGGAAGATCAGCATTCTGGGATAGCAGTTCTGCTGAATTCAATAGAATTGCTTCTATTTAGAACACTTAGTTCTAATGAGTCTACTATTGCTTTACTTATTTACAGGATCTTTACTTTTGCCCTTAAATTTCTGAAGCATCATTATTTAGGAAGAAACAGTAGAACCATATCCATACTAATAAATAGTGATTCTCTGGGTTGTTCACTGACCCTGGTGGAAATACGTACCCAAATGACAGTAAGTNCCTATGTAGCCGTAGTTCATTAAACACAAGGAATGTGTTGGAAAAGCTTCAGGCTGACTTTTCAGCAAGTGCTCACAGGGTTCACTGTTTTAACAAATATGACTGTTCAAGCTAGCTAATTAGTAATGGCACTTGTTTTGTGTAAAGTGCAAATACCTCCAAAGCTAAATACAGAGGTTATCGTTATTTACAGTGACTGATGTATTAAACTAAATATTTGGCTTTGAAACATCTTTGCCTTTCAGTTAGTATTACTTACATTAGGTGTTTCAATCCAGCTTTCTATAGTCTCATTTTTAGAGGCGCTGAGCCATAAAATGGTTCTTCCAGAGGCCAGTGGAAGCTCTGAGTACATGACACCCGTAAAGATCTGACGAGGTGAGTAACTAAAGAAGTTTTACAAGTTTGAGTTCTGTCGTTTGTATCTGAACATTATGACCTCAGATTCCAGCATTAGAAAAAGATTTCTCATTAAAAATTATTCTGATCGTTAGTGAACACAGATAACTCATTACAATTGTAGTTAAGAGCTTCTGTTTTTCTTAGCACCTACCGTCAACAGAATCTGGTGCACATACAGATGAGCATCCCACAGCAAACTGAGAGTTTTTTAAAAGAATTTTCTTAGTTTTCTGGAGAAAAAAAGTAATACGAAGTCCCCAAAGTGTAACCGTTTTCTCTGATATTTATATCTGATGCAAAATTATTGCCAAAACACCTATTCTATATACAAGTATGGTCCATCACTGAAATGCCACTCTGTCCAGTCATTACAGCTGCTTAATTATACATAGCATTTCTATAGGAAGAATTACTAAAACCAGGAATCATGTGGCTGAAATTACAGTGAAAGTAAATGAATGGGATGCAGCTATTTAAATGTTGATTTATTAATAACAACACATGTTTTGTTTTTCATATTTTCCTCTTACTTCATAATATGACAGTTTGTATTTTACATGCAATGGTTTTCTTGAATAAGAAGAATGTTTTGGTAGATGAGTTTAACAAATACACTATGAAAAAACCCAGCCAATTAATGCTGAAATTATTATCATTAGGAGGCAGCATTTTGATGAAAAGAGGTAGATAAGGATGATCCAGTTCAGAGACATTTAAAAAAATAATACCGGGGTTGGCTAGTTTTTTTCTTAAATGAACTCAAAGACAAGTTTCCCATAATTCCTCATCTTTATTGTCCTCCTAATTTTCCCTGATGTCCTGGAATATCTCCGCTTCCTAAAGGACAACTTTCTTCTTTCACTGTTTCTACTGTGCAAACCCCCAGAGGGGAGTATGGAAGTGAAATGTGGATCATTATTCTATCTAGGGAATAGTGCAAGGAATGAGACCCCTTTTGCTTTCTTGAGGAGACTGACCATTTACCTGGTTATTCAGCCTTCTTTCCTTCACTGTTGCCTTATTTCACACGAAGTCATATTGCAGTGCAATATAATAGCAAAAGATTTTGTTATCTAATCCATTTTATTTTCTTCTATATTTCAATTAATGTTGGTATTTCTTCTAAATAAAAACTTCTTGAGCTCATACTGTGTTGAATCAATCTTTATTTGAATTCACATGCAATTCACCTCATCAAACTTCATTCATCTGAAAGATAGACGTGACATCAAATCTGGGATGGTCATCTAGGCTCCATCTGCATTTGATTGAGAGGCAGGCATCTCAAGATCACTGTTCATCCCACCAGCCCAAGATACTTGTATTAAGATAGTGCGGAGGTGTTTCAGCTGCAAAGAGGTCCTGTTTGATTAGCTTAGATTAAATATTTACATATTTTATGGGTAAAACCTGGTGACAAGAATACATGTCAAATTGAGTTTTTCCTTCATGAGAATTGATGTGTCATGTTGCATATTAGGAACTCAAAAAACCCACAATCTAATGTGAAAAAAAAATAAAAACAAGAAAGAAAAAAGTCTCTTAAAAATAGTATTTCTAGGGTGGCACCCCTTTGTTCTGGGTAAAATAGAAGTTTTAGTATGTGATATTATTTTTTGTCTTTCCCTGCTTGGAAATATTTGTTTCAAAAGACAGTTTTCAGAATGTCAAACAGCATATGTGACAACAGGGATGTATCACATACAGCTGAAAAGCAACTTGTCAGTTTATCATCGGGTTACTGTATCCAAGCCATTTCCACTGGGATTATTTAAAATAATATACAGGGACAAATATGTCATTAAACTAAGTAGCAAATAACGTGAACACAAAAAGTGTGTGGGAGTATAAACAAGTTGCTTATCTCTGAAGGATGTGTGTTTAACATTTCAAAGTGAGGCTCAAATGCTAATAGTTTTCTTTATCAAGTAGTGTTCATAAATAGCAACCTGTTAGTGGTGGGAAACTGTATACTGCATGTTACACTAGCCAAGAAGTAAAAGGAACAATTTATAAGGTGTGATTTGCAATGGAAAGTGAGCACATCCAGAGGTAGATTTCATACAGATAATTGCTGTCTTCGAAACATAGACATCAGCCCTCTTGTCTCAGCTCTTACGGTGATTTCTGCATTTTGCCAGCCACCCTTCCTCTCACAACTACAGCATGACTCAGTAAATCAGTGCTACCAAAAAGAGTGGAGGAAGTAAGGCAGTTTGTGCTATGTCAGTATTTGGAGATATTAGAAAGATACCTTACCTTATAGTAAAGCCTAATACACTGCTTGCCACAGTCTAACTTTTTGCCATCTGCCCTTAGAATAGCTCTGCTGCCTTGAATGGCATTCAGTATTTGACATGCCTACAGTGATACAGTCCACAGGTTTTCATACATACCAACCACAGGCTGTAGAACATGGTGTTTCAAAATGAAAGTGTATACAGAAGTGTTATTATAAAATGCCTAAGCTGTCGTGACATATACCATATAAAATGTAGGTTAAAAAAAATCCCAACCCATAATTTTATGTAATCCCCTTCACGCATTGATTTATGAAGTGATCTCAGCGAGGTAAGAAATTAAATGTGCCTTTACAGTTCTGTGTGAGAAGCAACTTGCACAGAGTGGTCACAGTGGCAACTGATACAAAATGAAGAGCAGTTCATGAATGAGTACTACCCTTGCTGTGCAATGACTGGATAAGACATCAAAACGAACAGTACACACTTTGCTTTTGTTCCTATGTGGTCTTGGAAATTACCACTGCATATATCAACAAAAAAATGTACTGTGCTAATATGCTCTGGGGGAAAAAAAAGCCTTGCAAAGTAATTTCCAAGCAGAACGCAAGAGAAGAAGATCATATTTTCCAGAACTAGAAATAGCATATATTGCCTGATTTAATCTTAATTCAGGGAGCCACAGCACTGACTTTTTTCTGCAAATGCTGCTTATCCACAAAAAAAGGCAGCAAGCAGTAGTTGTGAGCTATCATAGGAACTTCTGCAAAAAAGCTGATTTTAAATCTTGTCTAGGTAATAGCAGAGAATTATACTGTTGGTTGCATCTTATTCTTTCTAAGGAAACAGTTTAATAAAGTTATTTCAACACGCTCAGCAGAGGGTTACACGTAGAATCCTTTGACCTGGGGATACTGCAACAGGGGTGTGTGGAGAAGCAAGAGCTGCAGTTGTTTGCATTTTACCAGGTTCGGTTTTCTGAGGCAAACACAATATAAATATCTTTTATGAGCAATGTATTCCAGGTCTATTTTAAACAAATATCTGAATAATAGACAGCAGAGAAAAAGGACAATAAGCTGAAACATGACTCATGATGATGAGGTAGGTTGTAGAGAGTACCCATTTAATGTGTCTGTCTAGAGCTGGTGGTGGGTGAGACTGTGGGTAGAGAAAGAGAGAGAAAGAGATTTGTATCTCTCTGCCCACAAACATTTAAAGCTAATGACCTGCAGTGTGTTGTATGAGTTTATGCAGAGATACCTGATGCATCTGCCACTCTACAAAGCTCCATATAGGAGCAGTAGTCCTTTCACGTGTAGCAGATTGCAGCTAAACCAGTCATAAGCAGCAGCAGAAAATGTGCAAATGAACACATAACGCCTACTTGGAGCTTATGTTAATTCAACTGCTGCTTTGAAGAAGAATTAGCAATGGGTAGTACGTGCTCTGTCTTGTTAAACAGCTAGTGCCACACTACAGTTGTTTAAAAGCCTACAAAAAGAAGAAACACCTGATATGTGTATTATGCAGTAGGGTATAATGTTAGTAATGGAACATATTATGAAACGTAAATATCAATTAATTAGCTTTTGGAGAAAAATGTACTTTATGCAGAAAGAAAGGTGCAGTTGCAATTTTCTACAGGAAAAATTCATCATTTCACTAAATTCTCTGGCACTGTGATCTGAACAGATGTGTGTTTCAGTTCTGTTTCCTTGGCCTTCTCTGAAGTTCACTTATTCCAGTCAACTGTTGCTAAAATAAATTTGGCCCTGAGTGAGCCAAATGGACAGTTAGGGACTGGAAAGAATCTGTCACTTTTCCAGCTCACAGATTAGGTCAAGGATTATAAGCACAACAGTGTGCAACCCATATTGAACACATCTCCTGATGATGTTGATATTCAAAGACTGTTGTCTTCGTTATTCAAGAAGCGGAAATCCACAGGAAGAAATGAGAAATGCCATGATAACTGGGTTAATGACTTTGGTTGCTGGATCGTTGCCTATTTCCTCACTGTTTCAGAGTACAGACAACTCACAGGTACAACCCGCACATTTTTCTTAATTCAAGAAAATGCATAGAGAAAAAAGTAATTTCAGACGGAAGGTAAACCAGGACTCTTGCTTTCTAGGCAAAGATGCTACGTTGAGCTAAAGCAGCTGTGTGACCTTAGGTGACCTTCTGGCAACACTCATCATCAGCTCTCCTGTTTCAAGCAGCAGGAAAATCTTGGTTCACTTTACTCAGGGCTGTAGTACTTCTCCACAGAATGAGATAATACCTTTTTTCAGATATAAACATCATAATTACACCAGAATGGATTTAAGATAAGATCCAGCTTTGCAACTCAAGTTGCCTGCTGCCGTATGGATATTTCTGTCCCTGCCTCGTGCCGGCATCTGACTGCCTATAGTTATATACTACAGTATTGATAATACAGTATTTGGATATAGTTTTAGGAATGTGGCAACAGGAGCATGCTTTCCACAGATCAGCTGTAAGGGAGAGCTGTAGTCTATCACCTATATATGAGAACACATAGTTCTCTGTGCTGTATTTTTGAGATGAAGTCCTGAACTAGGAATTGATGGGAATTGATCAAAATGAAGAACAGCAAGATTTACTTATTCTTTAATTTTAATTTAAAAGGAAAAACTGATTAAAAGAATTTCAGATGTTGCAACTTTCACAGTATTTTCAATGGTAATCTGTGTTTTTAACTTGGAGGCAAAACTTTAAATATTATTAAAAGAATCATGCTATCTTTCCCAGCCAATCCAACCACACACCTAGATAAAATTGGCAAGACATACTCTTTTGCATATTTGGGCAAGAAAGAAACCAAGACATAAAAAATATATCTGTGATTTTTATCAAAGATTTTAAAGGCAGTATCTGGAATAATTTTTACCTTTACACAGCATTTTTATGTGAAAACACTTTACAAAGAAAAATAAGGTTTGTTATTTATTTGTCTTAAAACAGCACCTAAGGACCTGACTTCTTTCCTAGAGAGAGTAGATACTGAACAGGCACAAAGAGCTACATCAACAGAAAGATTGCAGTATCTGCTTCCTACTTTTGTTGCTGACATTGAAAATTTTAGTTTTCCAAGACACCACAAACTGTTATCAAACAATATACATGTCTGAATTTTGTAAATGTATCCACTTTTACGAGATAGGCTTCCTGAGTATTGAAGAGTAGGATTGCTACCAGTTACCCTAAAAGCTAATTTAATCAAAGTTTATGTCTAGGTTCCTACTGTGTAGACAAATAGAAACCTTCAAAGGACAACTCATCCTATCATGAGGTGTGAGCCTAAGATACGTAGGATGAATGACCTTCTGACAGTGCCTTCATTGACTGAAGAAGAGAATTAACCATGTTCAGCCCCAATTTGACCTCAAATATCTGCTTGTCAGCATGTGTAGGATGACACAAAAAGTGTCTGTATGTACTAAACATCCAACTAAACATTCACTCAGGATATGGGAATTCTCAGAACACAGCTACTAGGCCAGTCATAGTACACAGAGAAAAATTGCTGGAAGAGGTGCTGCTGCTGTCTTCACTATTGCCCATTAGAGCACTCAGGAGGGTCTTGAAAGTCTTGAACTCACATTTCTCATCTGCTTCAGAGGTCTTGAACTCACGCTTTCTGCGAGCATCATCTAATATCTGGATATGGTACATTTTGAACAGGAGTGTGCTCTACCTCTCTGACTGAAATTGCTCTACTTCGTATGCACTCATTTAAATATTAATTGAGGTAAACACTGAGACTATATCTGTCTTTTAGCCCAAGAACTTGTCTGAATATAAAAAGATGTGTATTAAACCTCTTCATCTAATTCATATTATTTTATTCAAAGTGAGATATCTTCATCAACAGTGGCCAAGAATACTCTTCTCCTTCCCACTCCCAGACTGTGCTAAAGTGCAGTGATTAGGGTAGTCTTTGGGATATAAATGATTGCCGCTCGAGTCTCCTCAGGCAGAATAAGATAGTAGTGCATTTTGTGGAAAAGGTTTAGAATTAATTATTAACTTCAGGAAAGTTGCATCCAATAACTTAACCACTTCCTTTCTCTTTTAAAGAAAACCTGACAATTAATATATGCAAAATCAGCAGTCCTTTCCAAAATCATTGGCTTAAGTCACATCCTCAGATAGCACTTAGAAGCAAAGGCCCTCCAGGTTTACAATTAGGGTTTGAAAGAAAAACACAGTAATTACAAAACAAGCTCCCATACAGGATTCAAGGAAAAAACACAAAAGAAACTTTAACCCGTGTTTGGAACTGAACTTACACTGAACTCTTCATGAGTGAAAGTACTTTGGCACCTCTGATTTCCACCAGGGACTAGAGCTGGAAATGGCTGTGCTTTTACAGAGAGGCTTTTCTTCTGGTATTTCCAGCTGAGATGCCAAGTGGAAGTGCTGGAATCTGATAAGAAATCTTGCTCTCATAAATGTTTATCCAAACTCAACCCAAACTGTAATATTATGGATATCTGGCTGTCTTTACAAGCTGACACTCAAGTGGCTTAACAGAACAGTCTTCATTATTTATACTCAAGCATACATTTGTTGGTTTAACAGAAAACTTCCGTCTTTTCGTAGAAACCAAAGCAAAGAAAGTATCAGTAGCACAGGTTAATACAATGGTGAAAGACAATACACGACTAGCAGATACCAAAAATACAGTCTCTGAATACAAGATCTTCCAATCAACAGAAATACATTTGAAATGTCTGTCTTGCCTCCTCAGTCTCTTAAATTACAGTGACAAAATATTTTACATTGAAGGCCTGGTGTATAGTCCCAGAAATCACTGTGAAATCACTGAGAAGACTACTAAAGAATTGGCTCGTCTTTGGAACTAGCCTCTACTGTAAACCTTGGCTTCATTTATACTGCCATCCACTCCATTAATCTCTTCAGAGGTACTTTAACTGAAATTGTTACGGGAAGGAAGATCTTGGACAGTTTTGCAATGGAAGCGTGCCTATTCTGTCCTCATTCTGCCTTAGTTGCTCTGGACGATGATAGTCTACAAAATTGACAGTCTGTGCTGTCTGTTTTCTGAATGCATTGCTAAAACTTTTGTGGTTCACGTGTTCCATTCAGGAAAACTAATGCAGAGATTATAATGTACCCTTAGCAGTGAACGAAAAAGCAAAGCACTCTCTGACCTGGTAAAACAGCTGTGTATCATTGCATAACAGTGAAAGACTAAACCAAATAAATTAAAACAGCTAACTGCTTGTGTTTGCATCAACTTGTGAAATGACTTCATTCTCCTGTGCTGGCGAATGAAGTAATATTGTCTTCTCTAAGAGCACAAATGATTAAAGTGAGACCTTCAGATGACTGTGCCTGAAAAGCCACAATCATGTTATTGTTTCTGCACCAGCTATCATATGGGCATTTTCCAGCAGACTCTTGCTTTCAATACCTACAACAGTTACGAAATTTGTGCAATTATTTGATCAATTTATATAATGCACCTGTCCCAAATGTTCTGGATGAATGTATACCTTATACAAAAACTAATTTTATTGATAAAACCAAATCTACACAGTTTCAAATATATACCTCCCAACCAGCAAAAACTAGACAATTTTTCTCTAATTAAAATCCTAAGTTATTACACCTTATATCGGTAGTATTGCCTGGTAATCAGCACACTAGGTCAAGAACTAAAGATCACACCAGGGTAGAAATTCATCCATCCAGAACTCCAAACATGAGGACCATGAGCATGTGTTCCTCTGGTGACCTTACCTGTTGCCTTGTAAGAGACTGTCTTTCAGATATAGTGAACTAAAAAAAAAAAATAATTAACGTACATCCAGAATGGAAGTGGAAGTCAGGATAGCTGTTAAGCAGCAATGCACTAAAAGATGTGAATAAGAAAGCAAACCATATTTTACTCTTGCTGAAGTTTTAAATGATTTAAAATCCTGGACTCTACATCTGCTTCCTCTGGATTAGCAAAACACTGGAAAGTCTGCATTTGGACAGAAGTTTGTAAATAAGAAAATACAATGGAAAAAAATTCCCTGGCTATTATTGCTGCCAACATATCAAGACGGACCTAAAGGTCCTAGAACATAATCTCAGTTCATAAATTTGGCTAAAAGGAGGAAAATTTCTCCTTCAGTCTCAGACAGTACATGTCTCAGACAGTCTGCCAGCTTCTCTCAGATGTGCTTCAGGTAATTAACTCTCACCCAAGCAGTGATCTCAACCCAGCATGAAGAAAGCTGATGAACTGTGTCCTCTGGACTACATGAAGCAAAGTGGAGTGAAGTCACATCACTGTATTGATGGCTGCAGTCAAAGAGGTCACAGTGTTCCTGTTAGTGATTATATATACGATTTCAAATAAAATGTGTGACATAAAAGTTTACCATGCAACAAATTGTTTGTCTTCTTTGGTAAAAGAATCATTCTGAAGTTCATCGTCTCAGAGGGGAAAGAATGGCACTCTGGGGCATGTCTGCCTGCTTTTGCCAGGAATTGTAAATGTCAAATAAATGATGCTCCATATGAAAAGTCACTTGTGACAGTTCTGAAAGAATCTGCTTGGACACAAAATGTATTTGCCAGTCTCTTATGCAGCCAGAAGGTATTGATTCAAAGATCAAGGAAGGCAAATATAGTGTTGCTGACATCTTTTAAAGGGTCGTATGCAAAATACGTCTCTCAGAATCAGAAAGAGTTTCTAAGATCGTTTTCTGATTTCCATCTCTCTTCATGTGTAAAACTATCAGAAGACTGGATATGTTGTCATCAGCGGCGCTGAGTCTAGTTGGAGGCTGGTGACAAGTGGTGTCCCTCAGGGGTCAGTACTGGGCCCAGTCTTGTTTAACTTCTTCATCAACGACCTGGATG
>Ga0065711_1009087_pt1 | contig 13689 bp, 7 predicted proteins | sample Hoacrofraction12_FD_59098 | JGI IMG/M metagenome (GOLD analysis project Ga0065711, IMG submission 59098) | Hoatzin crop microbial communities from Cojedes, Venezuela - Epithelial fraction 12 v2 (version 2) | ecosystem: Host-associated > Birds > Digestive system > Esophagus > Crop | place... | reverse complement strand
TTTTTTTTTTTTTTTTTTTTTTTTTTTTGTACAACATTTCACACTGAAAAATGCAGTAATGGTAAATACTGATTTAATTTCACTGGTATTGAAATGTTTTCAATGAAGTGTGTGTTTTGTTTTTTTTTTTTATTGAAACATTGTATTTATGCCTATTGCTCCATCTTAGATTCTGGGGAGATCCTAAAGAGACTTGAGGACATCTTGTTTTTGTTGATCATGAGTGTTGAGTTAGCCCTAATAATTGTACACTGTAGGTAGCTAATATTAATCATGCAAAACTGTCTCCCACGTGATAAACTTGATACCATCTTCCACCCTTCTCCTCCTCCATAGATAGTTAAAAGATATGGGGTGTATATATAGAAATCAAAATGACTGGGCTAGAAATACCATTATCTCTGGGGTAGAATGGGTTGTCCATCTGTACATGGTAATTACTCAGATGAGTTGAAAACATCCTGGAATTAGAGACTGGAAGTTAGCCAAGACACCCTTACTCCTGACAGCACTCCCAGGAGAATGTTTTTTAATTGCATCATACGTGAAAAATAGGTACCAGGTAATTCTTGATACAACTGGCAATTGTTATTCCCCTTCATAGCAATAAAAGCTAGATAAGTAAATCTATTGTACGACAGTGAAATAATACAATTCTGGAGGAGACTTTGCAGAGGAGAATGACTTGATTTCTCTGCACAGGTCTTTGGAGTAATACACAGTCTGCAGTAACAAACCTGATTCACTGCTTTGTTACTCTAGCTCAATGCTGGAGTGATTTTCTTAAAATCAATGGGGCAATCGCTCGAGTTTTATGTGGGTGTAAAAACAGGCATGGATTTGGTCCCATATCTTAGGCCAGTATTTTTGGCTCTTGGATGACGTTACGAACTAGAAAAACAGTATAACTTCACTGGTAACTTTTTGTACTCAATTTCTTGTCACAGGCCTAAAGATGCGGTTAAAGCGCTAAAGAAAAAGCTTTCAAAAAACTGTAACCATAAGGAGATCAGGCTTACCCTGTCTGTAAGTACAGCTATATTTATATTAATTAGACACTGAGAAGGAAAACATTTTAAACGATAAGGTGGAATGCAAATTATCACTGACACAACTCTCCAGGATGTTTTCTGTCTTTGTTGTTTATGTGTACAGCACTACCACCACGCAGATCAGAAGGTCTACTGTGTTCCGTAGAGTCCTGGATGACACATTCTTGCATTTATTGTTGCAGTTTTGGTTCTTTGTAAACCTGTGCCACATAAAAGTAGTATAGTTCTTTTTTACTGCAGTGACTGTCCTTCTGTGAGTGACCCACCTGTACGTGAAAAATACAGGGGCTGGGATATGACATAAAAGCTACATCTGACCATTCTATTACTCACCTTGTGGTACTGATCTTAGTTTAAACTAAGCATGGTATGCAGCATGGTGGAATGTGCGATACCTGTTTTGTAAAGGTAAATGTTATTATGTGTAAATGAGAAACCTGAATGAAAGGGTAGCAATGGTGGGTTAAGCAAGGGAGCAAGACACAGGATAAGCCACTTAAGATTCAGATGTTATGACTAAAGTTTAGGGTGGCTGGGCATATCCTCATGTGAGATAATCTGACAGTGTTTCTGAACTATGCCAGAATTTGGGGAAGCGTTGTGATTTTGGTCGGTTTAAGATTTACTGGAGTATGTTAACATGGGTCTGTTTTCCACTACACTGATAGTTTAGGCAGTAGCAGGAAGTTCCTAATGCTGTCATAAGTCCAGAGTTCCCCATTTGAATTACTCTTGACTAACAATAGTGCAACTGTGAGAAGAATCAAGCCATTCATATTTTAAGTTCTTGGGGATGTGTGTCTTTCATTATTTGTCTAGAAGTATTTTCTTCACCATTTCCTTTGTTGAGGTTGTAGAAGCCTGTCTACAGTACACTCGGAGTACTATTACTCATGGGTTTGGTGTTTGTTGTGCAAAATCATTATCTGTATCAATATGTGCTGAGAAGTGATTAAAGAAGATAGGTAATTGATAGTGTCAAATTGCAGGTCGCTTAGCAATTGCCCAAGTGTCTCCTAACAAGTTAGAGATGCAGATAAATGCGTTAAACATACCGATGTACACCTTCAGCTCATTCCATTTCCGCACTTCTTCCCTGGCTTCCTCCTCCACTGTCTCATGAGTCACCTTTTTGTGTGTTCTATGTGTTTGCATAACAGAAACGCTCGGTTTCCACTGTTACTGCAATCCCTGTATCAGGTCTGCTTTCCTTCTCCTACAGTGTTTGTGCACCTAGGTCCTCTTCTGAACATCTGACACAGTCACCTGGAGTTATGATAACCCAGTGCTTAGATTTAGAAGCCTTTCTTTGGGTATTTACTCTGCAGACATACCTAAGGTGACATTGTAGTTTAGCCCTTAAGAACATAGAAGTAGGAGAAGGATCTTGTTTCAGGTGTATCCAAGGAAGAACATGATCATGTTGACTTGACAGCTCATTGTATTTGCTCACAGGTGGAGTGTGTACCAGGTTTCAGTTGTGCTTGTAGTTCAACACTCTCACAGTCTCTCTGCCGTTCCAGGCCGCTTCTCCATGTCTGCTCTCACCCACTCACATGTGCTGATGTACCCATGCCTGCCAGACAACTGCATCTTTTTGGCCCAGCTTCTGTTTTCTGACTGCAGGTTTCTTCTCCCCGAGTTCCTTAGGTTTTTGCTTGTTTTTTAAAAAAAGTGCCAGCCTTTCCTCCAACTCTGTCTCTTCCTGCTTTTGTTCTTATGTACGATCTTCTGTCCTTTCCTCTCGCTCTGCCCCTGGCTCCTTTCCTTTTTCTAGTTTTCTACCAGTACTACCATCAGTTTAGCAAGTGTGAAACGTTTCCTTTGATGACCGCATTGCTAACCAGGTACGACTTTTAACTCTTTTGTTCCCAAATAGCTCTTTCTATGGGCTATATCTTCTGCTTTGGGTTCTTGATTGCCTTAATGAAATAGTTCCTGTTTCCCATTTTGAAATGCTTAGAGTGGAACAGCAAATCACTGAAAATGGAAAAATAGAAATAATTTTCAATTTCTAAAACACAAGGGCCCCCTGCCCCTTGGCAACTCTTATCTCTCAAAAGTTGTTTTTCTCTCAATTTTCTAAAAAAAATAGGGACTCTTTTGCGATGAACTGTAAGTTATTGCCAGTGTTTCCTACAGTAAATGTGGTCCTCCGACAAATGGAGAAGGCAACAGATCTACAAATCGCTTCTCTTTTTTGAAATGTACTTTGATCCACTTTTATTTACTGAACGTTTAAATTCTGGAATTTAATCTTTCTGTTGAAACTGCTAAGACACTTATTCCCAGAGAATTCACAGAGAGTGAAATGTGTAAGTCTTCATCTGGAGTAGCACAACTGCGTGTTAGCCCTGAGTCTGTCATCGAGACCTGTTAAATCTCAGCAGTGTCTTCCTCCTTCTGGCTCATAGTGCTTATTTATTTACTTGAAGGAAGAAGGGTGAGTGCCAGCTGTATAATGTGTTGGCTGTGGCTTGACTTCAGGTACTCTGATCTACTGAAGTCACCTGGTGCTTGTGTGTCATGTGGATCGGGGTGTATGTGTGTCAGGCCATGGAGTTGCTTCATGCACAGTCTTTGATAAAGTCGAGAGATCAGGCTTGGCAGTGGTGATTTCTCAATCAGAGTGAAAAGGATTAGAACTTTAGGCAGGGATCCAACAAAGTGTGTATGTGTTATTTGACTCCTAATTACTAACAGTCTTTGCATACGTAAGCTCTGTTTACGTAGTGAATGCCGAGACACGTGTTCAGTTGTCTCCACAGATCTCCCTTGGTTTTGTAAAGCATTTACTGCAGTGCCCCAGTTCTGATGCCTGTAAGGTCTTAGGAACTGAACAGCACATGGGGAAGTAGTGTATTGAATGTGTCCCTCTCTGTACCTGTGTCCACACACACACTCTTAGATACAAAGCAGTGGGCAGAAATTTAAGATTAAATTCTTGTTTCATTTCTGCATTACAATGTTTGAAAATATTTTAAAGGAAATCATTGGTTAGATGTAAATTTTGGAGGTTTTTTTTTTCTCATAGGCATTTTTCTGTGTGTCCTTTTACTAATTTGTGAGTTTTCAGATGTAAAAAAAAAATCAGCATGGCAAATGTGGCCTTCAGATTTTCCTTTATTAAATTAACATTTTACACAGCAGAGGATCTAAAAAACAAAAACATGAGAGCCCTCCAGCTCCTCAATCAAAGATGTTGTAGGAAATTTTATTACACTTTATGGTATACATGGGCAAAGAGGAAGTGGACATCAAGTGGGAGCAAAAGAAATCCATATTTCAGTGTTATGTATATATTTCATTTGAAAAATTCAAGACTTTTGAAAAATTAATGGTTTTGAAATGCAGAATCTTGGTAAAGTCTGCATAGCCATGACACTGTAATTGATTAATGGCAGCTGAAAAAGCTGCTTGTGCATGTTTCTTTTAAACGCTGGTACTTAAAAATAGTGTCTTGCAGTTCAAAAATTCTACTGGGTAGATATCAGTATATGTTTAGTAGAGTGTAATCCTGGAGACGGATTAATGTCTTGTTCCTTTTGAGTCACAAAGGCAAAGAACCAAACTGTTCATCTGTGTTTTCTTGCATTCACTTGAGGTCTAAGAAGTGTCCCTCACAAACTACATCCATTCATTACAGCTTTAAGGACCATACCTGGCTGCTTTAGATGAGCAGATAGTCCTACTGAGTTCTGAGTGACGTCTCTGCTGATGAGAAACGTAGCTGACTTTCTATAATCCTCACCAACTTCTCACACTTATTTTTCTCTGCCTTGCAGTTTGACTTCACCTTTGTTCAGATGCCTTTTACTACTTCAGTTTTGCATTGCTGTCATGTGAACCAGAGGGCTTTGATTGTGCAATTAGCCCTCCTTTTTGCTCAGTGCAGATCTGTTCTCAGCTGGATGTCTGGTATGAGCTAGAACATAGCAGCTCTGTCAATCCCAACAGTTCTCAGGTCCTGCCTGCCATTTAAAGGAAATTTAATGGTTTGGTTGAAGTTAATTTGATAGTTCTGTTATTAAAACATGTTTCTGTTGAGATTCCATTGTGTTGTGTGGAGCAGTGGTTGACTTAGCCACCTTGGATCTATTCATTCCAATGGAACTGCTTGGGAAGGTCAAGTCCTATTTGCAGTGATAACAATGTTGAAATTCTAATGAAAGGTATTATTGGCATTAAAGTAGCTTGTTCGTGAATGGTCCAGTTAAAAAATAATTGAGTCAAATTCTTCTTTTTCTTACACGAGCTTAGTTTTGCTATAAGTGAGTGGGCTGTACTGGCATAATTGAGTGGAGGATCTAGCCCATTAGTTCAGTACTTTCATTCAGAAGGTAAATACTGAGTCCCTTAAGTAGGGAATTAATAATAGGGAGTAGCATACCAAATATCCCATGCACTGAGTTGAAAACATTTTACATAGACCATCTTTGAAGTATTGCACAAGCAAATGACTTGGCTTATTAGCATATGTTTCATGTATTCTTTCAAATGAAAAATAATGATTCGAGCCGAGATTTTTTTTTTTTTTTGTAATTATCTCTCAGTTAGTTTTTTTTACACAGCAGTCTGCCAGTGTGTCTTTGTTCTACCCTGTTTTCATTTCAGCGATATATTTTCTTCTGATCTTATCCTCTTCTCCGATAACTTCCTGATCATGCTGGGAGAAAAATCCCCAAGTCCTGAGGGTAGAAAATTAGTTACTAAAATGATTTCAACTTAGTCAGATATAGTCTGCTCTGAATAGGAAAGTATATTTAACCTTCTTTTATCAAGATTACAGTAGTGTCCTTTAAAATTTGTGTACCCTTTTGAAAATATATCCTGTCTGTTGCATGATTTAGGGGAAGTTTTGTCTTGAAAACTATGACATTTTGCAAACTCTTGTTAATTTCTACCCTTTGCTTTCACTTTTGCATCTCTCTTACTTTCCATCACTCTTAAATTGGGAGGGAAATTGAAGATTCGGTTGAAGAGCAAAAAGCACAAGAGTGACCGTTTTTCTCTGCATGGGGCATCGTAGTCCTATGGTTGGTCTCCAGATGTGAGCCAAGCAAGATGAGTTCTGTTTCTGACTGCACCTGATCTCACTCACCCCAGTTTCCTATCAAGCCTTGTACTGGCCTGATTTTGGGTGACTGGGATGTAGTGACAGCTTTTGATATCTCTTATGTAGAATGGGAATTGTAATCAGCCACCTTCAGGTGTACAAGGGAGAACTGTTAAGTCATTGTCACATACTGCTATATTTGATAGGGCAGACATGTTGCTTGCAGGGATCCTGCTCTGAGCATTCCAGGCAGTTTTGGAAGTAGACTACTTTTGTGAAGATGAATCTGACGGTTGGAACAGTTCAGCTATTCTGTTTCACATCAATGTGACCTTTAAAACATGTGGAGAAATTGTACTCTTGAGTTGTTGAATTTGTGTTTTTTTTCTATTTTGTCATTAGCTTCTCACTTGCCGGGCAGATTAGAAGAGAGGCATTTAGTAATCTTATTTTCTTCTTTTGTAGAGCTCTTCAGAATCTCAGAGCAGGGTACCTACATGCTAGGTAGTGAATTAATTTTATTACTGAATCTGTACAGGTCATTTTTTAAGCTATGGACGTATTTCATGCTGTTAAGGTACTGTATGTTCGGTAACTGCTGTGACATGGAATCAAGTGTGACCATACTTCTCTATTAAAACTAGTATAACTCTGCTAACACATTTCATTTTGTATTGCATAGGTAAAGCAGTGCACACAGTGAGCTATGGTTTCCCTGTAGTAACCTTATCAGACATTCTAGTGAGGCAATAATCTGTTCGTATCCATTCGTACTCTTCCCCATAACACCTTGGAACAAATTAAACAGAAGGAAACAAAAGCAGTAAAGTTGGGTTTTTCTGCACCAGATCTGTGTAACGGAAGCTTTTTGTGTGTGCAGCTGCTTGACATGTGTATAGAGAACTGTGGCCCAAGATTCCAGTCTTTAGTTGTGAAGAAGGATTTCTGTAAAGACAAGCTGGTGAAACTACTGAATCCAAGATACAATCTGCCGATTGACATGCAGGAGAAAATCTTGACCTTTATCATGGTAAGTCTAGAGTAAACAGGAAGTGTTTGTGTCTCTTGCTGTATGGTAAACATTTAACGAAGCAGCTCCTTTCTGTATGGTAACGTACTTATGGGAACCTCTTCCTAAAGCAGACTTTATTCTTGCTGCTCCTGCTTCATGCAGGAGTAACACAGACTGGAAGACAAAGGGAGAGGACTGGAAAACTGTCAACCTCCACCTTTTACATTCCCCTCCCAGTCTGTGTTTGTGCTGCCTCTGTGGTTGCACTTAGCAAACAGGGTGAGAGGTGACTTTGGAGCTTCCATGGTTCCTGCAGCGATGAATGGAGTTAGCTGGAGTGGATGAAGGGGAGGACCTGCCTTTAGGACCACATGCGTGCCTGACCCACTGACTGTCCATTTCTGTGACTGTTGTTGTTATTTCAACATCAGACTTGGGCCCGAGGTTTCCAAGGAATGGTGGATGTGAGCGAAGTAAAAGAAGTTTATCTAGAATTGCTGAAGAAAGGAGTGGACTTTCCATCTCCTGACACCAGCAGAGGGGGACCTAAGGTGGGGATACACAAAGATATTTCATTAACCATTATAAATCAGAAACAGGACGTGTTAATTGTATGAGCTCTGTAGATAAAGAAGGTGTGTTTGTTTTGGTTATGTTTTTTATTTAAATGCTTCAGGGCAGAATATGACCAACCTGTTTAAGCCCGTGAGTAGGAATTAGTTTCAATTGTAACAGATAAGATAACAAAATAAACCTGGCCTCTATAATAGTTTATTTATTTTATTTCAAATCACAGATTAGTGTGTATATTCTCAAAAAGGAAGCATCTCTCTTTTGAGACTTTCAAAGTGTGTAAAGGATTTGGGCTTGCTCTTTACCTCAAAATGAATGAGAGCTGAATGCTCCAGACTTGTCAACTTCTGAAAGCCTCAACTAAAATGAGTAAGATTTTCATGAAAGCATGTATGGAATTATGAGCATTATCTGTCTTTAAAATTAAACCAAGAGAGATAGAAATCTGTAAGAAAATATTATTGTCTATATATCTCTCCAGCTGTTTGCACAGCCTGAACCCAATAGATGTTATTTAAGCATATTTCATGGGGATCATTGTGTAGGGCATTAAGTATAAGTATGGCTTGAGCATTGGACATAAGCTGAAAATACAGTGCATGTTTTAAAGCCATTCTTTCCAGATTTTTTTTTCTATTAGAAGATTTTTCACAAGAGTTTTGGGTAGCGTGAAAGCCATCCACCGCTGGGTGGAACTTTGCAGTTACAGTTAGATGTCTATAATCAGTGCAGACAAGAATGATTCAGATTTATCCTGAGTTTGATTTGATGACTAGTGATGAATAGTGGAGTGTACAAAAGCTTACGTATTTAAAGGTTGTTTAAAGAAGCTGTGTGGAGAATGCTCTCAATAGATAATATCTTTTTTTCTTGCCAAGTATAGTAGAGATGATTCTGTTTACTACATGTATCTGCCATTTAAAATCAGTGGCAAACTTTCTCTTGTTCTCGGCAACAGCAGACCCGAACACAATTTTTAGCTCAGTCTCTAGGAAGTGAAGGACTTGAAGTGTGTAGTCTTGTGCAGGTTGGGTTTTGGATTTGGCTGTTTTTATAGCACTCGGTTCAAATGCAGTGTAAGTGAAGCTTTCTGCAGACAAAGCGTTCCAGCCTTGCAATCCAGAAGGACTTTGTAGTTCATCTTCTGCAGGGATCCAGACTTAACTCCCCAACCTTTCCACTGCGTCCAAGTGTGATTGCATTCTAAGCTATCCTTCACTGTAAAATTGCAGTGGTGCTTTGGGAAGGACTCTTGGCTGTTAGATGGCTTAAGAGCTCAAGGAGCTAGCCTGTTCTTAGCCATTCCCACTTTATCCTGTGATGGATTTTACTTGCGAACCCATTTAAAAGATATCTGAATTCGAAGCCTCATTTCATTACAAAATAGCCATTAGATTAATTCTTGTAAATAGACCTTGCTCAACAAATTCCCTGGGAGCACTGATTATGAGAAAGCTAATGCACAGTTGTCTAGTCTGACAAAGATGTTTTGTAGTGCTCTCATCTGGATGTCTGCTTCAGTTCTTTTGTTAAATCCAAGCTCAGCTCTGTTGTCTTTCCGCAGGCTTCATCTCAGCCTTCTACAAAGTCATCACCCTCTTCTGCTAACTCTGCAAAACGTTCTTTACTACCTCTTCCCACAAACCCAACGTTATTGATAACTCCTGAGCAGGTGCAGTACTATAGGTTTAGAGGGGGGTGGGTCTACTTGAAATGTACTGGTGATGTGTCATTTTGAAAACCTGGGTGGATAGACCACTGGAAGGGACCATCAGTTCAAGTGGCATAGCTCTATATTTATGGTTTTAGGTTTGTTCTCCTGAAGATGTTCTATATGGTGGTGTGCCAAAGCAAAGTAGGCAGAAGTGAGTTCCGTAAAAATGCCAGGCTGTACCCCAACCAGAAAGTGGAATTATGTACTCAAGCATGAGACTATCTAATGATGTCTTAAGATGTTGTTAGTCAAATTCATAAAAGTTACTTCAAGGATAAGTCAGAAAGCCAGACTTACTTTTGCATGAGACTTGTGTGAAGAGACTATTCTGAAAAGCAGAAAGGAAAAGACACTTCGCTTCCATTCCTGCTTGGCCTGTAGGTAACTAAAAAGAGTAACAGTAACGTTAGTGAGAGGGATTAACTGTAAGGAAAATGAGTAGTGACTATTAGACTTGGATCTTAGTTTGGTTGCACGTATAAAAGCTGAGCTAATTCCATTCATTTTCATGGCATGTCACCAGAGTAAAATAATGCTAATTAGGCCCATATTAGACCTAATGGGGAAGAAAGTACATATTAGAGGTAAGAGTTATTCTGCTCACTCTGTTCACCTACACAATATTCTGTCACATTGAACTCAACAGATTGGGAAACTGTACAGTGAACTGGATATGGCAAAAATGAATGTGAGAGTCATGTCATCAATATTAAAAGAAAATGTTCCTGGCTCTGAAAATCCAGATGATATGAATCTTTTACAGGTATGTGATAATTCATTGGTAGGGGTTATTGGTTTGATTTGATCAAAGTTGTTTTTAAAATACGTTGTATCTTTTAATCTGGATTCAGATTGCTAAATGGAATCCGACAACTGGTTTCTATCTGTGGTTTTGCTCAGCTTTCTCTTGTTTCCATCACCTTCCCCTGGCATCTAGTCAGGAAAGGACAATACAGCTTGCAATGCAAATTTAAGCTCTAGGGAATTCCAAGGGCAAAGGAATTTCATAATGGAGCGTTCTCTGTTAAGCATGTTCTGTCAAACAGCCCCGAGAACATTCCAGTTCAACCCTGTTGCCTTGAGGGAAAATAGATGATGACACAGTCTCTCTCTTTCTCATCTCCGTCCTGGAGTATTCAGTGCTCTCTTTATTGTTACCAGTACCTTAAAGGCAGACTGAAGGCCAGTGAAGAACATGAAGCGTTGGTTTTATGTGCGTGACCTCAAAATTGGGAGTTTGCTGTGCTAGAGATGAATCCACGTGCTCTTAAAGTGTAGCCTGAAGGAAGTGTATTGCAGTAGTCCAGTTTAGATTTGACAGTGAACATGCAGACATTCTTCTTTCTGTGATGTCCTGTCTTCTACTTGCTCGTGCTGTATTTTATATTTTAGAAATCAAAAATACAGTATTACTTTCGCATTTTAAGTGACCCATGTCAATCGATATTTTTCTGTTTCATATTGTCTGCAAAAATATTAAAAACTTTTATCACATCCTTCTGCTCCTAAACTTACCTCCAAAATTCTATGCTAAGGAAACATTTTTTTGTAATTTGTCAGCGTTAAATGTGTTGAACTGATCTAATTTTTGCAATCCTTCGGTGTGCTTCTCTTGCCTAGTGGAGAATTTTTCCTTAGCAAGGAACCCTTGTTGGGTGCTTCTGGTTTGCATTCAAGGTTGTGCTGTTCAGCTGTGTCCATTTATGGATTGGTTCACAACTGGAGGTGAGATACGGAGAGATAGCAGCAGTTTGCCACTGTCTCTCATCTTTAATGACAGGCAGCACTGCTGGTCTGGGGGAACCGGATAGGAGACAGCGATGCAATCTCTTGGTGGTTTTTGCTACCCTGGAAATTCTTCTCATCTTCAACACTGACTGTTTTGCAGAGATTTGTGGAGCTACAAGTCCAAGGAGGAAGGGCCTGCAAAGCAAGGCTCTGAGTAGAGTAGACTTTAAATATGAGCAAATAGCTGTTGCAGTAGATTGCAGAGGGCTTGCTTTGCCTGCACTAAAGGATTCAGTATAGGTTATTTCAGCAGCGGACACCGCCTAAGCAGCTAATCTATGGCTGTTCTGTGAACAATACTTTACTTCTCTAGCGCTACTGCCACCAGGGAGGTTGCCAAGGTGCAAATTGGTCTGGTTGATGTGACCAACCAGTGGAAGATACCCCAGGTAGGAGAATACAGTGGTTTAATATACTTGGCCACCTCTGTCCAGTCCACAACAAGGTAAGTCTTCCTGTTTCACAACCAGAAACACTGTCTCTTGCATTTCCTGTATCCTGCTATGGCCCTTCTGCATGTGGGTGCACAGATTAAGTTGCCCACAGTAAACCATGGATACTTGCTGACGCTCCCAGTAATAAAATTGTTGACTAAAGTTTGAGGACAGGGTGTGGAGTTCCCATTTGTGGGAGAGTGACTAAAAACTTATTTCTTCTATGTTAATTTCACTGTTGTTCTTTCAGTTCTTTTTGCCTGTGCGCTGAATGGTATAAAGCATCAAGCATGGGTAGCCTGTTCCTTTACCGATGTTTATTGTTCCCTTTTGTTTGTAGCTCTACTTGCATTGCTTGGATTAGGCTTTTGTTGCCAAGAGAACAAAGCCCTTTATTAAAAGAGCTAGCTGCTTTTTTATGGTTTGAGTGAGTTGGAGACATTAATTTCAGTCCTTCAGATTATCTGGAGTCTCTCAATAAAAACTGTAACAGGGTGAACTTTTATCAGTGCAACGTATTTTCAGTTCTGTAGCTTCATTAGTGGCTAGGCTCCTCCCTTTCTCCACCCTGTTTTGAACAAGGCTTAAGATTGCAGATCTTGCTTCAAATATTGTGCTTACCGGTAACAATAGTTAAAGAATAGCTAAAGCTTAGAGTCAGCCTAGAGGAGCAACAAACTTTTGTACTGGATAGTGAATAGACATTCTTGATGGATATGCAGGCATTTGGGTGCAGATCATCAGCTGGTAAGAATTAGCACAAATTCATTGGAATCACTGATGATTGTTTTAACAGCTGGTAGTCCATCATTGTAAAACTCCAGTTTTCAAAACATAAGTGCATGCATCATTGTGGGTAGGATCAAAGCCTAGCAAGTCCGTGCTTGAAATGAGTGTCTCCATTTCTTTTTCTATTGAATATTGATCATTACAAAGGAGCTAGTTTGCCTGTATAATGGAGTCATAAGAAATACATATATTTTTAAATGCGGAGCAGGTAGTGAAGTGTGGAGTTGGAGAGGTTTTACTTTAATTACAGACATTACACTGAATACATTTTCGTGTGTTTTATGTGTTTTATCCTGGGCTATAAAGAGACACTACTGAAGGGTACACCACTCTGTGATCCTTATGCAGGTTTGGCAAAGGGATGCAAAATTTCTTTTTACGTAAGAAAGATCATTGATTTACATGAAGTATATGTTTTTTTGAGGAAAAATCAGACCTCTTTGAAAATAATACTAGAGCGATTTCTGAATAGCAGTGTGCAAATAAAGTAGTTTTCTCCCTCCTTTATTTTTTTCCTTAAGCGGAACCAGCCAGCATTTGCAAATATGCACGGGGGGGGAGGAATGTTGGCTGAGTTTAAGTTCCTGTTGCTGAAGAATTTGTTTCTTTGAACATGCAAAATCTGCAGTGGAGAGTCATATAAATAAACTCTCTTCCATTTTAACTGGCAATAATGCAAAATTCTGCTCAATAAACTCTTATAAATCTCCCGTCAGCTGATTCTGCTGGGTTTGTGTTACTTTCGTAGAAAGTGCGTAAATTATGTGCATCCAAACTTCCCCACCTAGAGGAACAGTTAGAGCTAGAGACTTCTGTCACAGAGTACTTCTGTCCTTTAGACTATAATTGTCTTTTCTTCAAGCAGACATTGAACAGGATCACATCCATTACATCCATGCGAAATATCCTGCTGAGTTTAATCATCTTCAAACAGGATCGAGTCAAATTTGTTCTGCATCACCCAGAGAGGTCTTAGTTATTTTGCAGTTTGTAATTTAGACTTTAGAGACAGCTACATCTTTAGAAATAAAGGTGGTCAAGAGGTAGGAATTGGGTAGGAGTGCTGGCTGTGATGACAGGAGTTGTCAACCTGCCTAACAGAGATCAAAGACATGAAAATTATGCTATTTGCAATATTTGCTATGCGTGCAGTTTGTGTAAATTAAGGAATGTTGTCCATGAGCCTGCAGTGCTCAAGTGTCTTGCTCCTCTCCAGAACTGACAAACTGGGAGACTACAGGACTACAGTTACGATTTTTTTTTTTTTTTTT
>Ga0065711_1045104_pt1 | contig 13691 bp, 8 predicted proteins | sample Hoacrofraction12_FD_59098 | JGI IMG/M metagenome (GOLD analysis project Ga0065711, IMG submission 59098) | Hoatzin crop microbial communities from Cojedes, Venezuela - Epithelial fraction 12 v2 (version 2) | ecosystem: Host-associated > Birds > Digestive system > Esophagus > Crop | place... | reverse complement strand
TTTTTCCCGTTTTTTTTTTTTTTTTTCCTTAGTTAGGGGAAAAGTACTAGCTAAATCTTTCTCAACACTTAAAATTGTAGAGCCAGCTTGCTTTGACTGTGGGTATAGTTGAATGTTTATTTAATACCACCTGAGGTGAGGTAATTTTCATTTCTTGAAAAGAAATAGAAACAGCTCAACTGATGCAACAACTATGTATGTAAGAAGTTGACTTTAAAAACTGTTAAATAGATTATGATTCAAATTCACTGTAATCTGGTCTCATTTAATGTGTTTAAAACTACCAAATATTGCATACTCACACATAAATTTACTTTAAATTCACCTTAATTGCTCTCTGACTAGGAAATGCTACTTTCTACTTGGAAGTTTTGGTGGGAATGCTGTTCTGTTTCCCTTGTAGGCCAACAAGTAAATGAGGAAATAATCAATGCAAACTTCCTTAAATGGATAAGCAATGTACAGTTGAAGTGGGAATGTGGTTTTCTTGTGTAGTCAGATCTGGTTTACATTAGCAGTGAATTAAACTATTATGCTGGTAAATCAGTGTCAGGACATAGCACTTCTGGAGTTCCCTCATGTGTGAGTGAGAGCTTGTTTACAGACGGTGCTGCATCTTGGTTTTCAGATATTGTTAGTGTAGCTGATTGCACTAAGAAATGCTTTAGAGGCAGTGCCTAAGGGGGCAGGGTAAAATTACCTTTGTGAATTCAGTGAGATATTGTTGAGATAAATGTCACTACCAACAGTGGTCGAATCTTTCTGAGTTTGCTCTGTGAGAGAGAAGGAGACATGCAGAACTTTCATCCTGGAAGGGCTATTAGTTACATCGTTAAATCTAAATTTGTACTCTGTACAAAAGTAATTTAAAGCATTCATGGCATTGAAAAAAATGGTTTTAACTTCCTTTATAGGAACATTTTCTACTTTAATAAAATTCCTTGAGTAATACTTTTTTAAGTTTAAATTTAGAAATGCTGATAAAAGAACGGTTCAGTCAAAGGATGAAATTTTACCTCCTGTTTTATGTTTCTTATTGCAGAACTCCTTCGTCCTTGTTATTTCTTTTATTTTCTTTCCACTTGGAATGGATTTTAACTCACCTCCTTCCCCATGCCCCAGCTTGAAAGCTGTCGTCCAACTTCAAGTATCTGTTTGGTTGCTGTTTATGCTGTTAGGGGGTGTGTGCATGTGTGTATATTTTTACACAGACACATAGACACACATGAGACTTGTTGTTTTGTTTTGTGCATGAGTATTTGAGCATCAATTTAAACAAGTTTTATTCACAATATATAAGCACCCAGCCGCATAGTAAGATGCATTCTGAATGTGCATGCAGCTATTCATTATTTCTCCTGCTGAATGCTGATAAGATGAGGTCTGCTGATGGCCATCTTTTGAGTAGGGGAGCAGACAGAAGGAAGCTAAAAGCTAAACGTCCTTTAGGAATTACATTCTGTGTTGGTATGAAATAATTTTGGGAGCGTATTTCGCTTTGTTTCTGAAGGAAATTATGTGTATGTTACTGCATTTTTGTCTTTCCCTGTAACTTTTGAATCCACTCAGTCTGTGGTTGTGGTTTGCAGGAACATTAGATGCCTGTTAAGCCAAGCAAACTGCATCCTCTGTCTGCTTGTTGTCCAGTGGAAATACCATATAGTGGAAGGGAAAAAAGGAGATGAAATGTAAAAATCTCTAGGAAATTAGATCACGTTAGTTCTGCTGCTAACAGAAATGTGTGCTCATTATAACAGTAGATTCTTGCCAAATTCTGTTTGAAATGTGTTTTTAGGTCTGAAATCTCTCCACACCACAACATCTGTTTGCCTCAGTAAAGCTTGTGACTCCAAGTTCTTGAAACTTTTCAGTTTGATACTGGCATTTTTCATGTCCTTAAATTACCAGTTAGAAGCCTATGGTGTTCTCTACCAGAGCTAATGAAGTAAGTGTTAAAAAACCAGTAGTATGTTTGTTTTCTTTTCTTGAGTTACTATAACAGGAGCAAATATGCCTTTGGACAGGCTTGTTGTCTTAGACTGATGTCAGGTTGGTGTTCTGGCCATGGCTGAGATGGTTTAAGAAGCTAGTGTCTTCAGCTGCATCCCTCCCCAGTTTTGCTGGCGTACCTAAGTAACACGTCACTTCTTAACCCTGTTCTGTCAAATGATCCTGGGTTAAACGCTACCGGTATTTTTCCTTCTCATGCAGAGAACTCCTGGCAGGAGGAACTAAGAAGTGAAGACAAGTAGCTATGTTAGTTGCTGAGGGGAGGGAGGGATGTGATAAATTTTAACAGAAGATGGTAAAACCGTTACCTACCTCTGCTGCAGCCAGAGACATATCTAACTGTAGTTGTTAGTTAACAAGTATTCTGCTAATGACAGCTTGAGAATTTAAACTTGCACGGTATGACTTCCAACTCTTACACTGTAGGTATGGATTAGGTAAATAAAGTGTCTCCCCCCTTCATAAAATAACTGCCAAAGCAAAGCATTGCAGGGGATGGTTAGCATCAAGGATTGGCAAAGTGGCATATGAACAGTTTTGTTTAAAGAGTTCACTGTAACCTTCTCACATGAAATTTGACTCGTTACTATTAATAAGCTATTCTCTCATTAGTCTGTTTAGTTCATTGGTAAGAAGTGTTGTTCAGAATTGAGGGTTTACTGAAATCAGTTTCACTGGGTTGATTCCCAGGCATACTTAAATCTTTCTAAAGATGAGCTGAAGTTTTATAAAGATAAATTTACCTATGGAATAAGAGAACATTTAAAGTGAGGAAGTGTAATAGATATATCTCACTTAAAAATAGTGTTACTTTGATTAAATCAAGACAGTCCTTGGTTCAGTTTTGAGATGTCTGAGTTATAGGACTACTATAATGTGTTGAAGCCTTTACTACACTTAGCGTATGAACTTTCTTCTGCGTTCTTGAAGTACTAAAGAAGTATGTGTAAAATATTTGAGTGGAATTATTTAATTTTGGTAGAAAGCCTTCCTAAAACTGTAGCCATTTGAGATAGTGAAGGCGAGGTGAGAAGGGGTAAAGAAAATAATTTTATTACAACTAAATTCAGTAAACTTGAGTTTATTTTTATGTGGTTTGAATCTTGGTGAGGCTAAATCATATTTTCTGTTAGAAAAAAATATTTTTGCATGCAGTGTTTAAGTATTTAAAACCAGTATATTGTAACTGAACAGTTCTTCATATTACTAGTTTCTGAATATAAGGACTTTGTGATTTTTAGGGCTAGTCACTTGAAAATGGAATTCTTTCCATCCTTTTTTTTTTCATAATAAGTGAGGACAGAATTTTAGTTAATTCCTTTTCTAGCTTTTGTATTGTGTTAATTTGATTTTATTTGTTGACTTCACTGAAAGGAAAGCAAAATCACTTGCTTTTAAAATCCCTTACTTTGGAAAGCGCTATTGTGAGATTTTGTTTTGTGAAACATTGCATTAGTCCATGGCACTACGGATTTTGTATTAAAACAGAATTGAACCTTTGAGGTATTTAAAACCTACAGTAATGTTAACTTTGGTCAAAAGAGCCAGTTGTCCTATCAGATCACTGAGTAGGATGTTGAGTATCTTAGAGTTTACCCTCAGTATGTATTACTAAACCACTAAGAATTAATTTAATAGGTGCTGCTGTGGAACTTTTTTTTTCTGCACAGACACAGTATCGTGCGCGTATACAATGGCCAGCTTTAAAACTGGTACTGCTTCGTGTGCATGCATTGTATGCGCTTCCGCAGGTTTCTGGTTTCTATGCATGCAGCATTCATGCAGTGGTTCGTGTCACCTATCGCATCAGAACGGTTGGGATGCCGTTAACAGCAGTGCTGTGGGTGATTGAAAGTGATTTGAAAGACATGCGGTTGTAGGCTTTTAGGGAAGCTTCCTCCTAAAGTGATTGCTGGAGGATTGTAGGTGGTCTCTGCCTGTCTAAGTGCTTCTTCCCAGTAGTCCCCATGACATATGTTTAAGAAGCATGTTATTTTGAAAAGAAGGGCTTTTTAATCTAATTCTTCAGTTCTCAGAAATAATTTTAGAGGGTATCCACATTTAGATAACTTGCCAGCCAGGAAGGAATGATGAACGCTGTAGCTCTCTGTTACTTTGTAGACTCAGCGTACTGAGTCTGGCAACTAGTGCTTAATTTCTGTAGCACCAAACATAGACTCTCGCTTCCCCAGACGTGAGCGTTAATTGAGGCACCTTGTTTTCTCTTCATTGAGTATTTCTTTACTTTTCCTGTAGATACGTGAGACCATAATGTGGGGAATGAATCTGCAGAATGAAATCAGTTGCCAAAAAGAACAATGTTAAGACAAGCTTCTTTGTGAAGCAGAGAGTATGGTCATTTCTTGTTTCATTGTTGCATCCTGGTGGTATTTAGAGGTTGATAGGGCTTTAGTGTTCAGGAATGGAAGAAAAAAAGTCTGATTTTTATCTCTTCTGATGGTTTTTTTAGACGGATCATGAAACCGGCATGTCAGTATTGACTGTGTTCTGTTAATATACTCTGAAGTGCAGAAGCCATGTGCTGGAAGATGTTTTTTTGTATTTTTGCTTACAAAGGCACATCTGAGATCACAGCATCAGCCTCAAAACACATAGTTTGTATTTTGTAGAAATTTTTACTTTGGTGCTCTGAGTAGTGCTAACAGTTCACAACTGAGATTTTTCCCTTAAAATAGTGGTATTTAATGCAACAAAATTTTAGTTGGATCAACCTGGAGACATACTGGAGCTTCAGACTGGGTATTGATAGAGTCATGCATTAGACCTCTGGAGTAAAATTCTATATGGCCATAATGCTAAGGGATGTTATAAAAGTTGAACCAAGCAAATCAAACATGCCTTTGGCAGGCATCTATTTTATTTATGTGTTACTTCACATTTTGATCTGAAGTAGCTGTATGTATGTGTGTAACTTGTTGATATTTGACTGTGCTGTAGAGTTGTTTGGGGAATTTTGTAGAACTAATGTTAAGGACATTGTGGCTTTTTTTGTTGTCAAGGTATGAATGTGTATAATAGCTGCTATTGCTTTTGTCTGATTTTGTCATTGAAAAAATAAGTTGTTCCTTGTTGTCAGGTGGAAAAGATGTAAATTGCCTCAGGGAAAGGAATCTAACACATTATCAAATGGTGAAATATGAGTAACAATGTTGAAAACAAGCTGGGGTGATGGTTGACAGTAAGCCGTAAGTGACTGCAATGTGATCCGCTGGCAGAGAAGGCCGCTTGAATTCACTGCTGGGTACACAAAGATGCATTGCAGAGTGGGGACAAAACTTTGAGGTACTTTATACAGTTACAGCTGCAAAAGAATGGTAGGCCTTATTAGATGCAATTTTCAACTCTAGAGACTACTGTAAGTGTGTCTAAATTTCTATAGCTTGGAGGCAGCTGTTGCGAAAAGTGTTGGTTTTGTGGTTTGTTGTGTGTGTGGTGGTTTTTGTGTGTGGTTTTTTTTTGTTGTTTTTTTTTTTTTCCTAAGGTTGTGTCCGTCTTGTCATGAACGCTGTTACATACATGCGGTATGCAGACATGTGGTTTTTTTGTACCCCTAAGTCGGGTGTCAGATGAAACAAAGGTACTTCTGTGTAGCAGCCAGGCAACAAATGTGGTTGGCTTAGGGATGAGTACAGTAGTTCAGTGTGAAGCAGAGTAGGGTGGCCCAGTGATCAGACTGTTAATAAAGGAACAGAAAAGAGCCCTTCTAAGAGCACATTTTGATGTTTGTCCTAGGAATTAAAGCTACAGAGAATATAAAAATACACGATTTCCAAATTTTTAAAGTGTTGTTATTTGTTTTGTGTGGATATTTTTGTTGTTGTTGACACTGATTGTACTGTTACCATCTGTTATTAGATTACTAGGACTTTGGGCTGTCAACTCCTTCCTCTGGTTAGTGCAGAGTTAATTCTCTAGTGTTGGTACAGAAGTCAGATCTTTTATTTGCTAATAGTACTCGCAAGCGTCTTCTGACATTAGTTGTTTCAGAAGCTTAGCAGCTCTTGGCAGTGATCCTAGAGCTTCTGAGAGTAGTTTTATAATTTCTGAGAAACTTAAGATAATGTGTATCAGTGCAAAATGAAAGCATATCCTTGTGGGTCTGGCAAGGCTGTTGCCTGCACTTAAGGGAAGTCTGATAATGATAATTTGCTAACTTATTTTTTTGAAGCACATAAATATTTCCTGTAATATTTTAATTTCAGACGTGAAACGTGAAGGTTCAGATGTGTTCACAGAAAACCAGTTTTGGTGATAACCTTTGTCTGAACACCTGTTCAGTATGATTATGATTATGTCATACTGTGGATTAGAAATGTGCACATCAAATGTGGAAACAGGGAGTTTCACTGGGTTTTGAGGTTCAGGCTTCTGGTCAGTTCACAGTTTTTAATTTGTCTTGATTTTGCTTGATATTGTATATAATAAAGATGAACACCCATAAAATGATATCTTTCTCTGATTCTCAGATGTGAATGAATTGAAGGAGTGCCTTCATGTACTGGTGAAGGAACAGCAAACTCTGGCCACACAAACTGCTACAACAGCTCTTTCAGCCGTGAGGCTAAAGCAGAGGCTAGTTATCCTGGAACGGTATTTCATTGCATTGAACAGAACAGTTCTTCAGGAGAATGTCAAAGTTAAGTGGAAAAGCAGTAATATTCCTCTGCCTGCTGTGGATAAGAAAAGGTAATGACACATGCATGAGCAAGTTAATTCATTAGGAAATTCATAGAAAGGTTATCAACCTGTGTGTGAGAGCTTAGTGTGATTTATTCCTTCTCATGAAACACTAGCAGTAAAGAAACTCTTAAGATGGTTTTACGTGGTGTTATCTGCCATGCAGATTTCCTTCTTGGTTGATGCTTGCTTATAGTGTCTCTGTTCATAATGGTGGGGTTTTATTGTAATACATTGCTGTAGATATTATTCTTTGAGTTATAAGTATACTTCTATTGAGGTGTGCCTTTTGTTCTACTCAATTGGAAAGTATGAAGAAGCCTATTTCAGAAGTGATGCTGGTGGGGGTTATATAGTTCTAATAACATTAATAGATTTTTTTTGTCAGTATTTGCTCAGTTAAGGCACATAAAAAATTTAAAAATACAAATACATAAAAGTTGAACATAGTTTTCCTTCGCTAGGGTAAGAAATACTGTAATCGTATGTTTTATATGAAACTGTTTCCAGAGGACTGAGTAAGAAATCGTCTGATTAACTTTCCATGTCTAGATAGCTTATTGACCTAAAAATAGAAAAATCTATCAGATGAGGCATTAAAGAAGCTATTCAGTAGCTGAACAAGGTTGGTGTCTGACAGAACAAGCAGTTCAGCCAGGGATATTTTTAGGTGAGATTGCCTCTACCTTCAAAACTGAAAGGCGACAATAAGTAGATACCGTGACTAGTTGTTATGGGATTGGAGTTCTGACAATGATATCTTTCTCTGGTTAGTGTGTTCTTTGATTTTATTTTTTTTTTCAGTTCTGATTAAAAAGAGCACTGGTATATTGAAGTTATCAAACTGCTAAAAATGACAGCTTAAATTTTTTCTCTCTTGAAAAAGTCCTAAGTAGTTGACTTTCTTTTGATGTGAGAATAAAGAGGAAATAGAATTGTTGATGTCTTCCTGAGAGAAAGCAGTAGGGAATCTCCTGTTGTTAAGTACAAAGGATAGCTTACTTAAATTAATGTGATTGTTTGCATAAAAAGAAAAATTAACAGAAATTTATGCAAGTCCAGTGAGTATTAAAAAAGTTCAAGCTATCTCTTTTCCTTACACACACCAATACAGAAGCTGCAAAGAGATTTGTAATATTGACACTTGAATGGAAGATAAGAAATGACAAAATTGATGGAATTAAATATCAGTAATTGAATATTCATAAAAATATAGCCTATAAGCATAGTTTCTGCAGTCCAAATTAACTAGAAGTATAAGCTTGCTGAGTAAATAATGAGTACATGAAGTATTTTAGCATGAAGCTTTTTGATGTTGGGGGTTGAATTGGTTGTTCTTTGCAGTTGACACTGAATTTTGCTTGTTGACATTGTGATCACCTTTGTTCTCAAGAGACAATTACAATTCTTTAAAAATATAGCATATAGCTAAATTATAAAATTGCTGAATGTGCAGATTATACAAATCATTACTAATATAAATATACATTATTATTATATAAATTATATCAAGACAACATGTATGTAATTTTATTTAGCCCAAGACCTGTAGGCAAAGGTGTAGAAGGACTTGCACGAGTCGGATCCCGAGCAGCACTTTCATTTGCATTTGCGTTCCTTCGTAGAGCCTGGAGGTCAGGTAGGTCTGCTCTGTGGCATATTGCATATCTTTTTCATTAGAAGATAGGTGATCCCCTAAAGCGTGTGTGTGTGTGTGTTAAATATTTGCATAGAACTGTACATTTATAAATGTCAGACTTGGATAATTGTGTTTTATATTTGTGTGGTGTTATGCCCAACAATACTGTTGCTGATAGAAGCCATCCAAGCTAGTACCAATGCTGTGTTGCTGGGATACTTCTACGTTTAGGAAGGCAAATTGGGATTTCATGAACAGAACATGTTTTTAATGCCAGATTTCAGAAAAGTTAGATTTATTCTTCATACAGGGTCGATCCACTATATTACTACACGATAGTAGCAGCTTAGAAAAGGAGTTTAGAGTGGTAGTGTGAAATTTGTGTTTATTTTGTGTAGTTGTCAGTGATTGTCAGATTGCAGAAGTTGGCAGAATTGTGTTCTGTGTCACCTCGACCTACCTGTTTGTCTCAGTCTGCACTGTTTGTTCAAATGGCAGCTGTTTGGCTTGCTCTTTGTCCAGCCAGCCTTAGTTCTTCTGATTTCCTCAGCAAATGCATAGTAGGACGAGCTGGTTTAAGAGTTGTCATCTATCTGAATATACTTTTTGTGAAGCAGATTGTTCTTCGGAAGTCTTGCAGTCAAAAAGTTTGTGTGAAAATGGAGAACTTTGTACATATTATAAAGTAACTTGTAAGCTTGAGGTAAAAAAAAAAAAATCCACAAGAACTGTATGGAAAAATTTGTACAACTTCGGTGAAGATGAATGTAACTAGTGTTACTGTGTTCCTTAGGTGAAGATGCAGACCTGTGCAGTGAATTATTACAAGAATCACTTGATGCTCTACGAGCACTACCAGAAGCGTCCCTTTTTGATGAAGGGACTGTATCTTCTGTATGGCTGGAAGTAGTGGAAAGAGCTACTAAATTCCTAAGGTCTGTTGTGACTGGGTAAGTTTCTTTTTTTGAGCTGAAGTAGCTGTTAAATGGCAAACTTACATCTCTTAGCAGTTGATGGTACAAACATAATAGTTAATGGAAAATTGAAAAGATTACTTTGATTTTTTAATGTTGTTATACAAGCAGGCAAAAAATATATGAACTGTTGAAATGATGCTCTGTAAATACGATGTAATTCCTTTAACTGTTTAAGAAGAATCTGAATTTGAGTATTGTGAATCACTGCACATAGACTTAACTGAGAAATAGTGTTTCACTAATGTAACCTGTATCCCCATGACGAGTGCTTTGGTAATACAATATATGTGTGCACTTAATTCTGCCTTTCTAGTATAGTGAAATAGTGCAGACTTCTGTGCAGATGAGGGAGACTACACTCATATTGGACTTAGAGCACTCCCCTACTTTTCCCTGTTATTTAAGGAGGCTTAAAGTTACCCTTCATCGCAAATGAGTGGTTAGGTTGCTTAAAGAATCACCATCAAAGGTATTTGCAAGAAATTATTTTAATAAGAGTTTATAAAATGTGGTTTAACAAAGTTCGTTGGCAAGGTTCACTCTGTTACTTATCAAATGAATGGAATACAAAATAAAGGTAGAATTAAGATAAAATGATTTATATGAAGACTGAAAGACAGAAGGGGTAAGGGAGACCCTCCCGTTGAGTCGCAAGGTTCAGAATGGACTGCCTTGCTTTCTAAACTCCTCCTTAGAGAGGAGCCTGAGTGCGACTGCATCCAGACTTCACCTTAGACTGCAACGAGGGAGTTCAGCCCAGGTTCAATGGTAACTTCGAACTTCAGAGGTGTCCCACTCAGAGGAAGGTACTGGGTGCAGCCCGCTGCAGGCCAGGAGAGCTCAAAGGGCCTTTCTTGGCACCACTGTCTATAGGGTCTCAAGGTGATTGACTTTGGTCAGTAAATTTCCATCCGGCCACAACCTGGGTCGGTAGTTACTGGAATTTTGAGAATTCCAGTAATGCTGGTACCGATCCACCAGAGTTAAGTGTGGATAAGATATGTTCCAAGGCTCTCAGGGGATGACTGATTACTCCCACTCTAGTTCCCCACCTTGGCCAGGCAACTGGAGCTCCTGGTACGGTCAGTGCTGCTCCCCACCTTAGCCTTGCAAGAGTTCCTGGTACGGCCAAGGGACGTTTAACTGCCAAACTCATTGCAAGACTTGACAGGAATTCTTGAGACTATAAAGCAGTCCAGGAGGGGCTGGGGGGGAGCTGCACCACCCCACCCTTTTACAATAGTTACCAAAAGTTAATTGTCTTCTGAATACTGGAACAACATCCTTATAGTGAATATTGTAAATTATTTGAATTTCACCTGTGGAAAATGTTTTTGATGTTCTTGGCATATTTAATAGAGCTGTAGAGTAAACAGTGAAGCTTGAGTCAATTTAAAACCTAGCTACCACTCTAAAAATTGATCTTGCATGGAATGTGTCGGCTTTTCTTCTCAGCTGCTTTCATCACTGATTTTTATATTGCTTCTTGGTGTGTTGTTGATGCTTTTGGTAAGCAAATATGTGCTGTTTCCAATTACTACTTAGTTAATGTGTATTGTTTCACTTCTAAATAGAGATGTGCATGGAGCTTCCAGTACCAAAGGGCCAGGAAACATTCCGTTACAAGACCAGCACTTGGCACTTGCCATATTGCTAGAACTGGCAGTGCAAAGGGGTACACTAAGGTGAGAAGCATGAGCATTCTGGTTTTTAAGCATCACTGTCTGTTGGAATGGCCTGAGCAGTACTTGTCTTCAGTTTTCATGCCTGTGGGTTTAATGTAATAGTTACGTTTCAAAGCATATGAACCTTTTCTGTAATGCAGTGGTGACGAAGATCTTACGTTAGCTAGATTGTGAAATTGATTTTTGATATTTTTGGTAATCTGTTTAAAATGCAAAGCGATGACATCTGATATTGCTGAGCTTCAAAATGTAGAAAGTGGATAATCTAAAATACTGTTTTTTAGGAATGCTTATTAACAGAATATGTAAAACTTCCTCTTTCAGCCAAATGTTGTCTGCGGTTATGTTGTTGCTTCAACTTTGGGATAATGGAACAAGGGAAACGGACAATGAGCGATCTGCAGAGGGAACAAGTGCACCCCTTCTACCCTTGTTGCAAAGATTTCAGAGTATAATATGTAATAAAGATGTGCCCAATACTGAGGAAGAGATTCAGGTACTTACCCTTGGATTATTTGAAAGGGGCAAAAATTATGCTGGTATCAAATTTCATTTCGCCAACTGAAATAATTAAGAAATGATCCCAACAAAATTTAGATTTACTTTGGCAGTAGTGTTTTCCATGTTAGATGTATATACACCACTGTTGTTTGGTTTTTCATCTGTACATTTGAGTTTCTTGAGGTAGGAGGAGGAATGTAATAGTATAGATAGAGGTAAGCATTGTGTTCCAGAGTTAATGCTTTTGTGATAATTAACTTAAGAGATGTGGCCAGTTAGCTTTTCTGCACATTTGGGTTGTTTCTATTTACTTGTGTTTGAAGTTAATTGAACTATGACTTTTAATGAATATTACTGAGGTTGATAAAACATAGCAAATCAGTTTTATTATGCTTGTAATTTTCTGTTGTATTCACAATCTGACTGTATTTTCTCAGCATGTGTGTTTTGGAATTTTTCTCTACTGTAGGAAAGAGGATGTGCAAATTTAATTGGATTTTGCTTAGATTTGTGGGGATACTCAGCGTGTCTAAAATGTATTGCGTGTCTGTATATATGGTGGCATAGAAATACCTTGAATATTCTTCTGACTGCTCTTTTTTTCTTATCTAGCTCCTGACTTACCCTCTGAGTCCAAATGAAAGTTTCCTAAGGTATCTGACTTTACCACAGGACAATGAGCTAGCAATTGATCTGAGACAAACAGCTGTAGTGATCATGGCCCATTTAGATCGTTTAGCCACGCCATGTATGCCTCCACAGTGTAGCTCTCCTACATCTCATAAGGTAACTATCTGCAATGTCAAATTTAGTAAGATATTTTTCCTTAAAAGCATAACTGGTTTTCAATTTGGAAGGAATACAACTCCTAAAATTCTTCAGATTTCCTTTTGATTTTCCCAAGATAATGTTGAGTTGCTTAAATTTGTCTTACTTTGGTATCTTTTATTACATCAGTGCTCTTTCAGTCAGCCTTGGAGTGCAAGTCTATGTTTTGTGAAGGATTCTTTATTAACACAACTCTGCGGGTAATTCTGCTGTATTTTGAGCTGTTCCTTGTGTTTATTAGAGGAAATACTCAAGATCAGACTTTATAAATGCTGGGTGTCTGATCTGGTTTAAAAAAAAAAGAAGAAAGAAAAAAGTAAATGTGAAACTTCCCAACTTAAAAAATCTCTGAACACGTACTGTAGATGTTTATAGGTTATTCAGTACCAGGCTGAATATGATGCACATAAATCTTTATTTTTGATACTTTCTAATAGGTAAGCTTTATTGACTACTGGCAGTAATGACTGTCACAGATTTGAGTATATTTGGCATATAAAAGTTTAAAAAGTAATCTGCTATATGCATTGTATTAAGTTGCGTATTTCAAAATTAGTACTTACAGAATTTCTTATTTTCTAGGGATCTCTGCAAGAGGTCATTGCTTGGGGTTTAATAGGTTGGAAATATTATGCTAATGTGAGTGGTCCAATTCAATGTGAAGGACTTGCCAATCTTGGTATTGTGCAGGTTGCCTGTGCAGAGAAACGTTTTCTAATACTCTCTAGGAATGGACGAGTTTATACACAAGCATACAACAGCGATACTCTGGTAAGAGTTTTTTTACATTTTTTAAAAAATATATTCTCTTCTGTATTACTTTGTAGCATAAATCTGCTCCTTTAACTATTTACAGTATCTTGGAAGATAGATGGAGGCATGCTGCTGTTTTTGAGCTCTGTTGTTGGTTTTGAACTTTCAGAAAGAGTGGTTTTGATTTCTTGTGTTGGTTTGATGAAATGCATCTGGTTTCTGTAATTGCTGTCAGGCTAGACATTATGAATACAGTGATAATTGCTTTCAATTTTAATTTGCCAAGTGCAAGGTCCTACACCTGGGTCGGGGTAATCCTTGCTATCAATACAGGCTGGGGGATGAAAGGATCGAGAGCAGCCCTGCTGAGAGGGACTTGGGGGTACTGATAGATGAAAGGCTGGACATGAGCCAGCAATGTGTGCTGGCAGCCCAGAGGGCCAACCGTGTCCTGGGCTGCATCAGGAGAAGCGTGGCCAGCAGGTCCAGAGAGGTGATTCTGCCCCTCTACTCTGCTCTGGTGAGACCTCACCTGGAGTACTGCGTTCAGCTCTGGAGCCCTCAGCACAAGAAGGACATGGAACTGTTGGAGCGGGTCCA
>Ga0065711_1045103_pt1 | contig 13691 bp, 9 predicted proteins | sample Hoacrofraction12_FD_59098 | JGI IMG/M metagenome (GOLD analysis project Ga0065711, IMG submission 59098) | Hoatzin crop microbial communities from Cojedes, Venezuela - Epithelial fraction 12 v2 (version 2) | ecosystem: Host-associated > Birds > Digestive system > Esophagus > Crop | place... | reverse complement strand
AAGGTTTTTTTTTTTTTTTTTCCTTTTCTTTTCTGAGGCTCTTGGCACCCAGCCCTGCTACTTGCAATCTTTAATTTGTACTGTGGCTTCCTTTTCCCTGCTGCCTTCTCACTCACTCCAATTTTCCCACACACTTACTTCCTAACTCTACCGCTTATGGAGGTCTTCATTTATTTCTGACCCAAATTTATCTCTATCCTACGCAAAGCTGCCCTCACCTCACCATTTATTCCTGTAAGTGACTGTCATCAGAAATTCATGAGCTTTAAAAGTATGAGGGGGAAAAAAAGAGCTATTTTTTGTGTTGTAGAAAATAGCTGATGATAACACAAGTACTTATAAAGTAACTTTTTTCATATGCGCTTATAGAAATTGATTGTGGACCGCCTTGGACCTTCTTTTTGGTGATACACGTGCCTGAGTCTCAAAATTAGGGTTTCAATTGTGTTATTTTAAAAGATCTGTGTATGTGCATAGTAGGGGTGGGCTGCAAGCTACACACTACTCACAAGCTGGCCATGAAACAGCCTCTTATCTTACAGCTTCCACAACAAGCGAGCAGATTCTGATGAAACAAAGTCACATTTTGGCAGACTCTTCCTCCCACTTTCATGCTGCTAAGAAAAAAACAGGAGCAAGGCATTTTTTCTAGTTAGCACAGCTACACAGTCCGTAGCACTTGCTCAGTATAATTTGCGTAGAGAAACCAATGAAGGCAATACATAAATAAACATCTCAACCAAACCTATAGCAAAATCCCAGTAAAAATACACAGGTATCTAGTCCTCACTTGTCAACATGGCAGAGGCGGGCTTGCTCAATGGCTGATAATAAGAGGTGTAGGAACATGGGTGGGAAGTGACCCACCTGATAACCAGGTTCTACCTCATTAAATCTCCTTTAAATGGTCTTTTCTGAAAAGCTGCACAGAACTCAAAAGTGTTCCTTCCATCTGCACGCACTCCAGGAGGTGCAAAACACCACCATCCTGTAACAAATGCACAGCCTCCATCGCACGTGTAGGTCCAGCTGATCTCATCTCATTTAAGGTAAATAGTTCTCTTCCCTCCTGGTGGTTATTTCCAAATCAATTTCTGCAGAACTTCTCTGCCTCTGAATGCAGCCCAAGTTGGCAGGGCGGCACTTTCCAAGCTGTGAAGCAAGCTGCAAACAGCTAACAAAGCCTGACACACATTCCACATATTTTCCCTATAACTGTTCCTCATAGCCACTTACACACAGGCACGTCAGGGTTTTAATGAATTGCAGTGAGGAAGAGGCTAAAAGCACTGCGAGACACGGAGCTAGCAGGCAGCGTATGGCCTGTGTGCAGGCCTGCTGCAAGGCAGCAGATCACAGCCCCGGTCCAGCAGACAGGACACGATGGCCTCTTGCTGTTTGGTGGCCCCCACAAAGAGGTCCCTCAGATTGAGCAGAAAGACACATTAGGAAGCAGATCCCGCCAGGATGTGCACTGCACGTGCTCTCTGAGGCAGTCAGTCCAATATTTCTCATTGATTTCAGAATCCACCACTGAAGAAAACACAGCTCTTTATAAGGTGGGACACATTTTAAATGAGCAGTTGGTGCAGATTCAACTGGTATAAAGCTGCACAGCTCTATTAAATACCAGGGGGTGTTGCTGATTTATACCAGCTGAGAAGCTGGCTAATATTCTTTTGGAGCCACCACCTCTCCCATTCGTAATTGCCAGCTGAAACGCTGGGAAATGCAAGAAGAAATGAAAAATGGAGCACATTTATGTGAAAAAGCTTCGATGCAAAACAAATGTCTGCTCACTGCACAAAAGCTGAAATCATACAGCCGTTATTGGAACTGTGCTACAATAAAACAAGCTGGATGAGTCAACCAGCAGTGCATCTAATCTCCACTGGCTGCCTTTCCGGTCCCCAAGCTCCCCATCTATTTTTATCTCTTCTTTTTTTAATATACTTTTTGGTTTATAAGCAATAAATCTACAGATCTTGGGTCCCCTGTGTGTACTCTTGCTGGCAGGTCCACTCAGCATTTAGGATGTTACCCAGACCGTTTTGGCTATTAGACCATAGACTATGGAGGCTAGGATTCAGATTCAGGAAACACTGTGGCCCAGACAGCACAGCAGAGGCTACTGATAGCATGGGGCATGGCACGGTTTTCTGCGCTGCAGGCAAGCAAGCACCACAGCAGCGGTGTGGTACACGCTTCAGGTGGCAGAGGGTTAGTGTGGAAGTTAGCAGCAGTTTGCTCCTGGCGTGCAGCCCTGCCTGATGAAGGGTGACAAGGGCTGCAGTTGCATGACCGTGGGATAACAGAGAGAGCCCAGCCACGCCACTGCCATTTGTGGGAGCACGGCAAAACACACTCGACTGATGGATGTGCATCAGTGCAGATGCCTGAGAAACTTTGGGATGAGCTTGCTTCTAAACTCGCAGGAACACACAGTTTGGGCCAGTGGTCTAGCCGAGGTCCATGACGCAGTGTAGGGCACATGCAGAGAGAATAACGTGTGATGTGCTCAACGGTCATGCAATGACTAGTGGAAGAGCTGCCACTAAAATGTCACTGGCAGTCAGAGTCTGCTGCTGTGCCTGCAGAAAAATAATGCCATTCCCTTTTTTCCTGGGTGGGGAGAATTTTAATTAAGCTGAAAGCCTTTGGTCCAGCTTAGGATACATGTTACCCATTACAGGGTGTAATATTTGGGAGCTGAGCAGATCACAAGACAATCCTGATTTCAGAATCACTGAGCAGGTGACGGGAATTGCTTTCATGATGCAAAGTTTCACCGCAGTTTGTTGGCTGGGTGTGGTAGGACTCTCTTGAGAAAAATGTGGGTGAAATTTCAGAATCACAATACTCCTGCTTCATTTTTCTCTGGCAACCAAATTAAGGTCCTAGCAATGAAGCCATTATTTTTCTCATTTTTCTCTGTTCTCTTTAATGGTTTCATTACAAACACATACAACTAGTCACCTTGAGCTCATACATGCTGGGAAACATCTGTTAATTGAATATTAAGATAGCCAGAGTGTTATAATGGATAGAAACTACTGGGATATGATGCTAGCCCACAGTCTTCCCTTTCATTCCAAGAGTACGTGCTTCAGGGAGCAAGGGAAAAGAGTATATGAATTTAATTTCAGACATTCACTTTTTAGGTGCCCCCAAGGGACATACCCATTTCCTATATAAGGTTTGGTCTGTTTGCAATTAAGCTCTCTTTTTTGCATATTTCCGGATAGACTAAAAATAGCCAAATCAGCTTATTCTTGGACTTCTGGAGATAAACAAAGCTGTTGCTTCCAGGGGCTTTAAAGCACTGATCAGGCTTATAGATCTTGAAGGCACGATTTATTCATTAATTTTTTATGCTGGACAAATAATAATTTCTAGAGATAAAAGACAGGAGCACATTTCTAGAACTGGAGACCTTTTAAAGCAACTAACTTCTGCAGCCTTCATTTTTAAATAAAACTAAATGTTGATAAAAAGTTGAGTTGAACACCCTTTATACAGAAAGCTCAAGACCAGTTCAAACTTCTCCTACCACTCTCAGAACCAATGGATCAGTTCCAGAGCTGAGAGGCTTGCTGAGCTCCCATTACAGTTCTCCTCTTACTCTTTTTCTGTTGGGATTACCATCATCAATCCATTTAATCCAAAATGTAAAGCTGTTTTTTGTGATGCAGCCATCCATTCTCAAGGACCTTGACAGAAACAACTCATTTGTAATGATGCCTAAATTGCTATCAGATGGGAATGATTCCCATACATCCCTAACAGCCTGACGCTGGACACACGATAGTGATCTGCACCTGACCATTTCTTCCCTGCTGTTCAGGTCTCCACTCATTTGCAAAAATTACCTGGAACAGGGGCCATTTTCCAAAGGAGGGCCTGGCCACTACGGTGTGAACTGAGGTCTCCCAACAATGTTCCTGCTGTTTTCAGTTATCTTTTGCATACTCCTTAGAAGTCAGTGGACCCTGATGAATCCCTAGACTAATGGGACGAAAATCACTGATGTAGTGGTTTTAATGTTATGTTAGTTATTCACACTCTCTTATGCTGAAAACAGAATCAGGATTCAATAAAATATAATCAAAATTATTTGCCATCTTTCCTAAAGTCCAGAAAACCTTTAGGACTGCATTCAGCTCAGTAGTGGAATAACTCCCACTGGTGCCCTGGGAATTATGCTAATTTCTTCTGGATTTGAATTTTCCTAGTAGACTGGATTAAAGACTTGGATTAGCATGGAACTCTAAATCTTGAGAATTCAATCATGGCATACACGCACCTCACAAGTGTAATTTCTAATTCTGGTTGCATTTGAGTTTCCGTATAAGAAAATCAAATAATCTGATTATCTGATTACTTCCCTACAACCAAATTTTAGTGCTTCTTAGATTGAGAACAGACATGGCTAAAAGCCAGTGAGAAAGGCTATGATTCCACAACAGTATCTGACCTGAACTGTGGCTGCATCAGCTCTGCCTCCTATAGCCCCTGATCACAATTCCCCCGTCTCCTTCCTTGTACCTGCACTGGTCCTCCTCTGGCCTTGCAATAAATTGGTCCAGGGGATGGTGAAAACTATTTTCTTTTTTTTTTTTTTTTTTAAGTGTTGATTTTTACCCTGTTTAGCTCCCTGAACTATGCTATTCCAGGGTCAAACATACACTATTGCTTGTGTTGAGGAAACACAGGAGCATGGTTGGGCAACAGCAGCCCTGATTTAGGTTGGCTGGAATGGATGTAGAACTTTGCTCTAACTACAGCTATCTGTGGGCAATGTTTGTTAAAAACTTACGGGGATGACTTACAAAAAGCTGCTTTCAGCTTCAATTCTTTAGATTCAATCTCCAAAGTAGAACTTCCAGACCAGCAGTCAGAAAACATCATTGCAAAATTCATGGGATATTTTTAGAGCTTCAGGTAAGGGGCTAACTGATGAAAGATTCGACAGTCTGGCAGAGTAAATTGCATGGAGATTTTGGCAGATATTTAGGACTAGAAACAAGGACTAGGCATAAACAGATTAAGGAGAGAGTGTGGACTGGGTACCAGCTTGATAGAGCACAAGGACTGGAATAACAAGTATACTGCAAGTTGGTACATTAATAGCAGAGCTGAAAACCCAAGACTGTAAGAGCAAGACTAGCTAGGTCTGAGATGAACCCGTGGAATTACACCATGGGTGCTGCAGAGAGCCTATCCACACAACGCCTGGCTCTTACATGCCTGTTAGGTGCTTGCTTTCAGAGTGCTGCATTGCCCCAGCAAAAATGTAGAAGGATATTGAAACTGATGATTCAGGAGAGAGAGAAGATTACACCACCACGATACCTGTGCAAACAAGTGGACACATTTACTGTTGAGTAGTATGTTCCTTGGAAAATTTACAGCGCCATTAGTAGAGCAGAGGAAAAATGTCCAGTTAAGCAAGATACAAATGAAATGGCCTACACCACCATGCTGTGCTTTGTTCTTCTGCTGTGCAAAATGGTATAATGGCATGGGAAAGACTGCTAGCCCATTCCATACCTCCTATGATGGCAGGAGGATTCTTCCCTACCATGCTTGATTCCTAGGGCTATGTAAGGAGCAGCAGTCAATTCCATAATCCTTATGGACACAAGCAGCCTTGAAAAAGTCAACAGGACTGTTCAGAGGGACTGTTTATAAGAGCCGATCCTGCAAAACCAGCCCCTTATTTTGGTAGAGAGAAGCATAGCAACAAGTCCTATTGTTCTAACAATACAGACACTACTCCTGAGGACCTAATAAAGGCTCCGCTCTGTAACAAGAGTCATAAACAGAGCTTACAAAATAATAAGGACTTTCATAAAAGCAGGACAAACTGTGTTAAGGTTTTTTCAAGATATTCTTTGAAATGAAAGTGCTCTTGATCCTTCTTGGCTCTCATCAATGTCAAGGACATGGGGCTCTTTCTGGCACCACGGCCCCTGAAGAATCAACTCTCTGAGCTCCAAAATGTGCTCCTGCACATTTCCAGGACATTTGTTGAAAAAAAAATTGCAAACAACAGAATAACCTCCTGTCCATCAAGCAAGATTTCACAACAATTACAGTACCAGGCACAGAGAACTCTGCCTGCCTGGCCCACAGCCATACCACGCACGGCAAACTTTTCAGCTCTCCCAAACTAATGAGGTTCAGGTCAGGTATGTGGCTGAGAGAACTCCAGGGAGGGTGGAGGGTGAAGCTGGAAGCAGTGCTGATGATTCAACCAAGATCATCTTGAAAACATTTCTTAAGCTGTTTCTTCAGAAATAAGTTTTGGACATGAAAGGACAGTGATCTTACTTCTAAGACTATAGAAAGGGAAAACTTTCTGGTAGAAAAAGGAAAGTGGGAAGCACACTTTATTCAGGAAGTAGAGAAGCAACCGATTCATTCATCATAAAATTTCTGACGACAGTTTATAGTGTTTAGCGGTGGACAGGTGACAAAAAGGCAAAAGCACTTCCAGTTGCTATTATCAGCTCTCAAGACAATCTTTCCTTCTAGTAAGAAACTAGAGCTGCAAGGGAAATAATTTTGAAATTTCAGCACAGCTTCCTGCACACAAAAAGACAGCACAGGAGTGACTTCAATCAATGTCTGCACATGCAATCAGAGGAATGAAAACAACTCATTGCTGGGTTTTGCATTAGATACTGCAAACATTTAGTCATATACTCCTAGGGCTACGCAGTGCTGCTTTGTGCCATTCTGTACTGTGAGGAGTGGCTGAAGTTTAACACCCTTCCCCCTTAGCCATAAAACTACAAGCTAAGGTTCACAGCAGCCACAAGCAATATGAGTTCTGTCCCATCCCAACACTGCACCTGGCTCCTCAGAAAGGCTGCTGCCAAGTCGAAGTAATGCAATGGAAAAGTACTCTCATATTCTCCATTTCTTGACACCTTCAAATCACTACCTCATGGGAATTCGCTTGGTCAAGTACAAGGCATTATGCTTAAGGCAGAGTAACCAGAGAAGAGCCCATGGTCTGTGTTACATAGGTCACTCTTGGTTCTGTAGTGGGTCTTTTGGATAGTGTGACTCTACAATTAGTAGATGCAAAAAAAGTCCAAGTGAACAAGCTGCTATCTGGATAGCGCTCATCAGCTTTTATCTCCAGCTTTTAGTTGCCTGTGCCTCAGCTCTGTCTGCTGTGTAACATGTAGCTGTGATGACTGGTGGAAGCAACAACAGAAGCAACATGGCAGAGCTGTGATGGTGAGAGACGGATGCAAACTTCAGAAGACCAGGTATGTCTCATTGCACCTCGGGGTCTTTCAGATATGTCAGTATAAGTGTGTAGGATCTCCTGTTAAGGTTTGCATTGAACACCAGAAAAAACTTTTCACTGGGAGAGTAGTACAGTACTGGAACGAGCTACCCAGAGAGGTTGTGCAGTCTCCATCCTTGGATGTTTTCATGACTTGGCTAGACAATATCACAGCTGACCTGTTAAATGATGGCAACAGTTCTGCTTTGAGCAGGATGTTGGACTAGAGACCTCCAGAGCTCCCTTCTAACCAATATTTCTATCATGCTATGTGTCTCTCGGATCCCAGAGGTGAGCTGACAAGGCATGTAAGCCGTGTTCTGGAAGGAGTCTGCAAGGGGAGAGGCCGTGGCTGGTAACATCTACCAAGCCTGGAATGGTTGGAATGGTTTATGTGGAACAAACTGTCTGAGTGGAGGCCTCCCACACCTGCGTGTAATGTCTCCTCTTCAGGAAGGACTGAATGGAAAAGAGATTGTGAAATACTGCTTACGAGGTAGCAGTACTTAGGGAACAGTGACACTGCTCAATTCCCTTACACAACCAAGGCTTCAGCAAAGAAAAGGTGTTAGCCTCCTGCAGTGCTTGTGACACACTGTTGTAGCAGTGGTGAGAGAAATAGTACTAGCGTGTGCTACCGGGTCAGTGAGGTCTTGCTCAAAGAGGACAAGCTTATGGCTGAGTTACAGGCTGGTATATACCTTAACTTCTTGTTTCCTGGTTTTAAGACAATTATATTTAGCTGCTTCCCACGTTAAAGCGACCAGAAGAGACTGCATTCTTGCCACCATATAGAGAGACATATCCCAGACTGGACTGGCTGCAGGAACATGCTGGAGTCATGCAAAAGCTGACAGTTCAGTAGGGACACTTCTATTCAGGCTGACAGATATAGTAGAAGTATGCACAGAACAGACAAAATCCTTTCCACAAAAACATCTTTTGCACAGTTCTGCCACTCTTCACTCATCCATAGCTCTTTGCTGGTTCATTCCTGGCAGACCCGTTTCTCCTCACTGTTCAGAGCCAGCCTGCACACTGCTGCAACACCCTCATCTCCCATTCCTGTAATCCCTCTTTCAGCACAGAGATATCAAGTAGAGATGACAGGACCTGAGAAGTCCATGTAGTAGTTAGACATAGGGAGAGCCAGGAGAGAGCTGGCCCCAGGTGAGAACTCCTCCATTAGCAAATGCAAGATGGGATGTGAACATGTCTCTGAACAAATTATGTTCTCTAAAAACTGCGAGGAGTACGGCTCAACTCACAGTGGACAAATGGAGCTCAGTGCAATGACCATAGTGTATCACTTGGAGCTACCAATGTGCTATAGAAAATCTTTTCCTTGAACAGAGCCCTAACCATTGTGTACATCAGTGTGACGTGTACTGATACAGTCTTCCAAACGACTACAAATAACAATTCAGCAATTATTTTCTCTCGTTTATTAGCTTGAATAAATACTGAGCAGCTGAGAATGCTTTGGTGAGAGTCTGAATCTTAACACGAGACCTTACATAGGCACAGAAAAATATGTAAAGAATGAGATGATTTTGGAAAATGTTGTGATGTTTTTAACTGGGGCTATTTCTCAGGAACTTTTTCCTGATACAGCCCTAGTACCAGGACTACCAACGCTTCCTGGGACCCCCATGAAGCACGAACCAACTTCAGCATGCTCTAAGCTGGCAAGGAGGTTTAGAAGTATTCAGGACAGTAGATCTTGTGCTATGCTGTACACAATCGTTATATTTATCTCCATCAACATATGTTTGATAGCCATGAATATATTCATCTCTGTTTTCTCCATAGAGAAGTCTAAATATATTTAATGGAGCTGTAAACAATGAAACTATGATGGCAGTTAAATCATAACCACACAAAACAGCAGGATGTATGCTCAAAAGGATTCTTCATGTCAACTCAATAGAAAGTAAAAGCTTCTCACACCCTACAAATACAAATAAAGATTTTTCTCGACTTCCTAATAATGACATAAGCATAAACTCTGTCCAATCTTGCATATATAAGAAACCTCTCGTAACAGCTCCCATGCAAGGGACTAGCTCTCCTGTTCGGCTTCCTCCAAAACTGTCCATTCCATATTAATGTCTGGCTGCCAAATCACATTAATTCCATAGTCGTATCCCTGTCATAAGCCATTAGTTCCACACTCATACTACACATAATACATACGTTCCACATTCTTTTCCTTAATATGCAAATCTTTCTAGCCATGGTCCCCTTTGTTTCAGTGCCTCTCAACCCACCACCATATGCAGGAGGGCTCACAAACGGATCCTCTGGGATCACTCAAACACAATCATTATGTTCTTTGTGATTCATATGTGACGATAGGAGAGATTTTGAGGTTCCCTCCCAAGCTTCAAACTGGTTAAGTATTGCCCAGATTCCTGAACCCTTTCATGCGCACCAGGTGGTTTACACTGGTCATTACGTATTTCCTTTCAGAGCCCCTAAACAAGAACTGACTTTGTTTACAGTGAAAACTTCTCCACTGGCCCAAAGCAGTATTCTGAGACAACACAGAGGCTTAGGTGAACAATCACATCACTGCCACCATCTCCTGCTGTCAGAATCTCATCAGGACCTTACTGGACTCACAGCTATGCCTTGCATTCCAATAGCAGCAACAGTTAGAAACACTTGTTTTAGGAAGAACGTCTCCTTCTTTTCACATAAGTTGTCAGTCCCAATGGTTCCTACCTTCCTTTCCTCCAAATCGTTTCCCTTCAAAATCAGCAGCTGGAACCTGCTTCACAGTCATCTGGACATTTTATTTGGTCCAAAATGTAGCAGAATAGACAAAGTGACATTGTGGCCCAACAAAAATCAGAATGTTAAACTCACTCCAGCAAATTCTTTTATGCCATGAGGTTGTGGTACTCCAGACCTATACTCCAATTCATTGACACAACCATAGTCAAATAGACACTTGGAGCTGGCAGCGCCCATGATAAAACTCTGAAGTTCTGGACACTACTAACCGTACAACTTCAGCCCTGAGGTGTGAAGCCAGATTTTACCATTGGGAATTGCTCCTATTCTCCCAATTGCAATGGTTGGCACCATCTCTCTTTGAGCAGGCAGACGGCTGAAGAACAGCTGAGGACTTGGTCTTACCAGCCAGATTTATCACTATTCTTAATTTGCACATATGCTATGGTGACGTGCGCATTACATATGCTTAGACTGCATGGCTGAATGCTCATGTTATATCAAGCTGCGGATGATTTTACAGCTGGCTTTGCTCCTTGAGCAGTGGGAGCAGCTCTTGTGCATTTCTGACAGGCAGACTACAGCCGAGCGTCTGGAGCTGTAATTCTCCAGCCCAATCGCTCCCCCGTCCCAACTACCGCACCTCCCCCGTGCCCCGACATTCTTTGCTGCTTTGTTTATGCTGTAGAAAACATCTGTGAGGGTATACAGCCAAGGTGAAAGATTTTGGCAAACAGTTATTTTTCATAGCTCAGCTTAAAGGGAAAATATGAAGACTGCCCCTCCTCCTCAGAGAAGGGGAAGGGTGGGGTTGAGAAATGAGATCTGAGTGCAGCCAGGCCAAATAGCAGACTGGCTGTCCCACTAGCCCCTTTAAAGGAAAAGGGAATTGTGTTTTCAGTCGAATGGACCGTGTTGTAGAAGAGGAAATGTTTAACTGAGAGAAACTGGATCAATTTTTAGAGGAATCATTTAGATAATTGCATCTGGAAAATCTTCACGATGTTGGGATGTGTTAAGGTGAGTATAATATTTCAAGAGAATGCATCACGTCATGCTGCAGAGATAATTTAAAACCAGGCTGACACAACAATAAAAATCTGTAATAGAGAACAATGCCACACTACAAGGAGATGGACTCAATTACACTGCAGGTCTTTTCCAATGTTTAACTTCTATGACTCCTTACAGAATTTGGGCTTTGTAAGGGGAAAGAAAAAAGTTAGCTTATTACCTTTGTTGATTAACAGATCAACTTTCTCAAGCGTCATAAGTACTTTATAGGCCTGCAAAGTATAGGCCATAGGTAGGGAACTGCAGATTTCCCTGACAAGCCGTAGTTTATGACTGATGTTCTGCAGTGGAGCAGAGAAGCTGATGGCAGCACACGCCACTCACAGCTGCCTTTCTCAGATTAGCTCTGGAAAAAAGGGAAGGAGAGATGAAAATTCCTGCTGGGAAGCGAAGGACTCAGGGGATGACAAGGAGAATCCAGATTTGCTTTAAGGACCTGCAAACAGGCAGGCACCGCTTCACTCGTCCCTGAATTGCAGCCCTAGGTGAAACAGCAAAACTGCTTACAAAACACAGGGAAGCTCAGGATAGGGGGTGAGGAATGGTGTGTTATTGTTTAACAGGAAATCGGAACAAAAAAGTCAGGAATCACTCAGAAGCACTGTGCTGCAAAGATAAAACAAAAGATCCGCCTGGAACTGAAGTCCAGCTCAGTCCCCAGTCGCACTCAGGACATTCCCCTCTTGCCATGAAGCCAGTCAGTGCTCACAGACAAGGAAGCTCAGCTACTGCCAGATACACCCCACTGGGATGTAGCTGCTACATAACCCCCAGGTTAGAGACAAACAAAGCTCTCTTAAAGCTCTGAGCTGAAAGAAGACACAGGCTGAGTACTTGGGATTCATCTACGATCTGTCACGAGCAGTTGCACAGCTGACCAGTGAGCGAGGGCACTGCTGGCGGGGGGCATGAAGCCATGCAAGCACCCACTGCCTGTTCCACCCTCCTTTGCCTCTGTCTGCCCTTTGCCCAGATCTAGACAGCCTCCAAATTAATTTTATAACCTGGAATGCTGCTAACACAATCAAACCATAAAGAAAAGCTCATCTTGAGGGAAGGCAAAAATCAGCTCGCTTCTCTGTCTCACAGCTGTCCCCTCCTCCTCACCATGTGTTCCCCGAAACCTGGGGCTGTTCCAAGCACTAAATGCACTGGAAAGCGTATCCTTGGGCCAGCTGTGATCTGATCATGGCGCTTTGGCTGCCAGTGAATCAGAAACCAGCCGATAGGCCCAGGAACAATGTGGCTCCTTGTTAGGCTCCAAGAACAGCCATTGCCTTCAGCCCCCCTCTTGCTTCCCCAGCCAGCCCCCAGGAGAGCAGGATGCCAGGAGGACTTCTGTAACATGCCCTGCGTGATCCTTTCCCGCCAACCCTGTGCTATTTTCTGTTTTGAATGACAGCTATTTTCTGTTTTGAATGACACACTCCTTGTGGTGTGACAGACTTTGAGTGGGGGCTGCCGTAGCCTCTTTGGAAGTGGATGCACAGCAAGACACGGGCTGATACTGATATTTATGTTCAAGCTGCTACGGGGCAGCCCCAGCAGCAGCACCTGGGACCACAGATCCTCTGGAATCCCACAGGCTGGAAACCTCCTGGGAAGCTGCTTCTCATCAGCCCCACAGAGCACTCCATGCATTGCGCAGATCAGTCCCAGGAATCAGATTTTATCTGGCCTCACAACTTTGCTGATGTTTTGTAGGTTTTGTACATTTATGACATTAAGTAAGCATTATGGAAATCAAGCAATGGCACAGAGCCAAGGTCCTCCGTTTTTCCCAACCCATCTCACAGCTAGCTAGGCTGTTGCAATTCTCAGGAGCAGATGCTGCAGGAAGGGGGTTAGTGGTGGGACAGGGCTCGGTCTTCTCCCAGGCAATATTCTGAGGAGGAACAGAATGCTGTCTGGAGGGAGAAGAGGCCATGGCCAACACAGATTTGAGGCAGTTTACAAAAGACTGCAGAGAAAATTAATCCTGGTGCACAAACCAAGTCTCAAAACTAGTAGTTCTTTGCATTTGTATTAAAGCAGTGTGCCAAAGCCCCAGTCAGGATTACCCACTGTGTTTGGCGGTACAGCCCCATCTTCAGGGTAAATATGTTCTGCCAATCAATTCCCACTGCAATTTTGATTAGACACAACATTTTCCTTGCTTCCTGCCCTACACAGCTGCCATGTTGCACCACAGCTGCATTTCAATAGTGGATAAAGGATCCAAATACATCAGTTGTAGCAAACAGTGTAAATACGGATCTTAAATTGGGATCCTTACAATTAAAAAAATACTGCACCGGTGCAAGGCACTACTAATTGTTGATAAAATCAAAACTACAGATTTGTTCTGTGCCTTTTGCTAGTCCAAATCGATTTATAAGCTAGGGACATTACATACCCGATATAGGAACTACTTGATCATGACAGGCTGGAAAGTTGGGCAGAGAGGAACATGATGAGGTTCAACAAGGGCAAATGCAGGGTCCTGCACCTGGGGAGGAACAACCCCATGCATCAGTACAGGCTTGGGGCGGAGCTGCTGGAGAGCAGCTCTGCGGAGAGGGACCTGGGAGTGCTG
>Ga0065711_1045102_pt1 | contig 13691 bp, 7 predicted proteins | sample Hoacrofraction12_FD_59098 | JGI IMG/M metagenome (GOLD analysis project Ga0065711, IMG submission 59098) | Hoatzin crop microbial communities from Cojedes, Venezuela - Epithelial fraction 12 v2 (version 2) | ecosystem: Host-associated > Birds > Digestive system > Esophagus > Crop | place... | reverse complement strand
AAAAAAAAAAAAAAAAAAAAAAGATTTCTAGTGACTGGGTTGAAAAGGTTATTCTCTAGCAAGTGCTAGATCCTGTGAGTTCATCAGCACCTCATGTATAATTTACTTCTTTGAGAGCCAAAAGAGCCAGAGCTGATAACCTTAGGAAACGGGAACCTAAACACTTTTGGACTTACAACGAGACACCTTCAAGCCTTTCTAAGAAGCTGCTACACATTCATCTTTTTTTCCCATCATCAGAAATACAGAAGAACTTGACTGAAATTGTCCTCCAGTAGAATCACTGATTGCCCGATGCGTAGTTGACTCTTTGCTCTGTTTGTTTTGAAATACTGATGGCAGCCCATAGCAGGCATCTCATTTTAAGTGAACAGTATTTTAAGGGCCAGGATCAGCTGAGCTGGAGACACCTTTTTGTTGTACTCCTTTGAAACGAAGTACTCTAACTCTTCTGGTTTAAGTATTATGTACCTTTTTCTCCTAAAGAAAAATCAGAGCAACACTCTTGTATGGTTGGGATGAAGTTTTTTGTAACTAAAGCCGCAACTGGAAATGCTGACCCAGTTTTAAGCAGAAGGATACAGCTGCCATTTTTATAATTTATGTGTCCTTAAAGTTAGAATGGAAGCCAGATCTGGCGCTTTTAAAATTTCTAACCTGTACACCGAGTTACTGGTTTGACAGAGCATGGTTCACATCAACAATAAAGTAAAAGGCCCAATGCAATGTTTCCAAAGGTAATGACTCTATCCCTTCCTGTTCCTTTTCCTTTTTCCCTTTGATCCGAAACCTGAAAGCCTGCCACTGTAGTTGGAGGTAGTCAGGTAAGCCAACTCCTCTTTCAAAGAGGGACTCCTGACTTCCTCTGCTTGCTTTCTCTGGTTCCATCCGCTTTGGTACATTTCTCCACCTGTCATTTTCAAAAACCCTTGGGTCCTTAAGCCACTGAAATTACACATAAATTTTTGGAACTAACTGCTAAACCTTCACTGTGGGAGGAATAAAGACTTGAACGTGAGGCTACAGTTTACTGACATCTCCTGTAGGCGCTATTTGTGCATATCCCTCATTTTAAGCCAGCCTCAGATACTGCATCCTACTTTCGGGTTTGGGTAGACTCCAGGAGGGTCCATGCTGCTAATAAATGATGTTGGGCATTTGATTTTATGGAGCTGAGTTCACCCATCCTAAGTCACAGGCCTAGGAACACATCACCCTTTCTTGCTACTCATATGCAACAAGATCATAAAAAACAGAGGATATTTCAAAAGTCAGTCAGCCAAGATCCACTGCTTTTGGATCCACTTGCTCTGTCACACAAGTGATTCATTTGGCTCTTTTGCTTACATGGAGTGTCCCAACTGCTCCTATAGCTCCACAGTCTCTGCCGTTGTAACTGTCATGCACCATGAGGCACACATTTTCCCTAGAGCATGCTATGCTGACTGACTCCAGCGTGGGTCTGGCAGCAGAGACTCCTTCAAGGCGTAACAATTACTGTCTAATAAGCAATTCTCTGGATCTGGCTTGTATTATGTTTATTAAACATGTTAATAACAAGTTCACACATCATAAGCACTATTCAGGAAATGTTTTATGGCAATTTGGATTCTGGACAAAAAACTAGTGCCATGTAGTATTTTTTTAATTACCTTTACAAGCCTGTCTTTTTACTAACTGTTCTAACCACTACTCCTTGCAGCATGAGACACAGATACCGCTTTACTAGATCCAAACATGTAGCAGGTGACCAGCTACCTTTTACTGACGCGGGAAAGAAAATCCATAGTTTACGGTAACAGACAGTGCAAAAGAATCAATAAAGACCGTACCTTTGGAATTGGGAATTGGCATTCCCCTGAGCAGTAATAGGCATCAAAGGATTTAGGGGAAATAATCCACTCGCTCCAGCCAATGTCTGCAAAATCCACCTTGAGATAGCGCCGGGCACAATACCTTGGCTCATTCCACTGCTTCCTCCTCGCCTTCTTCAGCGTTTGCTCATCGAACTGGAGAGTCTGGCTCTTCTGGTGATGATTCTTCCTCTGCTTTTTCTTACTCTTTGCCCTCTCTGTTAACCGTGGCTGGAAGGTTTTGTAGGGTTTTCTGTCTTCCCATCTCTCATCCTCATTGTACTGGTACTCAGCTCCTGGAAGCTCATTGTTCTGCAACGGCAACAGGACGTTTGCAGAGCGTTTTCGCCGCTGCTTGCCGAAGCTGCTCCTCACATGGTTTTCTGGCCGGGGAAAGACCCTTGACAGAGGATGACGGTGCCCTTGCAAAGTGGAGACAACACTCTCTGGCTCTGAAATAGCAGAATCATTGGCATAAATCAGAACATAGGGTTCATACCGAGAAGGTGCCCTTTTCCAAGGGCGATGGCTGCTCAGATCCATTTTGACACCAATCAGGAGTTCATTGTTTTGTTTTGCTTCATACAGGAGCTGAGTGATATCCTTCCACTGCCAGGAAAGGACATCCTGGTAAGCAGTGGACACATTTATCAGGTAATGTCCCAGACTCCGAGTCCGGTTCCCAACAGAAGGAAAGGTCCAAACTGAAAGATGTATCTGAATTTCAGGTTTCCTGTGCCCATGATGAGAATAGCCTCTGGACTGGGAACAGTTCCACTTAGCGTGCAGCAGATCACCAATATAATAATACACTGAAGCTGACAAGATGTTTTCAGACTCAGTGAGTGACGTCAAGTTAAAAACGTACATCTCCTGGCTTTCAGGGCTCCCTAGAAGAAGAAATACTTAGATAAGAATGTGGGCATTTCAAAACATTATAGAGAAAGATCGAGCACATTTCTTTCTAAGTTCATGTGAAATTTCCACGCATTGCTGTGGGAACAGGTTTAGGCCACTATTCAGAAAGATAACCAAGCTGGTAAACTGGTGATGGTAAATGACGCAGTTTCAATCTGTTTTCCTTGTAATACCTATCTCCATCCAGAAATAGTCACACATTTCCTACCAGTCCTCCGACTTCAGGAAACAAACTAGGTCACAGGAACACAGCTCAATAACAGATGCACTGAAGACTTTATCATCCAGAAATTTGAGCAACTACATGGTAAGGTTTTGCTCTTTTGTTTTCCTCTTTCTGTAACACTTCCAAACCCCTCCCTCTCAAAATGCACTCTAGATGACTATAGCTGCTCTGTCCTGACTAAAGAATTGTCTTACTTTGTCCAAGACAATTGGGACATCAATGGGACATCAACTGCACTGAACCATGCCTTAGCCCACACCTAGCTGAAGCTGGAGAAAGGCTCCCACTTGCTTCACTACGCACCGGATTGTCTGTAAACTTCCACTATCCTGCTAAGCCACAGCCTCAGCTGGAAAGAAAAGATTTGCTTCCCTACTAGTAGAGGCTCAATGCGGCACTGAGGAAAAGTCTGGACTGAAATGGGGCATGATTCTCAGTGTTGCCACAGACTTTCAAGTGTACTGCCAGGAAGTCACTTCAGCTCTGACTGCAAAATCGTTCAAAGCAAAAAAAGCCTAGCTGGTTCTTTTAAACCTTCCACATTGCTCCACTGTGATCCAAGCATCACCTACAAGACAGGGACTTTGGGGCCTGGGTGGCATTTACTCTTAGCTTCTAAAGATGTCAAAGAGACTATTAAAGAGGGACCCAAAACCATGTAACACTTGGTACAGGTACCTATGTATATCAGGATGCAAAATAGGTAAGTACTACATATGTCAAAAGCTAAACGAAAAGTCAAATTGAAATATTCCTGTGTTACGAAGGATGTTTCCTCTCGATATTAACCATTCTTCCATTACAAGACCACCAATTTATTGGCCCCTCCAGTGGTCAGTGACCTCTGCGTGCACAGCTGGGTCTTCGGAACCCAGAGACCTTCACAACAGCAAGGTTAGAGTTGGGCACAGAAGGAATTACACAGTTATTGACAACTGCCTTGCACACAAAGAAGGAATGTGGCTCGCCTCTAAAGATGTGGCAAACAGAAACACCACAACAGAAGCACTGTTTAATTGTTTTTAAGGCTTGGCTGTTAGCCCTGGAGAAACAGACAATTCACCATTTATAGTGAGCTAAAGACACACAGGTTGTTCTGACAGCCTTTTGGCTAAGTCAGACACTAATTATAACTGAAGGTTCCTTCTAGAATAATCACGCCCAGGACTGCTTCAATTACACTGGGTAAATTTAGTCATCCCACCTAGGAAATGTCATCAATTTTCATGCCAGTCAAGAGTTCGAAAGTATTTACTAGTACAGCTGAAGGTAGGTGGACAGTACTAGAGCAACCCCAATTACCAGAAGAAAGCTAACGCAAAATGTCTTGGTTTTGGGAGGTGGTGATGGTCGCAAAATGCACCCACTTGCCTCTGCACAGAGGAAAACAAGCCAAGGACAACCCTTCTTCATGGTCGGGATGTTACAGTATTGATTAGGAAGGATGTGGGGGACAGTGGGTTTTCTGCAGCTGTGAAATGAGAAGTCGTCAGCCTAACCACAGGTATCTTGCACAAACCCAAAGATGCACTCCTAAAACAGGCTGATCTGTGAAAACAGATGGCTGATTACTTTAATCCCCTGTAGGGTGCTATAGAAAGACTTGGGGGTAAGTAATTTTTGTTTTAGAATTTCCTGCTTGGACTGCAGTTACGTCTGTCCTTTAGGGTGAGAGAAATATAGATGCAAATGTTAAGCTGCTAGTGAGAGCTATAAAATCAGGCTGTATGGAAAAGTCAAATATAGTTAAGGAAAGGTATGGTCTGCAGCCCCCCAAAAGGCTGGAAATAACCCAGCACCTTAGGAAAACAACAGAACATGCAGTTAAATGCTTCTTTGACATCATGGTATGTGAAAACCCTGTCCACAAGCTGAAGTCACAGTTTACAGAATTTTGCAAGAGTTTTTATCTTTTTCCCTTTTTTTTTTTTCCTTTAATTCCAAGCCACGACAAGCATAGAGATGTCCATGGACTAGGACATGCCCACTTCCACTCTCAAAATATTGTATTAAGTGCCCTGCCCAAGCAAGTGAAAACATAATTTCCAGTAATGATCTTTCAAAGATTTTGACAGCTTTATGTTCTGGGTGACATTCTGTGCCTCCAGCCTGTGACACCCCAACTGCTAGTGCCATTCAACTAAGTCCAGCAAAAGACTGTATTCTCCCTCTGCCTCCCCATCCCCACCCCAATAACCTAAGCAGACTCATCTTCTGAAACTTTTTTCTCATCAATGTTCTGATACATTAAAAATGCAGGAACTGCTCCCACTAGATAGACAGAACCCTCCTCTCCAATCATGTATTGTTTCATGAAATTAGGGAAAAAACAACATAGACTTTTCTCAATGAAACAGGGGAAAAAAAGGCCAAACAGTTTATGGAAGATACCCTTGTTTGCACATTCAGCCCAACCTGATGGTGGATCACACAGGTAAGTTCCCGACAGCTGAAAACTAACATACCAAACCCATCCCTTTTCTACTTGTTACTTATGCCTGGGAAACTAGATTTTCTCTGAATTCGATCCTACTTTTAATTCCTCAAGCCAAAACCAGCTGTTTATTACGTTTGTTGTTTGTACTAAGCACACTTGAGGACCTGAACTCTGCTTGCTTTGTAATCGCTAATATATTAAGGTTAACATGTAACTGGGCAGAGCCCTATGTAGGTTCCTCAGTCTTAGGAACCAGAATTTATGGTGTCTCATGAGTGCCTGTTAAAGAAGTCATTATTTGAATCACTGTGTATGTTGAATGACAAGTTTTGGTTTTAATTTTTAGTAAGAATTCCACTTCACAAATACTGCCTGTTCTAAATTGGCATATTGTAGTGGAACACAAAACAAGCTGCTTTTGTTTATAAAAAAAACCCTAGATGGCGTGAAACAGACACAGGAGGAATATACAGTTTTGATTAGAAGCAAAACTCAAGAAGCCACTCTCAGCATTCAACGCCACCCCCAAGTCCAAGTACTTGCAGTAGGTGGTGCTATTTTCTTACTGAAGGACCTCCAAACTCAAACGGCGGCCAAGAGTTTTCCTATCGTTCAGTCTGCAAAATCATCTTGAAACCAGTTACTACTGGCCAGCACAGATGATGTCTACGGATTTGCTGGCTTCCAGCTCAGAAAAACCCAACCGTATGACCTGGGTTTCTGTCACAACTTAGGAACACTGTGTCACATACATCCATTGTGTGACAGCAGTATCTGACTCTCGGATGCGAACAAAGCACTGAAGCAAGCAGTCATTACCTTTAAAAAGGACAGACACATCACAGAAGATTAATCTTTAACATATCTACAAAAGCACCTTTTCCTCAGGAAAATCTCATTTCGCTTGAATGAAACTTTGTCCTTAAACCCAGAGGACAGAAACTGCTGAAAATCTGCCCCCACAATAACGTAGTTTAAACTATTAGCCAAGGTCAGGAGCACAGCTTAAACATTCCAACAATATCAGGAGGTATTGAGTAGCATCTAACCAAATTTCATTGTGATGCGGGAAGCTTTCCATGAGCCTCATCCAGCTTGCTCTACTGACACCAGTGAAGTTTTACTGACTGATGTGATCTGAGGCTTTAGTCTTTACAAGGACTTACACTGATAACTCCTCTCATATAAACAGTCTGATTGACTGATTTCCCCTCTCTCTAATCCCCAAGAACCCCAAACAAAACCCAAGCCAAATGTAAGCAGGACTTTAATTCTAACACCTTGACAGTGTTCAGTAAATGGTATTTCCTAGGATGCTGCCATCAATAGCTCCATGTTAAATGGACGGAGAGGAGGGGGCCAAACTACAGGGAGAAGTCCATCAACAATTGCTCAGCAGCCAGTGCAAAGAGGCAGACTGACTAAACCCAGCTAAGGCCTCTGACCAGTTTGCCCTCTATAACAAGACCTTTAAGGTCTCAAAGGCAACAAGATCTCCTTGCAACAAAGCCCTCTCTGTCTAGAAGGATAGTCAGCTTGGCAGGTGAAAGAAAGTAAAAGATAGGCCCAGAAACCTACGCCCTAGAAGATCATGGCATCTTAACAGCTTTCTTCTTCGGTTTTCAATACCGAACAAAACCAGTGAGAACAGCAGCTTTGCAGCAGCTTTATTGGTGCTAGTTGCCCAGACAAGAAATTCTCTGTTGCAGACACAGACAAGGATCTGATGCTGCAATACGACCCTTCAGAGGGATGCTGGACAGAAGGCCCCCCTCTGCCTGGGCTGGCTCTTAGGGCACAGCAGAAGCGGGAAGGTCTTACGAACCCAGGGTGTCCCTGTATTGCAGGCAGCTGCTGGAGCAAACTCACAGTCAGGTCCACCACCTCACTGCCTGGCAAGATGCTGTCTGCTGTCTCTGAGCAGCTGTACTTAGTAAACCTCGTGTTCATTTGCAGCAGTATACAATGCAATTCAGTGGCAACTCAGTATTATTTGAGCAGCAGCAACGTCTCTGGCTCGCTTCACACTTCCCAACTGTACGAGCAGCAGATTTCTACCCAAGCACCACTACCTGAGTAAGTCTTTTAGTTCTTTCTTACCTAAAGTGAGTTCTGCTAACTCAGCTTTGCTCTTTTGTAGTACAAAATAGGAAGCACAGAAGATTTCTCAGCAACAAAGCATGTAAGGAGGAGACGATTTAAGAGGAAACAAGCAAAGGAAAAATACATGCAACAGAGCTACGTGCAAGGAATACACTGCTACCTTCCACACACTCTGAGGCCACATTTTAATGGCAATCTCTGCTCCTCTTCAAGGGATTACTGTATGTTGCTGCCAGCCTGATGAGGAATTTTCAAGACCAAGGTCTGCATGACAGAGGTGTTTTGAATTGCAATAAGTAAGGCATAGTATCACTGCACCGCTAGTATCGCTTACTTCTACAGTGTAGCGCTTTTGAGCAGCAGCCATGAGCTGAGCAGAAAAGTACTTGATGAGGAGAACATCTCATTGTTTTTATTCATGTAGAATGTAATCTGGAAGGTATACGCAGTCAAATGGATAGGCTACAGATTTATTGGCCTTGTCACCCCGTATGCAAGTCATTATTCACCTGTGCGCTCTCCTCTCACATTAATGAAATCCAGACCCCAACAGCACCATGTCAAAGCTTGTACTGGGCCAGCATCACTTCCCCAGTCTCCCACACAAGTGACAACAGAGCTCTCCAGGGTGGGGGGAGAGGGGAGGCACGGTGTCTCCAGGCCTAAAGCAGAAAAGCCTTACTCTATTGCACAGGTGGTTGTCACCCAGACACCAAGACAGGGTGTGCTGTCACTCACTGTCTGGGGTGATGCCAGCTTATTTACTGATAGCTCAGACCAGAAAGCAACCAAGCTCACAGCACTACAGCTGAAGTACTTGTACCGCTGAATCTTCAGGCATGGCCCATGCTGCCTCACCTACTTGCAATCACAGAATCACAGAATGGTACAGGTTGGAAGGGACCTCTGTGGGTCATCTAGTCCAACCCCCCTGCCAAAGCCCACAGCTGTATGGACTGCCTGTTACTTGAATCAGAGAGGTATTTTAAGAAAAAGCAGTAGGTCTGTGGAGACTGACATCACTGTCATGAACATATTGATGTTACAAGAGGCATTTCCAGGCACCAATAAGCTGGAACGAGTCTGCTAACATGTGGTGTGTTTACCTTTATAGAGGTAACTGACATCTTTATGGACTGCCAAATCTATCCCATGGGTGAAAAAGGATGCAATAACGAGGACTATTTAGTTATATAGTCATCACTAGCCATCATTTAAATGAGATATTAAAGTGGTGCCCTTGTGCCAGCCCACAGTTAAGAATGTATCAGTGTTTCCACTGTAAAACTTCATTTTCATGAGTTCATAGCCCAGCTACAAAAATTCACTCTGAGCTGGAAATGGGAATAAGTTCCAGAACAGGAACATAAATTTGGAAGCCAGATTTCTTCTCCCACCTTTGCTCTTACTTGATTGCCGCTTCCCCCTCACCAATCTGAGTATTTTGCGAAAGAAAAATACAGGATCCAGGTCTCTCTCTTTAAAGAGTGTACAACTTGGTGCCAAACTGGTTTCATTCATTCTTTTTGCAAAGCAGATAAGGCCACAGCAGCTAGTAACTTGATACAGAAAAGTAAAACGCCCACCACTCTGATTAAAGCTATCAGCTACTTAAAGAACTTCAAGAAGCAGTGATGGTGCATACTCAGGATCTAACTTACATGTGGATTTTATGATATGAAAACCACAAATATGCACATCACACAGCATACATGGGCTGCACAGTGGGCAAATGATCTCTCTTCTACATATTTTAAGCAGAAAGACCACAGCAGGTCTGAAAACTAACCACAATACCAAGCTTGAAGCTAGTATAAGCTAAGCAAGTAAGGAGGCTGCATCAATAAAGTACACAAATCTGGGAAAGCGAATGCGAAGAGCCGACCCTACTCCTTCTCAGAGTCATGATCAATTCCACTTCAGCTGGTGGCAGTAGGTCAGCTGCATGAAAACCAAACTGTGCACAGTATATCCCCCTGAGGCCAAAACTCTTCACATGTGAAGTGACATGCTCTAGAAACTGTGACCAGCTGGGGACTGTGAGAACAGGCCATCCACATGCACAACAGCACAGCAAGACAGGTGGCAACAGAAGCCAGAAAATTGAAATTTCGGGTCTGGACCTGAGAGGCCAAACCTACAGATCCTGCCCATTTGCCTTAGAGAAAGTTTGCAGATTTCGTCCCAGCCTGCCCAAATCATTGCTTAATGGTTTTCAAGTTCCCTCTGCCTAAAAACTACTACTGCATCTTATTTACAGAGGTACAGCAAAAAAACCCAAACCAAGCAAAACCAAAAAAAACCCACACAAACCCAACCCCCCACTCTCACCGTCTCCTGCCTGAACGTTTTTAAAGCTCTCGATTACAAAAGACCTTTAATGTTACTAGAGCTCAAAAGAGGCTAGGATTTGGTCCGTACTGGTTTTTGCAGGCTGATGGTGGCCAGTGACTAGCTGGTTTCTCTGTGTAGGACTTGGTTTCCCCTGTTTGCGTAGGCATTTCATACCACAATAAAAGAAAGAAAGGCATTTTGAAAAGGAGGAGAACACAGCTCTTAAACCACAAGAATTGGCCTAGAGGCAGGTGTAATACCCAAAATTACTTGAAATTCAGTCAATAAAAAAGAGTTTAAAGTAATTTCTGACTGTATAGCTTTACTATAACATCATTAGAGGGACCCTCCAATTACAGTTGAGTTCTTCAAATGACTCATTTGCAAGACATGTTCCTTTAGCGATGCTATGATTAAGTCTCGTGTTTGAGGCTTTTATCTTTCCGCTTTCTTTTATTTATTCTGGGCTGTATCTTTCCTCCAGATCCTGAGCCTCAGAAGTTGCAGGTCAGCACACCTCTACGGGAAGTACCGAAGGTAAGCAGATTTATATCAGCCGGAGGTCTGGTCATTCGGCGGTTTCGCTAACTGGCAGGAGAAAACAACAGTCGTATGCAGAAATCAATGCACAGACTCGACCATAGTTTAAGAGTACGCTTGCCAGAACTGTCAGAGTGTTTGGCTCTAACTCACGGTACCATCTGACCTTCTTCTGAGCTGTCTTTCTAGAGTCACAAGGGGTGGAAAACCACTCACTCTTGTGCTACCTGCAGGTAAAGAACCAGAAAAGACTCTGTCTTAGGAGTTTTACTGAAGCAGAGCTCACTGCAATGCTTGGCCTAAGCAAGACAAGGGCTGCTAGTATCATCCCAGAAACATGTCACAACAATGACACAGCTGCCACAGAAATCACAGGCTGAACATCCTTTGACTCAAATACACAGAAATACATTAGAGCAGTTAAGTCAATGAGAGAGAACAGTGTGGGAATGTAATCAGATATACTGCGAACGATGTACATCCCTACTTTACTTCTAGTGGATTTGGTGCCTGGGGTTTCTTTCAGCTTTGTCATGGGTATCAAAGGTTCCTGTTTTGCGTGACTCAAACCGAACCATTATGTTTTGAGATAGTTTAGCAAGATTAATGGAAAACAAATTTGCCTGAGTAGAAGATCACATGAGCATTCATCAAAATCAAAGGCCAAAACCCCTAGCCGAAACAACAAATCACTAATAATCCAGGCTAGCTGCGAAATCTCGTGCGTCAAGAGATTTCAGGGCAGTGTAGGACGGAAACTTCAGAGGGGCCCACGCAGGGCTGAAGCTCTTGTCCTATCCCCTCAGAGGAGTGAGCTACAGAAAGAGAAACTTGCATTTAACAGTTGTTATGATGCTTCTTTTCATTAATCACATCTTAGTTCTTCCTTGTTGGCTGTCCGTTGCAAGACCGCAGCTGCCATGTGCAACACCACTTTTCTAGGACTAGAAAAAGGGATGAGTTTGAACAAATCCTACCAGTTCTTGGTCTCATCACACAACACTCAAAAATTTGTCCGGTGGGTTACCTGGGAGATCTGTGAAAGGCCTTTCTTGTGTGCTGCAGAGGAGCCAGAAGCCCTCCAGGGGAAAAGCAAGGACAGAAAGGTTTCAGAAAAGAAACAGTTTCTCTCCTGAACATACACAATTAAATTGCAAGATGTGTGATTAAACTGCAAATGAAATCACTGAAGATTTCCTTCAAGGTCTCTTGCTGTAGAAGCAGGAGAAATGGGCAGATTCTTAGGGAAGTTCTGCTCATTGCAGACAAAAAGCTGTCTCCTGAAGGAGCTGACGGGATGGTAAAATGTGCTGAAGGACTAACAGTAACATAATTTATTAATTTAACTGATACAGCCACATTAAGGACAAGGGGAAGCCTATGGAAGACTGAAATTTGCAGCCAAGGAGTGCAACAGTGAGAGCAGCGTATCTGGAAACAAACTACCTCAAAAAGGAAGCACTGTGGATGCTCCATTTCCATCGCAGGGCTGACCAGGCATTGAGGCACAAGGAAGAAGTCAGAAACCATAAAAAGCCTTTTCACTCCCTCCACTGCCCTGAGAAACATTTAATCTAAGGGTTTTCTGGAAACGCACTTTTCTGCCATCAATAACCATACAAACTGAGCTGTTGATGCCTATGGCAAGAGAAAGACAACAGCTAACTAGTTAAATATTTTGCATAAATACTTATAAACGTGTCAAAAAATTTATAACCACTTCCAATTTATTGCTTTGGCACTTGAACTGTGAAAGTATTGGAGGAGGAGGAAAGGGATTAGTGAACAGTGTGTTTATAGGACTGCTGCCACCCAATGTCAAGTGAGAGAAGAAAAATGATCAGAAGGGCCACAGAGATGGGATTTCAACTAAAGGTCTTCTAGGTTTAAAACAATAATTATCTTTAATCAGATATGCCTAAAGGAGCAAATATCACTCTGCTGGGATTATACCCTTATACCCTCTCCCTTTTTATTTTATTATACCTCCCCCTCTTTCAGTGAAGGAACTGCTTATTTCAGAACAAAGCAACATACATTAGACTTTCTATTGCAAAAAAAGGTCATGTTAGAAAGACAAGAGAGTTCCTCTGTAGGAGCAGCAACTGGGGATTCCCAGCTCTCCATCCTCCAAAACCAGGGTCTTTATGCCTCTAGACCCTAAAGCCTCTCTTGTGGACAGAAATACTTACAGTAACGCATGATGGAGAGCATTTGTGGGGCTGAATCCTAAGAAACCAAAGCCATTCAATTACTCATAGTATTTGATCTCTGTGCAGACCTATCCTATAATAGACATTGTTGCCTTTGAAGAATCAGAAGTAATGACTTGTAAAGAAACCTAAGGAAAGTCTGGTACCCAGTTCCTCGCAGAGGTCAGATGCACAAACAGCGTAAGAATGGAGTCGGGCGATGCAGTGCCAAGACAGTGCCATCTTCCCTTTCTGCTAGGACACAGTTCTTTTGGGATGCTGCCATATTAAACACGCCCCACCCCACTCCTGAAAAATGACTTTACATTTTCATAAATCTACCTGTGCACACCAGCCTGTAATCACGGTGAGATTTAAGTGCTGCTGCCAAAGATGCTGAGATGCAGTATTTACCATGCACAAATTACGCTTCAACTGAACTCATTTGCCACTACCCCTAATTGCTAGTACTGTCACCAACGTCTCAAAATGAGTGCTCTGTAGATAGTCTAAAGGATCGCCAAACCATGTTATTGCTCTATCACATGCAAATAATCCCTTGGTTCCAACAAAAGCTACACATGCAAAACACTGATAAAAGGAGACTCCAGAGAGGATCTGTTAATTGTTCCACTTCCCTCATATGGTACTCAGATATCATATGGCAGAGATGCCACATACAGAGCTGAAGAGATAAACGTAATGTAATTAAAATATGGGTGACAATGTAAACATTACATCCCAAAACACACGACTGTTGCTGCAGCAAGCATTACTTTCCTAACCCTTTCCTCATCTTCTTCCCTACACCAAGTTCCCTGGGCACTAAACCAGAAATACTACTGAATAAGACAGCTGCTGCGCAGAACTAGCGCTGTTCAGGTATGCCAGGGGTACGAACAGACCGTTACCTTCATTTTTTGCAGAACTGAAGTCTATTTGCCTGCACAGCGTCACCGAAAGCGAGCCGCTTCGGCAGCTGGGTTAGCACGCACAGCGGCCAAGGTCTCCCAGGGGAGAGCCCTGCCCTTCCCTCGGCTCCGCGGCCGGGTCTGCGAGCCGCGGGGGGAGCGGCCGCGGGCGGCCCC
>Ga0065711_1011543_pt1 | contig 13691 bp, 13 predicted proteins | sample Hoacrofraction12_FD_59098 | JGI IMG/M metagenome (GOLD analysis project Ga0065711, IMG submission 59098) | Hoatzin crop microbial communities from Cojedes, Venezuela - Epithelial fraction 12 v2 (version 2) | ecosystem: Host-associated > Birds > Digestive system > Esophagus > Crop | place... | reverse complement strand
CCCTCCTGCCGAAGCAGGGTCACCTACAGCAGGCTGCAGAGGACCTTGTCCAGGCGGGGCTTGAATATCTCCAGAGAAGGAGACTCCACAACCTCCCTGGGCAGCCTGTTCCAGGGCTCTGTCACCCTCAGAGGGAAGAAGTTCTTCCTCATGTTCAGACAGAACTTCCTCTGCTTCAATTTGTGCCCATTGCCCCTTGTCCTGTCACTGGGCACCACTGAAAAGAGCTTGGCCCCATCCTCCTGACACCCACCCTTCAGGTATTTGTAAGCATTTCTAAGGTCCCCCTCTCAGCCTTCTCCAGGCTGAACAAGCCCAGTTCCCTCAACCTCTCCTCGTAGGAGAGATGCTCCAGCCCCCTCACCATCCTTGTAGCCCTCCGAAAGGCTGTGATGGCTTCTGCCAGCCTGAGGCTTGCTCCAGACTGCCTTGTCCTCTGTTTGATTTTAGGTTGGTGATAAGGTGATGGTCCTGGCTAGGTCAGGGCTCTGGCAAGAAGTGGTGAACGTGCCAGTCAGTCAGACATTCCTAATACCTGAGGGGATGAGCTTCGAGGAAGCCGCTGCTCTTCTTGTCAACTACATCACTGCCTACATGATCCTGTTTGACTTTGGAAACCTCAGACCCAACCAGAGTGTCCTCATCCACATGGCTGCAGGTAGGCAGTTCTTGTGAGTCTGTGCTGACACTCTTGGCCTCGGCATCTGAATAGGTGGCATGGGTAAGGAGATGGTCACAACAGGGCTGGACTGGCAAAACATCACCTGCCAGAGATGCAGGCTTCATGCTGACCCAGGCACTGGCAGATGCTGAACCCGTGTCCCAGCAGCTGGGGTCAGTCTCCCCCAGCGTGTCACAGCCTGCCCCAGGCAAAGCCTTTGTTCCGTACCATCCCGGTGCTGCGGGATTAGCACAAGCAGGGATAGTTTACCTATCCAGAGGCTTTTCTGACTGCTAGGGCTGCTTGCTTCTAAGTCTTTCTCACTGCTGCTTTTCAGGTGGTGTGGGAACTGCTGCCATCCAGCTGTGCAAGACTGTAGAAAATGTCACCATTTTTGGCACAGCATCTGCCTCCAAGCATGAGTCACTCAAGGAGAGCGGAGTCACTCACCCCATTGACTACAGAACGATGGATTACGTGGAGGAGGTCCGGAAAATCTCTCCCAAAGGTACCATGTGGTGGAGGACTTCTACAACTGTCCTGCATTTCTTTCAAGTGCAAAGAAACTTCTAGCTATTCTCAATTCCCTCTAGGTGTTGACATTGTCCTGGACCCCCTGGGAGGATCCGATACATCCAAAGCATTTAACCTGTTGAAGCCGATGGGCAAACTCATCACTTACGGTGAGTGTAAGCAGCGTGCCCACACCCCAGCTTCTGCACAGGAGAGACCATGTGATGGGAGGGTGGGTGTGGATCTGCACGGGGATGCTCTGCGCTGCTCCGAGCCTGGGCACAGAGCCATGAGGGAGCATCGCTCTTGCTGTGTGTGCTGTGGTTCTGTTATTTCGTGAAGGTCTTTAGGGTGCTTTGCCTTGGTGAGGCACTGAGAGGGGTGAGACTTGTGCCTTGTCCCAAGAGTTCTGGTCACGAGGTCCAAGGCACTTCCCTCCCATGGCAAGATATCTCTTTGAGTATGAGGCGGTGCCTGCAGGGGAAGCTGGAATGTCCTCCTGGAGGAACGCTAGCACAACTGCTTTGTCCAGGCTGACTTAATGCACAGCACTAATAGAGCCTTGCTTTTCTTCTAGAGGATGTGTGGGTGATGAGGTTTGAGGCTGCTGAATGCTTATCTCCCCGTTCCCCAGCCCTGAAACACTGTGATTTTGTCCCATAGACAAAGGCCTCGCACAACCCCCAGTGGGATTCCAGACACTTGCACCAGTGTGCTGCTTCTGTTGTCCCAGCCATCGTAGCGTGTGGCTGCCCTGAAGAAGCCTGGCTGTAGGAGAAGGGGAATGCTGTCCTGCCAGCCTGGCTGGGGGTGACTTGTAACCCTCTCTTGCCTCTGCCAGCACTTCAGTCTAGCTGCATTGCTGCTGCCCTCCTGAGAGAGGAGTTGTTCTATATTTTTGCGGTATATGGGTGTCAATAATCCAAATTCTGTGTATCTTGGGGCCAAGCCAGATACCTGTTTCCATTGAAGATCAGCTGGCAGATCCTGATGTGATCTGGTTCTCACCTCTGTCCTCTGTCAACGGCTGTTACCCTGCATATTGTCTGAGCTGTTACATGGGATGCCCACTGCCCCTCGTGTTGTTTTGATTCCAGCTCACCTGTGGCTTGCCTTCTTTTTAGGGGTAGCAAACCTGCTCACTGGGCAGAAGAAGAACCTCATGGCTATGGCTAAAACCTGGTGGAACCAGTTCAGCATCAATGCCCTGCAGCTCCTGCACCATAACAAGGCTGTGTGTGGCTACCACCTTGGATACATGGATGAAGAATTTGAGCTTGTCGGAGGTGTTGTAGCCAAGCTGGTTAACCTGTATAGTCAAGGCAAAATCAAGCCCAAAATAGATTCTGTATGGCCCTTTGATCAGGTGAGTCTGAGCTAACATATAGGCTGGCAGCACCCAGAAATTACTGGGCGGTTGTTTTCTGCACAGTGAGCTCTGGATCAGTGCGAGCACCTTGTTTGTGGGGGCTGAACTGTTGCAAATGTTTAGCAGCTATCAGTTCTCAGGCATTCAGTGCTGTTTTCCTTTTAAGATATTAAGGAGTAAGGTGGCTGGGCTCTTGTGCTCCGGTGCACAGAGTTGGGCGATGCCAGGCAGCATCCCTGTGGAATAAGGCAGGCGCTCAGCTGTGCTCCATGGGCAGCAGCAGCCCGTGAAGGGGCTGGGTTATGTGTCAGGAGACTGCCCTGAGTCTGCAAGCTGTAATTAAGCAGACATCTGGAAAGGATTCTGCTGCCCCTCCACGAGTGAAAGAGAGCCCAGGCAGTGAAAGCAGAATGAGGGTGTTGGAAGGAAGCAGCAGGTTTTTCGACAGCTCTGCTGTGCTCGGCATTGTTGCATCAATGTGTCCAGGCAGAGTCAGGTACTTCCCTTCAAAATCCTTTGCTGGGGCAGGAATTATTGCAAGGGAGCAAAGGACTTGGTGATGACCAGCTGGTGTTAGTACCTGAGAACTAGTTCTGATGCAAATGCTTAGGGAAAACTCTGTTGATTCCAGGCCTGGCCCAGGTGCTGTTTTGATTAAAAATAATAATAATAAAAATCTGTGCATGTGTTGTTCTGTGGTTGTGTAGATGGTAGGAGCATTGTCCCTCTGGCTGTTGGCTCGCCTCTGGAAGGGAAGCTGTGGTGACACACACTTCATTCCTCCACAGTTTGTGTGGCAGAGCATCCTTGCCAATGTTGCGGTTGGTCTGTGTGAATTCTTGAGGACAGTTTTCTACGGGCAGGCTGGGGTGGCTGCCCAGCTCTGTCCAAAATGCATCTGTGCAGAAGCACTCAAGTGCTTGGCAGTCGCTTGGACTGCCGAGGAAGCTTCAGGCTAGTCTGGGTGGGCCGAGGGGCCCGGGAAGGGCACAACTGCACTGTGTGGTGGGTGCGGGTCTCCTGAGATTCCTCCTGCTTCTGCTTCCAGGTGGCAGATGCCATGAGGCAGATGCAAGAGAAGAAGAATGTTGGAAAGGTCATCCTGGTTCCTGAAGCACCCAAGGAAGAGTCCAAAAAAGAAGAGAACTAAAGAGGAGAGATGCGTGCAGGCTGTGATTTCATGGTTTAACTCCCATCTTTGGGACCTGGAAATGGACAGATCAGTAGCTTCCATCTTCACCAGTACAAGAACGTCGTGATTAAAGTTCAGCTGAGGTTTGCATGCTCTTGTTGTGGCTGACCCTTTGCCAGCTATGCCTCCTGCCCTAGCTCTCTGTTTTAAAGCTTGTTTCGTACGTTTTTCTAATCACTTGTTTCTCTACTGAATTTCCACGCTAACCTTATTTTTCTCTGGCAGTGCAGCTGAAGCTTCCAGGCCGCTGGTGATGAGCGGCTGCATAGCCTGCCACTGTAAAGTCGAGATGTAACATGCTGTAGCAACTGCCAAGTGTCTCTGCAGAAACTGAGCCCTGCTGAAGCATTTGCACTGTCACCTTTGAGAAGCTCAGCAGGAGAACTGGCCAAACTGAGGATGTTTTCTCAACAGCCAGAGGGAGAGCATGGCTGGTCTAGTTTAATTCCAGCACGGGCTACTCCTCTGTTTACACTAACCATGCTCTTTCCCCTCTGCTTTCATAGGGCTCTAACACCAGTCAGATAGTAACAGGTCATGTTATCTTTGCCTTGTAAATAACCATCATGGCCTTCTGGGGTCTATGGCATATTGCACTTAATTTGCAGTCACTTCTCTGTGCAGTCAGCAAATAACCTGACAGGCTAGGCTGGGCTGTGTCTGAATACAGAAGAAAAGTTTCAATTAGGTAACTTGATCTTGTCCATTTTCTGATTCCAAACTGTATAGGGAGATCTAAACTGTGTGTGATTTTTTTAGAGACCATAAGGACTCGACTGTGTCTCAAACGACTGGAACAACTGATATTGGCTCTGTGCTTTATTAATGTTGGGCTCCAAGCTGGTATTGTTAAGGCTAAACTTCACCCTCGTGTTTGTATTTCCAATGGCTGCAGTGTTGAATCAGACTTCAGCAAGATGGGAACAAAATAAGCCCCTGTTAATGCTTGCTTTGTGCTGTGCCCTATGGACTGGGGAGGTCTTACAGTTTAAGAAGTGACTTGCAAGAACGAGTCCTGTAAGCTTGCTTCCCAGGAGCCTGGGCTGCCTCTTTCCATGGCACCCCACTCAGTAAAGCTATCACCGTGTTACCAGTCTGGATGGTGAACTGCCTAGCTCTGCGTCAAGCCTCTTGGCCTGTGCGTCTTGAGCAGTTTAGGTTGTGCTTTCCATTCTCTGCTAGCTAGCTCGTTCAGTGTCCACTCAACCCAGCTCTCGCCTCGTGGCTCAGTGCTGCAGCAGGGCTTGGCTCTTCTTCCCCTGAAACTGTGAGTCTTGGGACCCTCAGGCTCTCCTCCACTGCCAAGCGTTTAAGAACTGCCTGGGGTGCTCCTCCCAGACCAGAACTCGGTTTCTTTACCTCTTCTCTTTCTTCCGTGCAGTTGGAAACGTAGCTGTGCAGAGACCCAAGCCAAGTTCCATAAGCACTTAATGTCCTGGGTGGTGCCTCTCCCCCTGCTTCCTGCTGGACCCTGTTTTCAGCCCTGAGTGACTGGTGCTGTTTGTGCTTGCTTTGAGGCTTTTAATGGACTGTAGGTGCTGCAGGCTTTTAGGATTCATTTTGGATTTGAAAAGGTAAGCCTGAGGGTGCCAAGAAGACCCGCCCATCACGGAAGATCTCAGGCTCCAGGAGCAAAACGTGGCTACTGGGAGTCCTGCTTAACCAGCCCTGAGGAGGGAAGGTGCCTGCCGGGCGAAGGGCCCTGTGTGTGGAGCCCCTCCACCGCTCACAAGCAGCTGAGCACTGTGCAGGGCTGGGGGTTCCTGTGCAGGTGAGGAGTGCGGCTGCTTCCTCAGCCAGCTCCATCCTCCAGCGGCACTCCTGTCTGTCAGTGCAGCTTGTATTTCTGGTGCTTGGGCTCAGTCCCTAGTTCTCTAGAAATGTGTAGGCATAGCCTCTAGGGACTTGCCCTGGCTAACTTTAAGTATGAAAACAACCCTGTTCCCTACAGCCTCAGAGGGCTGAAGTCCTGTCAGATCCTTGTCAGTCCACCTCTCGCACTTGATACGTGAACTTCATAAACATGGTCCGATAAAACTCACAAGCACAACTTTTAACCTTTCTGAATCCAAAATCTTGCTGCTTCTCCTTTCAACCTGCCATGTCATGCTAATTTAGATTAAATCCAACAGTGTCCAATGCTGCTTTACCAGGTCTGACAACAGAAGGACTCTAAATTGCTGAAATGGGAAGTCTGGACCTGTTCCTCCAAGAAACTGGACTTCACCTTGATGAAAGAGCAGCGTGCTCAGACAGCACACAGCCCTGCACATCTTCAGGTTCTGCACGCTTGTAAAGGGGAAAACTGTCAAGTTGTGTTTCACAGTAACGCCCTCTCCTTGCTTTACTCTCAGCTAAGCACGTGCTCAGTGCCTTACTTGGATGGCCTTGGATCAGGCAGTGTAGCAAGGCTCTCTCAGCCTGTCCCTCGCTCCCCAGCATGGAGGAGGACAGCAGGAGTCTTGCAGCTTCCCGTAGGATGCCTCTGACATGCTGCCTTGTGGTATGCCACAGAAAACAGTCTCTCAGTGCCTTCTTCTACGTGCCTGTAAGGACTAGGAAGTCACTGGAGCCTTTTCCATTCCGGCCTTTCAAAGTATTGCCAAAAACCTGTTACAACTCTTGCTAGCTCTGTTTTGTGAATACTGGTGATGTAGTCTTGACTTACCGTGCATCAGACGCTCCCTTTCCGTGTATTGCAGCCTTTCCAGGGCCGTCCTGGTGGTTCTGGGCTCCCCGGTCCTGCAGTGCTGTTGTAGAGCCCTTGTCTGCCCCAGGGCAGCTCTTCGGCTCCAGCCAGTCCTGGAGCGAGGCTTTATCTGCTGCCCCAGCCTTGGCTCTCTGGAAACAATCAGGGCTCTCTTCGGGCAGCTGCTGTCTGTCTGCTGCCTACAAATTCCTGAAGCCCTTATCAGGGCCAGAGTGCTAAGCAGTTGCAATCTGTTCGCCTTTAGCACTGGCTGGTTTATGTCCCTTGGTAGCAACCATGTTTTCTATGGAAAGACCAAGATTAAACGTAACCTTGCTCTTCACTGCCGCACTGGTCAGTGCTCTGCTTGAGGTGGTTGATTGTTTTTTGGGCTTGTTTTTTTACAGACAAACATTGTACGGGCCAATAAGTATAGAACCTATGTAAAACAACTTCAAGTGTCTTAAAGAAGTTAACCAGCAGGTTTGTATACTAAGGACCAAAGCAAAAAAACAAAACAATAAACCCTAGGATAAAATCATTCCACTCAGTGTTGCTTAACTGTTTAGGGCAAAGTCGTGCTGTTGAGGAAATAGGAGAGTCCTGTGCTTAGATTGCGTGTGCCATTCCAGCTATCAGAAGTGCAATTTAGTGTTTCTTTTGCTGATTGTCTGACCCCGAGGTTGTGCCATGGAGTCCAAGTGGAACACGTCCGTAAGGAGTTAGGAGCAGAGGAGGTGTCCCCAGCCCTGCCCGCTGCTGGGGGCTGCGCAGCACGGGGTGAGTGCCCCTTCGGTGTCCTTGCTGCCATCGCCTTCCCAGACTGGTGCTGCTGGGCTCGGACAAAAGGCAATTCCTTTGCTGTCACCAGGCAGCTTTTCTCACATTTTTGACTCTTTGGTTTGTCTCAAGCTCGCTTGTGTCGCACGCTACCTGCAGAAGGGGAAGGCAGTGGAAGCAGCCTTGGCTTGCGCAGAGCAGCACAAGCCCTGCCAAGTCCTTTGAGAGGGGGGAAGGGGTTTAGCTGTAGCTTTTGTTTCAGACACCTGTATTAAACTAGAATTGATTGACCAGGGAGAAGTAAGAAGTGTTGTGGGTGTCAGGCTTGAATTGTGCAGGATCCTGGCCCACTTACGGCTGCTATCATAGGTGTAAAACCACTCTTGTTGCCTAATGAAGTCTCTAGTGTGCTGAGCCCTGGTGATGGCAAAGTGTGACTGGCAAGAAGTAAACGAGCGTGATGTGAAATGTGTGAAGACTCTGAGCCTCTTACAACATACGGTCTGGTCTGTACTGTCTGAGTCGTGTTGATTTGCAGATACGTGATGTGAGTGATGCTCATCCCACAGACACATGGAAAATCTTTGTTTTAAAAAATATATTCCGCTTTGTGCGTGTAACCAAGTTGGACAGAAAGCAAGTGTGCCAATGCTGTTTACATGACTATACTGTGTAATGCTCCTCTGTCTAATGTTACCATATGCCTTATGTGTTTCAAATGGTAATTAAAAGCATAACAAAACCCTCAGTGGTATGCTGCTCTGTCTTCTGGTGGAATGAACCCTCTGCCCCAGCTCAGCCTCTGGGCTCTTCTNCTGCTTCTGCAGGCAGTCAGGGGGTGGACGCATTGTGTATAAATTCTAACTCTGCCAGGGTGAGAAGATACCTCTGCTGTCATGGACAACTGTTAATTGTTGCCTTGCGTGTTGCACTGATGTTCTGACACCCTGGTCCAGAGAGCAGCTATGGTGGGCTTCATTCACAAAGCCCTTAGCTGGCCTCTGCAGTTCAGGCTGTGTCTGGGCGTCTGTGTAGCCAGTGGAGATTGAAATGGGTGACTGGGGTGTGATGGTAAGACAAGGTGTGAACAAGCACTACTAAAAATCTCAGAATAAATCTTGTTTATTTGTGTTCCTCTACTTAGAGTCTGCCCATGCCTTTGTATTGTCATGGGAAGCACCAGGTTGCCTGCTGGCCCCAGAGCAGGGGCTAGGGAGGGGCTGGAGCTCAGGGCTGTCTGCATGGCACCGAGGTGTCTGAGCCAACAGCTGAACTTAATGATGGCGCTGGCTGAGCTGGAACCTGCCTGTAGCGGCCAGAGGGGAAGAGACTTCCAGAAGATGGGGCTGGACTAAATGCAGGCTCCTGCCCAGGTTTGGGTTATGCTGTTGAAAGCCCTGCTGGGGCTGAGCCTGGAGCTGGTGCTGAAACGAGCTGCACAACTGGCTGGTGAGGACAGGCGTCCAGGAGGAGCTGGCGCTTCAGGGAAGCTCTGATCCATGCTGAGGCTTGCAGGGGCCAAGATGGAACTGCTACTGTCACCAGCGTGCAGGTTTTTGCCTACCTCTAGGGACACTGGAGCTCCTTGGACAAACACCTGCTTTTTCCCAAGCTGTCTGTGTTAGGCTGTGTTGTCAGCTGGAAAGGAAGGCGAAGCGAAGGCATGGGCTGTGGCTGCTCAGGCAGGGAGGCTCAGGTGATGCCCAGGTTCTTCAGGACTGCGCAAAGTTTGCGGAGATACTGGGCGTCTGGATAGCCGTTCCTGCGGGGCAGAGAGGGAGGTGGTGTCAGTCCTGCTGACCGTGCTAAAACCACTGGCAGGAGCAGCAGGGGGTTTGCCCCATCCCTTCAACAGCAACTGAGGTGGAAGTCCTGCTCCCTGGGAGCTGCTGCCCGCAGGCACAGCTCGCACCCAGAGCTGTGAAAAAGCCAGGAAAGCTGTAAGTGAACAGGGCCCAGAATTCTGTCCCGCGGGGAACTTACAGGTGTGGGGTAGGCAAAGGGAGGCACCAACTTTGCCACTGCGGGAGCCTGGAAGAGCCACCCATGCCAGGACTTGCTGAGCTGTTCTCCTCTTCCAATTGCTAGAAAGAAAACCCTAGAAGCTTGGGATGAGCTGGGCCATACCTGGCTTTGCCTCCATCCCAGGAGGTTTTGTGTGGGATAAGGCCCCATGTCACTCTTTCCTCTCCGTTGCAGGACTTGATCTGGAATGTCAGCCCATGCTCAAATGCTTTCTTCAGCAGCATTGCTGCCTTCTGCCCTTCCCTGTTGTCAGGCAGGAAGGCATAGAAATTGCCTCCTTTGTAAGGCTGTCCTGGATGGGGGTCACCAACCTTAAAACAAGAAGAAAGCATTTTAAACAACCACCTGAGTGCTGTGCCTCGGATCTGGCTGCTGAGATTCTGTCCAACTCGAAAATACACAGACTGTGGCCCCCACGGGCTGCTAGTCACTTTGAACCAAAAGCACAGGTCACACACTCCTCAGAAGCAACAAGCTGCTCCCGCACCCGGTGTGGAGCTTTTTGCCTTCCACGGGGCAATACCTTTGCTGCTTGGCACGCGGGGCACCCCTCCTGCCACCCCCAGCCACCCCGACAGAGCCCACTGCACGTCCTGCCATGGGATGGGGAAGCCCCCGTGGTGGGTACCTACCCCTTGCACGCCATCAGGGATGTTGTAGGCAACCTGGAGCGTGAGGTCTCGATAGTAGCCACTCAGGCTCTGAGACAGGGAGGAGATCTTGAATGTCCCTGAGATCTTGTGGCTCAGGGTGACCGAGGAGGAGCTGCAGCAAGCTGGCTGCGTACTGTCTGCTGCAAAACATGTCCTGCACAAGGCATGACCACAGGGGGCCTGGCAGGTCACACCGGAGCCCTGGCAAGCATCACAGCGGCCCAAAGAGGTCTTGCCGCTTTCCTGTTCAAGGCTGGGGCCTCGCGTCTGCTGTGACGAGAGCTCAGGCTGCTCCTGCACATCGCTCCTGCCCGCTGGGAGCAGGGCCCGTTCCCGGCTCCTGGGCTCTGCTGCAGGCAGCTGCCGGGCTGCAGCCTCGGGTGGCTCAGCAGCCGTGGCCCGGTGCAGCCGGGCAGGCAGGGAGTGAGGAGCACCGTCTGCTGCAGGAACCGGCGACCGCAGCCGTCCCGTCGCTTCATTGTGGCCTCTTCTGCTCTTGTCTCTTGCAAACTGGAATCTGTCTGGCAAAACCTGCTTCAGCCGCGCAACGTCAGGCTCCCCCACAGACAGTTTTGGCTCTGGCTGTTCCTGGGACTCCCTCGGACCAGCAAGACTTGGCTTATCCACTGCGCTGGGACTGAGAAGGCTGCTGACTGCTTGCACAGCCCCAGAATCACGGTCACTGGCCTCCTCCCGCCCCAGCACCTGCTGGAATCTCCAAGGACTGGGGGGCCTCTTTTCCTCAGCCTCTGGCAGCCGGACAGCCCTGAGCACACCGGTGTGGTCTGCTTTATTGCTGATGTTCAGGTGCTGCAGGCCCATCTGTAGGGACTCCAGGCTGCCGGGAAGGGCTGCACCCAGCGCAGCATCCTGGCTTCTGCTTGGCGGGATGACACTTGAGTGCCCCGTACTCTGTGGTCCTGGAGAAAAGGATGAAGATTTCAAGGCACAGAGTCTCCTGGAAGAAAACACGTGGAAGGCCTCAGTCAATCCTGGTAGCATCTCCTTGGGGCAGGCAAGATACAGCTTGTACTTGTCTTTACTAAGACCAACCTGGAGGGAGTTTCTTTGCAAGAGGCTGCACAGTTCACTCAGGGCACTGTCATCTGGACCATCTACAGCGAGCTCCGAGTAGCTCACGCTCTGACACACAAGGTCAGGACACTTCTGCACAAGAGCTTCCACCTTCCATTTAGCCTGGAAAAGCTTGCTCCTGTCCGCTGCCTGTAGTGTCAGCACAGTGCAGTCCCCAGCACGATGCTCCAAGATCTGCACACCCGCACCCCTGCGCAGCTCATCAATAGCAGCACGGCAAGCGTCCCTCAGGTAAGACCACTGCAGAGAGTCCAGGCTCAGCTCTTCACTCACCCTACTGCCTCCGCTGCCTGCCCTGCCAGTGTCTTGGGGCTTGTCGCTGTCCTTTGACCTTGGCAGGGAGAAGCTGTTGGAACGTCGCAGCAAAGGCCTGGATTCAGAGGGTTTAGAGTCTAACGCAGAAGAGGTCTTTGTCACATCAGAGGTACTGGGCGTGCTAGCAAGGGAGTGGTGCTTGATGAGACCTGAGCCTTTAGAGTCCCCAAGACACCGCGAAGTGCTGTTTTCTTTGCCTCCAAAGGGAGACAGAGCCTTGTGTCTTGTAAGCCTGGCACCTCCTTTCACATGGTCCCACTCTTTGGGGTCCTTCTGCTGAGACTCTCCTGCTGATCCCATAACCCCCTCTGTTGCAGAGACCTGAGGCTGGTACTGCTGGGTCAGTGCTGTTGGGTCACTTGGACCTAGAGCATCTGTCTCTGACAAAAGCTTTCCAGAAAGCTGCGCCTGTCCCACCGGTGGAGAATCCTGATGCAGCAAGAGGCCCTGGCTGACCTTAGACTTGTCAGCTCTCCAAGCATTGAAGTTGGCAGCTAGCTTGAGCTCGCCCTTCAGCTCTGGCCTGCGTGGGCTGAGCCCTGAGGGCGAGGTGTCCACAGGCACTTTGGGCTCCTGCAGCGCAGCCTCCGTGGTGCGGGAGGTTGCTGGGTGCGAGGGCAGGGAGCTGCCGAGCATGCCAGCTGTGTGTGCAGCACGTCTTCTGGTGCTGAAATCCTGAAGGTACTGCTTGGCCTGGGACACATCAACAAGGTTTCCAATAAGGTAAAGCTGCTTCTCATCCTCATGGCAGAGCAGCTGGGGATACAGTTTCTGCAGCTCATGTGTCAGAGCCCTGAGTGCCTGGCTGTCCGTATCCAGTCCTCCCTTGGTGATCTTCTCCTTGCGCAAGCTCACCTCCAGCTGCTGGTAGAGCTGCTGCAGGGCCAGGTGGGCCTGCTGCAAGGCGTCCATGTCCCCAGACAAACCTGCAGCTGGCTGGAGGTACAGTATGGCAATGCCATCGCTGCTAACGTCCACCACATCCACACGATGCTGGCGCAGCACACCTTGGTACTCAGCAGCACAGAATCTCTGCATGTACAAGTAAATGTCTGAGTCCATCACTAGGGAAAAGTCCTCCAGCTGTTCCACAGCTTCCCCATCCACTGGGCCCCGAGGTGATGGGACTTCAGCTGCCTTTTCACACAGTTGGTCCCAATGCGTCAGCTTTGCTGTCTCTCTTGCTGACTCAGCAGAGTCAGGCACTTGCTGGTGATCGTGCATCCTGATCTCTTTGGCCACATGGCTGGAACCTGGCATGAGGATCTCTCCAACAGGTTGTGTGTTGAGGTTCAGGCTGCCCAGCAGGTCTCTGCTGAAGGCCTGTAGCTCAGTGAATGGTCCCTTGACCATGCAGTGTGTGCTCTTGGAGTCGAAGTTGAACTGCACGTTGCTGTAGCCTTCATGCAAGTTCCTCAGGAGGGTTTTGCCAGCAGGAAGCTTGCCATAGTCAACTATCACGCAAGCACGTATAAAGATCTGCAAGTAGAGAGCAAGGGAGTGAGAGAGCAAGGACCAAAAATAACCTCCCGCCAAGGCACAGGGGGAGGCAAATGCACCTGGCGCTTGCCACAGCCCCTGCATTACTATGACAGAAGAGATGATGTGATCCACCACGGCTCTCTCTCAGAATCCTTCATTCAAGTGAGATGGGAGCATAACACAGCCAGGACTAAAAGACCCAGCCAGCCCGAGCAACTCTTGGACCTTGCACTCATAGTCAAAAGCCTTCTGCAAACAAGGAACGTGAGGGGCAAATTGCACAGAGGTGCAGCCCCACTTCTGCGTGCTGGGAGCTCTGCAAACAGCCCCAACCCAAGAAATCCACCATCCTTTCTGCATCTGAAATGCAGTTGCCCTCTTGCTCTCCCAGAGCTTCAGCTGCAGACCCTCAAGCAGTCTGGCACCACAGGCTTGCAGAAAGGTCTGCAATGCCACGCTGACCCCATGCCCTTGTTTTCAGTGCGCAGACATAAAAACATGTGATGTGGCTATTGCCATACCCTCTCAAAACTGGAGGAAGAGAAGAGAGCTCTCCAATGCCTCCTAGACACCAGCATGCCTGTCTCCTAAGGTCTCCTGAGAAGGAGAGGAGAAAAATACTCTGTGCGTGTCCAGCTAATGACATGGCGTGCAGCTAATGACATGGCAGAGGCATTAACAGAATCCCCCGTGTGTCTCCAGATGGGCTGGGGAAAAAGTGCCTGGCTGTCCCCGAGTTATTAGCACAGAAAAAAACAGATTCCTCATTTGAATACAAATAAAACCGGATTTGCTTTAAGTCTAATTAAGAGTAAAGGAGAGAGCGCGTCTGCCAGGCACGGAGCCAGCCTGGGAGCCAGCTGGGGCTGTCACGGCCGCAGGGGCAGGAGCTGTCGGCTCCTCGCTACCTCGTCGGG
>Ga0065711_1007993_pt1 | contig 13691 bp, 6 predicted proteins | sample Hoacrofraction12_FD_59098 | JGI IMG/M metagenome (GOLD analysis project Ga0065711, IMG submission 59098) | Hoatzin crop microbial communities from Cojedes, Venezuela - Epithelial fraction 12 v2 (version 2) | ecosystem: Host-associated > Birds > Digestive system > Esophagus > Crop | place... | reverse complement strand
AGGCTGATGGTAAAAAATGATTATAAAATTACAGGATAACGGTAAGTCCAGAATGGTTCAGGGAGCTGACTGGAAACTTCCCTGTGGCCCAGCTGTCCTCTAGCAGTGGGGCTGTCTGCTACTTGGTTATTGAGGCACACTGGGCTGCAAGCAGTACCCGTGCAAAAAAGGAGCTTGGTAGGTGGCTGGTGGTGGGGAAGGTGAGACTGTGGCAGTCTTATTTATCTTTTTTGTCCTGAAACTACTGAGTAAGGGAGGGAGAAGTTCTAGTCTTCCAAATGGAAGAACATGTGAACGAAACGCAGAAACACTAAATGCTTACAAGATTTTGCTGGAATGTTGTGTGATATGGGGCAGTATGCTGAACAGCAGATGCATGTGTATGGGACAGGTGAGTTTGCTTTTGCAGTATGTGACCTGGGAGAGTGCGATGGCGGGACCACTCTGCACACCCTGTACAGTGTTTTTGCTTTAGGTGTCGTTCTTCCCTTTTGGGAGTGTTTACTCTTGCCGTCACTGGAGGTAGCCTTCTCTGTGATGATTCTAGTATTGCTGTTCAGTCAAGGAAAGCCTCTTTCTCTGTGGGTGAGCACTTCCTAATTGCCCTAGTTCAAATAAAACCTCCTCCTGCATTACTTGTGACTCACTGACATATGTGTCAGCATCCTTATTTTCCGTGTCATGTGGATGCTATATCTCTTTTCTAGCTCATGAATACATTGTTAAGCTGTAACAGGTTCACATGAAAGAGCAGCTTGTCTTCAAATGACACTGTCCACCAGGTACCACAAGGTGACACTCATTAAGTTGACTCTCAGTTCATTGGAAACATGGTTGTCACTTAGGGAACATCTTCCCTCTCCTACTGTGCTTTCACAAACACATGAGACAGAATACTCTGGTTGTGACATTGTCCCTTGTTACTGTTCTTGGCAACAGTCACTTTTTATTTTCCCCCACATGAAGAAAGATGCTCTACCCAGAGACTCAGATCTCTGTCTTGCTAGGAAGCCTAGCAAAGAGCTTCAGGTTAGAACTCAGCTAGCTGAAGAATGTTATTCAAAGTCAGCTCTCGGGTTCTTGCTCTGCCAGGTATTGCTATTGAAATGTATCTCATACTGTGGCTAACCCCTGCCTCAAAGATAAGTTCTTGCACTTATTTTTTTACAGCAATGGGTAAATTCTAATTCACCTGCCAGTGCCTTGCCAAGAGCCAGGTCTTGAGCTTGGCACTATACTCTTTCTGCTTGGTAGAATAGAGGAAGGTGCTTGTCAGCAGTGAGGTTCCTTACCAGCTGCTTGAGTCCTGGTGGCTTTTTAACCCTGAACAGACAGAAGGGCTCTTGCAGCATGCTTATGTGAAGGTGGTGACCTTTGCCTGAGGGAATGGGAGAGAAGGGGCTTCTGACATAATTTCCTGTGGAAAATAAAGTACCACACTACAGCTGAATAATAAAATAGCTCATCTCTTATAGCTGAAGAGGTCCTGCCTCACCTTTCTAGCTGCTTGGGTGCTTGTTGAGCCCATGCTGAGCTGATTCAGTACGCTGACCTGGTTTTAAGAGTTGGATGGCATGAACTCATAATGATAAAAAGCAGCTTGGTTTGAAGCCCGCACAGTCACGGCGGTGATGGGAGGGGAAGTAAAGAATTGACTGCATGGTCATCCGCTGCTGCATGGTTTTTATGTAGGAGCACTGTTGCACTAACCAGATTCTGATGACAGGGTAAAGCTGAGATAGTCCTCTGTCTGTGACTGTGCTGGAGCCATGGAAGCAGGTAGCATGAAGAGGTGAGCTAATGCTGGAAGGTACCTAATGATGAGAGATAACCTGAGCTTTTTAGCTTCCCAAGTGACTTGGATTTATCCCTGACAACTGAGAATGCTCTTTCCAGAATTACCCTAGGAGAATTAAAACAAACTTATCTTGGATGATGGGGAGGAAAAAAAGAAAAAGGAAGTGCCAAACAGAATTGCATAGAACATGATTGGCTAGATATACCACTCACAGAAGTATGGCTTTAAAAATGTCAGATTAATTGGTATGGGCTTGATTACAACTGTATCTACTCAGGGTAGTGGTGGTGGTGCCAGAAACTGGTTGTTTTCCCTGTCCCACAAAGAAAGCTCCTCCTGCTTGGGATTTAATCAGGTAAAGTAGTTGACAGAAGAATACTTTCTACCCCATAGAGTAGAAATTCAGATAATGGATGACTAGCAAGTGACTAGTTTTAATTAGCCCAGTTTTATGACAAAAATTAAAACCATTTAAAGCTGTCCTGAAGAAGCAAGGTTTCCTTAAGATACTGTCATAGGCTTTTCTTACATCAGGAAATACTAATCAGCTGCAGCAGTAGACCTCTCAGTCCAACTTGTGAGTAGACCGATAAGCAGCTTTCCAGCCACAGTGGTGTAGTCCTGCAGTTTGAAAACTGGAAGAAAACTGTGTTACTTATATTAAGGATTTTCTGCTGACTTCTTTGTGTTTAACAGTCAACTGTTGATGAGTTGACCCACCTTCTGGGAGGGATTTTCCTTTCAAGTTATGAGACTAATCTCAGGCACAGAACTAAAAACTGTCTATTGTTAAACTTGCATTGTGCTTTTTAAACTACTTTTGCCACATTCTCTGGTGTACAAATCCCTGTAGTACAGTCAGGTCCAGCTTTTAAAATCCAGACTGCTTGTTCATACAGAAGCCAAAAATAGACCCAAGTAAGCTTCTTTAGCAGAATATGGTACAGAAAAAATGATGTTGAAACTGTCCGGTGCATTTATCAACCATTCTTTCTGTTATCATGTTGAGTTATAGGACTTCAGACAACTGGTACAAGAAGCATTAATAGGCTGGTCTTGCTCTGTTACATGTCTTGCTTTGTGACTTTGCTGATTCATCTTTAAAAAGCTGTAACCAAGAAGCAGTCTGACTCGAGTACTTCAGTTTTATTTGTACTGGAACATGGTTTTGGCATCTCCTGTTTATGTGGCATCTTGATACCTGGCAACAGGAAAATACTTTGCCTTTTTAAATTTAAAATAAAAAGCTTTGTGTGAGGTCAGAGCACCCATCTTGAAATGGCTATAAACCCTCATTCTACTAAATGGAACCAGAGGTATGCGGGAGCCACATAAATATAGCCTTATTTCTATGATGCTGCTGCTGAAACAATGGCTTTTGCTAGACTTAGCCTAGATTTTAGTGCCTCCCCCCTTTGGCTGCCAGTCCTGCAGCTTTCAGAGGGATCACGTGGATGTTGCTTGGTCTCGTAAGGCAGCTTTGAGATGTTAGCTGGCCATCCCTGGTACAGAAGAAGGGTCACAGGTTTTTGTTACGTGATCCCTTTCCTAGGGAAGGACAAAGCTGTACCAAACAGCAGTTTTGCTCAGTTTTTGCCTGAAGTGTAGAAGGGATTGTGTGTCAATTTCAGCACCTTTTGTAGCTTCTGTCTCTCTTAGAATAAGGTGGAATTTTTCCCTCAGACTAATCGTAGTGCATTTTTGTCCCTGTAACTTTGTTCCATTATTGCAGATCTGCAGGTTGCTGTAAGCATGTTCTGGCTGAGTCTCAAATGACTGGGTCACTGAAATTTAACAGTAGGGGCAATATTCTCTGAAACTGAAGTACTGGGGTGATGAGGAACACATACGTATCTAAGGTTATCTACCTTATTTTAAGGTGTCCGAAGGGCAATGGACTATGCTTACCTTAAGCTGAAGGGGCTGGTTTGGAAGCTAGTGGTGGAGAGATCTGAGAGAATAAACTATAACCAGCAAACCTTCTGATGTGCAGCAAGCTAATGGGGAGCATGTATGGCCCTTAAGGGGTCAAGAGGGCATTTAATGCTGAGATACAGAAAGGAGGCAGTGAGACTGAGCCCTGCAAATAACTCCAGTCAGGAACTGTTCCCCATTAAATTCCAAAAATCATCTTCATAGTCAGTGTCTCCTTCTCTGTGTGTTTGAGTGAGTTCTGTAGCTTTTTGCTAGCTCAGGGAAATTAAGGCTTCAATTTTGTTTTGTTAGGTGACCAGTACTAGCATTCAGTCAAAACACTCCAAGCCAGTATGGTGGCTGGGTCTAATGCTAATGGAGATCCTGGGAATGGAAGTAAGGTTTATACTTGCACTATGTATTTATGCTTGCAGACTCAGTCTCTCATCATTCTTCCCATCTGTTTTGAATCTGAAGACGCCAGTCATCAAACTAGAAAATGAAATCTGTAATCATTAATAGATAGAAACTATGATCACCAATCTAATGCTGATAACTTCTACTGAAACGGGAAAGCGACACGTGCTCTGTTATACGAGTACTGGAAGAATTTCAGTGTTGTGGCATTATTTGTTATACTCAAGTATCAAGAGCGATGTTGTATAATTATTTTTTACAAATTCTGGTTAAATGAACTTTTCAGGAAGTCTTCTGAATAAGTACAAAACAATTACTCTGATAGCTCTGAGATATGTAGGGTATTCTCATTTTTCCTTTTAAAATGCTGTTGAGATCTAGCTTAATGAAGAGCTGATGTTCTCACAATGTACTGTTAGACACTATAAACTTCAGTGTAACATGAAAAAATGTGGTTCTGATAACTAAAGATACTCCTCTTAAACATGGTGGCATGCAGCAGTGTACAATATAAAATGACTGTGCTGGTGGATGGCAGAGTTGACAATCTGGACTGCCATTGTAAGGCCTGACTTTGTTAAAGACTGTTTAAATAAAATATTGTTATGCTTCGTTGAAAGAAGAGCGTTTACACTCCTAACAACTAATTGCCTATTGATGACGGAGTGATATTTCAGGTGAGGGTGTGTAGCTGTATGTGAAACACTTTCAAAGCCTTTTGCTATGCACTCCCACAAAACAAAGACTGAAATGGAAAAATGCTTATAACTTCTGGAGTTTAAAATGACATTCAGAGTTTGTGTCACCTACAGTTAAAAAAAAAAATCCTTGCCTGCCTTGCCAGCAGCTGACCTTTGTAGTTCACCTTCGTTTGCTGTAGTGTTTTCCGTGTCTGTAAGCCCAGTGCATTAGGTAGGTGGATTGTAGGTCTTCATCTTTAGGGGGCGTGCATGGTTTTGTATACGTGAATTTTTTACTTCTTGAGGCAATACAGTCAAAGCCTTTAACAGTGAATGTAACACTGAGCACATAATGCAAGCAGTGATTAAATGTGTAGTTTTCCCTAAAGAGGTAGGGTTTTAGCGGGAGAAGTCTCTCGCTCGCTCTGGCTGCCACCAGCCAGATTCATCCCCACCCTGTGGGCAGCCTTGCAATACGAGGAGCTGCTGAGCTCTCCCTTCACCTCCCGTCCCCCGCCCGCCCCAGTCTTTTAGCTGTTGGTCTGAGGGTCTTTAATCTTTCTGTCTGTGATCAGGGCAGCTGACCTCTGCCCCGCTGGGTGCACTGCTGATGGGCTCCAGGTGGCTGTCGGTCGGCTGGTCCAACCTCAGCCTTCTGCCCCCTGAACAGAGCAGAGCCCAAGCCTTTGCTTGTGAGCTGCAACTGGCTCACTTGGGCCACGCGTTTTTCTCTGTGTGAGTAATAGAGTAGGCTAGGATATATTACTGTCTTGTCTTTCTGTGTTTTTTGTTTTGTATTTGCACTTCTGTAATTGTTCACAAGAGAGGCAACTGCATGGTTTTTAGAGTAACAGGTACTTAGTGCTTTTAAAAGTCCATTTTTTAAAATTGAAAGGTAGATATAAGGGAGAATACACTTGTCTACATGAACATTTTTAAGTAAGTGTTGTGACTTGTTCTAAGAGGTTGGTAACGTAGATAACTGAACTGGTGCTCCTATGTAATACTCAACTGTTGAATGCAGAGAAACTAGACTATGATGTAGTTCTCTGATGGTGAATGACTGGACTAGAAACTGCATTTTTATGTGTTGAGGCCAGTCCAGCACAGAGGAAGGTTTCCTTCAATTCTTGCTTCCACCACGCCTGCCTTGCCGTAATGAAAAATGTAAGGCATGGTGAGGGGGTTGTTTAGTTGAAGCTGTCATCAGCTGGCCCAGGCTGCTGATTTGGCTGCTCTGCTAGCCAGATCATACATCAGAAAAGAAATAGAAATGTAAGTAGTATGTAGTGGCAAGTAGAATAGTAGCAGAGAGTAGAATGTAGTTCATGCTTTTAAATACATATATCCTGTTTACTGAAGCCTAGCACAGCTTCTGGTGTTAACAATCGGTGTGCTGATATTAGAAATATTTTGCATTCCTGCGGGTAGAAAAGTGAGATGAAGTCCTTTAAAGTGGCTAGGAGGTGAGTTGTGGGCTAGCCATTCATCTCAGCTACTGAAAACAAATAGTGTATTGGTATTCAAGGCCAGGTGGGATGGGGCTTTGAGCAACCTGGTCTGGTGGAAGGTGTCCCTGCCTGTGGGCGGGGGGTTGGAACTAGGTGGTGTTTAAGGTCCCTTCCAGCCCAAACTGTTCTATGATTCTCTTGTACATCCCTCACTTCTAGGTGTCAAAAGTCTAAACACTTTCTTATTTTTTAATCTCTTCTTCCTCTTAGTAGTTCTCTGTATTCCCAGAAACTCCTGTCTAGGAGGTGTTAATGCTTTCTCTTGACTGCTTGTGGAAAAAAATTTTCAGCATATCTGCTTTTCTGCAAAGAACAGTCTCTTTTACAGATGCCCCCAAACTCTCTCCAGCAGCGCGGAGTTGACCTGTCTCAGTTGCTTTAGATTTCATGCATACTTTCTAACCCCAGATTGTACATTACAAAATAAGCAGCAAAGTAAACATGGTTATCCTGGACGAAAATAAAAGCAAAAATACATTTGTTAGAGTGGGAGAACTGAAATTCTCCCTTGCCCTTAGTAGTAATTATCAGCTGTGTAGGTTCAGCTCAAAATAATGGCATTAAACTGACTGTGGGGTTATTTAACATCATCATCTCTTTAATAAGAATGTAAACTATAAAAAGTACCTCTTCCTTAAATGAGCAGCCTTTAGCTGAATAACTGATCTGTTTTGAGACTGTCATTTGCTGTGTTTTATGGAGATTATTTCTCTGACACAACCAGAATTCCTGTTTGACACCCCACAACTTAACTGTAAATTGTGGATTTCTTTGCAGAAGCTGAAACTGAGTTTCTGTAAGCACATCAAATGAGGAAAGTTTGGATCCTGTTTTTCAGCATCTGTGTAGAGAAACGTAAAAATTATTCTCAGTCTTATGTTAGTCTGGTACAGTTTCTCTTAATTAGCACGCACTTGGGAGTTCAGTACAGCATGAAGAAAAAAATTTGGTTACTAATCAAGCTAGAATACTCTCATTTGCTGTAGTCTCCGTTAAGGGTAACTGCCTTTCTCTCAGTTTCTACGTATCTATTTGTTTAAATGAGAAGAACTTCCTAAATTGAGGACTGATGTAGGAGTCTTGTATGTCTTGGAGAACTCGAATCACTAATTCAGCACAAGTTAAGATGACACAGAGCATCAAGTGACGATTTGGTGGCTTCCACAGATAAGGAGGCCAACTGTGTTAATTAAAGGATGTCCACTTAGAAATAGAGTGCATGCCTTTGAACTACTTAGAACTGTGGAGCAGAAAGCACTACTGACCAGGAAACAGTTTGAGCTGACCTGAGATGAGACTATGTCCGGTCTGTCCTTGTTCTCCCTTCTTCCACACCCTTGGCTACATGTTCCTGTTCCGTCCTTTACACCAGTGCTAACAGCCACGCACCCCACCAGATGAGCAAGTGCTCTTCAAAAAGCTGTGCTGTGCAGGCGTGTTTTTTCCTTTTTTTGGACAGGTGGGTGTGAAAAGCTACTGCCATGGCAAGGAGCAGGATTGCAGTGGATGGCCAGAGGTGGGAGAAGGGCAGCACAGTCTAGGTTGTCTTGAGTCACTCTTGGAAGCGTAGCCAGGTTTTGTGAGCACCACGCTTCCTTCTGAACTAGAACTAGTTACACAACAGTGTAGCAGAAATGGTTAGAAACTTCAAGAGTCTCTTTCCTTTCAGGCATAAAACTTAAATTGTTTTAAAATGGAAGACCTGTCTAAAATGTGTGTCCATAGACTTCATTAGGAAAATGTTCCTAAATTTTAGGTAGAACACAGGTGGTATTTTCAGACCCTGAAGTTACCCCTGTTGAACAATGTTCTCTGCAGGTCTTAAATATTAATGGCAACTGCTGGCTGTAAAAGAGGCTAGTTCAGCTATAAATGTTGTTGTTGTTGTTGTTGTTGTTGTGTGTCCCCCCCCCTTTGGGGAAAAAAATCCCATGCAGCTTGCTGGCAAAGAAAGATGGACATCTGAGTATAAGAATCCAACTCCTTATGCCTCTGAACTTAAGCATGTAACTGTAAAGTTTCAGGTGTGATAAATGGCACAAATCGGAGCAATAGTGCAGTGTTACACACATTGTAAAAAGGTCATAGTTTGGTATCCAGCACTCCTATTTGTAGGACAAATTGTGGAACTTCAATGACTTTTTTTTTTCATCTTAAAAAGATTATTTGAAATATACCAAATTAACTTTTTTTTCATTAAACCTTCCTTTTTTTTTTCTTTTTTTCTTGCCAAAGGAAGACTTTATGTCCCCCTTTACTTGGGTATTGTTTTTTTTCTTGACATTCGCCTTCAGTGGGTGGAGAACCATTCTCACAGGGACTTCCTCCCTAGTCTCCCAGCCTGGACTTCCCTTCCTTCCTTAAAGGCTTTTGTATTGTGCTGTGTTTTCCAGCCAGATGTGATTAAGTATGAGTTCCCTGAAGGTTACTGGTTTTACTGTGAGTTATCGTAGGTTTTCAGTGGAAACTATGTTACAACTGGCTTGAACGTACAAATTAGAGTTGGAAACTCTTTGAGAACTCGTGTAGCCCCATGTAACCATTTCGGACAGCTTAGCTTCAGTCTGTGTAAATGTGTGCTGTGCTGTTCTTGTAGTTCTAGCCAAAATCTTAAGGCTCACCGTAAGGCAACCCCTGCTCAGTAATTCAAGTATCAGTCTTGCCTCTCTCCTCTCCCTCTCCATCCTGTGCACTTCTATTCTCGTCCACGTGTATGAAACTTTTTCACCTTTCTTAAATAGGTAAGGACTTCAGATCTCTGCAGTATCTTTTCCTATTCAACTTTGTTACTACTGGTGTAGCTTTCCCGGTTAGCCAGTTTGGGTGAGCATTACAGGAGACGTGCCTCCCAGGCTTTGGCAAAGTCTCGTATGGTCCAGTTCAGAGCACTTGAATGGTCAGATTGTTTTCTTGGTAGAATTGAAGGGGAGAGAAGCCTGATCAGAGGACTGCTGTCTGTTTCTTGCTGCTATCTATCAAAGCAGTCCTGAACCTATTGGTCAGTAGTCTTTGGCAAGATCAACTAGACAAATATTTAACAGAATATAGCGAAACTCCAGTGCTGAGTCTGAAGCATGGGGAACTTCAAGGACCTGTCTTTTTTTACAGCTGAAGATGATGTTTTAGAGGATATGAGTAACAACTGATCCAGGTAACTTTATACCTTATGGGAACATAATGGCTCAGAAGAGCATCCTCTGAGGTTACTGCTGGTACTGGCTGGGGTAAAAAAGAGCAAGAGGTGCGTTGTGAAGAGGACAAGGCATGAGAGCTGATCTACAAGATTGCCTTTTAGCCTTGTAATCTTTCACTAGATCTTGGTCACCCTTTCCTCCAGTTTGTAGAAGCTGATGAAATGGAACATGCATGCATTCCTCCAAAGTTCAGCATATAGTCAGCCTGCTTAAAGGTCGTGGAGTTGCTTGGCACCTGTGATGGCCTGTTATGTACATTACTGTGTGGGGTTTTTTTCCTCTCATAGTGAATACTTAAGGACCATTTGCTTAAATATACTAAATGTTGTCCTCTGTCCCCGTAAAATGAGCAATAGTAAAAATGCTACTAGTTGCTTGGGGTAGGTTAATGCCCAACTAAACACCATTTCATAGTCTTCTACTCCATTGCTGGAAAGCAGTGCATCATTTAGATTGCACTGGGAATTCTAACAGTAATGTAAAAAATGGAAATGGGCCATAAGTGTAAGATATATCACCAACTTCCAATTTCTCCTATTCTTTTACTATGGAATATACAAATGAATTTTGCAGTCACTTTAGTAAAACTGTTCTCATTTGACCCCTTTATTTGCTGCTTTTCTTCTCTCCCCCCACCCCCCTTCCCAGAATCTCATGGTTAAAAGTAAAAACATGTTCCTTAATTCCAACTCTAGATTACACACTTTTAAAGTACTTTTTATGTACGGCAAAATATAGGTGAATCCTTTTCTTTTAGTGAAACAGATTTAGAACAAAACCAAAATGTATTAATAAATACTTAAATGTGTAGGCACCAGAAAAATCTGGATAACTGCTCGTTATGTAAAAGCTCTCACAAACTAGCTTTTTATAATCAAATTTCACATAAAGAAGACTATTTAATGGAAGAAAGAAAAGCTTAAATTAAATCTTGAGTTCCTTTCCTCTTTGTTTAATGAAAACTGAGCACACAACACTTACTGTCAGGAATTCTCCCTAATTAAAAAAAAAAAAAAGCCCTCAAGCTTTTTGTCTTAACTAGGTTACAGAGTGAGTAATTCTTTCCTGCAGCGGTTACACAACAAAAAAACTGCCTTCGTATTCAAACTGATTGTTTGTTTTGCTGGTGGACTTCAAACACTGCTTGTCAAACTTAGGGTACTTTCTCTTTTTCATGTACACTCATGTAATAATTCTGTTCCAGCTTCTAAGGAAAACTTCCTTGAAAAAAGCACATGACCCATGACTGTAAACCTGTGTACTTTGGTGGCAAAAGATTTGGAATTTCTGAGCTAAGAACTTTGTTGTGTTTGCGAGTGAATTGCTGGAATGTCTTCTGGTTTCTGAACTTAAGCACTTAGAGAACATACTTCAGCAGCTGGTAAAAATGAAGTAGACCATCCTAATGAAGTTAAACCAAGAAACAACGAAAGCAAAACACCTCAAAATCTTGTAAAAACTGAACAATGTTGGCTAAAAAAGGTTGAACTGGAAGGCTGAAAATGTAATTGAATGAAACAGAAAAATTCTTGTTGTTGAGTTGTGGCAACTTTTCTTGGAAAACAGAGATATTTAATTAAATCTGTTAAGTAGTCAACTTCTGCAAAACACAAGCTGCTTTTTATATTAACCATGAGGATGTGATGTTTCCACACTTAAAAATCTGGTGACCTGTTTGAGAAGATAGGATAGTATCAGACAGGTAGTGGCTTTGTCCTGATGCTGGCTGTGCAATAGCAGAGATAAAGACAGGAAACACGGCCTCTGACTTATGCTAGGGGAATCTTGCCATGGCCTTGAGTGGAGCTGAAAATTGGCTCCAGACATGCAAACATACAGCAGTGTCCTTTGATCAAAGTGAACTTTCAGAGTTCTTCAGTTTCTATTTGAAGGGCTGCGGTTCTGTTTCGGCTACTTCTGCCATCTCCACAGTGTCAAGCTCTAGCTCTCTTCTCAATCACTAAAGCAGAGGAGGGAAGGAGACCTTTGAGATGCAGTTAATTTGAAGGTATATCATCTGACTTCATGAAAAATTTTGTGCTTAAAGTTGAACAAATGTGGTACCATTTGCACGCTTGTTCAGTTTTGCTATATGAGATGGTAGGCATCTGCTGAAGTGCTTTGCTGCATCAGTATCCCCAGTTACGTTTAAGTGTGGACAGTCCTTAGAATTTAGGATGTTTTGTGGAAAAAAGTCCTCTCTGCTCCATAGGAGGCTTTAAATTCCTGCCACACTGGCTTTTGGGATCATAGAAGTTTTCTTGGGAGCTGGGGTATTACCAAGCCCATACACAGTTTCAAATAGGTGCTTCACGAGCTTTTGTGCTGCAACTTAGCAGCCCAAAGAAGGGGCCAGGTTTTATTGCTTTGTTCCTATTGTTTCACTCTTGATGTCTTCTAATGAAGTATACAGGAATAAGCTTATTCAAAACCCGTTTAAGTGACTTACCTGATAGTCGTCTTAACAAATGTCACCAGAAACCAAAAGAATCTCTCATCATGTGAACTTTGAAATGCTTTTTGTTCTCAGTACAGCTGTTTGTTTTTATTATGAGTAGTGTTTTCTGCTTCAGTAATTGCACTTACCATCTAAGTTACGTACAGAGTGTCTATATGCAGAATTGCATATTACATGGATGTAGGGGAAAATACAAAACCTAGTTTGTCCCTTTCTTACCTTATTTTAAACAATTTTGTTTGGTTTGGGGATTTTGCAGTTCTTCTAGTGTTGCCTAATTTGTTCACTGTTGATCTATTACTTGCTCAGGGGCCCAAAGGAAAGGAGAGGATGAGAAAGTAGACTAAAATGACAAACTGGGGTTTCCTGAGATCATTGCTCCTGCAAATATCTATTCCCTAGCTGACTCTTCTTGTCAGAAAGAGGTTTCAGACCTGAATGTAATTGTCAGAGGTCTTGATGACTTCTTTGAGATGACTGCCAGTACAGTGGAAGTGAACTTGTAAGAGAGGGAATAGGTAATATGTCACACAGTCTAAGTTCAGAGAGCTATCGTTTGTACCTGAGTCTCAGGTTCCGTGTTAATAACTTGTGTTCATGCAGAAATCTTCCAAAGTGTATGAAAGCTATGCAAATACAAGTCTTAAAGTATTAATCTGATTACCTTGAGATGCAGTCTGTTCAGATTGTCCGTATTTCCTGTTGGGGTGTCTGCAGTTCTCTTGTTCCCCTTACCTGCATGAAAACTACTTGCATGAAATCTTTAACTCCCTGACTGGACAAAATCTGTATGTATTTTTATCTTGTTCTCTGGAAACACTGACCAGATCATAGTATATAGAACAAGGCTGGGGGTTGCAGATGCAAGCCAGTGGGGTGGTGGAGAAGGAGGGGCCACAAAGGCAGCCTGCCCTCAATACCTATTCAGTTATGAGTGGCAAACGCTTTTCTTAAGTGTAATCTTGGTTCAGTGTGTGGCAACTCACCTTACTGGTGAAAGGACTTTGAACTCTGTACTTTCTTAACTTCTGTATCTGGTGGGCAACCTCAGAGTCCTTCTGAAGTAGACTTGTAGATGAGATAAATTTCTATAAACAGGATTTGGTAAGTGTGTGGATTGCATGATACTTAGGAAATTTGAGTTTTGCATGTTTGGTAGCTTCCTCAATGCATGTTTAAAAATGTTATTCTTTTTTTGTTTTTTGGTTTTGTTTTTTTTTTTTTTTTGATTTAACCACATGTATTTCTTGTTTTTGTTTTTTGTTTTCCTTCCCCCAACAGCTGGCTTACCCCTTGGTGTTCTAAACTTGGCCAAAATAAAACCATATCAGAGAGGCTTTTTCTGTAATGATGACAGCATCAAGTATCCGTTCCATGAAAGTACCATCACATCCACTGTCCTCTACACAGTGGGGTTCACCCTGCCCATTTTCTCTGTAAGTAGCTAATATATAGGGAGTGTTGGTGATGGGAGTAAAATGTATGCCTTCCAAGAGTTCCGCACTGTGACCGTGAGTTGAAGACAGTCTATATAGGCAAACTCCCATATATGTATAGTCATATGCATGTGAAAGGTGCCGTTGCTACTTTATGGTTGCACAGAAAATCTGGAACTAATCTCTAACTGCAAGTATCACAAATCTTGTTTGTTTTAGGAATGGAAAAAAATGTAGATGAGGATTTAAACTGTATTAGTTAGTCTAGGGTTTTGTCGTCGGG
>Ga0065711_1045101_pt1 | contig 13692 bp, 8 predicted proteins | sample Hoacrofraction12_FD_59098 | JGI IMG/M metagenome (GOLD analysis project Ga0065711, IMG submission 59098) | Hoatzin crop microbial communities from Cojedes, Venezuela - Epithelial fraction 12 v2 (version 2) | ecosystem: Host-associated > Birds > Digestive system > Esophagus > Crop | place... | reverse complement strand
AAATAAAAAAAAAAAAAAAAAAAAAGGCGTCAGAGCTTGGAAACTTGGGTTTCCTGACTTAACCAACAAGTGAAATCAAAACCCAAAGCCACATCCTCAGCTAATATAAATAAGGTGCAACTGAAGCTGATAGAGCAAGGCCTGTCAAACACATCCAAGTCCTGCTGTAATCCTTTTTAACAGTGTTGAGGCAGAATAACTTCTCTAACGCACAAGAGAAGGGAACAATATTGCACTGTTTTCATGCTTGGGATAGGAGGCCACAGTTTGGGGTTTGCAGCAGCATCAGGGCATTTTCATTCAAGTACCCATTAGAAACAAAGTAATGGATGATGGTAGTCATTAGAAGTGCTGAAGGAAAAGCCGGGAAAAGACTGTGTTCATTGGCTCATTATCAAAGATTTGAATCCCCTCTCTTGGCCCAACAGACTCAGAAGTCAAAAAACATTTCAACTGAATTCAGCATAAAACCTTCCCTCCCATCTTAACTTTAAAACTTCATAGTGAATTAAAGGATTGTTCTACTATAGTGAACAATAGAAATACTTTTAAAGCATCAAGTATTTACATTTCACATTACTTTTCTTTAGCAAATCATTTAACAAAATGGATGTGAATTCTCAAAAAAAAAAAAAAAAATCTAGTTCTCTATTTTTACCCTGAGAGGGGGGTGGGATTTTTTGTCTAGGCTTCTTTGGTTTTGACAAACAAGACATTTATGCCCTTCACGAGTCCTCTAAATTCTGGGGCCCACCTCCTACAGAAGACATTTGACTGGACATACGCTCTCTGTTCAGGGTACAGCTAATCACACACAAACAAGGACTACTTTCCAGGTTCATCAACACCTCAGAGCACCTACTCTGTCATGCACATGACTCAAGGCTGCTCCATGTTTGCAGGGACTCCCATTTCTCTTTTTGGCCCAATAAGGATTCCTTTATGTAAATAGACTGATTTTTGTTAATTGTTCCCCACCTCCCACCTCCACACCAGATATCAGGGAATGGCTGAACAAATACAATTTTTACCCCCCTGAACTTTCTGCAGCAGCATTAGCCCACTGCTGCCATTGAGAGGTACCCCCTCACACAAGGCACATACAAATTCACTTTTCTCAAAACCATCGATTTTAAATCCATTCTTAATTTCAACTTCGGCCATGATGCCTGCTTATCCTTCATGTGCAGGTTAAAGTTTTGTCAATAATAGATGCATAATGTTTCCCAAGATTTCAATTCCTCCTGCTGATTGCTTATCCAACACACAATCTTTGCAGTATTCGTGCCAATCAACATCACTTCTATAAGCAAAGCTTTACCAACTGAACACTCGCATGATAAAAAGCACTCTGCTTCCAGGACCTCGAAGATAGTTCAGTTGCAATTCATTTTCTAAAGTCTCAGAAGTTTTCACTCTTCCAGAAAAATAGGCTCTTTTGTAAGTTTAACACATTGTCCAAGTACATCAAAACTCTATAAACCATCAGGCTAAAGATCCACAATAAATACCAAAACACAGCTTCTTCAAGAAATTTATTGAACAACAATGTCCTCTGCTGGCAGGAACTAGACTAGAACTAACGCTGAATTGCAGTAGCTTCCCCATGATTCTGGGGACGTCATTACAAATATGTCATTAAACGGTCTGAACAGGAAGCCCAGAATAGAACAAAATCAACACTATGATAAAGTGCTATTTGGATAGGCTTGTCTGGTTTACCTCAGATGAGGACAGAGGTCAGGGTATATTCAATGCACAAACCTCTGATGACAGGAAATAAATTTGAATATGATTCAAAACAAGCCTATGTGACTTATTTGTTCAACTAGAACTCACACAAAAAGGAGCTGAAGTACTTTCAAGAGCACATAAATGACACAGGAGTCTGGGATTTATTTACAAGTGTTACACACATACTAAAGACTAGACTTTCAGAGTATTCAGATTCCAAAAGAAGCATACAGGCCCCTACCTGACCTGGGTGCTCCCAGGAACTCCGGTAACAGCCTAACTCCCATTAATCCTCTTTCAACACACTGGAGTTGACAGCTTCTTTGCTGGGTTCCTCCATGTCCCTAAGTGCTGATTCTGAAGAGCCCATGTCTGGTAACACTTCCCTAAATACCTGCTCAAATTCTTGAAATAAAAACCAGTGTAGCTGAAATGCAAGTTTAGGTTTACCACACCAAAGCGCTTCTGGAAACAGAGGAAAAAAGCAGCCAAAGGGAAATTCTCCATTTTCATTCTTGGCAGGCAGCTGTCCAGTGTTCTCACACTCCTTTGCGTCAAAGGGGTAGGCACACAATCATATAAGAAAAAAGGCTCAAGAATCCCAATTATCATAAAACACAAGCATTGTTACAGTTCTAGTTAGATCTAGGATCTAACCATAATCCTAAAAGCACATAATGACATGCTTTTCCCATCCACAGAGCTTGACAATTATTTTGAAACTTAGGAAGGTAAACATTAATTTATCCAACATATTTAGAAAGATCGAACTAACTTGTCAGCTCAGATTCACTTTGTCAGATCCCTTGAGGTTCTGAGTCCATTTGCTCTTTCCAGCTACACAAGCTGGTGTAAGAAAAGCTATTACCTCTTTATTTCCTTGATATCCTTAGAGCACTGCAGGTACACCACCACTGTGACGAGTTTTTTTAACATTCTTCAGCAGCCAATAGAAGTCGTCAGTGGAAGAAACCTCCAACACCTGCAAAACGACTACATTGTTGCTTAGTAAAGTAGAAGCTGGGCTCAGGATAAGAGGATTGTGAATCAGTGCAATGGCTCAGAATTGGCAGATTTTAAGTGTCACCATGACAGTATTTTGGCGAGGAACAGTGAAAACCACACTGTAAGTTTGTACGAGACAAGGTGATCAAAATAAAGCAAGCAAATTTAATCACAGAAAAAATGCGGAACTATTTCTAGTGATCCTTTAGCTTAGTCACCAATTCTATTTATACATTTTAAGGGACCATAAATATTCTTATCTGCACTCAGGACACAAAGAGAGTTTTCCAGTTTCTATAAAAAGAAGTCATTTTTGACAGATCAAAACAATAAAGGCACAGAACTCCTGGATGACAGATGTCAGGATGTTCGTAACCATAAAAGGTTTTCAAATATGGCCCCATCACCATCCCCCACAGTAGCCCTTTCAAGTGGGAATTACAAATTGCTTACTTGGAGAGGAAATTTCAAACAGGCCACTTATCAAAAAGTGCCAAATAAACCTGTCATTGGGATAGAAATTACAAACCATTCCTAAACTCTGCAGACATTTCCTGAGTCTGTGAACTCTGATCTTGGCTTCTAATAAACATGACATCAGCTCCCCAGTACTGCAGACACAAGACACATGACCCACCACTATGTTATCGCTTCCTCTGCAGTTTCTTCTAGGATCGGTTCTAAATAACAACATCAATGGAAGACTTTCTGCTTATTGTAAAACTGGGTTTGGATCAGGTCCTTAAAGGGAGGTCAGAACAAGCACAGCATGCTATCAGTGTGTGAGCTGGAAATACTATTGCAAGTATCCACTTAAAAGCAATACTGAATTTGAGACCTTTGAGGAATTTTCCAGGTATTGAATCAGTGGGTTAAGACAAGACTCCTGTTGCTGCCAAAGACTTATTAACTGCTAACCTCTCATCCTAGAGATGCAACTGAGCCTTTAAAAACTCCCATGAAACATGTATGTACTGGATAGCTACCAAGTAACATCTCAAAATGTGTTAAGAATAATTACAATACGCTAGAAGATTTAAAACACTGGAATGACAGTCCCCTTAATTTCCAGAGAAATTCTAGAGAAAGATTAGGATAACTAAAGCTCTATGGTTTACTTTTTCTATGTAGACACTTTCTTTGCAGCTAAGTTTTTGGTTTTGAAACTAACATTGAAAAAGTAGATTTAAAAGCAAAGTTCCCATTTATCTCTGGGATGGAACCTTGACCAAGAACCCCACCTGATACACTAGACAAAATGGGCCATCGACTCAATAAGCTAAGATGTCAATAAGCACAGATCTAGCTAGGACTCTTGGAAAAGTAACTTAAAAAACACATTATAAAATAAGATATTTGTAAAGACTACGGAATATTTATCTAGAAATGGAGCCTCTACTTCTGCCTAAAGGACAAACATTTCCTTCATACTTCAATATTCCTAAAACAATTCCAGATCGGACATGGGTCAGAGCTGGCAGGTTATAATGTGCAATGAGTAAGAAATTTTGTTAAAAAGCTTCATGACTAACACACGAATCTTACTGGAAAGGACATCTCCAACAGCCACCACGAATCCTCACAGATGGCAAGTTATAGCAGACGCAGATCTAGAAAGCTGTCCAGAGTCCTGGGAGCATGACTGTTTTCATTTGTGTTTTCCTCTTCCATCCTCATCAGTTCATCATCTGCAGTTTCTAAACCTAAGAAAGTCCCATTGGTCTGTGCAGGTCAGAAAGGAGAGCTAGCTGCTCCATAGCCTAAACTGACTGCTAACATCTCTAGTCAAGCTTAAAGCAGTTGTGCATAAATAGCATTCGAGCACAAAGTTACTAAAACATCCTCAACTCACAAGTCATGTCAGTGTTGGCACGTGGCTAGCCTGCCAGCTATAGTGCAAATGTTTAACCCTTCTCACAGCAGGATACCACCTGCAGTTCACCGCGACACAAAGAAGAGGTCACTCTATGAAACAGATACACGAGGAGACAAACATATCTACCACTATCACAAGATCAAGCAGGTCCTCCAGAACCTGCAAAACTCAAAGCCGCTCCACGTCCTGCTGCAGGGAAGGGGAAGCTCCTCTTTGCTTCTGGAACAGACAAGAAATGCTCCAGTTTCAGGTTGGTGGAGTTCACCCCAAGGACTTGCCTTAGGAAAGGAAAAGAAACTCACAGAAGGCACAAGATCCCTGGTCTGTATAAGCCAACAATCAAAAGAAATTATCCAGTTTACATCATCTGAATATTTAGCCTTCTAGTTTTACAGCCATGAAAATATATGGATCTCCTCAGTACTAAAAAGGAGCAGTTATGCTATACAAACATCATGAAGCCATAGCACTTTAGCAGGAATGCAAAGAGCAAATGATGAAACCGGACTGCCAGGGAGGGGACTGCACAGGGAGGGAGTTTACCGGAGTTAGCGGTTAGTCAGAATAGCCAGGCAAAACTGCGCTCTTACGAAGCAAACCAAGTGATCTTTAATGACCAGGAAAAATTCAGTGCTTCGGATTTAACGACTCACAGAGCAGTGCAGTACCTCCTACCAACGTGCCATGGCATTCATACCCAGCAGGAAGTGTGTCAGCTACTGAGTCACGCAGCTCCAAATGATTGGCTGTTGCCAATCCAAATACAAATTATGCTCAGCCCTGTTCAGTCCTGACATTACCGTAGCCCAAGGTTAAGCTCATCTCCCAAGAGCTTTCTAAAATAAAAACCTTTCTGGTTATAAAAAAAATATGATTTCCAAACCCAGGCTACCAGGACCATGCTTGAAAGCCCAGAGATTCCCCTGCACACATACCTAGCCTTCTAACATCCAAGCACCTGCAATACAACCTGCCAAAGGGACTGGAAGCAAAACTGATTGGCCACTTAGGAGCAAACTTTAATATAAGAGTGGGACTTCTGTTTTTACACTAGTGACCTACATTTGCAAATCCCTGAGGGTAATTTTGTCCAGCCTATAAAAAAGAAGAGCTATAAAGCCAGCTATATTAAGTTGTTATGCAACAGAAAGCACAGCTATGCTGAACGCAAACAGCCTACGACAAGAAGAGCAAGCAAAAGCCATGAAGTTCCATGTAGGAAAAACTAATACATCTCAGCTAACAGAAGAGACTCTTAAATATCTTGTTCTTATTGAGTGCGGAGATCATTAAATTACAGAAACAGCCACATTAGTGTAATCAGTTTACAGGAAATCACATACAGAGACAAAAGATTATTCAGGATCCATCTACTAAAAAAAAAAAAAAAAGTTCCATTTAAACTGCTTTCGCTGATCTTTCTTTGTCAAATGCATTCATGTGCTTTCTTTTAGAGGAAGAACGATCCTAACCCCAATTCAGTTTAATCAAATCCTTGTAAGGCTACCACATCTTCTGATCCAATTCTTCAGATATTTTGTATTTTTAAGATTATTTCTTTCTCTTATTCATGCGATTACTCAGGAATATCATCTTTTACTTCATCAAGGTCTATCTCCCTTTCAGCTGTACAGTAAAGACTGACAATATGACTTGCATGCATCACAAGGGCTCAAAATAACAAATAAAAAGTGACAAATAAAATAATGAAAGTGGGCAGAGTTAGTTTGATAAAGTGAAAATATTGGAATGGGCTTTAGTTTTTGGGAAGGTGCAGCACATGACTTCAGATCTTCAAGGCTTGATAATGAGGGCTTGCTTAATTGCTTCAAAAGCAAGTATGTTTCTTAGGATGTGTGTATCTGTACCAAATCATGAGGGATCTGCACTCCTTGAGCTGCAGTATTCTTTAGCTAAAACAATAGCCCACCTTTCCAGGGTCAGCCACAGTAAAAGTCACTCATGGTCTGATCCATGAAGGTCCAGCAAAGAGTTCATACCAGGCCAAAGCACAAAGGAACAGATGTAACAGGACTATTAAGTTAAGCATCTGTTGAAGTGCTTTGAAGAACTGATCCAGAATACATAATCTTAGCCTTAGGAAAAAGGGCTCGTATTAAGAGGAACTCAGGCTAAGAAAAGAGAATCCACTGACTGTGTGCTCCTTGAGGTCCATCCAAACACGTTACAGGTGCTCAGAGCAGAGCTCCTCCAAGAGCAGCCACAAAACCCCTGCCCACACCTTTCCGGCAGTGATGATAAGATGCGACAGTAAGGAGGTATTTTCTATCTGAAGTAAATTGGCTGGAATAGCATCTGCAAGCTTGTAATACCCCAAGCATATGGGTACAACAGCCTACTCCCTTCACCCTTAATAAATTCCACATGCAAGCGTGAATAACATAGACTCAACATCACCACATCCTCAAGCTCTCCTGCCTTCTGTACAGTACAGCTGCACTGGTTCTAATCTGAAATACCCTCACCGCAAAGTCTTCTCCTAACAATTTAAGGCCTCTTATAGGGATACGTTTTGTATGAGCAGCAAGTTCTACACTTTAGCTTCAGAGGTACTTTTTAATTTAAATAGACAACACTCCAGACAGGCCCCATACTGAAGTGGGTTAAAAGTATGTATTTATATACACATAAAAATCAGAACTACAGAAGCAGCTGTATGGCTTCCACTATTTGCTTTTCTTTAAAAAAATAAAATAAAACACATGTATATAAAATATTAACATAACCTATTGTTTTATTTAATAACATTTCAATGGATGATCTTTTCTCCTAAGTATCATCTTTACACTTAAAAAAAAAGCCAAACACGGATGGCTCACACTCTTTCATGAACATGCAATAGTCGGTATTTACCAAATCCTGAACGTGACCGCCAGGCGCACCTACCATGGCAGAAATCTTCAGTGCTTGCTGGGCCCACATCTCTGGTAACCTGGAAAAAAATATAAATTGCACTCTTTGATGTGGGGACAGAGATACCGTCATGGATCTCAGTTCTATCATAAGGCAAGAGCAAGTAGAAAACTCAGACAGGAAAAGCAAGCTTTCCATGGAGTCCTAAATAGGAAGCATGTCATCTGCTCTAAAAATTAATCATGCAGACGTGTACATAGGGTGGTTTTATCCCATGTCTATCCTGTACACCTATAGCACCAGGTGGTATGGCACATGCTATCATCAGCAAACATGACAGAGAAGGCCACCAGATGTCCCCTTCCTATGCTGCAGTTATATTCAGCTACATCCATGTTGTGGTGGCCCCTGTTAATAAGGCTGCAGTGGCATCTACTGGTCACAAACCAGTGAGGCAGGCAGGATTTTTGTCAGCTTCAATAGTTTCTCACATGACAGAAGAGCTTTTCAGGCTTCTTTTGTAATTTTTTTTCTCCACTGTTATTCCTTATTGTTGTTATTTATTATTGTTGCTTTGGAGAGATAACACCAATGGATATTACAGCTGCCTGTCATCAATGAAGAGGTAAGTAAAAACCTCAGCATACAAATGCATCACTACAACCAACCCACAGTTAGTCTGTATTCTATCAGTAGTACAACAAAAGTCAGTGCCACTTTTTGCCTGAATTAGTGGGGCTTCTCAGAGGGCCTACAAGGCCGATTATTTCCAGCCACTGAGCTGGGACATTCAGACTTCCCTTGGTATTTCTGTTTACTACACAGTGCAATATTAATATTTCTTCAGGTACTCAGAAGGATCTGCATGAGTGAGAGACAGGATGTGATTCAATTACAGGCAGAAAGAAAGAAAGCTGAACTCAGGCTGGCACGAATAATTACATGAGATTTGCATACATATGTGTCAGTGCAAGAGAACAGTTTGCCATTAGCGGGTTTCTCGTATCAGTGCTCAGCTCTAACTGCAAAGCAAAACTAATTGAGGGTCAAGTTTGAAGAATGCAATTAAGCATCACCAGCTCTCAGTTCATGGAAATTCAAGCATCCAACACTCACTTATCTTACAAAGAAATCAGAGTTTTCTTCTATCACAGGAAATAAAATAATAATTGGTCCAACCGCAATTGCAAGCACAGACATGAAGCCCAACTTTGGGTCATGGCCAGAAAACACAAGAGATGCAAGTAACACCACTATTATGACAATTGCTGTTTTAATCATCTTCAAAGATAACTCCTTTTTAAAGAAATATTTAAAGCAGTATTTGAAGGCTTGAAAACTTTACCAATTTTTAAGGAGGTGTGCCCTGATGATTTTTTTTTAATTAGTTTGTAAATAAGCAATACAGTATTTGTTATTCAGTTTAGAACACACTTCAATCATCTTTTCAAATTTTCTTCACTGTTCTCAAAGCCTAGACTTTCTCTCAGAGGTGAAGGTCTGAGAAACATGAATTAACACGAGGCTAACAATAAAATCTTCAAGAGTTGGTAATCCAAGCAGGGGAGAAAAAAGCTACACTTAGGCACGTGAACCTACAACATGATTTTTCAGAACATTAACTACACCACTGCTTTCACTGGTCAGTCACAACCTTCATGGGGAACTCCAGGCGCTGCTCAGCCCTTTGGAAAATGCTGACACTGATTTATGTGCCCGAGTAGAGACAGGAAAGTCTTCTTCAAAAGCTTATATTTTTAAAAGGGTGGGTCTACCATTAAAAAAAAAAAGAAAATTAAAAAAAAAGAGGGATGTTTGTTTTGATGGCAGAAACAAATTTAGCAACACGGCACTCGAATTGCTTTCATCAGAAAGTCTTCATTCAGGAGAGTTGCACAACCCACCTTTGCAGAAGCATCATGTTTATGTACAGATGCAGACTTCTATTCTACACCAAGCTGTATGGACCAGAGAACATTTTGTCACTTGAGGTCTTCTAACGCAGGCCCCCCCTGAGGCACAGCTGTTGCAGTTCTGCTCTCTCCAGGGCTGTGGCCCAAATGCCAGGAAACGGGCAGAAGCAGCTCACAGGGCAGGAGCTCCCTGGAAGCCAGCACAGATCCCACCACCACCACAGGTTCTCTGTGAGCCTTAGGGCTGTATGCCCAAACCCTGCTCTGAAGCAGCAGCACTTGGCTGCTACTAGCCTGCCGAGAGCTGGGGCTCTGCCAAGACCTCCCAGACTAGAGTGGAAGAACACCTGTACAACTCTGCCTCTACCACCTGTGGCTCAGAAACAGATGATTTACAACAGAACCCCTTTGCAACCTCCAGTCATTCTTCTTTTTGTGCAAATGGAATAAGGACACTTACCCTGAGAGGTCCCCCTATTGCAGCTCCCGTGTCCTTGGGGCAAAAGACTGCCCTTAGTCAATCTGCACAGACATATAACACTGCTTCATTTAGCTCTTGTAAGTACAGCTGTAATATTTGAAGTATCTAAAAAGGATGAAAAATGACTTAGGGTAGTATTAAAATGAACATTTTTAAACTGAACAGGTCAAACAAAGGTAGGTATTTATCTTAAAAGCTTCCATCCAAATAGACCCAAGCCAGCTTCAAACAGTATCTCAGAATGTCACTCCCACTGAGAAACGGTATCCTAAGGAAAACAGTTTTAGTAAGAGCATCTAATCAAATAATTATTTTGAACCCAATCTTTTGCATTCCAGTTTTGGAAAGAATAATACCAAATCCTATGTCTGCTTTTGGGACCTTTTCTTCATCTGTTCCTACAGCTAAGAGTACAAGTGCAAGCCATCCCCATCAGACATGATCCAGTACCTTAATAACAGACACAGTCCAGCACAGCACAGGATAATACTGTAGTTTTGCCCACCCTAAGATCTCAGAATATATTTTAAAATGTAAAGGAACACTATTATCAAAATTTGCAGAACAGAAAACAGAGGCTCAGTTATTTCTTTGGTAAGCAGCAGACTCAAGATCAGCATGTGTAAACCAAACCCACACACAGCTTTGTACGATACAGCCACTTTTTATTGTGAATAACTTGCCCTATTACTGAAAAGCTGTTAAAAACAAAAGATGTTCAAGTATGAGCTTTAAGTACAAGAAGTACAATGTGCATGGCCTTCCAGCTAAAGCTCCAGCCTTGACATCAGGATTTTAGCCTTAGTCCCATCCTCGGAAAGGCCTGTAACTTTGCACAGACCTGTAGCCACTCCAGTCCTTGTATTTCCTACTTGCAGAACGAGAACTGCTATTTCTTTCCTCACATGCACAACAAAGCTGTCATGAATATGTTAAAATCTGACTTGGGATCTCCAAGAAACACAACATAGTACGAGTGCTGACTAAATCCACTGGCCAACATTTTATATAATGCTGTATCTTGCAGTCTGTAACTTATACATAGTCAGGCATAACAACTTCTAAATCATAACTTTTACACCCCCACAGCAGGTGTTTGGACTCTAAGGGTGCAACAGGAAAAAGTATTTCTTTTAATTAATCATGCAGATACGTACTTAAGGGCAGAATTTTCAAAACTGGCCAACATTCACTTGGAATCACCTCCTTGTAGTCCTAACTTGACAGCAGCACAGAAAAGGTAACACGAAGAATTTCTGAAATCTTACACCACCTAGGACATTTGACAACCAAGCCACTAATGATATTTTTTGAAAAGTCTGAAAGACAGTCCAAACCACCATTTTTTGCTCTGTGTTGCAATCACTGGGCTGATAGAAGGTAAAAGGCTGAATGGTAGGATGAATTCATCCTCGGTCATGAAAAAGCAACTCTGCTTGCAGATAAAGCTTTGTAGCTTCATTGTTTCAGATGAAAGCAGTGTGACAGAGGTCTGAGTCATTAAATCAGCTGTCTAGGGAACATACGCATTGTTACGGTCCATTTCAGGCATTATTGTCCTTGGTCTGTTCTGTGTAGCAAGACCCCTCTCACTCACCCTTCTCTGTTCCTCATATTGAAAGGGTTTCTAATAACACTGTTAAATGACTCAGACTTTGCACTAGATGAGTCAGTGTTTCATCATGAGTTGCATTTCAAGTATGAGACAGCCAGAGACAGAGGGTCAATTGTTCAATATCCTTCAGAAGCACCTGTGCCTGACTGCAGATCAGCAATAAAAGCTTGAACTCTCCTAAACCACAAGTAAGCTAAGGGGATTTATTTATTGTTCCTCTTAATCCGAGTACCACTTACAGGACTTATATGCGGAGCTGCATTTTTCCAAAGTTTCAGATATTTAGACCATGGCTACTGGTTTCATCAACTGGCAGTATAGCCAAAGGGTACCAAAAAGTAAAGTATTGCCACTTCTCTTCTTGGCCATTTATTATATAGTAGTTTTTAAACATGGAGACCTACAGATACACTGTGGTAAAGATCAACTTTTCCCAATAGCTTTGTTGCTGGGCCTATGAAAGGGCTGCCAAGGGAAGATGAAGGCCCATGCCTTGGGGCTCCACACTTGCCTTGCCACCTTACCGTCCCAACAGTCTCTCTCTCTCCACAGCCCAACTCCAAAAATGCAAATATCCAACGATCACTCTCACAGAAGGTGCCAGCAACAAAAGCTGTAGCGGGCCTTCATCTTCCCTTAGCAGCCTATTCACAGGCCCACCAACACTGGGGCTCCCTGCTTGCCTTGCCACCTTACCACGTCAACACTCTGCCTTTCTCACCCCCTTGCCAGAGCCCAGCTTCGAAATTGCAAATGCCCCGCGACTGCTCCCACTTTGAAGGAGCCAGCAATAAAAGCTATAGTGGGCCTTCATCTTCCCTTAGCAGCGCTTTCATAGGCCCAGCAACACTGAGGCTCCGTGCTTGCCTCGCCACCTGACTGTGCTTGCCTTGCCACCTGACTGTCCCAAGACTCTCTGTCTTTCTCTCAGTCTTGCTAGAGCCCAGCTACAAAATTGCAAATGTCCAGTGATTGCTACCACGCGGAAGGGGCCAAAAAGGAGATCTGTAGCGGGCCTTCATCCTCCCTTGGCAGACTATTCACAGGCCCACCAGCACTGGGCTCCATGCTTGCCTTGCCACCTAAAACATCCCAACGCTCTCTTTCACTATTGCCAGAGCCCAGCCTCAAAATTGCAAACGTCCGTCAATAGCTCCCACACAGAAGGTGCCCAGCACTGAAAACTGTTACGGGCCCTCATCTTCCCTCAGCAGCCCTTTCACAGACCCACCAACACTGGGACACTGTATTTGCCCCTGGGTGGACACCACCCAAAAAAACTGATACGGTGTGGGACTCCTAAAAGACGAAACGATGAAGCACTCCTCTGGGTCAGCGCGGTGAAGCACTCCAAAGATCCCAGCTGTTGTCATGTTCAAAAAAATAGCAAAATTATAAAGAGTTACGAATAAATGAAACAGTGAAGCACTCCAAGGAAGCCTCACAGTGCAGAGCTGAAAAAAAGTACTGGGTTGGAACACTTAAGAAGCCCCAGCGTTGACAGCTCCAGACACCCAGGTAATGGAGCACTCCCCAAAAGCCCCAGGATGAAGCGCTCCCAAGACACCCAATGGGTGCACCAAAGCAGCTGCAGAATACATAGCTCAAAAGAAAGAAAAAAAAATAGGAGATAGAGGGCTTGAAAGAATTCCAAAAAAGTCCAAAACACGGTGAAGCACTCCTGCCAGGGCAGCACAGCAAAGCACTCCAAAAATGCCAGGCATTGTAGAATTCCAGAAGAAAACAAAACTTAAAGGGCTCCAAAAAAATGAAGTGGTGACATGCTCAAAACAGCCCAGGGGTAGAGAGCTCCCAAAAAGCCACAAAAAACCCAGGGTGGGACCTCCAAAAAATAACCATGGTAAAGCACTCAAAATATCCAGAAGGTGACATGCTCCCAAAAACCCCGGGCGTGGAGCGCTCCCAAAATATCCAAATGGTGAAACACCTCAAAAAATGTCCTGAAGTGGACACCTCCCAAAAAGCCCCAACTGGACCTTTCCCAAAACCCCAATGTAGAGAGCTCCAAAAAACCTAGGTGACAGCAGGCTCTAAGAAAGCCCTGGGGTGGACAGCTCCCAAAAAGACAAACAGCAAACAGCTCTCAAAATACCAAATGCCGTTTCACTGCTCCAGGTTGGCACAGCGATGCATTCCATTAAGAACTGGGCATCTTGGCACCCCCCCCCCCCAA
>Ga0065711_1045092_pt1 | contig 13692 bp, 8 predicted proteins | sample Hoacrofraction12_FD_59098 | JGI IMG/M metagenome (GOLD analysis project Ga0065711, IMG submission 59098) | Hoatzin crop microbial communities from Cojedes, Venezuela - Epithelial fraction 12 v2 (version 2) | ecosystem: Host-associated > Birds > Digestive system > Esophagus > Crop | place... | reverse complement strand
GAGGGGGGTCTGGAGTGGAAAGAGGACAGCCGGGGGTGGTGAGGAGGGTGGGGATGGCAGGGTTTGGCAGCTGGGGTCAGTGGAGGGAGCCTGCAGACCAAGCAGGCAATAGGCATCAGAGGGGCAGGTGCTGAGGAAGGGCACGGGGGTGCGGTGAGGGGTGGGGGTGACCCGGCCTTCGCTTCTCCCTTGCTCTGCCTGCAAGAGGCCTTCAGTGCCTTGTCCACCCCAGGGAGCCCAGCGAGGACTCGCTGGTGTCCAGGCTGGAGGTGGTGACCCTGCCCTCCCGCCTGCCCATGGACCTGCCGGTGCGGAGCTGTGCCCGGGAGCTCCAGCTGCCTGTGCACGAGTGGCCACACACGGGACCTGCGGGGCAGTTTGATGTCGGCGTGGTGGCGTCGTTTGGACGTCTGCTAAGTGAGGACCTTATTCTGCAGTTCCCATAGTAAGTGGGTTGGCGGGGCATCTGTCGCTGCTTCGTTAGCAAAGCCAGACTCTCTTTTTGAGTCAACACCTGTGATTTGTAGGAGGTGATGTCGACTTCTTCCATGGGTTCATCTGCTTAGCCTGAGCCCTGCTTGTGTCGTTGTGAGGTTCGCTGTTCTTCTTTAACACGTTGGTGGAGGTCTGTGCAAGTGTTCGGCGTAAGGTGTTTACCTGTATTTCTCTCATCTCCCTTTCTGTGTTCATGGAGAAACTGAAGGTTATATAGTGTTACTTTTCCATTAAATGTATATTTAAACCAGTAACACTTCAGGAGGTCTGAGGAGTTAATTCTTAAAGTAGTTTCAGTGTAATAAATGCTGCATACCTATTTACATACGCTTCGGGTCCTGTTCCTATTCTAACTTTAACATATTTCAATTCAGCGGCGTGCTGAATGTCCATCCCAGCTGTCTCCCGCGATGGCGTGGTCCTGCACCAATAGTCCACGCAGTGCTTCATGGTGATAAAGTGACAGGGGTGACAATTATGGAAATAAGACCGAAAAGGTAGGTTAGGTGTGCTTCCCTGAACGGCTCACTGCTGCTGTTGCCTCTTAGGACTTTAAATCATCATGACTTAAGCTATCGTTTAAATCATTCTGTCTAATCACTGTTGTTTTTTTTTAAATGTGTGTGTATTTAAATTAAAATTTGGAACACTCAGAAACTTTCATCTGACCATATGAGACTTGCCACAAATACAGTATTTTAGCGAGTGTGTAATTTGTAGACTCTAGGCCTGTTCTCTAATCTGAGCATTATTACAGGGAGCAGATGGAGAACGAACAGTCACACAGCTAGGTGAACAGGCTTGGTATGATGTGACAGAAAAGATCTGCTTTTCAGACTTCAGAGTCACCTTTAACGTCCTGTATGTGAAACAGAGGACGAGAAAATGCCTGTCTAGGAATGAGAAAGAGATCATCTGTTTTAGTTTCAGCACAAACTGGCTTAAAAGGCTTGTGAAAAGACATTATCATAGTTATCTTTTCTTTCTTAGATGCCTGTCTGATAACAGATCAAAGTGAAACAGATTTCTTCTGAATACTTCAGGTGGTTTCTTAGATCTTATACTTCTTAATTGTAAATTGTGTGTTTTATCAATCTCAGCTTGCTGAGGTGAATCTTGCTTGCCAAGATGTATCCGATATTCTTTTCCCTGTGTTGTCTTGTGAACCAAATGTTATTTGATATATGAAAAATAAAGTTTTAGAGGAAAAAAAGGGTAATTAGTAACTGAGTTAAAGTATTGAATGTAGACTGTTGAACTGCTAATTGAGTTATAGCTGCTTCTCCAGTAAGCTCCTATGTTTTCTGCCTTATAGGTTTGATGTAGGTCCAATTATTAAGCAAGAAGAGTTTGCTGTTCCTCCCCACTGTACTGCAAAGGAGCTGGAAGTGATATTAGCAAAGATGGGTGCAAACATGGTAAAGTCATGCAAGCTAGTGTCACTTCTGAGCAGTACATTGCTTTTAACACGTGTAAACAAGTCTTTTTAATCTTGTTCTGAGCTGACTGCAGCTGTTAAGAGGAGAGTGATCTGAAACTTGGTGTTTGTGAGCGCTTTGCCTTGCTGAGAGGAAAGCTGAGTGGTCTGTGATAAGCTGTGAGTGTTGGTCCTGTGCGTTGCTGTTCTGTTGCTGTTCAGTGAAGATCTCGAGCACTTTGTATGGAAACGGTGCAGTCGCTTCTCTTATTGAAGTAAATATCTGCTTTTTCATCTCAAAAATCAGCTTTCGTCCTGTCCTAGGATTAATATTAGAGAGCAGATCTTCTATAAAAGAATACTTTGGCTTTTAGTTGTGACTGAGTGGGAGGAATGCCTTTAGTGTGCTTCTGTGTATAATATAAGTCTGCTGAATATAGTGACCCAGTTTTCTAAAAGCTCACAAGAAAGTTTCACTGATGAAAAATTAAATACTGTATTTGTATATCTGGGATTTACTGTTACTGTTAATAAATATATTCTACTTAGCTTGGCTAATATTCTGTACAAAATTTAATTTTGCAGCTGATATCAGTTTTGAAAAACTTGCCTGAAAGTTTGAAAAATAAAAAAGAGCAACCGAAAGAAGGAGTAACGTTTGGTAGGTACACATCATGTTTAATGCAACTTGTTCATTTCTTCTTCTATCATCTGGAAAACTAAGTTTCCTCCTACTGTGCTGAGTTGTATTTTTTTTTTTAGATACCTTTCTCAGTATGGTCTCTTCACTGCCTTTTCTGGCTTTAAAAAGTCATACAGAGGGAAAAATGCTTCAGAATTCTTCTTCAGACTTACTACATGAATGTTTGTTTTTTTTCGAGTTGCCTGTACAGTATCAAAATCACTGTTGATGTCACAAAATCCAAGTGACTGTTATTCTTCATGGTTGTAACGCAGACAAAAGTACTACAGCTGTGCTTATAAATATGTCATCAGTTTGCAGTGCAATAGGTAAATAAGAGAAGAACTGAGAATAAAGCATAAATAATCCAAATTGAGGTCTTTACAAAACCTTTTCACCAGTTGTTGTCTAAGGCACCTATGGCTAGATGGTAAACCTGCTATTGGTCAGGATAAAACTGTGTTTAAAATAGGATAAAATAGTACAACTATTTGTTTGCAAAAAGATGTAAAACAGAATATGAGGTCTTCTAATTTCTGATTTCCCCCCTAGCTCCTAAAATATCAATAGCTAAAAGTTGTATAAAATGGGAAGAGCAAACGGCTGCACAAGTAATTCAACTGCATCGTGCAATAGGAAGTATGGTAAGACAGTGGATTTTTTTTAACCCTTTTCTGTCCTCTAGCATGTCTGAGTTTGGTGTAAATATTTTAGCTAGTGACTGAAATTCAAGTTTAGTTATTTTAGCCTCTAAAACCTAGCACGTGTTTTAAAATCCCAACACAGTTTAGCGTTAGAGGTGGAATTAGTGTGGAGGAGCATTTTCATGAACTTGATCCCAAGTGTGAAATCAGCTCAATAGTTTTATATTGTTTCCTTAGCTCTGAGGTTTCCACTGATGTGTCTGAGAGGATTTCAGAACACTATGATGACATCTTTGCATGACTGCAGACAGTGCAAACAGCTGCAGTAAAAAGCTACTGTAGCTAGTTGCTTAACTCATTGCTGCATATGCTAATACTTTGCTTGTCAGTAAGATGAGGAAGAACAAGGAATACTAGATATAATAAGGAAAGCCTCTTATCTGGACATATACCTAAATTTTCCCTCAGTATTATTATCACAGGTGTCTTGCATAAGAAAAAAAACCTAGACAGTTGCCTGGAAATCATGAAAATATTCTCAGTGTGTCATTTGCTTCTGTTTCCAGTTTCCTTTGCAGACGCTCTGGAAGGGTACTACTGTTAAACTTCTGGATTTTGTGGAAGTGGATAATATCCCTGGTTTAGCTGGTATTTACTTTTAAATTAATCTGTTAAGTTTAATTTTCCTGTCTTTCAAACATTGATTTGGAGATCACACACAATTGTACTAAACAATAGCTTTAAGTGCCGCTCTCTGAAACCTCAGCAGAACTAAGTCGGTCTCATGTATGCTCAGAGTGCAGTAAGTGTCTGTGCCCAAAGATGAGCCCAGGATGGGTTTTGAGGACAGTTCTGCTTTGTGATGATGCTGAGTGAGCAGCAGGTATAGTCCTGTGAATCCAGAGGTTGGAGGATTTTAATCCTCTGGTTAGTTAGGAGATCCTCTTCTAATGCTGTTGTCAGGGGATCTCTCACGAGGAACGCTGTCCCTGCGTACTGTCACTTAAACCGTTTTCTGTAGCAGTCTGTGAGTCCGAGAGCCGTGTGGGCTGAGTGGTGTGCCACAGCACGCAGGGCTTGATGGCTGTTTGTGGATCAGACAGGGAGCAGTGCCAGAGGGTGACTGTCCTGAGTCTGCCCTGCTCATTTGGGTATAATAAAACACAGAATATATTAAAATACTTTTGAGCGAAATAGTGACTCAAGATGATTATCTTGCTTCGGAGACACATAAGTGTTTCAAAATCTTTTTCTAATTGTTGGCATAAAAACGCAAGACAATCTTGCTTTGCTTTTAGATCAAATATTAAATGACTGTGGAGCTGTTCCTGGTTCTCTACTATACCATAAAGTGTCCCAAACGCTGATAGCTCGTTGCAAGGTAGGATTTTTCCCATTTGTTTTATATTCACTCCCCTAAAGATGAGGTGTTTAGTATTTGTTTGTTACATAATTCTTTTGTTAGTAGTCCATCATTGTTCTCTGAACTAGTTTTAGGTTAGCATCAGTCTTTTCATCTGGTATCTTGAAGAACTTTTAATTTCCACTAACAGGCTTTTCACTTGCAAGCAAGAATTTGACTTGTAACATAAACATGATGACATGAAATAAAACATATTCTGTAAGGCAACTTAGTGAGAGCTAAAGATAATTTTAAAACATGGAAGAAGCTTACCGCCATTTTTTTGTTTTTATTTTTAGGAAGGCTGGGTTGGAATTAAAACAGTCATATTAAAGAAGAAGCTTACGGCAGTTGACTTCTACAACGGATACATGCACTCTTGGTTCCAGCAGAACTCAAGAACAGTTCATCAGGAATGCAGATTTCAAACTCTCAAACTTAGCACGGCAAAAAAGACTCTGAAAGAGAGGGGAATATTGGCACAGGGTCTAAAACAATAGATGCATTTTAAAATGTAGAAGAAGGTGTCTGTAAGTTAATAGTTATGTAAAATATTTCAATGGCCACCTATAGCATTCAGTTTAGCGAAGGGGTTTCCTCCCAGAGTGTGTGATCTTACTGTTAATCTGCATGTTTTCATCGTGGGTTCCTGATGGTACTCATTTCTCTTTTCCCTATCAAGGAAGAGAATCTCTGTGAATGCTGAAGATAGTGAATAAATCCCTGTTTCCACTGTTGAGTAATAAATTTATTTTTGTACATTGTTTTCAGTTTCTTTTTGAAGACTTTTGGTATGATCTTCTTCAAGCATAAGTTGTGCATGGTTGCTTTAATCTGGAAATACTGAAATCCCATGCTTCTCTTCGGAGCTTAGTGTTTCCTGAGACTCTTGGGTGTCTAGTTTGATTTTTCATGCGGATCCTTAAGCTACCTTTATATCCCCACATTGAGATGAATAACTTAAGCCTTAGCTGCGAGCATCGAGAGAATCTTTTCCTGTCCACAATGGTTTTCTTGGAGTCAACAACACTTAACACAGAACATCCCTTACTTCTTACTGGAATTCGATGCCTCATCTTTATATATTACCATACGTGGAGCTGTGTGCAGTTGGTCATCTGCCTTTGTCGGGGCTGTCTGCTAGGTGGGGTTTTCCGAGCAGTCTGATGTTCCATCTGATCAGCCTGTGCAATCATTGCCAACTGCTTAATTAGCTGTGTCTTCCTGCTTATTCTCTTTGTGTAGTCTCAGTCTACAGGTGTCTGCTTCTAGCGAGCTGGAGTTCAGTTTCGATAAATCTTCCATTTAGAAAGGGAATAAACAGAATATTCCTAATATGATCTGAGATCTCATCTGTTGTCTTAGGCCCGTCATGTTGTTTATTTGGGCCTGTTGACTTTGGAAATGCTGTAAATAGTAGGTACTGTCTAATGTCATCCGTGAATGCCAGCTGATTGGTTTTAGTCACCTGCACGTGATGTGACCACATCATTTTGTTTCCTTTTAAATTCAGAAAAGAAAAATTTACTGTGTTAATTTGCTTTTCAACACAAGCGACTTGTTTTAGTCTCATTCTGTTTCTAATCTATAAACTTGTCATTCACCTTGTTCAGTAGATATTTTTTCTTTGATATCTTTAGCTTTTCTGACTAGTTTCGCACCTTTGCTGTTTAATCGTATCAATTGCCATATCTTCCTTCTCTTTTTTCGTTTTCACAGAATATATCCCACTTAATATTTGTGTGCCATCCATCCAGAAAATTTGTGTTCTACTGTCATACTTTCTGTCTAATGAGAGAGGTTTTTTACCTGATCAGTTGTTAATCTAATCCAAGGTTTTCCTCAGCCTGCCTTTGGTTAATGGCAGGTATAAGAAGGAGCATTTCCTGTGAAGATCCCCAAAACTGATGACTCTTTACTTTCTTGTCTTAAAAGTGAGGTAGCACTGTGAGGATGACAGCAAACCAAAGATCCCCTGCGTCTTAGGAACTGCACTAGTGTTATTTGCTCAACTTATTCCTGCTTTTCCTGAATGCTACTGAAGTAAAAGCAGAGCCACTGCAGCTATTCAGACTTGAGGAGGCACTGTTCTGTTAGCTCTGTGTTTACAGCACAGTCACTGAAATTTTGGAAGCCTCAAAAGAAAATAATTGCAGGAGTTCAGTAGGCTTGGTGTTATGACGGTTCTGTTTTCCTCGTGCTCAGATAAATGCCAGGACATCTTCTTCCACATGTCCTTTTGGCTTGTCAGACTTTTTAACCCATTCATGCCTTTTCAAGCAGTCATGTCTGGAACTTAAAGCTCAAGTCAGGTGTTGAATTCATGGGACTTGTATCAAAGTGACAGGAACTTGTTGTGCTTGAGTATGACTTGCTGAATGAAAGAAAGCAAAAAATCTAGAAAAATACATCACATGGATGAAAATGTTTCTGAAGAAGCATCTGTTAAAGCAGATGCTGCGATGTTTTTCTATGATTGCAATTGGTCCAACAATTAATCTGCCTCTGACAGGTTTTCCAGAACACATGGTCCTCCAAGAAATCCAAGCCTGTGAATCAGAGTCAAAAACTGGAAGCAACAGCGAGGTGGAAGTCAGCCTGCTGTGGAGAATTCCTTTTGTTGCTGACCACAGACTCAGGGGTGCAATTGGTGCTGCAAAAGTTATAAACCTGGCAAGTTTGTTTCTAAGCAAATGATCCGTGTTAGTGCTTTGCTCCCTCCTACCTACTACTTGCAAGTACAGGTCGTGAAGTCATTAATGTTTTTACTCTGCTCACGTTGGTCTATGAAAGATTAGTTATCACCTTATGCCAGTAGAAGGGATGGCTGGTGGGCAGGTGGGGTTTTTGTGGGGATGGTGAGTGAGGTGGGGCTTTTCTGGGGTTTGTTACATTGCTGGTCTCGGTTGTATGGCTGTGTGTTCCCAGCTGGAGCTTCCGGGAATCAGTTATTTTTAAAGAACACTCGTAGGCATCATTGAAACTAAAATAATCAGTGTTTACCGAGGATAAGAACATTTTCTCTAAAGTGCCTTCCCCTTAGACAGTGAGGTTTTTGAATCGGCTGTGTGGTCAGAGTCCAGCCTCAGGCATGGATTGTGTCAGAATTTGAATTAGCAGAGAAATGACTATGCAAAAACCACCCCAAAACCCACCATCACAATTTATAGATAATTTTAAGCACCAACGATAAAGAATTTTTGACCTCTGATAAGTGAAGTATTTTAGTTATCTGTTAGCAGGGGTAGACCCAACTTTTCTGACGTGCCAGGTCCCCAGCCACTGGAAAATAAATTGTGGTTTATTATGACTTGAACAAAATGAACGGTGACATGTGACTCCTACAGAATGAATACGGTATCCAAAGTTCAGGTAGTTTAGGGTTTAGTGTTTAGATGACCAGACTGTTAAATCAACTGCTTTGTTCCTAGGAATGACTTCTGAGGAAAATTGCTTGCAAGTTCTTGAACTCCTTTGCTTTTTGGAATCCGCTCTGACATCATGAAGTTGATAGCAAAGAAGAGCAATGTCTCTGTCCTTTGCACCTCCAAAATGACACGGAGCAAAGCCGTGTTACTGCTGGGTGGCACCCGTGCTGCTAGGCGGAATATCAGCTTCCAGCTGGCAGCGTCTGCGTTAGGTGTTGGCATCGGAGAGGACCTGTGGGGCAGTTTGTACATCTCGCTGGCAGTTTTAGATTGCACTTTGTGTGAGATCCGTTGCTGTTAGTCATTGCTGGCAGGCGGTAACTGCAGTTCTAACTAACGCATAAAGCAACAGCGAGGAGTTTCCCTGCGTCTTTGGGGGAGTTTGAGGCGGTGTGTTCTCAAAAACCCTGCAGATGGTGCTCGCTGCATCTCTTAGGGGAAAAGCAAGGTCAGCTGGGCAGGAGATCATGAAAATCTGGTACAGAATGTCTTCAGTTGTTCAACAGCAAATAATGCCTAAACCATGTTGTAGCCAGGACACCTATACTTGTAACTTAATCTTTTGATCTGTGCAGGGCTTGCTTTAAGGCTTCTCAGAATTGCTTTCTGTGTAAGAGGTTATCAAAGATTAGACAGTTCTTTGTTGCCTAACAGTTGATGTCCTAGCTCTGAATACACACAGCTTTACCCCAGTTGTTTTATGGAGGAACAGAGGGTAAGATTAATGTTTTTTTAATGGAGGAAATATTTGGCATGCTATTTTTGACATAGCAGAGAAGCTTTAAAGGGAATTGGTTTTCCCCAGGCAGCTGTTAGCCAAAAAGTCTCTTTGGAAACTTTGCTTTCACCTAGCTCTGTAGGGATTTAACTTGGTAGGTAATGAAGATCTGATTATTTTTGCAGAACAGACAAAACAAAAATGGGGCATTCACTGATGAGGTGTGGAATAGCATGTCAGGGTTGACTCTGGAACATAGACATGGTGATTTAATCCGCAGTACCACTGCTGAGGTCAAGCACAGCCACCCTAGCAATTGGAAAGTGATGCTAGCAAAATAAAACAGCTGTCCTCCTCTCGGATGAGAGAGGGAAAGTAGCAGAGGTATTCATAGACCCAGCATCCGCTACGGCTCAGTTTAAGATGGAAGCCAAATTACTGGTAGAACTGCAAAACGTTTGGGCACCAGAAGGGCTCTGGTGTTGGATAGGGATGATTTCATCTTGGATTTCAAATAAATGTTAGAGGGAGTAATATTTTCTAGGATGCTGATGACTCGCAGTTACATGCATCTGTTTCATGATCTGAAACCTTACTGCTCCCCCTGCTTCCTAGGAAACATCTTTATTCCTGTTTTCTGCTGAATAAATTACAAATAAATAAAAAGGAGAAGTGACTAATCACTGGAGTACTTGAGTCTTTCTAAAAAGTTGATTGCAAAATCCCTGAATAATTTGAAGGTTGAGACTAGACAAGAATATATCTTATTTTGTTTATCCTAACTGCTGACAGCTGGATGGCTTCTGGGAAGCAATATTTTCCCTTTCTAAAAAAAAAAAAAAAGAGGGATAGGTCACCAGATTTATCTGAGGGGTGGAAACTAAGTGACCTTAATGGAAGATGCTTTGCCATTAGCCTCAAAACTGCCGACTTTTTGGAGCCAGGTCTCCGGCTTCAGCCTGTTTCTCAAGGTTGGTGGTCGGAAGGCTAAGGTCGAGGGAGGAGCCGAGCCGCAGCCTTCCCGCATTCCTCCAGCTGATGCTCTCCTTTGATATGTGGGAGTGCAGGTTAGGTTTCAGGCTGCAGATAGCACTTTGCTGTACGCTGACTATAAGCACCAGCTAGAGGAGTCAGAACTGACATTGAACTGTAGCATAAAACTTGTGTGGGTGGTGGATGCCAGGACCTGCTGCAGCTTTTTTCCTGTGTAAACTTTCTTAATGTATTTGGCGTGGTGGCTCACCAGTAATGACAAAGTGTTAGCACTGAGTGATGACTGTTGGGCCAAGGTTGTTGTCTGCTCATAGTGCTTAGGCACCTGTGTTTGAAACCTCTCTGTCTTGCTCTGTATCCAATGTACTCTGCCAGCAGCCGCCTCCAAGAGCTCAGGGGCTTGGTGAGTGCAGAGATTTGTTTGTTCCTCCGAGTCAGAGTTAAGCAGCAGTGGGGGACAGTTTGGGGAAACTTGGAGAGCATGCTGTTTCACAGATAGGCAGAATTTCAGGCTGTAGGGCTGTGACCACTTCATTCCTGTTAAACAGACATTTGTCCCCAAAAGGAAGAGCCCTGTATTCTGCTGGGCTTGGCTCTGGCGAGCCCACATGCAGCACAGGGATCAGATCCCAAGCCTGCTTTCATCCGTGTATCTCCTGGGTTGGTCTGTAGAAGTCATTTGTGTTATTTCACCCTCAAAGTGATGAAACAAAATTCAGGATTTGGCTGCCTGTCTGCAGAGGAGGAGGGGAGCAGAGGGAAGAGACATTTCTCTGTGAGCCTGCAGCGCAAGCCAAGAGCTCTGTGGGAAGGTCCGAGCTAATGCTCCCCACTGGCTGCCTTGGCCCCAGCTCACGCCAAGCCCTCGCAGCAGACTAGACTCAAAAGAAAACACAGAGAGTCTAAATTCATTGGTATGAAGAGGATGTGCCAGAGTATTCCACAGCTCTTCCTTCTCTGCTTCTCTTTGGTAGCTGTACAATTTGCATAAAACTGTGGATTATTAAGGGTTTGGTTTTTTTTACTTTTTTAAGCAGAATTCAGGCTGCATCAGTCCTGCACAGCTCTGCGTTTAATGCCTGGGATGCCCCGTGTCAGACCTGAGAACCTGTTCTGAAGCTTGCTAAAAGCTGTTGAAAGATTCCCTATGCTTTTGATGGGCTGTAGGCAAGACAATATAGACGTAGAACTGGCTTCATACCCATAGGAGGGGATTAGGTAGGAGAGGGAAATCCACGCTTGAGCATGTGTTTGAATTCCAGTTTTCATCCTGTAGCACTGCCCACCTTTTTGTGATCTGTCTTGGTGGAAGTTTTGATGTTGGAGGCTTGCTGGCTTGCCTGCACTCCAGAAATTTATTGCCAGTGTTTGGGTGTAAACACAGGAAGTCTTCTGTGCTGGTGAGGTCCTTGATTCCGCTCTAGAAATAGTGGGGGTTTGATAGGGCAACTAATAGGTCACTTAGAGATGGATCACTGTCTGTCTGACCCCTTCTGTGGCCATCTGTACTTCAGCAAGAGCAGCTTCTTGCCCAGCAGCATCCTGCTCACTGCTACTGAACGCGGAGGGCAGCCCGTCCCCTCCCCGTCTCTGCACCTCCCAGCCCTGCTCTACCTTGCCTGGCTTCCTGTTGTCCTCAAAGCACGGGCTCCCAGCCCTCCTCCCCCCATCGTGTCCCACTCTGGGAGCCCTGCTGCTGTCTCCTGAGTTCATCCCTCGCCCCGACCTGCTGCTCTGCTTCACTGCTGCTGCCTCTCCACCTGTCGAGCTACCCACCAAACCCCTCACCCATACCGAGGATCAGTCTCACACTGGTAAAGCTCTGGCCTGTTTGTGAACAGAAAGGTGAAATTTTGCAGGTTGTTCTTTGGTCAGCTCTGCATGTGGTTTACTTGGGCATGTCAAACACAAAAGCAGCACAGCATTGTCGAAGTTACAAAATGACTTTTTTTATTAACCTACCCTATCACAGAGCATGGGTTTTATTGTCAAATAATGCAAGAAGCAAGAGAAAACTGTAGTTTTATCCATGTGGAGCCTACAAATCCACACGGCTTCTCCGTGCTATCAAGCATGTGAGTTCTTAGAAATGCAGCTGCCGGTAGTTTGGCTTGAATACAGTCAGTCTAAAACAAGCTAGAAATAAATAAAATACTTACATTTCAAGTACAAAACCTTGCAGTTGAATTCAGTATGAGGAAACTGGTTTATTCCTTTTCGTGTTACCAACTACTGTACAGGTATTTGGGCTGGCAAAGTCTGCAGATGCAGAACAGAAGAATGTTTCATGTACATGACTTAATTGAATTATGTGTTTAGTCTTCCCTTTAGGCTATCACGTGAAGCTGTTTAATGTCAGGCAGAAAGAAGATTTTTATGGATGTATTCAATAAGCCACAAACGCGCTACCGCTACTGGCCCCCAATTTTTGCTTTATGTCTTTCCTTTCTGGTGGAAAAAAAAAAATGCACTTTAATTATGTCTCAAAAATAATGACACCTACCAGCTTTGAATTAGGTTATTAGCAGGTAGATGTTACTTTCAAATTATGTTTAATCAAGTGTGAGCAACTTTACCAAGGCTCCTGTACAGCTCTAGTACGTGGGAGAACGTCGACCTCTCATCGGGATCCTGCCTTGGGTGGTTCTGCGGCTTGCTGGCTGTCTTCGGTACGCGGGGCTCTCCCCTGGCAAAATCAGTATGGACTGCTGGCCCGAGTTCCTCTGAGACTGGAAGATGCTTTGCTCCGCTGTGCTCCTCTCCGAGCAGGTGAAAGTCAACCCAACGCCGACGTTGCTCTTCATGGTTCTGGAGGTGCCGTCGGATGTGCCATCGAAACACCTGCCCAGGGCGATTTCCTTGGCGATCCTCGGGTCTTGGTCAGTGACGGTGTAGATGCCGTAGTTGTGTCCCAGTGGGTCGAGAGGAGCCAGCATTGTGTACTCGCTGGAGTCATTGTTTGTAGCCATGGGGAGGTGGTTCACCAGGTACTCGTGGAGCATGCTGTTGACGCTCTCTCGGCGGCAGCTGCCTTGTGGGACCACTTTCACGAGCGTGCGGTCCACACGGTCTTGGTCGAAGAGCATGCCGCTGCACTTGAACTCCAGGCAGGCTGCCGACACGTTCGGCTGCTCCAAGTCCTGAATGCTGCGGACGTCCCTGATGCCATAGAGCTTGCCAATGGTACGTGGGTGCGTCCCACCCATGTTACGAGACCTTACGTTCACCTCTTGGGGTCCATTTATTTTCACTTTAATGTAGCAGGCCCTAAATTCCATGGGCTTGGGCCACCACGCCAGGTAGTCATCGGTCCAGCTCATGAGGTCGTCTTCACTGAAGGGAACGGTGTTATAGTCATACCGGTCTCCCTCTATCCTGTAAAACCTGAAGTGAGCAGCGCTGTATGGAGCTTCCTCGCATTCTCTTAGGTTTTCGTAGGCATAAATAGGGCCATTGTTCTCTTCTGGGGAATTGGGGCTTGGCTTGGCCATGTTAATGCTGAATGCTGTTTTCTTAGTGCTGGAGTCCTCATGGTCTGTTCTCCTATAGTTGAGCTTGTTGAGGTACGGCTGTGGCACCCCAATAGCATTAGGGTTGAGTTTGGGAGCAGAGGACACAGGTTCGAGCTCTTCGCCCCCCATGCTTGCCAAGATATAAGCGGTGTAGGCCTCAGGGTTTTGCTCATCACAGAAGGCGGGCACGCAGGCGCCGTTGGGACCGGTGATCGCGCTGTCAAAACGGCCCCATGCTCTGGGGTTGGAAGAGAACCCCGGTTCTGGCTCCGTGTTTATAACAGAAATCACAACGCCTTGGATCTGCTCGCTTTGCAGAAATCTCTCGCTTCTGTATGCCCGGACTTTGACATAGCACCGTCTGCTCTCTGGGACGTCCAGGTTAAAAAGCCGCCTTTCTT